>Ga0065711_1007302_pt1 | contig 23667 bp, 19 predicted proteins | sample Hoacrofraction12_FD_59098 | JGI IMG/M metagenome (GOLD analysis project Ga0065711, IMG submission 59098) | Hoatzin crop microbial communities from Cojedes, Venezuela - Epithelial fraction 12 v2 (version 2) | ecosystem: Host-associated > Birds > Digestive system > Esophagus > Crop | place...
CTCTGAGCAACCTGATCTAGTTAGCGGTGTCCCTGCTCGCTGCAGGGGGGTTGGACTAGATGACCTCTAGGGGTCCCTTCCGACCCAAAACTTTCTATGATTCTATGATGATCCTATGCTTGGCTTCCCCACTCATTTTCCCAGCCTAAGCCCAGAGAACAAGTGTTCCCCGGGGCTTTTCCTTGGCGGACCCCTTGGCATGAGGCAGGAGTCTTAAGAAAGAAAACTTTACATGAGCTCCTTAAGCCTCACCTTGATTCGACCTCTTCCCCCTTTGCAAAGTCAAGGTAATGCTTCCACCTTGGCGTTGGCTGGCTGGGGCTGGTGGTGCAGCTGAGTATGTACCTACATGCTTTCAGATGGATCCGGAGCGCTCACAGTTCTCATCGACAGCTCATGTCCTGCAGATCACAATCTCCCAGGGTAAAAAATGAATACAGAGGACCCTGATCCCTGCAGGCCTGGTAGAAAGTGTGCAGTGATTGAAAGAATAATAACACATGTCAGACGTACACAGGCTGAGGAGGCAGCGAAGGAACTTAATGAAAAAACAGATCCTAACAAGCATGGGATACTAATTTTAAGAAGTAATTCAGGTATTACTTATTGCTTAAGGGCAAAATTCATGCTGCCTAACATACTTTCCTAAGTCTGCAATGTGTGGCCTTTGCAACACCCTAAGTAGGCACTTTTTAACACTTCCCATGTCCACAAAGAGGTCTCTATAACGTGTGCCACATCAGATATTCACAAGGAAACAGCATGATTTCAGGAATGCATTTAAGTGTTGTAAAGGAGATCCCTGATGAGATCTCTCCCTGAAGGGTCCAGGCTGCCATTACCACCACGCTGAGCAGGGAGGAGGAGAAGATGTCCATTAACCCCTTCATTAAGTGCTGAGATGGCAGTCACAAGTCAGGGTGCGTCCAGAAGAGCCAGATGAACAACTTTTGCAGAGAGCAGAAATGCCACTTAAATCCCACAGGGCTGTGGACAGTACCAGCAGCAACACCACCGAGTTTTGGTGCAACTTTCCATTTCCAGAGCTTGGAGAAGCCCACGGTGATTACCCAGCCAAATCTGCCATCAGGGAAGCAGAAATTTCTGTTTTAGAGGTGAGAAATGCCAGAGCATGGAGAAGGCAACCTTAGTGCGCTAACATCAAGCAGCCATCAGCACAGGACCAGGAGACAGGCCTGTGACCCGCAAACCTGTCTCCTAAGGTCATCTTCTCCACCAGAGCATTCAGATTTTGTCACTTTTTCTTTTCCTTTGTTCCCTAGCTACAAGAAAAATGTGATTATGAATTCTGTCACTGTCTGCCCTACCCTGAGCTGTGTGGCTGCAGGAGAAGGCAGTGGACTTTGTCCCTCCGACTGCCAGGTTCAGCACACCTCCTGAACACCAGGTGTGGGGAAGCAATGTAGCAGGGTGCAGAGGGGACCAGCCACGGGGAGAGGCAAGCACAAAGCATCTGCCAGCCCCCCGGCGCAGCTTTCCTCACAGCAGCACGCTCACGCACAGAGGTGGCAATAGATGGTGATGGTCTGCCAAGCTGTTGTTTATAGCAGCTTCTCCATTGTCTCCCCTAGCTCCCACTGGGACACTGGGTGGATAGATGATGTCGTCAGCCATCCCCATAGAGTTTGCTAAAAGAACACAAGGTCACTGCTCTGCTCTGCTCAAAGTCATGGCCTCAGGAGTAGCCAAGGTCTTGTTTAGTCATACAAGGACTAAAGGGTCCCAACTGAAGGGCTCTGAGGAAAGGATGTTCCTCAGCCTAACGGGCTGCCTCTGCAGGCGAACGGTATTTGGGGTTGGGCACCCGCACACGGGGGCATCTCAGTGTGCGGTAACACCTCTGCTCAGCAATCTCTACCCAGATCTCAGCCATCCCCTGTGGATCACAGCCAAGACAACATCCCATACGAGGAAACTCTGGGAAAGTATTAGTGGACGTTTACTGAAGAACGGTAAGAATGTAGAAATGTTATCCAGAACTGGACTTCCAATATCCCTGGCTCGTCACAAACCAAGTTCTCTTGAGGTCCTCACCAACAACCTCCCTCAGCATTAGCAGGAGCTAAACATGTGGGAGGGGAAAGAAACAAGTACCTTAAAAATCAAATTACCGTGCAAACCAGAAAGCAAAGAATATATTGCATGAGCTGAATCTTCCTGTATAGAACTGCCAATGTGCAAAAGAGAAACAAATTAATTTTCTAACAAACATCAGTGCATATTTCAAATAACATCAAGTTTCCATTTCCAGTCCTTTTCTCCTCCCTTCTTTCTTTCTTTCTTTCTTCCCTGTTTTCCTCTCTAAATTTCATTTTGGTAAATATTTCTCCCTGTTGCTGACATAACCATATCTGATTGCAGAGGCTTGAAGTGTAACTGATGATGAAAGACTACCCGAGGGATACAGGAGTGCATACGCCACAGGGGTGTGGACATAAACCCCTGAAATAAGCCGGCAGTATGACCAGAGTTGTTCTTCCTGTAGGTTAACTCAAGATAAGAACTTGCTTGCCACCTGCACAGGGAGTTAGACCAAACTGAATCCCTCACGGCTGTTAAAAAACCACCAGGACTGTTGGCTTGAGATGGGGCAGAGTCTGCGGGTTGGGGGGCCAGGAGGGGGCTGAGCCCCCCACCAACCTTTTCTGACACAACATCTACTGGCGACCCTCTATCCTGATGGCGCGGCCCCAGCCGGGAGGGTGGGAGGAGAGGCTCAGCCCCACCAGCTGGAACCAGGCTTTTGCTCCAGGTAGGCTTTCTGGCTCAGGGTTGGCACTGTTGCAGCAGGTCCTCCTGCACCGAACTCACGGGCACCTCCGCCTTTTCTTGGCAGGCTTCAGCTCCCCCACAGCGCCATGGTCCCCAGTGGGCGTGGGGGTGGCCTCCCAACCCTTTGGGGGGGTTTACATGAAGGCAGCCGAACACCTCTGTCCAGGGCACAGGCAACAAAGCATGGGAGGAGTGGACGACTTATGGCCCTGGACTGGTGTAGTCAGCGCTGGGGCGGCTTCGCTGCGTGCCACCCCAGCAGGTCCCCACAGCGCCCAGGCACAGGAGAGGAGGACCACTTCTCGCTGGGGCGGAGGGCAGGGTGAGAAAAGCTTCCCCTCCTTCAGAGATGCTGAGCGGGAGTCTCTCCTCCCCTTCACATGTGGGCAGGGCTTAGGTTTTGCACAGGAAAGAAATAACCAGAAAATACCGCTGCAGCACGAGAACTGCCATTTCTTCTTGCCCAGCACCTCCATACAGAACCATCTCAAAGTTCTTTACCGATGCCAAGCAAAGGCCAAGGCACAGCCGTGCAATGCTGTTCCTGGGTCTGTGGGATTTTAGAACTGTTGGCTGATGATAGATTCCTTCTTTGAAAAGCTGGGGCTGCTTGGGTCACCCGGACTATGCGAAAACCTCTGCAAACAACACTAACAATCAGAAGATGTCAAATCAAAACCAGCTCCCACAGTACATTTATCATTCTGCAGATTGCAGATAAAAGAAACAATAAGTCATCTTAAAGTAACCAAGTGCTCTAATAAAAAGAACTAATTAAAAAAAACCCCTAATAATAACTAATAAAAAGTGTTATTAAAACCAGCATGATTTCTGCACCAGGCTCCCGATTGTTTGACGCTCCTGAGCTGGCAGTACCGGAGCGGTGTCAGGGTCCGTGCACCCATGTTCTGCTCTCACGGCCCCTCTGGCACAGCCCGGGCAGTGTCCATCCTGCCCCACGCACAGCTCGAGCACGGAGAGGCACCGGTGGAGAGCATCCTTTGGCGGATGGCTTGCGGGTTTGAGAGGCTCGGGCGTTAAAGGGAACTCCCAGGCGAATACTATGGCCACAGAGGTGTTGTTTTTCACACTTCAAAGCTGTCTAATGCTTAATTCCCCAGTTCACCTCCACCTTCGGCTCTGTACCTCTGGCATTAATGCAGCTGTCAGCAAAATGACATAGAGTGTTTAGGCTTTCCTTGCTATTGATCAGCAAAGGAAGGGTAGCTTTCTGCGGGTTTCTAAGTGCCCACACCGCAGACCTGGACTATCTCAGCTCTCCCACCAGGCATTACAATGTCACGAAATGGTTGCTGGTTTTCTCCAGACTTTTGGACCCATTTTTAATACTGAAATTCTTCACCACAAGGCCACTGCTTGGGCCGTGCAGTGGGGCGGCAGCAGCCCTTCGCTGACAGCGGTGACACGGAGGAGTGTGGGGCTCATCCGCCAGAAAAACGGGCCGAGAGCATTGCTCCAAACGGGGCCGTGTTTGTGCAATGGCGGTGGATACGTGCAGGGAGGGAAGACATTTTTTGCACAAAGTGTGGGGCCAAGGCCTTGGCTGTAGCTTGCAGCCGGCGAGAAGCATGCAGCTCCCGGCTGGGGGAAGGAGTGGGAGTGGGGTCGGAGAGTGACTCACAGTCCAGCCCAGCCTTCCCTCCATGCTGGCCACAAGCACCGGGCAGCAGATTTCAGGGAGGAGGAGGACAAAGCCACTTATCATCCACTCCCTGCTCTCCACCCATTCGCCCTCTGCTCATCTAGACAGGGCCGAAAATAACAGTGCACAAGAGCAAGGGCAATGGGTGCAGGCAGCCTGGGCGGGAGGTCCATGTGCGCCGGAGGGTGGCTGGGATCACCGCCAAGCACGGTGTGGGTCACCCTGGCATGATAACAAGTCAGTGTGAGAAGGACTGGGAGAAGGCAGGTGTTATCTTCACTCCTCTAACACAGAAGTGAGCACGATTTGGTGTCATTTAATATACACTAAGGTCTTCGAAAGAATTAACTGGAGGGATGGGTCCTGGTCTGGACACGGTGCTTGGAGACCTGGACAAAGTGAGGAACAGTGAAGGAGCACAAGAGTTAGGAGAAATACAGACCAAGGGATTCAAAAGGAAACACTGGGGAACTTAACAGAATCCTAGAATCACAGGTTGGAAAAGACCTCTAAGATCATCAAGTCCAACCATCCGCCCAGCACCACCATGCCTACTAAACCATATCCTGAAGTGCCACGTCTACACGCTTTTTGAGCACCTAAAAAACCACATGGCACATTTAGTCCAAGAAAAGAGTATTAGGAACAAAGATGGAAACAATCCTCTAACACATAAAACCTTCTTGAGGAGATAATAATTTTATACCATCTGTGGAGACAAAGACAATGAAGGAATTAGTTTTCCTTCTGCAACAAAGAGTGTTTTGACTGGCTACTCGGGCACATTTCCAAGATGTACAAGGTGTGGAGCATGGGGAGGGGCTGAAGAATCTCTGTCCAGAGAGATTTTTCAGGAGTCCTTAGCCAAAACTCCCCGTGAAGTTTCCCTGTGCCGAGGGTGCATGTGGGCAGGGTCCGGCTGGCCTCCCGGGCAGGTGGGGGTGCTTCAGTGCAGAGGGGGGACCCAGTGATCCCGCCGGGCCCCTTCCTGGTTTACATTTCATCACCTGAAATGCGGCATTAAGTATTCTTGGCAAGAGTCGTAACTTGGCTTGAACACGCATTTGATAAGATCCATAAAGCTGAACACAGATTAGTGCTCTATAAGAAAGTGTTGAACACCAAGTATGCCCCACTTCCTATGATCTAAACCGTGTTAATTCTCTACACAGTTTGTAACACATCTGGAGCCAACTATCTCCATCTACTTACAGACAACGTTAAATGAGATACTGTTTTAATTTTGCTGAGCCACACAGAGATAATATCCCCAGGAAACAGTTTAAGACTGTAAAAAATAAAAAGGACAGCGTAGGTTGCTAAGTGATAATGATTCGCAAAACATAAATACTTACACAAAGGAAGTGATTAATACAGAACATTCTTTACATATCACCTCCATAATCTTTTCAGCTGTAGCCCATTATGTACCCTTATCTCACAGCATACTCTCTGTATTTGTCTCACAACCAATTCTTTTAATCTGTGGGGCTTTTTCAAACTTAAAAGTCTCTAATTTACCCAGCCTTCTGCCTGCTGCAGCCATCCTCACTCTGTGGAACAGCACCCGCAGACCCGTCACGCACAGGACTGGACATCACCGAAAGGTTCAAAGAATGGCTCCTTGTACCAGCGTCTGTTCAACACAGGTGGCTGAGCCACGTCTCCATTTGCCATCACTCCTGGAGGAGTTAGCGGTGCAGAGCCCAGCTCCTGCGAATGTGGCATCTACCGGTTCTTTATTAACTCCTGCTGATTCATGGTAACATTTTACCTTTTGCCTTAGATGAAGACTTTGGAGATGAGAGGCTGTAAACCCAAGCTGGCAAAAATGATGTTTGCAGGGCGATGGAGGCTGTTGTCACTAATTTAAATATGACTGCTATTTATACTGTGTTACCTGCAGTAACCAAGGAACAGCATTCAGATCTTCCATGGGAATGCCTCTTGCAGCCCCCAAGCGCCAAATCTTTGCTCAGGAAAACGGTGACAAGCACAGGAGCTCCACAACTCCTTGGATGCCACTAGTGCTTGACTTCAAACAGTGGCCTAAAGGTTTTCCAATTCTTGGAAAACTGCAGTTACATCATTTTTTTAATAAAAATGTTGTCATTTGAATGTCTGTATGATGTATTGCTTTCCCTGTAAGATGCTGAATCCTGAAGCAGATGCCTCCTGCAAGGAATGAGCGCCACCAGCCCATGGCATCCCCAGCTCCCTGCCTGGCTGTTCGGCTTGACTGGCTCATCCTCACTCCCTGCTGCCTGTAAACTGATGTGAATCCCCTGACAGCTGCTTTCACTAAAGCTCCTTTCAGTACTGACTCCCATCGTATCCCTAAGGAAGCACTGAGGTAACCCTCCACAGAATCAGGAAAGCGCAGTAGAACCTGCCAGTCGGTACCTCTTTCCACTCTGCCTGATTTTGGAGATTTTTTCTGATGTTTCAGTGGCCTTTTCCCGCTAGTTGTACAGCCATGTCCTGCTCTGGAGCTGTTTCCCTCCTCTGTTCCTCATCTGTCACAGCCTCAGTGGTGACACCGATCCCTCCCAACAGGCTCCCTGCTTATTTCAACATGCCAGTGCTGATGCTGGGATGGACTGCACAGTTCAGGCCTTCATCCGAGTGCTCCTTCCCCTCTCCCTGCACCTTCACAGCGTTTGTTATGACTACTGTTATTGGCCTACATTCTTGTATCTTGACTTTATTTCCCATTTCCTTCATTACTTCCCCTTTCTAAAAGCTATGAGTATCCACTCTTGGTGATTTCTTCATTACTTTGTGCAATGGTGATGTCTCAGCAGCCCTGGCTTACTCACATCTTTCTGGGACTGACTTTCTTGTATTGCTTGCACAGCTTTACCATGTCTGCTTACACCCTTCTGCGATGCCCACCACCACACTATCTTGGATTGCTTCCTTGAATATTTATCCTGTGGTTTACAGTGAGCTTTTTTTTCTTAACATCACCTGAAATGCTACCAAAAAACCTCTTTGTAAACCACCTTCTCACAGCTAGCCTTCACTTACTGTGCTCAAGCGTCACCCCACCTTCTTCTTGGTCTTCCTCTTGGTCTCTTTGTTAGGGAAACTAATTGTTGGCTACATGACCATTGGGCGTATGCTTATATTAAGCATTAGGCAATGTTGTATATTTAATTGTTTTTAATTTGCATGCTTATAGGGATGAAGGATTTCTGATTTGTACTAACCATATCTGCATCATCTCCAAGCGATGTGTATCTAACCTTCCCTAAAAGAACTCAAAGACCTTTGCGGCTGCTCTAAATAGCTTGTTCAGTTGCTTAACCTTCATTTAGGAAGACTTTTTTAAAAAAACTAAGCTGTGGATCAAACTCTCTCAATGCTTGTATTTTCACCTAGGATGAACTGCGCACAATCTTGTAAAAGCAGGATAAAGAACTGGCTGAATGGCTGAGCACAGAGAGTGGTGGTGAATGGAGTTAAGTCCAGCTGGCGGGCGGTTACAAGTGGTGTTCCCAAGGGCTCAGTTTTGGGTCCGGTCTTGTTTAACATCTTCATCAATGCTCTGGATGAGGGGATTGAGTGCTCCCTCAGTAAGTCTGCAGATGACACCAAGCTGGGAGGGAGTGTTGATCTGCTCGAGGGTAGGAAGGCTCTGCAGAGGGATCTGGACAGACTGGAGCGATGGGCCAAGGCCAACTGTATGAGGTTCAACAAGGTCAAGTGCCGGCTCCTGCACCTGGGTCACAAAAACCCCCTGCAACACTACAGGCTTGGGGAGGAGTGGCTGGAAAGCTGCCCGGAGGAAAAGGACCTTGGAGTGTTGGTCGACAGCTGGCTGAACATGAGCCAGCACTGTGCCCAGGTGGCCAAGAAGGCCAATGGCATCCTGGCTTGTGTCAGGAACAGTGTAGCCAGCAGGAGTAGGGAGGTGCTTGCGCCCCTGTACTTGGCACTGGTGAGGCCGCACCTGGAGTACTGTGTTCACTTTTGGGCCCCTCACTACAAGAAGGACATTGAGGTGCTGGAGCATGGCCAGAGAAGGGCAGCGAGGCTGGTGAGGGGTCTAGAGAGCAAGTCTCATGAGGAGTGGCTGAAGGAACTGGGGCTGTTTAGTCTGGAGAAGAGGAGGCTGAGGGAGGACCTTATTGCTCTCTACAGCTACCTGAAAGGAGGTTGAAGTGAGGCAGGTGTTGGTCTCTTCTCCCAGGTAACTAGCGACAGGACAAGAGGCAATGGCATCTAAGTTGCATCAGGGGAGGTTTAGATTGGATATTAGGAAAAATTTCTTTATTGCAAGAGTGGTCAGGCATTGGAACAGGCTGCCCAAGGAAGGGGTGGAGTCCCCATCCCTGGAGGTGTTTAAGAAACATGTAGATATGGCACTTTGGGATATGGTTTAGTAGGCATGGTGTTGTTGGGTGGATGGTTGGACTTCATGATCTTAGAGGTCTTTTCCAACCTATGATTCTATGATTCTGTGATTCTAAGCTTGAAAAATATTTTTTGACCTATTTCATAAGCAGTGAGCCCAAGATTGTAGATAAGTACATGAAGCTGGGCTCCATGCTCACCAAAAGGAACGAAGCTCATGACCAAGCAGACAGTTAAAATAACTGTCAGCCAAAATCATGGGCATTAGAAGGAGATGTGGAAGTACGAGCAGCAGGTGATAAATCTGCTTGGCTCATCGCTGTCTGAGGGTGACAGGGTCCACAGCCAGGCTTTTCTATCTTGCCATGCTCAGGGCTGAGACTGTGGCTTGAGGAAACACCCTTTGCTGGGGGGTCACGTTCAGATGAGGCTCCTGCCAGCCCTGGCAGCAGATCCCCCTGCTGTCCCCAACCCGCTTCCCCTGGCAGGGCGGACGACCCAGACAGCCTCCTCCGAGAGCTGCACCAGCGGGGGGGAAGGGAAACGGCAATGCAGGGATGCTGTTGAGCACCTGCGTATGAACAAATGACAGAGAGAAACACTGAGAGTGGCTCAGGACCGCTGCCTGTCTTCCTGGCAGTGAAGGGAGATGCTGGCACGGACCTGAGGGTGACCCAGTGCAGGCTCCCTCTGTCCTGGGCTGCGCTCGAGGTGTTACTCAGCTCAGCCCCGTGTTGTCTCCTGTGCTGCCCATTAGATCATTGCCAAAGGTGAAAAGATACTGTCATAAAATTCTCCCTAATAATTCCACCTTAATTAAGGCAGCTTGCAATTTAGTTATGGAGACTACTTTCTCCACCCAGCTACTGTGGTTTTCCCAGGTAGGTGAGCCGGGGATTTTGACCGAGGATGAAGTTTGCCCAGCTGTAGCTTAGCTGGTTCTGTATCCAGACCTAGAAAAAGACTCACAAAAGCAGAAACACATATTAAGCATTTCATAATTTCGCCACAAAAGGAATAAAAAAGAGGAACCGGTGTTGAAACTGTAAGATACACCACAAAAAACCGTGAAAATACTAGCTCAAGTAACAAAACCAGTAAGGACTCCCTGAGAAAACCATGTTTGGAAGGATGGTATTTGCCAAACAGGCCTGGAAACCCGCAAAAATATATCTCATGGCTGGAGAATATAAAAAAAGAAAATGAAGTGAGAGCTGGAGGGAACAGGGGCTCAGAGAAGCTGCACCGGTAAGGGCGATAAAAGCAAGGGCAGCACGCAGCAGCCTGGTATGTCTACCACGCGTGCCGCCTGCGGTGGGGTCTCTGCCGCTCAGGGAGGATGTAAGGAGCTGAAAAGGCAACTAACAGGAGCCGGAGGAGTGAAATTGCTGCCCTGGGAGCCTAAAAAGGGGACATAATGTCCCCCATTACAGGGACCACCCTCGCCACCAGCATCCTGCTTCTACCACCCTGTGTCTTCTCGTCCAAACATAAAACCCCTATGGTATAAAAAGGCCTTCTGCCAATAACTTTGCTTTAAGGCTCACAGAACAGTTGATCACCAATGATCTCAGTAGGCACCGAGTCGACATAAATACTGAGTCAGCCATAAAACAGGGAGCAGCTTCATCTTGGAACATATCATGAGATCAAATAGGAGAAGCCAAACATCCCTGTCAACAGAGAGGATGAGGAAAAGGCAGCGTTTGGCTCCCCACCACCAGCAGCACGGTGCTCTCCCAGAGGAACCTGAGTCAGAGGAGTTGCTGTCAATGGGCAGCTGGGCTGTGCCTGGGGAACTGCAGCATGCTGCTGGGGAACGACCAAAACAGGCCCTCCAGATGTCAACCATGATCAAGCAGGGTCGAGATGGCCAGAGGCTGGCATTTGGATCCCATCTATTGAGCGAAAAAAAAATCATTCGTCGCCACAAACTCAGTTTGCCCATAGAGGCTGGAGTGGGAGGTTGGTACAACATCTGGGTAGCAATTAATCCACATGTGTAGCTTTGAAATTAAAGATGAACCTCCGAGAAACACCCATAATGAAGGGTCATCAGAAGAGACTAATGTGGAAACAGAGGTGGATAGTAAATGGCGAATGGACAATTCAAAGGAAGGGTCAAAAAAGGGGGAAAAAAAGAAATATCACAAAGTGTAATGTATAAACATATTGGTACATGAGCTTGGAAATCATGCAGAGGATCATATATTAAAAAAGGGCTGGAAAACACAAAGTCTTGCTTCCCTCAGAGAAACTTCTTGAGGAAATGTACCCAAGAAGGAGGAGCTATGAGAAGCGACCAGAGTAACGCAGTTCCAGTGCCACCACTGAAAATAAGCTCAGTGAGTTACCAGAAGTAAGAGACAGCTATGGACTTAATGCTAAATAAAACAGTCCTCCCGTGGTAGCTGAGCTTTATTCAGTTCTGGTCTTTGTGCTTTCCTACTGTAAACAAGGTGATCATGTATTGTTCTAGAAGTCTCTCAACACTGCCTTAATTAAGCAGCTTCTAAATTATCTCCGTTGTTTATGCCATATTACTCATAAATCATGACCACGGTCATATTCAAGCCCTTCTTGTAGGCTCTAACATCCAGTGGTGATCACCTCTGCCTTTTAATTATAATAATATAGGTTTCTGAGCCTTTGATACGACCATCTGAAGAAGGTCCTTAACTACACACATGTTGGCAGAAGAGCCACATGCTGCTAGTATGGTGAATATTGGTCTCACAGCAAGTTCTCAAGCTCTCCTCACGCTGAAGTAATGCCATCAGATGGGTGGCAGCTGATGTTAACCTGTAGAAGGGAAAATCAGGGATCACAGAACAGAAAGCCTGGGCCAGCGTAGCGCCAGGGCACATGGAGCTCAAGTAGCCTTTGCAGGTAAATCATCTCAGAAGGAAAAAGTTGATTTTGCAGGTGAATAGTGGAAGCTTGTTAGCCTGGAAGACAGGAGAACGGGGATGAGCTGTGAACACCCGCTTCCAGCTACGCAACAGGCTGTGGCTGGGCTTCCTCTGAGCCGGGCAGACCAGCCTAGTTCAACATCACAGCCCAAACTCTTTTGCTACAGCAGCAGGATCCAGAGCCAGGCAGGATCCAGACACAGCCCGATCTGGCCTAAGAACCGGAACAAAACCCAGGGCTGTGGGCGAGGCTCCCCACGCTCCCGCTCACTGACCCGCAGCAGCGCGGCACAAGGCAGCTCTTCTGCTGACACTGCAGAAACCCATCAGCAGCTTACAGGAGAGGCAGCAGCTGGAAATCACGCTTTCTTTCGCTCTGCCTAGGCGTGGGGACAGGACTGCTACCAGGGTGGACATGGTGGTTGTCACCCGAGGCTACGGCCAGCGAGCGCGGTCTGGGCAGCTGTGCCAAGGACAGTAAGCGCGACAAGTCGGTAGGGCAGTGCTCTGCAGAGGAGTGAGAACCGTAATTTTTGTAAGAAAAGACTTGAAACCAAAAGCTATATACAGACACAGTAAGCGGTGTTCACACAGGACACCGAGGTAATACTAATACGTACCTCACTTTTACTGATGATTAAATACGATTGCATTAATCCTTATGGAATGGTTTTCCTTATAATGAACTATTCAGATACTAAGATCAGATTAAAACATAAGCTCAGGTTATTACTTAATGAAATAGGTTATTATTTGTAGTAACATAAATAATACCTGCATCTTGTTAGAAAATTTGTATTTTGTATTTTCCTCTGCTGTCATATCCTTAATAGCTTTTGGTTGGTACATGACAGGCTAAAGAAGTATGATGTCTCTTTCGGCAACTGAAGCTGTATTCAGACTTTAAAAATCGATGAGACTTCTGTAATCACCCTTTACTACGCACTGATACAGATTTTGATAGGGGGGAGATCATGTTTGTAATTAACTTTTCTTCCTAAAAAAGGAAAATGAAAAGCAAATGCAAGAAATGTTTCTGATTTACAGAATCACACAATGTGACTTCATGCTACTCCCTAAATTTCTGTACGATACAGATCGGGCACAGGCACTGCCCGTTCAGTTAAATTGCCCAGTTATGCAATTCCCTATTTCCACTACCCCACGTGTTTTGAAATGGCACAATTACACCTTTCCATTACTGCAAGGGTCTGTAATGACACTGCTGAGTAATATCAGAAAATCTGGTTTTGTGGTCTTAAGGTGCTCCGGAATGTGGAAAGCTCCACACTTCGTGGTCTGCCACCTTTGTATTACAGCGGTAATTCCAGTAATTTGTTTTTAACTGCACAGAAATACTTTCTGCATTACTGCTAAGAACCCAGTAGGCAGATTGCACCCCATTAAGTTTTTAAGTAGAGCTTACAAAGAAAATACCAGCTGCACACCAACGCAGCTGGGAGCAAAGCTGACCAGCAGCTTTGCCATACAAGTGCTGCTGCTGCACGGAGGAGCAATGGGCACACTATGAACGCCTCTGTGCTACGTGGAAATGGCCCCGCTGTGCACCGAGGCAGCTGCTGGAGTGAAGCACAGGGCAATGTTAAACCATTTCCACTGGTAGTGCCAGTTTTAATTCATGTATAAATGCTTACTGGGCAAGACAAGGGGGAGAACCAACAGAAAACGACTTGTCTCTCAGAAGAACCAGTTAAATCAAGGCAGTTCCCAGGAACTCCTGGCTAAACGACAACCTCATTTCTTCAGTAAGAGCAGAGTGACAGGGAGGATTTTGCAGCCTCATGACTTTCTCCGTGGGCTGCAAATAAAGCCTCCATTGTATTCCTGAGGAATATTAGCTGTTAAAATCGACCAAGAACAAGCAACCATGGCTTCATATGGAAAGTATGTACTGTTACGATATCGGAAAAAAGTGCAAGACCTGATGTTAAAATTTAAAGACATCATGAATGCAAAGGAAGGGTCTCATAGTGTTTTAAATTACAAAGGCTTTTTAATGTTTTCTTTTGGAAAACATCTCCGTCTGTTGTGCCAACACAGAGGTACTGGACCCTTATGGAGGCCTTGGGCAGTACATTAACACTAGAGCAGTAGTCATCATCCAGGCTTAAGCTAAACACATCAAACATCAAATTTAGGGGAAATTTACAGCTCTATTTTATAGAATCTTTTAAAAAAGTAAGTTCAGCTTCTGCACAAAACTTTCTTATATCCACATGCAAGTATGGGCTCTTGACCTTTCCATGTTAGAGTGCATTTTACTCAGAGATAAAGGAAAACAAGTTTCTGGATGATTCTGCATCTTGTACATCTCCACTTCTTGTGAATACAGGTCTGAAATCCAAGTAGCTGGAAGAAGTGGGCAGATGGTTGGACTTGATGATCTTAGAGGTCTTTTCCAACCTATGATTCTATGATTCTGTAAGTCTACAAAGCCACGCATTAAAATCTCTATTTCACACTCAGGTTCAAGCAGCAATTTCATGCCCACCAAGTGCCATTTTATTGCAAGCGTCCCTCCATTTCAGTGTTTGGTGAAGCTGAATCCATCCTCACTGAAGGAACAAAAATCGTCAGAGAGAAAAGGGAAAATGTGGAGGGACGTGCAACGCCGTAGAGCATTTCTCTGAATATACGTTAGGAAAATACATCCTGCTGTTTTCTAGCAAACTAGAAAACAAAGTGGTCTGATGTGTTTCAAAAGTCCACTGAATTTCGTGGAAACAGTGCCCTCACCAACAGCTCTCAGTGAAATTTGCTCCGCTCCCATAGGAGCAGTGCAGGCTCTTCCTCACAGCCAGGAGCACGCTGGACCAATTTTTGATGAGCCGTAGGCAAAATCCTGCCAGTCCAGCTGCGTTTGTTCACAGCTGCCCTTACAGCTGGCCTGCAGCGGAGCCACCCGAACCCATCCTCAGAGCGTTTCACAACCACGTGTCAGCACGTGCAAAACCGAGCTTCAGAGCAAATTCTGGGGGTCAGACATTCAAGGTTGCCCTCTTTTGCCTTGAAAGGGCACTCTAGCATCGTTTTTCCCCAATTCTCATGAAACTATTGATATGACAACATGTCCTATTTAAGTTTCTAGTTTCTTTTCTGACCCCCCGTTTATAAAAGAAGCGAGGGGTCTGTGGTCTGTGTGGCCACAGCCCTGTGGCTCACGGCATCCCACGCAGCAGTGGAGGATGGGGGTACTCCCTCTTCCCAGTGGACAGCTTTGTACGGACACAGCGGTGAGGAATCCACCTTTGCTACTGGTCTGCTCCCAGCACATGCTGTAAGTAATATTTAAGTCTCCGTGAGTATTAAGATACGCAGCTAAATCTTGCCATTTGAATATCGCTTTTGTATGATTAAATGTACACATTCAAATGAATACACCAGATTTAAGCTCCTGTCTCTCTGCTATTCCTTATTATAAAAATCAGTACTTATCATTATTGATATATGAATATTAGCTTGTATTCCAAATTAAAGTTGTACAATAAAAGAAAAAACTCGGAGGGGAGAAGAAAGTTCTACCTGAAAAATGAACTCCACGGAATACCAGTCAACAGGTTAACTCCAAGCAGTGTGCTCTAAGCTGCATCACCACTTCACTCTGAAGAACACGCTGAAGGGAGGAATTCCTTTCTCCTTCTGAAATCACAGAAAAGGACGGCAAGAAATCCTTGGCCATTGGCTTGATGCAAAGCCTTCCCGAATCAAATGCAAGTCTTCCTTTCGGGTCAGTTTTTGTCCTGCCCTCCACGCTGACTGACTGGCAGTGCACGCACACACGCACACAAAATGGAGGTGCAGGGGAGCGGAGGGCTCCCTGCCAGCGTGACCGGAGCTGGGGGGAACGGGAGCAGCTGAGCAGGCAGCTAGAGCAAATGTACTCATTTACACTCATTTACTCTAACTACATCCAAATTAACCTGTGAAACATTCCCTTTGGGCCTGGCAGGCTGCTGAAGGCAAAGGACCATTTATCTTTCCTGCTGACACAGTAACTGCTAGGCTCACACCATCTCGTGGAGGGCTCCCATCCTTCGTCTCTCCATCTCTGCATGGGTACCAGAGTTCCACGTTCTCAAAGGCCTTTCTGTAACTCCATGCCATGGCAATGCCATCCTGACATGCAACCACATAGGCACAGGCAGCCTCTCTTGAAAAACTGAGTCTGACAATTACATCATTTTGTCTCAAAATGATTTTTCCTGTTTTTACAACAAGCACCACAAGCACTATCCTGTTTCCCTAATGAAGCACAGTTGATTTTTGCACAGATGGTATAGGCAGGATAACGCAATTTCTTAATACCATTCCAACTAGATAATATGGCCATCAGAAAACACTCACCTTTTAACTTTCAAACTATTATCACGACTCAACAGAAGAGTAGCTACAGAATAGGGAAAGTAAATTCACAGGGCTGCTTTGCAAGCTGCAAACTACTTCCATTGTACTCAGGAGATTTAGGGAACAGAGATACTGGGCCTCCCTCAGTGAAGCAGAGGAGTATGTCCCCGCCTCTGCCCTTTCTTCCTTATCTTGCACAACAGGTGGTTTGATTTCCAAAAGCATTCAGTCAAAGGCTTTGGTATGAACGCATTGGACTCTGCTTCCAATAAGCAGCAGCAACTAATGGCAAAGTGCACGTAATAAGGTAAACAATAAATATCAAACTGGTGAAATAAAAAAACACAGTGCAACAAAGACAGGGATTTAGAAAACTCTATAGGTGTAACTTGATTAAAAATAATACAGGATTCTAAAATATGCAATTGTGTAAGAAAGAAACCACAAGATAAACTCCTCCAAAATATCTAACAATTTACCATAAAATAGTTGCTTGAACATTCAACCAACTATTGCTTCTTCTGCTGACCATAAAACATAATAAATATCTGACCCTGTCTGCGGTAGTTCTGTGACTTTATAGGACTTCTGGTGTTAATTCCGAAAGACTCCTCATAAAATACCAGGTGCAACGTATCCCAAGAAGTCTATTGTATTTGAGGGAAAAAAGTAACGGGATAAAAGGAATAAGTCAAATCTGAAGAAAAAAATTAAACCAATTAATTCAACAGAATTGGGATTTGTATCTTACAAGCAGTTCAGGCCTGACAAGTTGCTCCCCAGCAGGGATTCTTCGCTGTCCAATTAGCAAACCTATTAGCAGTTCTGTCCAAATTGTCAGCTAAATACCCTGGAAGAAGTTAGTGATGGACTGCTATGAGAAGCTGAGAACCAAGAGGGAAAAGTAAAAGAAAAAAGTGAAAAGGGAGAGAGGCTGGGAGACAGAGGCAGGGGAACCCCCCTGTCCTGGCAAGCCCTGCTCCTGCCAGCAGCCCCCAGCAGTGGAGATGCTGGGCAAGGCAAACGCAGCATCTGCCCGTCACCAGGAGGGGTGGCCCCTGGGGACCAACCACATCGGAATTCTGATGGCTCAGACTTTTCTGTAAGGGACTCCTTATATGTGGAAAGTTGTGACAATCTAATGACGTTACGTTAACCTGCCCAGGAAAATGCACGGAAAAACATGAACGCAGATTCATTTACATCCATCTACACCGTCCTAAATTTCATTTACGATTCAGGTTAAAAAGTCCTCTCAACGTATGTGACAATTTGAACTAATCTACACACGTTCTTTGGAGTTAATTGACTTAAGCCAGAGCAATGTTTCTGATACAAAATAGGCCAAAATGAAAGAAAACTTGGAATCAGGCTAACTCAGGCTGAGAAGGTCTTTGCTCTGACCTGCTGCTCACAGCAGGCTCAGCTCTGAGGTCAGACCAGGCCACTCAGGGCTTCATCCAGTTGGGACTTGAAAACCTCCAAGGACGGAGACCGCACCACCTCTGCGGACAACCTGTGCCTCTGCCTGTCTGCCCTCATGGGGGAAAGTGTCTCCTCACATCCAGGCTGGAACTCTTGCATTTTAACTCATGTCCATTGTCTCTATCTTCTCCCCCAGCCCCAATGTGGAGAGCCTGGCTCTGTCTCCTCGATGGTCTCCCCACAGGCACCAGGGTCTGCTGTCAGGTCCCCCTGAAGCCATCTCTGCTCCAGGCTGGACAAGCCCAGCTCCCTCAGCCTCTCCTGGCAGGACCAGTGCTCCAGCCTCACTATCTCGGGGACCTCCCTGACCATTTGTCCAATGTCTTTCTTGTACCAGGGAGCCCCAAGCTGGGCGCAGGATTCAGCCACAGTCTAATGACTGATGAGTAAAGGGGATTAATTGTGAGCAGGGTACAGGTCCCTGGGATAAGGACAGCCCTTCTCATTCCTTTAGCTACCTTCTCCTCACGCTTTCCAGTTGTTGTCACATTTACCAACTTTTACACAACAATTTTTGTGTGCTTCAAACCCTAAGCAAATGTCAGCTAAAATACATTATTTGTCAAGCATCTCCCCCCAGCTTGTGAACCTGGGTTGGAGCTGGTGCTCCAAGGTGAGCTTTGCTGTAGGCCAGACCCTGCGGAGGAGCTGCTCACCACGCAGAAGTGCTCTGGCACTCTTGGAGTGCTTCTCCCTCCGCAGAAAGCCAGTCCCTCATGGCAGGGCCCCGTGCCTGCAGCAGGTGGTTGCCAACACATGAACTACAGGAGAGTGCACATTATTTCTTGTCTATTTACTCCCACTGACTTCCACAATTTTACCAGGGCACTGGTTTCTAAAGGCATTATTATGTAGTGCTACCACTAGACTATCACACTGGAGCACAGAAGTTAGTACCTTCCTCATTAAAATATTTTATTCATAAGCAAATAATGAAGATGGAGGCAAATATTTGATGATATGAGCGAGTTTTAAAATATCTCAGAATAAAGAGAAGCAATGCGAGCTAATTAGTTATGACAATGTCATATACTCATAGAAAAAACAGGTCTAATCTTGACAGCAATTGGAACCTTCTATGGCCTTGTCTGAAATACCAAAACATACATAAAATGAGGAAATCAGCCCCATAATCAATTTACTATTGCTTAATAAGGCATCAGGAGTCAGGATTGACCTCCCCAACTTCAGATGTCTAAATGCAGGTAGAGCCAGTCACTGCAGCCATAAAAAGCAGTAGAAGAAACCTGACTATTATAAGTCTATATTGGAATAAAATAAACGGAGCTTAAAAATCTTCCGTTTTCTCCACTGATTCTAAGGGAGCACAGGACAACCTCAGCGTTATGCCTCCCGCCCCATGTTTCGCATCCAGAGATGTGTTCTTGGCCCACCACTTACGCCAAGAGACACAATTTATCTTACATCTCTTTTACGGTGACCTAAGCAGAAATAAGTGGCATTGGTATGTTCACACAGACATTTCTGCTGTTCAGCTCAAAACAGCAACTAAGTTTCAGTAACTTGTTTGTGTGCTGCACCCTCTGTAAAAAACAAGATTTGAAGTACCCCTGAGCTGAGTATTAGTAAAATGACAGCTTAATACTTCTGCATCTGTGCTTCGACTGAAGCTCTGTGACCAGTTAGCATAAATTCAGAAACGCTCAACTCCAGCAGTGTGGGTGCAATGCACTTTTCAGGTTATTCCTTACTATCTGCATCACAATACCGCCCCAAGGCGCCAGCTAAGATCAAAGCCCAGACATCCGCGACAACACTCTGTCTGCTGTGGACCCAAACACGCCACTGCAGCCGCTGAGGATATTGCTGCTTCCAGGTGTACACTGTGTCCATGTCCGCGGAGCAGACGTCGTGTCTCCTGTAGGAAGGGCAGCAGTACAGCATAAATGCTACATCTAATCCACTGCATCTTTCCCTCTGTGGGGGAGCAAAGTAGCAGACAGCTGGGCTGCCTTCAGCTACAGCTGTTAAATTCGGTACAGCTGAGTCCTAAAGAAGCACTCGTTGCTTCAGATAATGTACAAATTAGACAGGGCAACAGAGAGGTGAACTGGCTTCCCAAGATCACTCACACGGTCATGGAGGAGCCCGGGAGAAAGTCCAGACCTATCCACTACACCATACTGTCTCCCAAACTCGCTATTAAATTAAAATCTCTTATTTCTCATGGACAAGTCTTAAAACAGGGCACATATTTATGCAGCAGTGCCAATGGCCAGCATCTAACATCTGACATTAGCTAAGGGCAAAGCCATGGGGCATCAAGTTGCATGGTCTTAAAGACCAAGCAGGTCTCTGGCAAGTCTTACAGAACCAGGGGTAGGGGATGAGGGGGGGAATTCTGCTCTGTTCACTCACACTTAGATAATTGTACAGGTACAGAAGTGCCAAAGAGAGGGAAAGGAGGAGTAATTCTTTCCCCTACATTGTGAACAGTTACAGAGCTAAGCTGAAGTGACCCTTACTGCTGCTGAGGTCTCAGCTCACCAGCCAGTGAATCTACTCTTAGCTCAACATAGCCTTCTCCTACCTACAGCCAGTGCTTTACAAATTAACCTCGCTGTCACAGTGCTTGGCGGCTGAGGGCTTATTTTCTCCAGTGACAAACAGCTGATGTTTGCCTATTTCAGATCCCTGCATAAGCAAATACTGTTCAAGCGCTGAATTCCTAAGCAAGCTGAAAAATGCATTCTTTAAAACATGATTGTGTTCCAGCATTGCACAATATTAATATTGCTAAAGCTACTTAATGCTTACACATCTAATGTATATACGTAATAATTTGATTAAACTGAACTTTTAAACAACTTTTTCTAGTTATTCATGAATTACGTCATGACAAATTTCGACCAAATGTTTCATTGGTCTCTACATTTGTGCATATCATTGGTTGCACATTCAGTCTCCTCTTCTGCATGACAAAAAATTTCCACTTTTTTGAAGATTTGCTCTTCATTTGGTCTCTCTTGTTAAACAAGGTGCACCTCAGTCAGATTTCATTTGTTTTTTCAGTTTGGAAAGACCAGCAAGACATTCATCTCTCCATTTTCTCCTGGCATCCAGGACTTTCGGAACAACTGGAATTTTTTCAGACATTGCCTAGAACAGAAAATTTAAGATGATTAAATCTCATGTTCTGAGTACAAAGTTTCTCACCAGCATTGTTTTCCTGCTTTCCCCGCGTCAAGCCAAGTAACGATCCACACAAACTGTAATTTAGTCTATCACAAGCAATAGGCCACATTCTTTACATGGGTGACTGGAAACCAGCTAACCTGTACAAGAAAAGTGCTCCCACTTGGAGAAGGTTGGCCTGAATGTGGCAAGGAGGGGGGCCTACAGAAACACCAAAGCATCAGCCACTTCCCTCGGTCTGCCCCACACAGCCACTCTCTAACCTCTTCAATAAAAACCTTTTATTAATAGGAAGGAGGCAACCTGGCTGTTTATGTGCCTAAAAATATGCTCTAAACCAAATTCCTCTGTGTGTGTGTGTTTTTAAAGCTGTGATTGCTCTTCTGGCTCCTAATAAATGTAATGAGCGATATCATGTTTATTAAAAACATTTTGTCTTCAGAGTGCCAGTTGTAATTGAAATGACTGGGGAAAACAAGTAACAAACTCAGAATTATGATTTTTGTTTATTGGAATATGAGGGAGAGAAAGTACAGCACTATTTGAGGACACAAAGGTAGAAATCTGAACAAGTTAGCACGCAAAAAAAGGTGTTTACAACAAAATGGAAAAAAAAAGTATTTCTGAGTGCATAATCAAAGTTGTCTTAGAAGTGCTAGTTAAATATATCCCTGAAAGAGAACATGAGTTAGTAACCTCTGGCAGCTAGTACATTGTAACAGATTTTCTTTCAAGGAAAAAAAGCTGTTTTGGGAGTGCAGGTAGAGATCACACGGTGCTTTGCCAAAATAGCACCTGAGGTCTTAGGTTTAAAAGGCAAGTGTTGAGAAACTGGCTAAAACCTGGACCTGCTACCAACGACTGGCAAGTTGCAGTCACTCCAGAGAAAAGTCAGGGGGAGGGACAGAGGAGTAAGATAAGAAATGTTTAATGTTTTACTCTTATGAGGATTCTTGCAAACTCATCTTTGGCACTGAAGACCAAAGATAACAGAGAGACACAGAAACAGACATCGAAGTGGATTCCAGCTTTCCATAAAGAAATCCAAACTGTTTCACACTAATCAAAAGCTTCTAATCGTGAATAAGTCCACAATTATTACGGATTGTTCTTATAAGCAGTCTATGTTGTTTAAGCATAAAATAATCTTTTTCCTTTTTAACATAGCTGTTGTTGAAATTGTATAAATAGGAATAAAAATTAAATAGGAACAAAAAAGCTTTCTTCCAGACAGAGAGCTTCCATATGTGAAATTAATTCGATAGCTAATCAAGAATGATTCAACACATACCCATGTTCTTTAGCAAAGCATTAAAAAAAGGCAACTACGAAAAGGCAGTTAGAAAATAATGATACTTCAGTTAATACCTATGATCATACAAAATAGCCTATATAGTGAATATAAACAAATTGTGGGCTTAGAAATGTTAATAGACAAACTGGGTCCCAATGCAGCACAGCACTTAAACACATCTTACCTTTAAACACGCAAGGAACCTTACCAGACTGCTCACATGCTTAACTTGAACGTGTATTTGCACGTATTACAGACTGGAACTCTAGTCTGTAAAGTATACAAAACCAAGAAAAAGAGCATCCAGAAGAAAAAAGCTGTGGGGTTTATGCAGGAAGATGGAATAGCAGGAAGAGAGAAAAGTCATGTTAGGAAAGGAAGCCTGGAGCTGTGCATGTTGTGGTAGCAGACACAGGACAGAAGTAAGAAATAGTGTGGAGGATTTAATGTCAGTAACCCACAAGTGTTAGCAGTTGACTCCTCTGTCTAGTAACCTTACTCAACTGCTAGATCACTTTCCCTTCATGACTTTCACTTCAAAGTGCTTTGAAAAGGGACTTAGATGCATTCTGTACTCATCTTTTCATTCAAAGTACACATTCACACAAGAAATACAGACTACAGATACCTCTACACAGCAAACTGAAATGGTATGAATGTTAAAATAAGAGCTAACGTTCTTTGTTCTGAATGTCACTGCATTAATCAACTCCATATTTACCTGATTGATCTTCTGCTCAATTTCACCTGAAAATTCTGGAACTGGTCCAAAGGTGTTCAGAACAAGTCTCATACCATCACGGTATCTTTCACAATAATTTGAAATACCTAAAAATTGGAGCGAAAAATTGCATTTCAACAGAAATTCCTACTTAAGTTCAGTAAGGCTGCCTGTGCTTAGGCACTGTCTTAAATCAGAGTCCAAAACCAAGGTGTGCTCTTATGCTTCAGACACCTAATTGTCATCAAGGAAAAATGGATTCTGCCCACCACATTTCCATTAAGGTTCATGGCAAAATCATTTAGGACATGCTTGATTACAAAACCAATTAATGTCAGGTACCAGCAGGCAATGCTACGTGAGGGGTATAGTACACAACTGTGGATACTCATGCTTTGTTACTTGAGATCAGAAAGCTTCCCCAACCAGTGTCCACGAGGAAAGCACTCTCACCTCTCGTCTCCTCCCATTTGGTATGTGTCATATCAGTTGAAGCATTCCTGTTATTATTTTTATTTATTGATCTTGAATGCAGGAAGAGCAACATGGCTCAGGGGGAAAGGGTCAAAGGCATGGAGACCCAGGTGGCCTCCAGTGAACGAGCAACAGATGGATCTTGCAGATTAATACTTTGTATTGCAACTGGAGTTAACAACAAGGATTTGGTTTTTATGACTTCAGGACCCTCTTTGGGGGTTGAGCACTGCAAGGGGGTGACGGGATCCACCTGACACAGTGAGAAAAAAGCATCTTTGCCAAAAACCTGGCCAGTCTGGTGAGAAAAGCTTTATATTAGAAATAGCGGAAAAGTGAGATTACAACCTGTAGTCAAGTAAGGAAGGGTTTACGGGGTGTGAAAAGAAAAGAGTGCAGGGTAACAGGTACAGGAGAAGACTCAAGAAAGTAAAAAAAAAAAAAA
>Ga0065711_1034501_pt1 | contig 23667 bp, 11 predicted proteins | sample Hoacrofraction12_FD_59098 | JGI IMG/M metagenome (GOLD analysis project Ga0065711, IMG submission 59098) | Hoatzin crop microbial communities from Cojedes, Venezuela - Epithelial fraction 12 v2 (version 2) | ecosystem: Host-associated > Birds > Digestive system > Esophagus > Crop | place...
CGGCCCAGCCCTGCCCGGCCGCGGGGGGGAGGGCGCCGCCGGGTCCCCCCGCCCGCCCGCCGGCACCTCGGCGCGTTGGCGAGCGCTGAAAGGGTTCTGTGTGCGTGTCTGTCTGTCTGTCTGTCTGTCCGTGCGTCGGGAGCGCAGGGCTCAGGGTCACGTTCGCAGCCCCCAGAAGCTTCGCGGCGCGTCGCTGCCTCCCGTGTGCGTGCCCCTGCGCGTCCGTGGGTCCGTCCCTGCGCGTCCGCGTGCCAGCGCTGGCGGCCTCGTCGCAGGAAGCGTTGCGGAAGGCGGTTGCTCCCCCTCTCCCTGCCCGGTCCCCGGGACGCGGTGATTAACGACGCCCCCCCCTCCCCGGCCCCGCTCCGTCAGTCAGCGCTGGGCAGGGAGCGGCGGTCACGGCTGTCCCGCTGCCGCGCAGTCCTCTCTCTAGCTTTTTTTTCCCTAAATAAACTTAGATAATGCCCTTCAGAATGAATGCAGCCTTTTTTTTTTTTTAATTGCTTTTCTTTCTGAACGCCTTCATATATATGCACATATATATGAAACGTAATTTTGGTTTATATTGTAAATACATACATTAAAGAAATAATAGATGTGTGTATAGATAAAACCCCAATTTCTGTTCCACGTTCTGCAGTGATAAGCCTGACCTGAAGCGAGCTGAGCTTTTCCAGTTCTTAGGCTGGTCCTTTCTAGGACACCTTCAGAAATCACTTGGTTGGCCTGACTGTAGGGGTGCTTTATAGGAAAGAGGAGGTGAGTCTGGTCAGTTTGCTTAGGGGGAAAAAACAAACCCAACAATCTAGATCGAGGGGTAGATATCAGGATAAAGTAATATTTTTTTTCATACAGTCATCTGGGAATTGTCTCATGACATTTCATGAAAAAATCCTCTCTCAAACTGGTATTTTTCACTTGCACTATTAAAAACTTATTGAACGGAGGTCTTCGGATAGCTGCGTGCTAAGACACTGTGCAATATCTCAATATATAGAAGGAGTATTCCAGGAAGCCCAGAGACTAGCATTCCCTTTGAAAAATTAATCCATTAATGTATTTGTTTCCAAATTGTGGTCTGCAGACACATATAATCATGGTATGATACTGATCTGCAGTATCATATCATCCATTTAGGGGTTTTAATTAGAAGTTTGATGTGAAGGCTGCGTAGTGGTTCCCTGTTACATTTGAAGTTGGACAGTGGTCCATGATCCAAAAATTTAGGAACGTTCGTTCAGGAGAATCATGGTGCTAGATCATTACATTTTGCTTTCATTTCATCCTGTAATTTTTTTTCTCTCCTTTCAAACATGATTAAAACCAATGAGAAAGGAAATATTTGAAGTGATTTGCAAAGTTATTTGATTTTTATAAAATTACATGGTGTGATGTGCTGCATGTGCCAACTGCAGACAGACTTTCAGCTCATAAATTAAGTACACTTTTTTGTTCTGGTTTAAGCCCATGGAGACTTCTGCCAGTTAAGTTTTTCTCTTCTCTGTTCATCATGCATAATAGTCTGATGTTGCAGATAATTGCAGGAGCATAGCGAAACTGGTAGCATCATGTATGTGGTTTGATTTTTAATGTATAGCATATTAAAGCATATTTTCTATCCCAAAAGATGTTATATGAAACTACTGCAGTATATATTAAAACAGTCACTGGACTCCTAGCTAATCTAATATGAATAAGAAAGGTACGTAACAATTAATGCTTAAGGAAAAAAACAACCCTTTTTAAAAATAGAAAATCCCATATTTTAAAAAAAAGACTTAAATATTTACCATTTAAAAATAAGACTTTCAGATTTTGATCTGTGTTAAGGTCTAAGTCTACACAGCTTGATGTACTGTTTGATTGTGTTAATTTACCTGTTTGCTGCCAAAGTTTTAAGTAAAGTCACACCACAGTCCTGGTGGAAATGGTTGGCTAAACACCTGGAACCAGTTTGTGGAAGTGATTAAACTGGCTTTTGCCAGAGGCTTCCTCTGCTGGTGCAGTGACACTGTTTTCTCCATTTTACATTCTGCTACGTGACTCTCATTTTCAAAACTACGATTACCAGGAACTGGTGTGGGGGGGAAGGCAAAAGAAAACTTACTTTCCTTTTCCGTTCTATGGATGAAAATAGAGCATGAGATGATGAAAGCTGTTACTTCTAGAATGTGATAAACCAAAACAATTGGATGAACAATTGTACAGTGAACACATCACGTGTAATTCTTTGTTTAAATTAGTTTTAAATGCAAAACAGGTTTTGTAAATGTCTTTTTTTTTCTTTCTTGTATACCTTGGGCATCACTGAAGTGACAAGCAATACTTTAAAGAGTTTTTTAATGATTTTTAATTTAATTCCATCTTTCATAAAGCATGAAAAAACCTCATTATCTAGTAAGTAGAAAATAAGGTATGAAGTCTGTAATATGTATCAACATAAAAACGTGTAAACACAAAAGATTATGTTGAGCTGTGTAACTGCTTAATGAAGTGCATATAGGTACGATGTATACAAGTTACTATCCAAAGGCAGACTCATTCCTCTCATAAAACAGCTATATTTAGTTATAGCTGACATCTTTTAATAATTCTTTCCTGAGTTGTCACTTTTCAGAAATACAGTGAAAAACATAATTTTTTTTAACCTCATTGTATGTGTATGTTGAAGTTTTTGCCTGCCAATTTAAATAGAACTGGTGACATATAAGTTGCTGTGATTAAAGTGTGTACCTGTGTAAATAACCACGAGTGCAAATAGTGCAATGAATTTTAAATACGTTGTGTACGTGTTCCTCTTTGTTTTTTGAGGAATTTGGCACAAACTCATATTATTTCATTAAATCAGTATTATGTTGCGTTTATCGGATGGTGTGCAGCAGAAATACTAAGTGCTGTTTTTTTTAGGAGTGCATAAATGCTTTTGTATTTTCCAAATATCCCCTAGTTGGGGTATTATATTAAGACATGTCAATAGTATCTTCTTCCTTTCTCATTCTGAAATTCTGAGCAGATTTTTGATCCTGATCTTCAAGTTCTGGGACCTGCAGGGGGTCAGACAAAATTATTTATATAACATGAGTGAAAATACCGGGGTGACTGAGTCCAGCCTGGAGCTCTTAATATCTTGAGCAAAGGCTGTGGAAATCAGAATGTATGTTCATGTTCGTTAATTACAGAGCATTAAGAAAGTAAGACCAAATCTAGAAGACCTCTTGTGATTGATCATGGGTTTTGCCACCATAAAATCCACCTCTGACTTCTCCAGTGCCTCTTGCAATAAAGGCTGGAAGATATTATCAGGCTGAATGACCAAACCTTTGTGCTCAGCCTGCTCACGGAGTAAACCAGTACCAGACGAAGACCCTGAACAACCAAGAACAAGTAATTCAGCTGAGAACTATTAAAAGAAAAAAAGCCCAAAGTTGTCACAGCTGTGTCCCTTTAAGGTCAACGCCAAAAAGGCTCTTGTCAAGTTGACGGAGGGAGATGACTTACTGATGTAACCCAGGGCAAAAGAGATAAGCAATAAAAATAGTGTTCCATTTCTGTTTGATGGAGTGACTTCTCCTGACAACTTATAGGGAGAACCAAGCAAAAAAAATGCACTGAGTTAGTTACTGTGACAGTGAAGCTGATGAATCACATCGAAATTTCATTGTGCCAATTCCACTGGATTTTGGAGCCTGCATTTTGCTATTTTTAATAAGAACTTGTGTAAATAGGCCAAAATATGCCAGAACTTAATTTCAGTGAAAGAAAACTCCTTGAACTACTGGGTAAAAAGGTAACTATAAACTGATAGGTAATTTCTAATAGTGTTGGTTTTTATTAGTAGGACTCAGATGTGGAGATGGGGAAAAAAATAATTGATTAGACTTTCAGTGTGCAAATGTGCTTTTATTTTTAGAGAAAAGCATGTGAAAGATAGGATTTCCACTCGCAGAAGGAGGATCCTGGGTGGAAGGTGAATGTATCGCTTGGTGTGGACCAGTTCATCACCTTTACAGCTGATTTCTGTATCGTATGGCTAGTTTTTGTGTGTGTTTTAAATAAATTTATAGTCAATGTGAACTAATAACTGTTTTTCTAGCCTGAACTCCCATGTAACACAGCACACCAAATTCCACCCAGAGTGTAGCTTCTGCTGTGTAATACAAAAGCTGAATACCATTAGCATATCTTACAGAAGTATAGTTTCAAAGCATTTTAATGACAAGGAAGGCATTATAATCCTCCCCTGCATGTTATTTAATGAATCAGTTTGCTTGCAATAATGATTTTGCATTTCTGAAGACAGCACTTCCTGGCAGAGAGAGATTGTTTTCTCCTGAAATCTTTTTTTTCTTTTCTCTGTTTCTCTCTCTCTCTCTCTCCCTTTTATTTATAAAGTCTTTTTAACCACTCCCTCCTTTATGGTATGGCTTATTTTCATTCACCCACACCGTTTCTGATGGTTTTGCTTTCCCTGTGCACTGTCAAGGAGGGTGCAGGCGTGCCGGAGCCTGGTCGCACGGGTGGGCGGCAGCGCCTGGACTGCGTGCAGCCTTCCCACAGTCGGGCAGGCGAGACCTCTGGCACGGTGAGCTGCCCAGTAGTGCTTCCAGGGCAAGGAGCAGGTCATGGTTTGGTTTGGACCCTGCTGGAGTGTTTTTTGGGTGCGTGCCCTTGTCCTGGTTTGCATGGGGGTAGCACTAGTAGAGTTCCAGCGTTGGCTGCATTTGCAAAGGGAGACAAGGAGATGGGAGCTGGGCTGGGAATGTGCTGGGGAACGCTCTCCAGAGAAGTGAGATTTTCTTAGTCCAAGTCTGAGCTGCTGCTGAAAGGGACAGTCCGACCGGCCTGCTGTCAGCCCCAGAGCATGAGCAGGACGCTGTTGGCCGGAGTGTGGGCACGCAGACGGTGTGTGAAGGGCAGGGTAGGGCTCCTTTGGGACCAATGTGGCTTTAGCCCATTGTGCAACTGCACTTGCAGGTCCCAGCTACTGGGTCTGCCTTGGCTTGGTGGCAGCTCTGCTCCCACTGAGAAATGTCCCCAGGCTTTACTTTGAGCTCTGTCAGGGTGACCTTCTCTTCCGCACTGTGCCTGCTTAGTGGGAGAAACCCTGAGTCTCCACGTTCTTCACAAGCAGAAGCCAAAACTCCAGTATATTACCGGGGAGGGAAAAAAGCTTCATGTGATATGTCAGACAGAAATGAGATGCTGGGAAGTCCTGCCAAATCGTGGGTTATCGAAGAGCCCTGGCTATAGCAAACAGTATGTACCATAAATAAATACATGTTTAAATGCATTTCAGTGTAGCAGAAAGAAAAAAAGCATTAGTGGTGTTTCATACTATTGTGGAAAAAGAAGCAACTTGGAGCAAACAGCCTGGTGTTTACACAGCTAAACCAAAATAATGTGTGAAGGTTGGTCAGGCCCAAATGAACCCCATAAGAGGCTTTTTAGGAATTGTAAGGGTTGCATTGGTCAGTTTGACCACATCTCTTCTTAGCCATCTGTTGCCATCTTTGTTTTTGCATTGTGAGTTATGTGAAAACAGGGGTGTTGCAACAAGCTAGGGAGATGGGGTGCCTCCAAGAATGAGCAGGGAGATGGGTAGCATTCTGTCTCTGTTGAATCAGAAAAAAAGTTTCTTCAGTAGAGAGAGCAGGAGGCATCATCTTTTATCTAATTGATTTCATCCAGATAGATTAAATTCAGTTGAAAATGGCAATATTCAGAATTTTAACAAGTGTTTTGTTTTACTGAAAAACGAATAGCTATCTTTTTATCTTTTTTTTTGATGACTAGCAAGGTGTAGTATCACTTGAAGTATCACGCCTGAACTGTCTCTAGGTGCATCATATCTGTAGACCTCTGTCCCACTCAGACTTTGTGTACAATTTACTGAAGGTAACTTTATTTCTTTTTTTTTCTTCACTGTTAAATGTAGCTCTGGTTATGTTGTCCTGGCAAAAGCAGTGTGGGCAACCCTGGATACATCTTTTGTGAACCTGTGCGGAGGGCTCAAGAATTGCCTTCTCATTGCCTTTCTGATTACTAAACTGCCTTTAAAATACAAAAAGAACTGTACAATGCCTGTTTGGGGTATGGCACAGTCACACATGTAAATGACTAGTAAGACAGATAGTAAAGGTAGAAGTGACTTCTTTTTGACGAAAACTTGGAGAGTGGTAATGTTACAGTTAATTCCTTCTGCCCAGATAAGAAACATTACAGATCTTGTATTTTCTTTGGAAGTGGAAGATACTGTCTTTCTAAGACTTTTGACTTCAGGGAAATGCAGAAAGTCACTATGAAAATAAATACATTTTTAAAAAAGGATAGGGACAAAGAGTAGCCTTTTCCCTATCTGCTTTTGAGGAAACAGCACCCTTGGCATGTACGTTTTTAAGGAAGGGTGGTAAGGCTTTGCATACCCTGAAAAAGTGGATTCGTGTACGTTGTCCTGAAGTTCTGTGGGAATTGTGAGAAGTGGGCAGCTCTCTGAACATCAACCACCGTATGTAATCCCTTTTATAAAGTGACCCATCTTCAGCCTAGAATGAGGTAGTGTTTTTTTGCCTTGGCTGCATCTGGTAGAAGGATGTTTCATAGCCTCACTGCTTTGTCAGTTAAAACCCTTCCTTCTCATTTTCAGCCCAGAGTTAATCATGGCTACTCTATTTGTTCTTATGCCAACATGATCCTAAGCTCTTCCCTCCCTGATGTTTACCTGCTGCTAGCTAAATGAGTTGCACTTCACTTGTTCATATGGAAGAGAGTCCCATCTTCCGTATCTTCATTAATTTCAATTAAAATTAATCTTTCTTGAATGCTACAAATATTTCTTTTAATGCAGTGTCACCTGTGAGATAAACAGTGACATTACTACTTACTTATTTCTGCTAAAATTGTAGTCTGGGACATCATAAGCCCCTTTGAAGTGTGATTTAGATTGATTTATAATTGTGGTGGAAAACTATTCTTTTTTTTTTCCTCTTCTTATATCCTTTAGTTAATAGGGTCCCAGGGTTGTTGTTTCAGAGCATGTTCTCTTTCTTATGAGTTTTCATTCCTACTCATAATATAACTTTCAATAGTTTTCTGTATGGTATCTCACTACTCTAGATTGAAGATACCACAAAACTTTCTCACCATCCAGTTTGCTTAGTACTGTCTGCATAACCTCACTTGAGCATTTGTCTTGTTAGCTGTTTGAAGTGAGACTTTAGACCCTGATGGACTAGTTCAAATGGAAAGAAGTGACTTGAGAATAAAGTAGTAGAGTTTCAATCTCTGCCTTGTCATTTGGCCTCAAGACTAGCCTCACTTCTTGATGAGTGTTACGAAAACAGTATAAACATAGCCATGATATGGCTGTTTGGCAGCGGGAGCGGTTAACGCATGATGCTGCTTTTCTGAGGACACAAAGGAAATTAAGAGGCATTTTCCAGTCCTTAGTTACTCGTCTAACCATAGGACTGCCCCTCCTCTCTTTTAATGATCTGCTATTTTATATAAGAAAAGAAAAAGGTGAAATAATAATGAAAAAACGGCTTTATAAACAAGAGCAGAAAGCGTCTCTAATATTGCTGAAGTGTGGAGTGCTTATGGGAAGCATAAGCCAGCACTGAGCACTTGCTGTATCTCTCTTGCAGGTTGGGCACTGCAATCCTGATCTGCTGGATGGCGTGTGCACGTTGCCCTTTGTTCGCTTGGGTTTCTACTGGTGGAGTCCAAAGCGCGTAGGAGAACGGTGCCAAACCAGATTTTCTGACGTGTAGTCAGGATGTTGCCAGCATGTGCGTTTGGAGCTGGGAGCTGCAGAAGTGTATCCCACAGTTTAGATGTACCCACGGTCCGATGCTGGATTTTTCTCATGTAGCAAAACAAGTAAACGTTAGGTTATCTGCTTCAGAAATGCCGTGTTGCCACAGTGTCTTATGCTGATAGACTGTTGTTGATTAATCTTTTGAATGTTCTTTGGAAATTAGTTTTCTGTCGGTGCATTTTAATGATTTTCTCGCTTTAACCCTTGTATATTTGTAATTACAGGAAGCAGTTCAGCTGACAGTCAAAAGAAATCCCTGCCTAGTGCTTTCTTGTGGCTTTGCTGTTTCCAGCTTGCGCAGCATCGCTGTGGCGGTGTGAGCTTGCACAATGGTCTTCCTTTTGCTCATCTTGACACCTAAACCATTGCCATTTCCTCACTTCTTGAATCTCAGTTACAGTGTTCACATGCCAGCTCCAGCACAGCCTAAGATATAGTTCCTTTTTGCCCCGTTGAAGGACCAGATTGACTTGTGGTGCCTGAATTCAGGGGTAAAATGTAGGGATTTGCAGAAAGTGATTAGCAGCTGGTTACTGCTATAAAGGACGCGGGTTAATTTGAAGGGTCTGCATGGACAATTAAACGTGTGTGCTTGCCACATGAACAAAGTCCTAGCTTTTGCACACTCTTGCTATAGCTAAAACAAAACATGGTATCTTTTCTGTTTTCTCAAACCTTTTACAGCGAATGTGAGCAAAATCAACAGATACAACAATGTTCCTGTTGTTTCTGTTCCCCACACCTGTCTTTAAAGAACAGAAAACAAGAAAAAAGGATGTTTCTTTAAGTCCAAACAAGTTTCAACTCTCTCTGCTTCTGATGAGTGAACCACTGGGTCTGCAGCACGTAATCTTTATTCCACTACGCACTGCAGACTGGCTGTTTCTCAGAGTTTTAGATGAAGTTTTTGTTGCTGATTTTAATACTTTCAGGAAGTTTCTGGAGTCCAGTCTCTCTATAATGCATCTTCTACCCCCATCCCCACCAAATCTTATGTGTGATTCTTCTCACTTCCAGTGATTTACAGCCGTGGTTTGAGTAGAAACGTAATCAGCATTTTTTTCTTCTGGGGTTTGCAGTTTCCAAGCCCCCACTGCTTCCCGCCTTGGAGCTTGGGAAGCGAGAACCGGGCAGTACGCGTGGACCTGCAGCGTCGCCGGTGCGTCAGTGGTGTGGGAGCGTGTTGCTCTGCTTGCTAACCGCGCTACCACCTCCATGCCCAAGCTTTAATTATCCCTGATGCTTTGAGCGTAATATAGTCTCATTTGTGGGGTTGAAGTGAGGCAAGCATGCCATCTTGTGAGCAGGCAAAATGGGAACAATGTGTAGGTTCTGCTGTGCGAGGATGAAAAGCGAGTGTTGGGAGTGTAGATGTTGGGCGTTTTTGGTTCAGATTCAAAGGAGATCCAGAGCTGCAACAACTTAGTGTGTGACATGATGGGAAATCAAATCAATGCTTTAGATCTGGGACTCATAAAGAGTAATTCTTTTTCTATTAATGGGCCATGGCCTATCAAGATGCTGTGGGATTCGATGGTGTTAAAAATTTTTTAAAAAAAGAAAGACTGGAGCCTATGTTTGGTTTGAACGGTAGATTCTCATGCTGGAGAAGACCCAAGTATCAGCGCCTTCACAAATACATGACTCCTGTTTATTGCAGTCTCTGTTCTTTATGTCATGCATGTATATATACGCTCGCGTTGTTATCTACATACAAATGGTTATGCAAATGTCTTATGACATTAAGATTTTTATCTGTTTGGTCTTGGGCTGTTCTCATTACTCACAAGATGAGAAGCCACGGACAAGTTATGAAGATCGTTTCTAATTCCTCTTATGTATTCTTTCAATACATACTGCTTAACAAAAGAATTGTTGAAGAGATGCTTACATTTAATTGGCTCTGATTTCATCTGTCTTCTTGTAAAGCAAGGCATCTTTGCAGCATAAATCCAATTGTACCAGATTTCAAGGGATAAGACATTTATAGCTAATACTAATCCCTAAAAAATAACTATATCTATTGTGAAACATTCTCTACAGAATTATCACAGTTTTGGGGTCCTGCATCAGTTAATCAAGTAATTTTAGAAGCTGGATTCTCTCCTGGCTGCTAATGGTACAAAGATCGCGTTTGCAGCCTTATGTCTTGTGGTTTATCAGATCAAACTGTTACAGGAATAATTATTTACTCTTGACTAGTCCCATTTTGGGAAGAATCTGCACGCTGATGTGTGGATGAAACATTTATCTCTTGGGTTGTTTGAAATAACAATTGTGCATGTTCTGAAGCTATTCCTAGACTGGAAAATTAGAAGCAGCCCTAGCTTGGATTGATTGGCATGGGGAGAGCAAACAGCAACACATTATTGATTGGGCAGCAGCTAGCTGAGCAGGATGACACGATCTATACTCAGCCAACTGGCTTATATTTGGCAGTCCTTTTATTCATTTGTGGTTATCTTGCCCCATCTGTGTTGGACTCTCAGCTTCTCCAGCTAATTGGCTGGGTTAATTTGTAGCCCGCACCTTCAGATCTCAGGTACATCCCAAATTCCTTTGCACAAGTTGCAACATTACTTCAAAGAAGGTGCTGTTGTAGCCTCTGCAAATAATTTTGGGACTTTTTTTAGACTCCAGGATGCCAGTGAACCCAGAAGTTGCTTTAATAAGTTGCTTTCATTATAAGTGAAAACACGGCAAAAGCTTTCCATTTTTGTGGGATGTTTCCCAGTGCAGCAAATCGGCCCTACATCATTGCTGGATATTTCTTAAAACTGGTGAGGTGCCGGATTGGGAATTGAGGTGGCAAGAAGGCAGCTCTGAGGAGGAAGACAGGAGCAATGCGGTAAGGCTCGCTTCCGTACAGGGGATTTCTGAGAATGGAAGTATTGGCGTAATCGGTGGTTGTACCTCTATGTAACTTTTTTTACAAAAGTTCTAGATTTTTTTTTTTAAGGAACATTTAGATGTATTATTGATGGAAAAGAGATACAGTTAGTGTCCGACTAATTTCAAACTGTATCTTCAGTGGGAAGAACAACTGCCCGCTTCTGTTTGTTCCCTGCAGACTGCAGATGTCTACTCAGTTCCCGTCGGTGGTTTTAGTGCCTGTCTATACATTGCAGCGTGCAGATTCTGTAACCTGTGTTGTCCTTGCGTTTGTGGAAATTACATATTTAGCTCTCAGAAAAAGAAAAATTAATTTTTAAATCTTTTTTTCTATGTGTTTTATGATCCTGGCAAAGTGCCAAGGTTTAAATTAAATTTCCGATGTCTGTATGGTCGAGGCTAATGTGAGGGCTTTTGGCACTACCCCTTCATGCAACAAAGAATCAAAACCAGCAGAGTAAGAAATCTTCTATCAAAAGCTGAAAGCTAGATTCATAAAATCACTTATGCAGGCATTATGAGATTTTCCCATGGAAAGTTTATGTGGGAGTTGGGCAAAAACTGATTCAAGAACAGCATTATTTGCAGTATATATTCATCCAGCAGTCAACAGGCTGACGCTGGCACCCCTTGCCAGTTTTAAAGGAATGCCAGCGCTCGCTACACGAAGCTGCTGCAAAGCCACATCAGCAGCGTCTCAAGGAGTGTCCTTATTCTGCACCCTCCTGCCCCATTTCTGACTGGAATCGAAATGGGTAAAACAGAAATCATATTCCTCTGTGAATAAGTGCATTCGATTCTTATGGCTATCTGAAAAAAGCTTCTCTGTTTTAGAGCAGTTTCATAACAAATCCTTACGGTGGAGGCATTGTAAGAGTAGCTTTCTCGTCGGCATTTCACTTCATTTCTCAGCTTAAAAAGAAACATAAATAAGAGATAAAAAGGGCAAAATAGAGAAATGGCTCACAGTGAATCCATTTGCATTCGCTTTGGTCTGGTGTGGTTTTTTTTTAATTTTACTTTGTTTTATTTTAAGAAAGTGGCTCAGTGTTTCTGAGCCTGCGTAAGGACGAGACGATATGTGCTGCAACAGAGAGTCTTTCCTAGTTAATAGGGAGGTTTCCAAAGGCAAGGTAATTCACCGCTACTTTGGCTGGAGCTAATATCAGACTGCAACGTCAGTTCTCTAATTTCTGACAAATGGCCAAGATTTCTTGAATAGGCACAGCTTTCTGTTTTGTGTAGGGAACACACAATCCACTCTTTTGTTGTGGTTGCCTCTGCTGTTGTTTCTCCCCCATTCACAATGGAGAGTGGGGTTATTTGTGCCGAGTGGAAAATTAGTGCCAAAATTCTGACCTGTTTATATTTAATGTGATATTAATTTTTGTGATAGCCATAAAGGGTGTAAGAGATTTTGTAACACAGATCCCCCTGTATCCTGACCTCCAAGTCAAGAGGGCATATTGGTGATGAAAGTTTTATCTGTCGCAGGCATATCAAGATGAGAGTTTACTGGATGATTCAACCCAAATGTACAGAAACTGTTTATATAGAGATAGCCAAACATTTTCCATTGCTTTTCTTTTTATCTAAATTCTTGAATATATTACTAAATAAAATAGTCTGTGTTTGGAATGTATGGCTGTGGGATATATGGAAATTCACAGCATGTGGGGGGGAAGAGTTAGAATAGGGAAATATAATAGTTTTGTCAACTTTACGTGAATATAGGTACATCATATATAGACTTAAGATTCAATTTGCTGATCAAAGCATCTAAATAACTTTAGATTTAATAATGTCAGCAATGAATGCTAATGTATGGAAATTGAAAAGCATGGAGCAACAATAGCTAGCCACGCTTACCAGTATTACCCTGCAGCATGTAGATTTACATTTTTTTGTTTTGTTTTGAAATCACAGTTTGGAAAATGTGTGTTCTTTTTCCCTTCTCCCATACTTCTGAATGTGGGTTCTCCTGAGCAAGCTTAGACAAGATTCAAGCTAAACAATAGGGCAACATCAGAACCTTTGAAGGCTCAGTTTGGATAGGTACCCAAAGCCAAAGTCGGCTTTGATGTACGTGGGCTCAACTCCTGTTGCCCTTGGTTGCCCTCTCTTACCTATGTAACTTCTGTCTGGAAACCTTTGCCAATTTTTTTCTTGAAAAAAAAAAAAAAAAAGACATTTTTGCAAACTCATGTTCATCTTGGTTCTAGTCTGGCTGGAAAAGTACTACAATAATGCCCTCTCCGGTGATGATTTAATATTGCTGTTTCAGGTCCCACCTATAGACTTCTGCCTCCTTCCCACTTTTTGGTTTTGATTGAGCTAAAATTTCAACCCTGTTTCAAATGGGGTGTTTTTGCCTCTACTTGGAAATAAAATTATTTGATCTTTTCTGGAATGCTAGCCAAAACCATCCTCTTTCTCCCTCCCATCTGCTCCCCTTCTCCCAAACAATTTTTGGTTCCGTTTGACTGAAGTTTTGGGCAAGGGAACTTGGCTGCCGTTCTCTCATATCGTAGGCCTCACCTGGCAGAAAGGAACCACACATCTCGGTCTTGCTGCTCTCAAAGTCAGTGGGGCTTTTGCCATTAGCTTCGAGGGAAATGGGATCAGCCCATTGTATTCTTCGTGCAAGAGAACGAATGAGTCACTTCTTGTATCCACACCTGACTGCTCTTGCCTAGGAGCCAGGAGGTCACCTTCGTTCCTCACTCTTCATCTCAGGATAGCACTGTGCTTGCCTCTGCCAATACGCTCAACTCGGATTCAATTCTGAGTCATTTGCAAACCCTGAACTCCCATTGTCTTCAAAGGACATTGGGATTACAGAGAACCTGGGGTTTACTCAGACTGAATAGAAGTTGAAACACATGATATCGCCACACCTACTGGAAGAGGGTTTGGAAAGACAGTGCTTGTTTACCCTAGAGACAGGATGAATAAGGGGGATGTGATAGATGCACCCGCAGCCTAGAGGAGCTTTGGTTCTTGCTGGTACAAGACTGAGGGGAAACTCTGCTCCATTGACAAGAAGCAAATTCAAAATACTTAAAACTATTTGCTCTTTTTTAGCTTGTAATTAGGTTGTAAAGTGAGAGCTACAAGATATCACTGGTACCAGGAGCGTAGTAGTGCTCAGATAGATACTGGACACTTCTGTAGGAAGTGGGGATATACAGACTTACTTAACAACAAATTGTAGAATGTGAGAGGTAATTAAGGGCTATAAACCCTCTTACTCTTCAGAAAGTAAGCCACTGTCTAAGTGCTGAGGATTAGGAGCGATTTATTTTTCACAGAGGTAGGTGATTCTGTGTCTGTCCAAAGGCAGTTGAACCTTCTTTGAAGGATCTGGTATTGGCCGCTCTCCAAGGCAGAACACCAGACTAAATGGACCTCTGGTCTCATCTAATAGGGAATATTCTACAATCCTATAAAGGGTAACGACAGCAAATTAATAGAATAACCAGAAGATTCAGTGAGGATGGCAGGGCTCTCGTAGGAGGTGTCAGTCCTGGCAGAAGCCGGTTATTTCATTGCAGTAAGCAAATCGGTCTAGATTCTCTCTGCGGTGCAGTAACAACAGATTGGGGAGCATGCAAAGCAGCATCAACATATAAAAATTAAACTACTTTTAATACACAAAGCTGGGTTTAGATAAATGCAGAACAGAGAAGCAAAGGCACAATATTCTCTGAAAGTATGGCCTTTTTATGCTGTTTTGGAGACTAATTTACATACAAATAAAATGTCAGCTTATCCCATAACTGTCATGATAAATTGGAGCATTTAGACTTTTGCATGAAGTGCTCTTTCTGTACCTTATTAAATTACAGGATCTTGGCCTTTTGCCAAGTGCTGGGGTGATGCTCTCTCTGCTGAAGCGCGTACAGGAGAGGGATGTGGACCTGGCCATCAAGAGAAACCAGGTTCGGTCACCTTGAACGCCATGATTTTTGCATCTCTCCAATTTTATTTATCCATAAAATGGCAGTGATATTAATTTTCCTGTTTCACAAGCTTCGTTGAGGTTTAACAGGCTGTCTCGTTTACAGCGTATTTTTAGGTGCTTGGTTGGAAGCCAGGGCAAAGCGAATCTTTGCCTCCTTGGGCTCCCCCATCCTGGATGGTCGGCAGTGGATGTCTGGTAGGAGCAAGCTCTGCAGCAAGCCACTGAGAAATGCAGAGCAGCAAACTGTCGTGCTCAGGCATCCTTCAATAAAAGCAGTTTTAGAATTCTTCATTTTGGTTGCAAGATACAATAATATTCCACCCCGTGTCGCCTCTTCAGACAAATCACCTTTTGACTTCAATTTCTCCTGAAAGTGTCTGCATGATTACCTTGGTAGTGAGCTTAAAATGAAATAAGTGCCTGGAAGTAGCTTTAAACAATCTGTTTTGAAATGCTACTCCTAAACTCACGGAAATGACCTAGTCTCTGGTCTATACCCGTAGAAAAGGTTAGATTTGTTTCAGTGGCTAGATGACTGCTAATATATGCTGTGCTCTGAAGCATATGGTAATAGAAAAGATTGTTTTGAATTAATTTGATGTGATTTAATATGAGATTTATTTGATGAGAGTTTTTTGAAGGTGGTGACACTTTGTAGCTAAACAGGATTTAAGATGTCCGAGAGTGCACCTTTAGAGATTTGAGAACCATCAGTGTTGGGAAAGTAAATGTAAGTCAGAAGGAGCAAGCTTGAACAGACTGCAGCTTTTTTCCACTTGTGTCTCTGTTGTAAACTTTGTGGAAAAGAAACTGCAAAAAGCTCTTGGCAAATTGGTGATCAGGGACAAAACTGAAAAGTCTGAAAATGCTGAAGAGGAAGAGAGGAGGTGAAAACCAACAGTGTTTTGCTATAATACTACTCTGCTAGTGTGATGTATAAGGCATGATTTTCTCCTTGCATTTTCTAGATTGATGAAGCTATCATAATTTCAGTGGAGCATGCAGAGTGTAGAATATCAAGCAGATACATTTTCATAGAACGGTTTGGATTGGAAGGGACCTTAAAGACCATCTAATTCCAAGCCCCCTGCCATGGGCAGGGATTCCTTCCCCCAGACCAGGTTGCTCAGAGCAACACTGCCAGGGAGGGGGGCAGCCACAGCTACAAGCTTATTCTACGCTCCCATGCTTTAGAGCCTGATTCTTGAGTTCGTTACACGACGGGTTGTTCTTCCCTTTTCAGTAGAGAAAGGTTAGGAGCAAGTATCAGTTGTTTTCAGATGGGCTTGCTCTGAGGACCACAAGCAAAATTGGGAGAGAAGCATCCTGTGTGACTGCCTCTAGCTCTGCGTCCCACCCGGAGATGGTGGGGATGTGAAGCTATACACGCCTCTTTTCTGTCATTTCACTGTTCAGGGATCCACGAGGGACGATGGAAAGATGGGAGCTTTAGCCAGTCCTTTACTGCAGTGTCTGAGTGGGTGGGGGTAGTTTGCATGTAATGCAATCTAATTTTCAGTGAAGGCAGCAATTTCACCTTGATTTTCCAGTGTATTTACAGACAGCAATGATTATTATTGTATTTTTTGAAAATGCTTAAATTAGAAAATGTGCAGGTCTTTGAACTGCGGGCTGTCCTGGTTAGCTTGTTGTCTTTCTGGTTGTGCTGGCGCGGGTCTGGGCCAGCCCGGCGGGATGGGCTGTGGCGGAGGCTGGGTGCGGGTGGCTCCCCGGGGACGGAGCCCGCCGCCCAGACGGGTTCCCAGAAATTCGTGCTCTCAAGGCAGGAGCTTTCTGGCTCCAGAGCTCGGGTGCCTTACAGCTGCTCGGTTGCTGCGTGGAGAGCGGGGAGAAGGCTCCAGATTGTTTAGGACTTTATGTGCTTGATCGAAGCCAACACTTTGAACACTTAAGAGTTTTTTTTATTTAAAGCACAGCAGACAGTCTTTGTAGCCTATTTATGTGTAATAAGCTGGGTTTTGTTTTGTGCCTTGGGTTTTTTGCTGTGAAAGAAAAAGAAAAAAAAAAAGAGAGAAATTAAAACCACAGCAGTATTTTCCCATGCGGCTGTAGTGAGTATCCTGCGATCTCACATGGTCGGCTGTCCTGGTGGGGTGGAGTGTGGGAAGGTGTCAAAATATGTGTCTCAATTTTTTTTTTTTTCTTAAAAGGGAAAGCCAGATGAGTGCCAAAAGCCCTGTTCTCTTCTCAAGCCCTGAAGTAACAAACTACATGAGTGTATGTTATTAAGATGATAAGATTAAATTTCTAGCTACTAACATGCTATCACAACAGCAAAGAGAGGAAAAAAGATCTTGAAAAAATTATGAAAATTAGTCTGACGGTCTCCTTTTAATAATAAGATCACTCCCAACCCCAACAGACAGTGTAGGCTGGAATTCCACAGGGCTTTTTTGTGGTCCTAATGATTTTAATAATACTTTGTGCTATGTAGCACCTTTCATTAGAGGATCACAAAGTGCTTTACAGTCACTAATTAATTAAGCCTCACAACACTCCTGTGAGATAGGTAAGTATTAGACATATATTAAGCTGAGACACTGAGAGTTAATGATTTTTTGCTGTATTATTCTAGCAAAATGATTGATGTTTAAGCACCGTATGTGCATTATATGTCTGTGTGTGGGTGTGTAATATATATGAGTGTAAAAGTATTAATTTTACTATCCTGTAACAAAGAGGTCCTACTTGAGCCTGTTGAATATAAATGTGTATTTTCATTTAACTTTTTGTTGCTGCAGCATTATGACTGATAACGTTGCGGTCTTCATAGACCCTTGACTCAGTTTGCTGTTTGTCTGCTTGCGCATCTACTTGTACAAAAACTAGTCAGTGGCATCTCACAAAATTCAGACATCTTTCTAAATGTATTATTCTGTTAAAAAGAGCATGTGACTAAGACCTGACCTAAACCTGCAGTGCAAGCACAAGGCAACAACCATACTGTTGCAATAGGGTTTGATGACAAGTCATCACGTTCAATAAAAGTAATGAGCAATGACAGTGACCCGTTGCGGGAGCTGATGGTCAGCAGGTAATCAGCCATTATCTTCACCACGCACAAGAAACTACTGGTTATCAGAATTTGCTTTTTATTTTTATTTTTTAAGAAAGATACAGTAGCCACTATGGTAATTCATTAACCTGAATTATAAGCTGATTTTAGCAGAAGTTTCAACTTTTTGCTTCCAGGGCTAGACTGATGTGAGTGATTGTTGAACAGCAAAGTCTGCAACTCGCAGATGCATGAATAGAATAGAGTAGCTTTGGCTGGTTTGAGGGAAAGTATATATAGCTATTAGTATTATTTCCACTTTAAAATAGTTGAGGGTGATCATGCCAGGTGAAAAAAAGCCCACAAGGTTTAAAGGTAATTTCAGCATAATGAAAATAAGATATTGGACCCTGGATTACGGAGCCCAAAGATGAATTCTGCAGCCTGGGCCTTAGCCGAAGTTCCCTTAGCTCGAGAAGTCCCTTCATTCACATCAAGCTTAATAATTTTTTTGTTGCAGGAAGATCACCATGTCCAGCAATGAAAAGGTAGTTCAGTCCCCATGGTGATTCATCACTTGGCCTCTTCGCTAACAGCCAAAAAATGTGCTTATTATTGTGATGGCATTTTTGAGATGGGGATAGTTGCCCACTTAAAGTAGCACCACTAAATTCGTTTCAAGTGGGATACAAGGCAGCCAGGAGATGATACCTTTCAGTTGTTGACGGCAGAGCCTGGATATGAACCAGTTATTTGTATTCCTTTATCCATCCCATTAGGCCAGCCCCATTACAATGCGCAATACCTGGTAATATATGTGAATTTTTAAGGCACTTTTATCACTTTTTACAGAATTTTTATCCAGCTCATTTTCAACACTCACTTTAAACTTGTTTTAATCTTGTTTTTTGGTGAAAATCACCTCTGAGGTAATTTTTGTCTCTTTCTTTGTGTTTGTGTGTTTGTGTGTGTGCGTGTGCAACAGCATGTGCGCCTGTGCGAAGGTGGCAGCTACAGAATTCCTTGTGCTGGATGGAAGTAGAGAACACTATTTGTATAGTGCCCACCAGCTGATGCATGTGAATGTACAATAGGCATAAGAATGTTTGTAACTAGAAATCATATTTTGGACGCATAACTTAGGAAGGAAAACCTTTTTTTGTTTTGTTTTGCAGATATACAGATCAGCTCTCAAAATGTCTTCTGTGTCTTCCGTGCATCTTCTAAGACAATTGCATTAGCCCGCCTGCTAGTTGACTAATAGAATTAATAATTGTAAAAAGCACTCTAAAGCCACATGCCTTATGAAGTCAATGCTGGGTATGATTTTACAAGTATGTGATCCATTTTTTCAAGTGAAATTGTTAACTGAAAACATTCTTGGCACACAATAAAACATTGTGCAATCTGTTATTTGTCTTAGAGGTAATAATTTCAGAGTGGCTATATTCTTTCTATATCTAACTTATGACTTGCTAGGGGATGGTTTCTTGAATTTAGGAGTATTGCAAATGTAGCTTTATTTACATAATATGTCTCTGAAAAATGATAGTGGTGGAATTTCAGCAACAACAAAAAAAAGCCCTGTGCCTTTTCTTGAAGTCCGCTTGAGTGGATATCAAGCAAATAAATGACGGGTGATTTTTCAAAAGCTAAAAGAAAAAAGAGGGGAAAATACTTTTAAATTCAACTTAGGAGAGTTTTTATATTTAAATCAATGGTACCTTCTTCTTTCTCTCTTCAAGTGTAGAATACTGCATGAAGAAGCTCCATTAGGCAGATGGTGTTTTTTTCCCCCTCCATTAACACACAGACTCACTGATATGTCAGGAAGATTTGAAACAAAGTACCTAGATCTGAAGTACAGTCTAGCTAGCCTGTATACAGTCCAGAGTTTTCTTTTATTTGCTTTACAGGGATTCTTTTTCTGTCCTTTTCTCTGACTCTTTTCTGTCAGTTGCCATGAAGACAGCAAAATCTCTAAACTCTCCTTATCTGCCAAAAATATCTGTAACAAAAACATTTTGAAACATTAGATTTAATCTTGTTTAATTTTGACTGATGTAACAGTCATGACGTTTACTTTCTAGATGTCTGATTTTCTGCGCTTCATAGTCAGGACTCCCGTCTCTGTCCTCTAACTGCCATGAATTGCATTTAAACAGAAATTATTTTAAAAATGGTTTGGGATGTGTAACCAGGAGAAAAATACAGACTTAGCTGAACACCTCCCAGAGATGCTCACCAACATTTTTACCGTGTGTTAACCAAGAGCATTCGTGAAGTCCCACAGAGAAGCAGGAATGCTAACAGGCTGAGGACTATCTTTATACCTTGAATTACATCTGTGCGCGTGCTGTTTTAGTAGGCTGAGTCTGTGTTGTAATAGTTCTCTTACCCCAACAGGAAGCCTTTCTTTTCTCTTAGTTCTGAGTGACTTCATGGTGCAGAAGTTGTCAGGGGAAAAAAACCCAGTAAAATTCATTTCATACATATCCCAGTAGGTGTGGCTAACATTAAAGAGAAGATGCTTGGTTCCCAAGCACGTGTGTCTTCTACAGCAAGGCATCACAGTAGGCTTTTAAGAAACCTATTAAGACCACACGGAGTGTCAAGATTTCTGTAACATGAGCTGGCATTCTGTGTGAAAGCTGTCTTGCTGTAGCCCATGCTGCCTGTGGATCGGCTCAACCACAAAGACAACAGAGCCAGCCCAAGACATGAGTTGAACACTTCCCCTAAGAAGTTGTCTGTTTTTATCAACATAGCATACAGTGCCCTTTCATGTGGAGCAGATGTAAATAAGAGGATGTACAGACGCCTGTTCTTTTATTTTTAACCTCCGTCCCCAGCCGTACTTCTCAAAGTACTGTTTTGAGAGCTCATCCGTGGCTTTTAAGGGTCTGGATGCAGCACCATTTGGAGCACATCAGTGCTGCTCCCGGAATCACCAGGTGGTCCTCCCTTTGCGGAGCAATATAGATCTCCAGCGTGTCCATAGGCGCCCGGCCGTGACTGGCCTGGGAATGGCAGCTCAGGCTTGAGGCTGCAGCTCCCATCTCATGTGTGGTACTGCAGGCTGCTACCACAGGACCACACGCAATTTGGCAAAGAGAAACATCCATCATTGTATACAGCATTGGCAAAGATAAGAGCATAGAAAAAGTTGTAGCACATCTGTCTTCTGCCCAGAGCTAGCATGTGAACACAAATGGATCAAACCAGCTGGTGATGAATATCAAATCCAGAACCACATAGTGGGGAGTGCAAGGGAGTTTCACATAGATTTTTTTCTCGAAGTAGACTGGGGAAGGTGAGGATATGTAGTGGATGAGGAGTTTGGCTTACTACCTGTGTGGTCTGATGATTTGTTCTTCCGTAATGTCCCCTGTTCAGCTAGCAGCTGACTCGCCGGTGGCAGACTCCTTCCTTCTCTCTGATGCTTATTGCTGTCCTGTCTGAGCTTTCTTAAATGGACCCTGGAAGTGTACGTCCAGGTTCAGCAATAGTGGCTATGTCTGCACGGAGGACTGGGCAGAGGAAGGTTTGGCTGTTTAGATCCGTGTGGATTCCAGGTGATTTCAGGGTAGATCCCGACTCAGCCACACGGCAATGCCAAATGTCTGAATCCAGGCCTGTAAAATTTTATTGACAACGGGTTTCTTAATAAAGTTAGTTTCCCTTTGTTTGGCAAATAGAACTAATTACATGAATAATAGACTGTGGGGCCAGACTCTAGAATATCCATATAATACTGTTTGAAGTTTATGGGCAGTAGGAGGGGGAGCTTTTGCTGTAGAGAAACTGATACCTGTTTAGGAAAAATGCTTTCTCTGAAACCTCAAAGTTACTTGCTCGCCTGTTTCCTTCCTAATAACTTGGTTAAGTGCTCCTGGTTATGTCTTTTAGGCGTATTTTTGCAAAGCTACATTATATGTAGTTGCACAGTGTATAAGCATTAGACTGCAAAAGTTTATTTTTCCCCTTAGCTTTTTAAAATGGTTGTAAAGTAAGTGTTCATTTAAAATTATTTCTGCCAGACCAGTATCTTCCAAAAAGATAATGAAACCTGTAATTCGCTCACTCTGATGGCAGTGTTTTGGTACTTTGAAGTTGTCTTTTACTTAAGTTCGGTCTCAGTGTGACCATGTTTTTTTAATATAAAAGTTTTCTGCATAGACTAAAAACCTGCTTGACAAAAAATTTCTGAAAAGTTGATGTATTCATATAGTTCAGAATGCTTTGAAAAGTGCCAGGGTTATAATCTGTTATTTATCTTGAATAATTCTATAGGGTTTTTTGCTTTTTTCTTTCTTTTTTTTTTCTTTTTTTTTCTTTTTCTTTTGTTTTCTTTTTTTTTCTGTGGTAGATATGGTCCGGAAAAAGAACCCCCCTCTAAGAAACGTTGCTAGTGAAGGTGAGGTACAGACCCTTGAGTCTACAGGTACTGAAAGTGAAGAGTCTGGAAGGAAAAAAGAATTTTCCACAGAGCAGATGCAAGAAAACACTGACCAGGGTGATGCGGCAGAGTTAAATAACAAGGAAGAACTTTGCACGCATGTCCAAGAGCCATCTTCCAGCATTAAAAAGGACTTGAAAAGCTCAGTGCTGAGTGAAAAGGCTGGCTTCAATTATGAAAGCCACAATAAGGGAGGAAATGTTCCATCCTTCCCTCATGATGAGGTGACAGACAGAAATATGCTGGCTTTCTCATCTCCAGCTGTTGGGGGAATCTGTGAGCCCTTGAAGTCTCCTCAAAAATCAGATGCAGATGACACCCAAGATGTGGTCTTTACCCCGTCAGGAGATGCAGCGGAGACAAATGAGGAGCATCAGATGTCGCCAAAAGCTTCAGATGAAACAGTGCAAGTGCAAAGTGGTCAAACTGATGGCCAAGGCTCAAGCCCTGTCCCCATGGCCTCAAAAAACCCACAAGTGCCTTCAGATGGGGGTTTAAGGCTGAACAAATCAAAAGCAGATTTGTTGGTAAATGATAGCCCAGATACGGCGCCTCTGTCTCCAGAGCTTCAGGACTTCAAATGCAACATCTGTGGATACGGTTACTACGGGAACGACCCCACAGATCTCATCAAACACTTCCGCAAGTACCACCTAGGACTGCACAACCGCACCAGGCAGGATGCTGAGCTCGACACTAAAATTTTGGCTCTCCACAACATGGTGCAATTCAGCCACTCCAAAGACTTCCAGAAAGTCAACCGCACTGTGCTTTCAGGAGTGTTGCAGGACATCAATTCCCAGAGGCCTGTCTTGTTAAATGGGACTTACGATGTGCAGGTTTGTATTTTCCCAGCCTCCCCGCTTCTGCTAACTGCCTTCTCAACTGCAAAGCCGGTTATTTGCAAAGCCTCTCCTACCTACACAATTAAAGTATTTCACACGTAACCTGCTTAAACCTTAAGAACCGTTTTTTTGTCTATTTTGGCCAGGCTTTTTGCAGGTCTGCTGAGCATCTCGTACAGTAGAGGAGTACTTGCCTTTTTGACCAGTGATATTTCTGTGTACGATTCAGTCGTCATGGTAATCAATAGCAAAAGCTCTTATTCAGCAAACAGGCAAATTGCTGAATTGGTAATCATATCTGAAGGATTCGCTGTCATGGAAAGAAAAGAGCAAATAATAATGAAAAATAACTACCAGATAGACAACAGACAGCAGCTGGAAATTAAAAATGTAATCCTAAATTATCAGCTGCCGGGAGGCAAGATTTGGCTTATTGATTCTGTATTAAGATAAAACAAATGGCAAGTCTTGGCAACTCTGAAGTTGTCTAGTGCCAGAAAAACAGCATACACAATGGGTATTTAAAACATTTCAAAAAGTAAAAGTAATCCATGCTGTCCTTCATGTTAGTGAGCATGCAAGGCAAGAACTATTGCCTCAGTCATTTTCTCATCTGATTGGAGCAGGGAAAAACTACAGATACTGCTGTAAAAAAAAAAAAAAAAAAAAAATTTT
>Ga0065711_1034502_pt1 | contig 23667 bp, 14 predicted proteins | sample Hoacrofraction12_FD_59098 | JGI IMG/M metagenome (GOLD analysis project Ga0065711, IMG submission 59098) | Hoatzin crop microbial communities from Cojedes, Venezuela - Epithelial fraction 12 v2 (version 2) | ecosystem: Host-associated > Birds > Digestive system > Esophagus > Crop | place...
TGGAGTCTCCTTCTCTGGAGATATTCAAGACCCGCCTGGACAAGGTCCTGTGCAGCCTGCTGTAGGTGACCCTGCTTCAGCAGGAGGGTTGGACCAGATGACCCACAGAGGTCCCTTCCAACCCCTACTATTCTGTGATTCTGTGAGAGCCTGGTGGCCCTTCTGCACCAACCATTTCCACTTTCTGTTTTCACCTGCCTGCAGCTGAAGCCACAAAAAGATGTGGTTGCAGGAGGTGTGGTGTGCACGCACCGCAGAGCAGCCTCAGTGCTTCGCAGTGGTTCTCCTGTGACCACTTTGTGAATTCAGAGCGCGTTATGGGATTATTAAAGAAATGTAAAAAAATGTGAGGGAAACGGGAGCCAGATGTGTTCGCTGTATGCATTTCTGTGCAATGATCTGCCATAGTTGAAGCTGACTTGCGGTGTGGTCCTCAAACTCTCGTTGGCACAGATTGCCGGTCCGCTGGGAGAATGAGGAAACGTATTGGTTTCCTGAAGGGAACCGGTACCTACTTCTGCCAGGGTGAGGTTACAGAGCGTCGTTTCATTCCTCATCTAGGTGGTTGGAACAGATCTGAGCTGAAAGACAAACTCACTGGCTGGTAATGATCCTCCCACGTTTTCCGTGCGTGAGTGTTGCTGTCAGACAAACGTAGCTATGCATGGATGAAGTCGGAATGAGGAGGTTTTGAGCTGTGAAGAGGTGAGGAGAGGAGACCTTCAAGCTATAGCTCGGTGCTGCGTGTTTGCTCTACCACGGACAGCAGAAGATAGGGCTGCATGAAATACCTTGATTTATGCTGTGTTTTTTTACAGGCATAATCTGTTGCTTTGGTTATTTTTTTGGATTAACCTCAAAGCAGCGCAGAGAAACAATCAAAAGCTGTAGCAAGAGGATCGGAATGCTGCTATTTTCTTTTGGGGCCAGATCCTCAGCTGGAGTAACGTGAAAGTAGCCCTATTAGTATTGGTGAAGCTGTGCTGCCTTACGCCAGCTGCCTTTCTGATCCACAATGTTAGGGGAGCACAACAGAGAGATTAACTTGTTAAGCATCTTTAATGATGATTAGAAATTACAATATGATTAAATTTTTATTAAGCAATTGTCTGGGGTTCTAATAACAGTTGATAATTTAGGCAGGACATTAACTTGCAGCTACCACAATACAAATACATGTGATTTTAGTCATATTCTGGATGGTAGAATGGGGATTAGCAGAGAGAGGAAAGCTGGGTGTTCTGTAATTCTGGATGTGAAAGTCTTTTACTGTGGGATTTCCTGGTACAGAACTGTGCAGTGCTCTGCAGCATCATCTTCTCTCTCGTGTTCAATGCAGATTTAACCATTTTCCCCTGGTCTTTTTTTAATGGAAGGTCTGAGTTATGAAAGCCCATGGGATTGGGAGCAGTTTGCAGCCTGTCCTGGCTAGGGCTCCAGGGAATTGCAGTGTCGGGGACCAAATTGGGGTGGGGGTGAGGCCACGTCTGTGAGCTTCCTGGGCTCTGTTAGATCTAAACTGATAGTTCTTTTTGGTGAAGGTCTTCATCCATAGCTGCAACGAGGCATTGCGCTGACAAAACTGGGGGGCTCTGTGAGATAGTCGTCTTTCTTCCTCTTCCCGCATGCTTAGCCCTGGGAATGGGATCTGGTTGGGAGGACTTTGTTCGTTTGTTGCAATCTGGATGACTAACTGAAGTGTGAAACACAATACAGGTGTGTGGGAAGCTCATCTGCATTGGCACAAAGCATCAGAGTTAATTTCTTTCCTCCTGAAATAAGATTGGCATATTAAATGGGATTGAAGAACAAAAAAATTGTGGAGGTGTAACAAGCATTTAATAAATTACTGCTTGCAGCAAAGTAACTTAGTGCCACGTCTGTTTTAAATGGATGTATTTTTGGAATGCAAACTTGTCCATAACTGTTGCTACTTTGGGGTCAAATTTTGCTTGAGTGCAGTATGATGTGGTGATTCTTGTATTAGCCAAATTGGGATGAAAACACAAAACTCTTAATGAATTTAACATTTTTTTTTTTTGTGAGGCGTTTATTGGGTTTGGGTGATGCATTCCAATCTGTCTTGGTCTGGTGGGTGGTCCCAGAGCGGCAACTTTCTGTCCTGATCAGACCATGTGAAAGGAACTGGCTGTATCCTCTCAGTTCTTCCTGGTGAGGTGGGAGGGGTCACCCTGGGTAGTACCCACAGTTGTATCACCAAATGCCACAAACTCGTAAGTCACGTCAGAAGAAATCACGAGATTTCAGAGTTTACCTGGAGTTATGCTAGGGAGCTGATCCCTTAGGATGCGTTTTTGTCTATGTTTTAAAATGTTTTGAATCCTTAGCATTATATTCTTATATTTAACTGAAAAAAAAAATCGTAACTGGGTTGTTTGCATAATCACTAAAGCTCCTTTACTGATTTCTGTTTAAGCAGAGAGCCCAACGTCTAAAGGTGTGGAGAACAACATGTGCCCCCAGAAGGGCAGCTACTAGAGATGTGTTGGGACAGAGGGAGGTGGTGGGCCACAAGAGAAAGAAGTTGGTGTGGCTGAAGACATGACTATTGCAACTGCAGTAGCTGGCGGGGGCTGCTTTTAGCCTATGGTTAATCCAAGATATAAAAAAAAAAAAAAGGAGTTGAACCTTGAAGAAAGATGGTTAAATAAGCTCTCTTTACTTTCAGTTTGTAATGGGTTAACAGCAAATTTTACGTCATATCAGTAACTCAGCCCTGCATCTGGGCTCTTGTTTTAGGAAAGTGCGTTGGGGTCTGGGAGCTGGTTTTATTTGTATGTTTGTTTGACTTCGGAGTTCCGTGGAGGTAAATCATTCTCCTGTTTCAGCTGGAGGTTCTGAGAACCAAATCATCTGTTCGCCAGCCTTACATTTGCACTCGTGTTACCAATATATTAAGTGCTGTGGATGAATTTTCTTGGTGCTGCCCATTCCATATTCCCAAAAGGAGTTGGCTGCCTGAAGTTGAGAGTCTGGCCATTCTTTTCTTTAGCTTTCTTACTGCTTTGAAATTGATGATTAAAAAAAAAAAAATCCGTGTTTTAGATTTCAAAATTGTCTGTTCAGCTCGGAGCCCAAGTTGTTGTGTTTTATTGCTGCAGTACAGAGCTTTGCCCTTCATGCAATATGGACTATGCAGTAAACTCCAAAATCAGTTAAACAGCATCCTGGGGAGTAAATGGAGTGTCCTAGTGATGAAGGCCTGATGTTTCTGGGATGCAAAAAAGTAGTCTTTCTAAGATAATGTTAAAACAAAGGTCTCAAAAATGGAACACTCATTAACTAATGGGAGTTTTAAATTGCAGATCTCTTTCTTCTAGTATTTGCTTGTCTTTCTTACTGCAGAATTGGTCCTTATTTCAGCCAAACTATGGTGTGAGATGATAGTGCCTCTTGAATAGTTCCATGATAATGTTTTGTCCTTCAGGGCTGTGTACCGAACAGTAACTTGAATTGAAGAAATGTCATTTTTTTGACATTTCGCATATATAGGGCATACAAAAGATTTCTTTTCAGGATATCTCTTCTATCACAGAATATTTATTTAAAAGTTGCATATGTAGCTTGTGGTGAGTTCCAAATATTTTTTCAAATAGAATAAGGTTTCCTCCTGCCTCTTAATAAAAATGCAAACCAAAACAGATATTGTTGATTTCTGTAATACCAGATGGTATTGCTGATTTTTCTTTCCAGTAAGAAAAATTGCTATAGAGATTAGGTAGCAAAGGAAAAAAACCAGCCTTTTCAAAACGGTCAAGGCAAAATAACACTGTTGATGTAGTGATTATTGTTATTAAGAGGACAGAAATGGGGCTGTCATTATGAAGATGTATTCGGAGATTATGCTTAAATGGCTTGTGAAGATCAGATATGTGTATCGTTTAGGGTAATTTTTTGGGACTTACTGCTTCATAACTGACAAGTAAGAGTGGAAAATGCATTAATTGAATGCTACCTGCAGAAAGTATAATGTTATTAAAATATGCAATAGAAAAGAGGAAAAGAGGTCTTGAGTTTAAGACATGGGAATTTAGATCTTCTTGTCGATCTCTGGCAGATTTGTCCAGTCTGTCTATAGCAAAGTGTCTTTGGGTGGCCAGCAGCACTTAGAGATGGCTGAATCGGCTCTGGGTGAGCTGTCCTGTCTGGCCAGCACTGTGGGGTGCAGAGATGCTGCCGCGGGTGCAGATACCAACCCAAGCTACATTCTTTTCTTGACTGTGAGAGTGTACAAGTAAGATTATGCGGGAAAGAAATCTGCAAAGATACAGGTGCTCCTTCACCTTTCTGTAAGATAATTTGTGCAAAAAAATTGATTTGCTGGACGGTACAGGGAAAAAATTTGAAATTTCAGAAATCTTGGGTGGGCGCTTGCTGTGTAAACAATTAGTACAGTTTACTCCTTGCTAACAGTATTTCCTTTATTCAGATGTAAAGCATTGCCTGTCGCCCTGTCTGTACCAATCCTTCTGGCAAATGAGAAGAAGAAAAATTTTAAAAGGCATTTGTACATTTTACTTAGCTTCTGATTATAATCCAAAGAAGATAGATGCACGTTGTTAGCAAAGAAAAAACTTCAAAAAGTTGAACATTTGTTGTTTTCTGTTGTTGAAAATAAAAATCCAAATGAAAATGATTGAATAAACCCTCATGGATCAAATACCCAGTTTTTGGCTACTCCAGAAGGAGCTGCTTTGTCACAAAATGTTACAGGATTTCAGCAAAATCTGGCCTTTAAAATGCATAAATTACATGGTTTGAAACTTCAGTACCAAACATAGAATGCCAATTTTTTAACGAGAGCTGATTCAAACTTTATTTTGGATAGTCAGAATTTCAAATGGATCTTGGTTTTATTGTTTACATGGATTAATGGCTGTAGTCATGCACTGGGTAATGAATTAGAAGCTATTTTCAAGATAGATATAATTTCCTTGTTTTGTACCCAAAGCACGCTAGTCTTCCTTGGGCAAAGCCATCTGCGCAGGGATAAAGAGAAATCCTTTGTTTTGGATACTCTACATACTGATGAATGTTTCTAAACTTTATGCTTCCTCTCTTTTTTTGTCAGCTTTTATTTCCATTTTACCGATCTTTCTGTCCTGTGGTTTCAATCCTGCTTTTTGCTTACATGCCTATACCTTTCTTCCAACGCCTGTAGCTGCTGTATTTTAACCGTGGTGCTATGCTGAGCTGTGTATTGACTTCTCAGTTACTGTTGTTTAAATGTAAATGAGTCCTGGCGTTGTACTGGTGCTACTCCCGAGTCTTTCAACAGCTTATAAATTCAGATTCCATTCTGTAGGTAGCATCTGAACTCCTCCTTAGAAAAAAGTGGTACTTTTTCTGTTGTGAGTAGTAACTGTGCTGCCTGCTATGTAACCCATCAGGTGCTGTAAGGTGTAATCAGTTGGTTCAAATTAGGAGCCTTTATTAGCTTGCATCTGCCCTAGATGTATGTGTGTTGCTGTTTTCTTCAAGGACAGCTCATAACATTCATTTCAAATGTTTAGATTTGGGCTGCTGCAGTTTTTCTCATCTAAATGTCAACCGTGTGTGACGTACAGAATAATATAAAATAATTATAATTTTTTCTCTAATCAAGAAAAAGTGATGTTGAATTGTTTAATTACTGGCTTTGCCAGGCTGCAGATGGGAAGGCTTTTCAGGTAAGTTGCTCATACAAAATGCCTGAAATGGGTAGTAATTAACAACTGGCTCTTCATTGGTATGTTAATTACAGTGCCATTTGTCCTGGTGCCTGTCCTTGTTTAAATGTTCGGTTACACTGAACTGGAGCCTTCACTTCCTGGCAAACACAGAATGTATCAGAATAGTCTGACTCTCAGATATATGCAAATATTTTATGGGAAGAGGCATGCCAGTAAATCACTGCGCTGCAAAGAAGGAAAACACTGCATATTTGTATTCCTCGGAGGTAAAAGCAAAACCTGTTTCTGTGGAATATACAGGCCTGATTTTGAAAAATGGTCTCCAGTACTTTCCCAGTAATAATCCACAACAGAATTTCGTGGAAGTAGATAATTTTAAGGACTTGTAACTGCTGGCTTTCTCTGTTAGTAAAGGTATGTGGACATGTGGGTGCTGCTAAATGCCCTTGCAATGCATGTATTTTTAAAATTGTATTGCCTGTAATATTTGGATGGAAAATCAAACTGAACTGGAAATGCTTTTAAAACCTGGGATAAAACTGATTATTTTGAATGCAAGGAGATTTAAAGTAACTTCTTATGTATAGATCACATCAGTAGTCTCAGATCTTATGGAACTTACAGTTTAATTCTTTTCAGAATGCCGATTGTCTTCTGTTGTTTGGAAGGTGCCTTGCAGAGTGCATCCCAATCTCCAGAAACTACTGCAATAGGTGAAAACGGACTGCATCTGGTATGCCGCTCGAAGTGATGTCCTGAAAAGGGGCAGGCTGGTAAAGTTATGTGGCTGATCAGCATGTCAGTATGAGACTAGTGTTTTAATTTGCTACAATTCTGTCACATGGAAAGCGGATAATCTGCCCAGCGCAGTGACCCTCAACACGTGGCAGAAGACAATCTGGAAATTAGGTGCTGAATGTAACAGTAGCGGAGGGAAGCGGATTATAGTCATAAAATTAGCTATAAAATGGGGCTAGCTCCTGTGTGTCACTGCCCTCGGAGGCATGTTTGATACATTTATTGACAAAAAAATTTATTGCCATTGGTACTGCAGAGCCAACACGGCCATGGACGAGCTGGATTTCCATTGTTTTGTGTCCAACAGGTAGAGTTGCTAGCTCAATTTTGAATCCGGTTTTAGAGACTTAAAGTACTGTTAGCTAGAGAAGCTTGGTTTGAAATGCTGAATTCTTGTGTTCCCAGCCACTGAGAGGCAGCTCGTTTAACAGCAGTCTGCGGAGGCTGGCCCTGGGAGAGAGTTTGGGAAAACAGAGGTCAGGCTGATGGCTACTCCTGTGAGTCAAGTTCATGTCAGAGTGTATGGGGACACCAATGGTTTCCTCAGATTTAATTATTATTTTTTTTTTAAAGCATCTTTAAGAGATTGGCTGGCCTTCTGCATATAGATCTGTCACACTGAAAATGCTCTGCACTTTCTGTAGTGAGTAGTGGTTTGACCAGTAGAAAACAAGGCTGCATAATGAAAACTTCCTGTTATTTTCATGAGATTTTCAGTGGACTTAGGACAATACAATGGCCAATTATTGGAGCTACGTAAAGGTTTTAGTGTTTCTATAATAAATGTTCCTCTGCTAATTTGTTTTGTTGATGTTTTCATGTAAAACGTATTTTTTTTCATTTAAAGAAAAAAGAAAAAAGTTTAATTGGCTGTGCAATCAGGTTTGTGGGAACAGCAATTGCGTCTTAGCTACAGGTTTTTTTTGCTTACCAGTGAAGTTTTGAAGTATGTGTTTTCTTTGTTGAAATTAAAGTAAATGAACCATCACCAAGAAAAATACAGGAGCATTTTCAAACTCTCTTATGAGGACTGCAAAATAAGAATACTTTCTGAAGGCATGGGCACATTTAAAAGGTGGACTGAAGTCCTAGTAGGTATTCGTCAACTCCTTTGTTGTAGACATCTCATCAGACCAAATTCCGCAGTTCCTACACAAGTCCTTAAAAAATGTGTAACATCCCTGGATTCTCTGCCAGCAGCTGTCTGCATCTGTCAGTTGAGGTTGTTCCAAGTGAAGCTGTTTCTCTTTATTACATTGGTGAGCCTGGACTGGATCCTCACTAACAACAAAACGTGTTAGATCAGACTTGTGCTGCATGGAACCCCTGTCCAAACATAGCCCATCACAGACGTTTTAGGATAAAGTATAAAATTTCCATTATGGATACTTACAGATTAAAACAGCAGTAGAGAATTTTCTTCCTTCTTTGTTGTTGATGGGCATTGTGAAGTACTTAGATTTATAGAAGTCTTTGGAACTCCTTGTAGTTTAATCAAGCTTGAGACTTGGTTCTTGAATGATCGCAGCTGTTGCTTTATTTTTTCCAAATTAAACCGAGTGTTTCTGGACTTGCTGTGCTCTGCGATGTTTTCCAGATACAATAAATGAACGTGTGACTTTCTGAGATGCAGTAGTCTTCTGGTTAAATATATCTTCATACTCTTTCACTCTTCAAACATGCTAACTTCATAGGTTTCCAAAATGGTCCTGACTATAGACTTAATCTTATTTTTTTTAGTGCTGTCCTTATGCTTCTTACGCCCTTTGGTTCTCAGCCGTAAATGGAACTGAGGCTTATGATGGTTTTTAACATTTTAGTGAAAGCTGCCAGTCTGAATATTTTTTCCCCTCCAAAATTTTGCTTTTTGTTATTTGTGTTTCTCCCTCCAGGTTCCATGCATGTTTTAAAAAAGGCGGCCATATAAATATGTAAGTAATATTTAAGGTCAGGCAGCTGTAGGATGGGAGTGTAAAATGAAATCTTAGTGCTGGGGTACAATATCTGAATTAAAAGAAGGGTGGTTTTACTTGTTGGCATTTTGGTTGAGCAAAATCAGTTGGAGATGTGTGAGTAGGTGGAAAGAACGTTAACATGAAGTTCATGCTGAATTATGTTTTGCTTGAGGAAAACTATTCATTAGTCTCATAGATGGCACATGCCTTTTTATTGCTTCTCTAAAGTAGTATCTGACTACTCTGATGAAAAGGTTGATATGACATTAAGGAATTGGTTCTGCCTCATCTGCCGATGATGTGCAAAAGCCTTTCTGCCCTTGGCAGAGCTGAATGAGACGTAGGCAGCATGCCAGTCCTCGCTTTGCTCTCGGAAGGGCACATGTGTGGTAAATGTTTTCAGGGAGTTTTCAGCAGAGTCACGGCTCAGTCTCTTCAGGTGTTACGTGTGGAGGTTAGCAATGTTGTATCCGGGTGCAGCTCCGGAGTTCGTTGTTTCTGCACCTAAACCCCTTTGTTGGTGCTGTTTTTTCAGGATGGTCTTAAGGACAAAATGTTCTTTCATCATTGCTAAATTTAAAATGACCGTGGTAATTATGAGTAAGAATTTCAGAGACTAATAAATTCTCACTATGCAGGAAAACTCTTGGCTGTTACAAGCTGCCTGCATTTTTCACTTTTAGTGCTGGCTGGCTATCTCATGCCTGAGAACTGACCAGGGAACAAAGACAGTCTTGTGGTACAGGCACCGGACAGGGTTCAAATTTACCACAGATTCCCTGTTTAACTTCTGACAAGTAATAGCCCCGTGCCACAGTTAAGTCATCTGATTTTTGTTTCCGTTTCTCTAACCTCCAGTCTGCATGTCCTGTTTGTAAGACTGTGTATTCTGGGATGCTTTTTTCGTATGTGTCTGTTATAAAATGACATACTTGCAGGAGAGGGTGGAGTGCCTATCCTGGACCAAGCAGGGAATGGGGTTTTTTTTCATTGTGATGTACTAATTGATGTTGTAATAACAGCCTTTTATTGCAACCACATTTATGTTGGAGTAGCAAAGATTTTGGTATCTCTTTGGGAAGAAGAGGAGATAAAAAAGCAAAATATACAGCTTCTTTCTCCTTGGAAACGGCAGATAGTATTTATTCTAGGCACATGAATAACCATTAATTTGTATTTTCTTTATACAGTAGGTATGATGTTGGGATAATGTGCTTTTTAAGTGTCTTGGCAAAATGTACACGAGTATAGGTGGATAGCTATTTCAGTGCTGAACTACCAACGATCCACCGAGCTTTGAAGTTTTAATACAGGCATTACACCTTATTTCTTGCTATCTTGACTTATGGTTGCTTTTGTCACTTAATTTGACTTTGAAAATACGTTAGTTTGTTCTCAGCCACTTACCGTTTGAATTAAGGTTGAGAGCAAAATATAAATTGCTTCATACACAAAAGAAATTATCAAACTATATGAAAAATACAGTTACAGAGTGAAAATTATGAGCTGGTTTTCAAGTGTTTATTGTGTGTTGGAGAGTTGAATTTAAGAAGTAGGAAAATGCATTATATGAGGGTATTTGGTTAGCATGTTAACTCAAACTGCTCTTGAAGTCAATGAGCTGTCACTGGAAGTAAATACATTTTCAGAAATCAAATCATGATTCTTTCTAATGTTGAAATGTAATGATAAAGTATTTATAGTCATTTCTTGGTGAGTGTGTTTGGCTGCCACCAGTTGTTTGCTTTGTTGTGTGCAGTCCCTGTAGTAGCTGGAACCTGATTGCCGAGTTTGGCATTCAGAGGAATTTTGTATGTCCTTTGTACTTGTCTGTGCTGCTCTTCAGTCAGCAAATATCAAAGCAAAAAACTTAGTTTGGTCAATATTTACAGACAAATACTCAGCTTGTTTTTTGACAAACATCCACTTTGTTTATAGTGTGTTTTTTTCAGTATCGTTCTTCATGTCTGTATTTGATGTATCCACAGATCTGTCTGTATACTCTTGGGAGCAAGTGGCTTGTAATGGATGTCGAATCATGTTTAATACAAATATGGGGACATGGAAAAATAATGTTTTGTTATTACGTATTTTCATTTGCCTAGTAGTTTGCTTAGTAGTGAATTGTGTTTTGCAATTCTGAAAAAGCAGTAAGAGCATGGCCATTACAGTTGATGACTTCTTCCAAGACTAGCAGACCTTAACTGGAAACATCATTTTCTCTCCTATTTTAAAATTGGTAATTTTAAAAAGCGAAGTGCGAGATTCAGTATTCTAAGAGCTATTCAGGGAGTAGGTCTATGAAGAAGTTAAGCAGAAAAAAGTGCTCCAAAATTCATGACAAATTCTTAGGTGTGTAGTAGACCTATAGTAACACTAAGGAATCTTCTGCGGCAGACTGTAGCAGTATTTTGTATTTACTGTATGCCTGTGAAGGTTTCCCTTATGCCATAAAGTTGGGGTGTTCTATTTGGAGCATTTGTGGGAATGAAAAATTCTAGAAAGTAATGCAAGAAATGCAAATGCCGTTACCTTTGAACTTCCAAAAGCTTGTTGGTTTTTTTTGTTGTTGTTGTTATTTGCAGACATGAAAGATTTAATATGTGAAATTACCTAAAAGGCAGAATGTTTTGAGAAGCGTAATTAATGATCCTGGGGCGGTGAAAGGTAGAAAAATCACTGAAGACCTTTATTTGTAACTTTTTTTTGCTTGCATAAAAATTCAGGTTTTGGGAAATTCATCTTCAAAGACAAGGTAGCTGCTAACATGGGTTGGTATGTCAGAGCAGTTAAGACTTCAGAAGATGTTGTGGAGGTTGTCCTCTGTGGGAGGTTGAACTGAACACGTCAAGATCTCTGATGGGTGCCAGCTCAATGTCGTGGGAAGACTGGTGTACTCGTTTCAGGTGGCTTTTCAAGGTCCAGTTCAATATGAATGTGGAATTTTCTTATCCACAGCCCTTTTCCATGGTCTGAAGGCTGGAATGTAGTGCTTCATAAACTGGGCCTAGAGTATGGAAAAATAATGGTTGGGAGTAATAGATGACACAAGCAGTCTGTTCACTTGTACGTCTCCTTTGAGTCAGATGAAGTTTTTGATCCTTGTTGCTGCCATGGGAAAGTGAGGTTAGCTGTTTTCTCTCATTTCTAGAGGAAAAAAAAAAAAAGAAATGTTAATCAGAATATCTTCTTTGACTTACTGTAAGTTCAGTAAGGGATAAAATGAACTGAATATTTGATGTGCAAGGCTCAGGCTAGGTTTTTGAATGGGGTTAAATGTGTTTTTTTTTCCCCTCCGCAATTTTTAGACGGAGGACATTGCATTAGAAATTGTGAGGAAAGGCACATGTACTAAACCACACCCTATTTTTAGAACATGTTTTGTGGTGCCTGGTGATATTCTTTTTGGGCTGTTTCACATAAATATGCTTGGTTATAAATTGGGATGTGGTAGCACCTGAAAGGCCAATTAATTATCATAACATCAAATAACCATCATTTGCTTGTTGATCAAGCAGAACTGAAGTCATTAGTGCTATCAATAAAATACTGTTTAATGAAAACAATAGCATTCTGATTACCCAACAGTGCCCAAGGACACTGTAAATATACTGTTAATTAAGTGTTTGGTAATGCAAGTTGCTATTCTGAATGAAATTTAGAATTAACATACCCTTCTGAGGCACACTTAAAAAAAAATCTTTGTAATAAATAATAAAGACATTTGAAGGACATGAGTAAGTAATTGTCAGTGAGTAATTTAAATCAGAGTGGTCTAAATTTTACATCTTTGTAGTTGGACTGTGTTGTTCCTGAGCTTTCTGCAGCTGGTGGGGAGTGGATGTCTCCGTATGTGTGGATACATCACAGAGGCTTCAGGTCTTTGACCCCAGCATGGTCAGTGGCTTGCAGAGCAGCTTGTGGGCCACCACAACAGCAGAAGTGGTCAGTTTAGTCTTATGTAGTTTGACAGTCACCACTTCCTCAGAAATACTTTGTGCAGATCTTTTCATGGTCTTCTTTACCAGCCCCTCCATGACTTGGCTCAATGAGATGAGTACCAGAGATTGTTTCTCCTGGTGATTGACCCATGCTCTGTTGTAGTAGGCAGGTCAGGTGCAAGATACCACTTCTATCTCAGTCTGGCTCCTTGGATTTTCAAATTTTTAAATTAAGGATAAATTTTATAACCACTTGCACTTGTGAACTTAGACAATGCTTACTGTGCTTGTCAACCTCAGTGAAAATGGATTGTAAGAATATTTATGTGAAACAATTATAAGAGGGGACCAGGAATGAATTAATTCACAAAATACAGCTCTGCTCATTATTTAAGAAATAGCTTGTCAAAGTTCTTCTGACTTGAACCCAAAGTTGTAGTCATAAATACTGCCTTACACACTCATGAAATCCAATAGCTGACTTCTGGTTAACAAAATACGGACAAGAATCAAGTGACGTTGGATCTCAAGTCACAGAAAGTGACTTTCCTGTGAATTCTGTGCATTTCTTGGTAGAGAGGAAGAGTAAAATAGTTGAGGCGTGGCTTTGCATTCCTAGGAAAGTTAGGCTACTCCTGATCTGCATTTGGTTAAGATCAATTTTGGTCAACGTTGTAGGCGGATTTGTTACCCATTACCTTTATTTCATTGCATATTTACAGCTATTCAGTAAATTTTGTGTAGTTCATAGGAGTTTTAAGCACTGTCATCTTGTTATGCTGTAAACTCTGGAGAACCTCAGTGTTGATCTCGGTGGGGGTTTTCTTGTGTATATCATTGCAAGTAATTTAATAGCAGTTTCAAAACAATTTCTGCAAACTGACAATTGAACTTGTACAACAACAAAATAGATTCGCAATGAAGCGCTGATATTTGATTGAAATCTAAACCAGCTTCTATTGCTGGAAAAAAAATTGCTGGATAGTAAAAAGACAGACTTCTTGGTAGAAGATAATAAAAGTATTATTTTAAAATAAATAATTTGAAGATGAGTGAATAAAAATGAAGTCTCATGATGACATAGTAACTGCTCTTTAGTTTATCTGCACTCATTATTATCAGAAAACAGTTGCATAGGAATTCATGAAAGAACATTAGCTTGTAAACATCTTTGGACAATTATCTCATAGAACAGGGAAATGAAACAAGATGAGGAGTTTGGGGAAGGACAGATAGCAATGATAATATAAAACTAGGTAATCTAGAGCAAGGGCATACTGTGGAAAATGCTTGTTTTGATTGTTAATGAAATAAATTAATAGTGGTAGTTGGCTAATTTCTTACCTTTGTAGAAAAAGCACACTTGAGAAATGTTGCGTCCCCTGCTCGTGTTGTAAAAACTGGCTGTCCTGTCCCAAAAGAGATTTTTCAAGCCCAGGGTGCCTTTTCCAGCACTGGCCAAAAGCAGGTGCTTGAAGGAGTATAAAATCAGAGCGAGCACGTGTGGCGCTTCTGCTGGGTAGCTTCCCACCCTCCAGCCCCGTGTGGCTTGGAGGTTTCTTGAGCCAGGCACGACATCTGTATTTGTAGTGCTCGGTGGCTCTCTTTTCCACAGTTTTGGGTAGGCCCTTACACACTTACAGCATCCACAGCTTCCCATTGCAGGGGGTTTGGGGCATCCAGAGATAGCTGAGACTGGTCAGCAAGGCTTGGCAAAAGTGGTGAGGGTGCAGGAAGATAAAAAAGGTTAAAAGGGACAAATTGTGGGACAGTTTGATGGTAGCTGAAACACTTTCACGTTGCCCTTGAGGAGTGGACAGGCTTGGGGTGGCTCACAAGAGGGGACAAGCAGTGCAATGGGAGGTGGAGTCTAGGTTTAGCTGTTCTGTTTTTTATACATGTAGTCATGAGGATGGCCAGCAAGGGGCATGACGTTGAGCAAGGCGGGAAACGAGGAATGGCTGGATGAGAGGGTGTTCCTTGCTGTGTAGACAGAAGTCCCATCTCAGCAAACCTCAGCAATGGAGGCAGATGCGACAGAACTTGGACGTAACTGGAATCGCAGTAAAGCTAGTGGTGCGGTGTTGTGGGTTGCTTTTTTAACTTGCACTGAAATAATACGAGAGCTACCCAGCTTGCTCCTTTTCTACAGAGCGACAAATCTTACCGTGCCCTTTTAACAAGCAGTTAGTGATAGTCTTGTGGGGCAGGGCCGTGTAAAGGTATTCTGCCTAGTTCAGTATTACTGTGCCAGGCTTCAGTGTAGCTTTAGCTTGTCTTGTAGCTTCCACTTTACCTTCTGGTGTTTTGCTGGATGAGATGCAGCAAGTGTTCTGTTTTACAAAGGGGAAAAAAATGTCCTGTACATGAATTTCTAATTGAATGCCAACCAAAATAAGCTAAATGAAACAGACTTATTAAATGAAGAGTTAATGGACTGAGCATGATCTGTCTCTGAGAAGCCTGAAGGAAAGTCATTACACTTCATTATTCTTTCATCGTGTTTGTTTGCCCAGCCTGGGCGTGGGCTTCTACAGTTTCTGTGAGTTCATTAATGGGTTAGCTTTGGCCACTTCTGCATAACAGAACAGGCATATACGGTATTTGCTAGTTCTGATGCTAAGTGAAAATTATAGAAAATAACTTTGAATGTTACCTTCTGTTTCTTGCACACAACTTATAATTATGCAGTTATTTTTGGCAAATATGAAATGTCAGAGGAGGAGGGAGGATCACTGTTCATTTCAAATGGAAATGATGTATAGTTCGGGGAGCCTAATTATTTTGTTATTTAGTACTTTTGCCACATATCACTAATAAATACAATGAAACCAGGACAAATTAAGGCAGAAAACAATCAAAGGAAGAACTATGTTATATCAGTGCATGATCATGTATATAGCAGCCTAAGACCAGGTAGAGTCACATTCAGACAGCATAAATGATCCTACTGCTGTTGACTGCAGTTTCACTGTGACCCTGCATGTAAGCTAAGGACCTGCCTCTCTTCTTGTAATAAAGGTTCCATCAATCCGGAGACAGCCCTTCAAAGCCAGATTTTCATCTTCTCTGTAAATTGGCCTTTTACAGTGGCTGCCCTATTTCCCTCCCCAGTTTGCATGTGCACTTCCCCACTTGTGACTATTTATACCGGAGAGACTTGCCAAGTGTTGGAGGCTCAGGTTGTGTTTTCAAGGCAGGGCTAGTCCAGGTCCTTGGATTTGCTTCTACCCCACTTTTTGGTGCACTTCGAGACTTCGGATGAGAGAAGTGCTTTTCTGTCCATTGTGATCGTGGTGAAGACCTAGACGCTGTCCTGCTTGAGTTAAATCCCCCACTTCTGCAGCGAGAAAGATTTATCAAATTTTCGAGCAGGCCAGGCGCTTAGGCTCAGGTGACAGTCTTCATTCTGCAGTGAAGATAGAAGCCTTGTTGTAATTCTGAGGGGCTTTACTATTTTCCAAGACTAGAGACACAGTTTCAGAACAAGAGCCATTAAAGCTTCTTTCTTGATCTTTCCTCCTTACTTTGAATTCCAGCAACCTCTTTTTCTTGTGGAGAATGGTCATAGTTTGGCAGGACTTGTCAGCAGTTGTATGTATTGGCTTATTAGAGGGAGTACAAGAAATAGTTCATCTAAGCCAGAGGCTGAATAGATTGAGAAAAGATAACAAGGAATTATGAATGAGAAGTGGAAAAATAGTTGGCAAAGAATGCATGGGCATATGTGAGAAGGTGAGCTGGTGTCATGACTATGTCAGGAAGCTAGGAGGAACGAAGCAGCAGCTACCCTTTCCCTTCTTCCCAGCCTAACCTGAGATAGTAATGTGTGTCTTCTGTCTGTGCTTCAAGTTGAATTTTTAGTCTGTAACAATCTCTGCAGTAGATGCAGAGATGTGACTTCAGGTCGTCTCCTGGATCATGCTAAAGGCCATTCTGAGTTTATTCATTTGCACATGGGCTGTTGGGTGTTCAGGCTGAGAAGGCATAGGCAGCGAGTATGAATGTGGTCCACATCCTTTTCTTGTGCCCTGATGTCTCCGAAAATTATTGTGCCTCGACTACGAGGTAGATCTGGATGAATGGAATTGCCAGACATGACTGGAATGAACAAGGTGATTAGCATGAAAACTGGAATTAAAAATAAGAAGTATTGTCAAAGCAGGATTCGAAATCACTTAGGAGTATTGTATGAAATAATTTTTGGTATTATAAATCATAAGATTGACATTTCCATAACTGGGTTTTTGGATGCTTTGCTTTCTGCATGCCCAGTTTTGGATGCTGCAGAGAACTCTGATTTTCAGTGTCGGCTGCTCATCCTGTGGAGATCTGTCTCGCATTGGCCCTCAAGCTGAGCACTTCAAGCAAGAATTCCGCTGAGGTGGACCAAAACTCTGTTTGTCAAGGTCTACTTCTAGTTGAGTATCTGCATCCCACCTCCTTTTGCGCATCCCCGTAGTGGTGTTGAACTACAGGGTGCGCAAAAAAGTATGGTTGGTACTGAGATTCCAGGACTCCACAAATGGATTGTGTGGACCCAGCGGTGGAGTGGGGAGGCACTGTAGAGGATTTCGCCTCTATGACTTCAAAACCTGCTCTCCCAGTCTACTGATGGGACGCATGCTAGATATCTCGTAGATTTGTTACATTGCGCTAACTTTGGCACCTCCTCCAGAGTCACAGAAGAGAAGATAGTGAGCAAGATGACTGAATTTGGCCTCTACACCAGCAGTTAGGCCACTCCGTTAGATGGTTGGTCACTGTCTCTGCTGAACAGCCTGTCCCCCCCAAACGATCAGCTTAATCGCATCGTTCCTCCCTGCCCCCCCCCGCCATGTATACTTAACATTCACCTGTGATGCAGACGGATGATAAAGCTCAGATTTTCACTTTAAGAAAGGGAACATTTCTCTAGTAACTGCTCACTGTATGCTCTCATTTTTTTTCAAGATGTGGGGAGACCCCCTGCACACCCTGAAGTGCGGGGCTTCGTGGTGGAGGGGAAATTTTTTAATTAAGTAGGATTTATATATTATTCATAAAAGCCCTCCCTGTCTTAGTAGCTGTTTCCAGAACCTAAATGGTTAAAGTAGAAAATGTTAGTAATTTTGCTGCAAATAAATTGATCAGTATGCAAGACGGTTGTCACCGACTGAATCATGGTCCACAGTTAAGGTAAACAGATCTGTGATGACATTTTCTGAGCAGAATACCAATGCTGCTACATTTCTTCCCAGAGGTTTCTGACACTTCTTATATGCGGATAAAATTTCTCTCCAGGAAGATTTTGTTCAGAGGAAAGAAACAGCGTCTTTGTAAGAGTCTTCCTGAAAGGTGGGATTTATATTTCCTGATTTATTTGTTATTCTGATTCTGTTAAGAGCATGGAAAGGAATGTTTTTGCTTTTCTGCATATCCTCTCCATATAGTAGATCTTTCTGATGTGGAGTCTATTTAAAGTATCTGGCAATGGAACACAAGTAAAACAATATTAACAGAGTTATCGGGAACAATGAAAATGTTTTATTTTTGGTATTCTCTGAAAGTGAGCTCTGTTTTATAATCTCCATTGTTAACACGTGAAAGTAATGACTGATTATGCAGCTAGATTTTTAGCATAGCTGTTTCTGTGAAATATTTTTGGCTACATGATGGCTTCATATATTTGCATTCATATTGCATATTCTAAAGTAAGAGATACGATTTAGTTTATTCTTAAATGTCTCTGTACTAGGCAGAAAATCCCCTTTGCAACTGACTGCAATCAAAACCTTTTTGCTGAGACGCATCTGACTCCCGTATGATTTCAGGGTATGGAAAAATACAGTTTCCAAAGAAGTTTTTGAAATCTGCTTTCTGAGAACATTTAAAATCTCTGTGTATGGTGCTGTTCATGGGAGAGGGCACGTTTGTAATTCTGTATTTAGCCTTAGATCCACATTTACTTGGAGGTGATTGACATCGCAGTCATTTTATGGATTAGTGGTTGGAAATCTGTTGCATTAGTATTGATAAAAGTAGAATCTCATTAGTTTAATCAGATGCTGGTATCTGACTGTAATCCTGTTTGTTACAGTAGATACAGAAGGATAAAAGAGCCCTGTGGAGAGCATGCTCAGTGGTACCTGACATGTAACAGCAAACCTGGAACTGGTCATTAATGTTGGGGATTCAAAGTCCGTCGAAGTTGGCGAAATCATTTCTGCTGTAGGCTTCAGATTTAAACCTGTCCGTGTCCGTGTCTGGCGTGTGTAGGTGACGGGAGTAGAGCCGGGGATGCCCGAGTGGCTGAAAGCAGCAAGGTTAATAGGACCTTTTGTAAGATGGACTTACAGAGTCTTGTCATGCACGGAGTCTGGTTGTATTTCAAAGCTTCACAGCAAGACGTACGGCTGTGGTTTCTGGAGAGGGGCAGAGCAGGGAGCGCCGTCTCCGGAGCTGTGCGATGCAGGCTGTGGGCATACCTGGCCAAAGAGCTGCACTTCTCGGGGGGTGTCCCCGCGAGTCGCAGACCCATGCTGGAAATGAGTGAGAGCTGCATTTCAGGTGGTGAATCTGGGGTGGGGCTTGAGAGATGAAGTTTGAGCTTAAGAGCTGGGGTTTAAGAATTCTCTGCCTAAAAAGAGAAGTCCAGGATTATCCTGGCGTGTTGCCCTGTCCAGTAATTGTTGCTGTGATTGTGGTTCATGTGCACTTTCAAAGTATCCTTGTGCAGTATTTAGCTTGCTTTTTGTGTTTTGCTTGCTGAAGTGCACAGTAGCTGTTTTTTTGTACAGATCACTGTAACAACGTTTGAGATGAACATGGAATTTATTGGGAATAAATCCCTGTATTTTATCCGCATATTTTTAATGTGCATTTGTAGATTGTCTTTTATTTCAAAGAGATCCCTGAATATTTTGGGGGTGACCTACGTATGGCAACAGAGGAGAGGTTGGAGTGTTCAGCAATGAAATTAATGCTGGACAGAAATGGAGGGACTAATTCTGCTGCTTTTACATGGAGCAGTGACATTGTTCCCAGGTTAGTGTGGCTCCCCAGGGATCCCCAAGATGAGCATGAGTATTAGTGGCGGGATCAGGCCTGCACCTGGGCACGACAGCGGTAAGACAAGAGCTGTTAGGTGTCATCTAACTGGAAGAATATCCACTAAAGATTGTGAGTGTTATGCTGGGCTTTATTTTAATAGCATTTCTGTGTTCTTTGGCAGATCTCCAGGTAACTTTCTAACTTTGGAATTAAATACTGTGTGTATTTTTGCAGGAGAAAAGTGATTACTGTTTGACACTAAGGAACTTCTTTTAAATATTTTTTTTTCAGAACGCTGCCTGAATGTTTATAGATGATTTTCATGAACATTCAGCCTGACCTTGTTTTACTTTCTGAACATTACACCCTTATGCTCATGTTTCAATTTTGGGTAAAGTAAGCAACACTTGTTTTATTTCTGTTGACAGAAGGAAAGTCCACTCTCAGAAGATCCAACCTCAGAAAGAGAACAGCTTGTTTCCTCATGTTCATTGCTGCTGAAACACTTCTGTGAACATCAGTGTTAACATGTGTCTGGATGTGGGTGTAGATGAGCCTGAAAACTTTTTTTTTTTCAAATATAGATAACCAACTTGACACCTGCTTCTGCAGTGCTGGGCTTTCAAACTGGTTTATGCTACAACAGAATAGCTTCATTTAGTTTCAAGGGGCTGCCTTAAATTTATGTTGATATAACTTCACACAATTAGAGGTTACCAGATTTTTTTTTTTTCCTTTAGGTCTGTGTCCGTTGCACATTCCTTTTTTATTAATGGTAATAGGCTCCCTGGAGTACCCCTCTACTGCAATATTTCAATCTGAGATTCCAGTTTATGGGTGTCTTTTTTCCTCTGTCTCTCATGTTTTCTTCCCGGAGAATGCACAGACAGGTAATTCCTCAGGTGCTTAGTCAGAGAAGCAGCTGACTGTTCCATCAGATTTTTCGTCTGGCTCTGCCTTCCCAGACTGGCCCTCATTTTTTGAGATAACATGTCTCTACTTTTCTGAACAGCCATATTTTATAAATGTAAAAATATCCTCAAAGATCTGGTGCTTTTAGATGCTTGCGGATGAGTAGAGATGGAAGTAGTTTGGGAAGCACCCCGGACCCAGTCCGTTGTCTCCCCAGAAGTCCTTGCAGCCTGCGGCAGGGAGCTGCTCTGTTTGTCCATGGAGGTTTTACAGCCACCATCTAGCGCTTACATTTCTGTGCAACCATCGAGCTTTGATATGGCTTCCAGCACGCAGCTGGCTGCAGCTTGAGCGGTGGGGTTGCTTTGTCGACTCTGTCCCCGAAGTCCTCCCATAGTGCTCTGGTGTCCCTTTGTGCACTGAGATTGTGTGTGAGGTGCTTGATGGCTCCTCTGGCTGCTCTCGCTGAGGCAGGTCAGGTTCTGGGTGCTCTGTGCTCCATGGTGGTGTTGTCCTTGGAGTTGTTTGCTTTGCTGTATTTGCTGTGTGGCTTGAAAGAGACCCAACCCTCTTGGTTTGCCCATCTGCAGAACTGTTATTCTGTTGTGTCAGCAGAGAAATCTTGGAAAGCTGACTGCTTTTGTTAGCAGTGTATGTCCACCCTCGAGGGTGTTATGAAAGCTGTGATAGGTCACACGATGGCTGGTGTCTCCGTGACATGAGAAACTCTGAGGTGGAAATGTAAATTGGGTGTCTTACACACTGATGTATGTGCAAGGCTGTCACACCTTCAGACTGCGGCATAATGGAAAGTCTTCTGATGTGAAGGGCCTGAAGCTTTCCTCCGTCTTAGTTGAGCTTTCACGTGGATTAAAGTGTGTGGATCACCTGATTTTTTTTTTTTCTTTTCTTCTTGTGTTTCTATCTTGGAAATGGAAACTTTTGACGACATCCTTTTAGAATGGTCAGCTCAATGAGCATGGTTTCGTTCTCCCAGCTCTGTGAAGATGTATTTGAAGGCTGTTCTGTGTAAGAAGTTACTTTCTTCATTGCACTGTTTTTGACGTGTCATTGTAGAGATTGAAGCTACATACACAGTAACTCTTCAGCTTATACCCTGAGAAGCAGATGATCTATTTGTTGCAGAATGTTTGCTTTCAGGTGTTTTTGGACACTGCTATAACTGAACCTGTGGTTTGACCATTCCTCTAGCCTTTGCTTTTTCTTATAAAAAATACAAAATTTCTGTTTTCTGTTATTACTTGAAACTTGCTAACTATCCTAGCCTGTCATGTCTTCATACAGTAAAGGCTGAACATAAGAGCAGAAAAGCAACTCATTCTGCCTAGCCACAGCCACCTAAATTGGACATCTGATCAAAACTATGTGTCTGGGTCTCCCTGAGTTGTCACTGGCAAGAGCAAGGGACCTGTAGAAAGAGGTTTACTCAACCTAGTTTGGGTGCAGCTCTAAGCACGGGATGCATAATAGTGCAAAGATGGTGCTTTGCTTCCCTATTAGTGATCTGTGAAGTTACCTTAAATAATTAACCTTGGCTTAGAGTCAAGGAATCCAACCCTTGGCCTGTGTTTTCATCATCTTTGTTTTACATTGAGGAAAATGAGGTTACAAGAATTTCTCATCACGATTACAAATACGCTATTGTTTTTTCTCTCTTAAAATACTGCTCAGAGTTGATCTGAAATTGTTTTAGAATTACTACTTTAAAACAATCTCATCTCCTTGGTGATCTATGCTGAAATGTGTTTCTGAGTGACAGGGACACTTTGCAGGTAGATTTATTAGGTTTTTATCATCTGCTTTAATAAATGAGTGAGGTGAGCAGAGCATTTCAAAATGACCTTCCATTCTGTGCATGAAATGTGAGTTTGAACATTCCAGGTGAATTACTGGCATGAGACCACTAAGGGTACTTATTTTGGAAATAGTTGTTTACCAGTTGTTTGGATGCTTGTGCTTTTATTTGTATGGAAATACTCCAATGTAGCGTTTCCACATAGCAGCAGCTTTAGACACAGTGGGACTTGCTGTGGTGTGGTGTTGTAGGCAGAGGTCTCATCATTTGTCCTTGCACACTTTGTTGAAAAATGTTGGATGACTACTTTGCTCTGTTCCTTTTTAGTTGAAAAGAAGTTAATAAAAGTAAACATACTAGAAGAAATTCATTAAATCCGTGAGCAGATAAAATGTTATTATGTGAAATGCATAATGTTGCATAATGGATTTCTATAAAGTGTGGCAGAGATGAAGTGCTCTCCAGACATAATGAAAGGACATGGATTCCTGTTTCCATAATTGAAGTTCTTTTGTACTTACCTGCTGGGAAAAAATAGCAGGATTTTTTAACAGATTTGCTTTCCATTAGTAAATATATTTATCTGTGGCCCTAGATACTCTGCAAGTTATGAAAAAAAAAAAAAAAGTAAGTTGGAAGGAGGATGCATATTCTTTCAAGATAATTAAATGTTGTGACTGTAGATTTTAGCTCCAGAGTGAGTAAAGTATATCTGCATTAAAAAAGTTTTAATTGCTTACATAGTTTGTAAGAGTTGTGTCAAGGCAGAACATGCTTAATCCATGGGATAGGACAAAAGGGTATAAATACATTATATTCGACTTTTCTTTTTTGAAGTGTAACGAACTGTTATTAAGAGGTTATAAAAGTACTTGCCATTAGCAGTCTGAAAACCGTTGCATAAGGTGTGCTCTTGTTGTTCCTCAGATCAAAGTTTTGAGGTTTGGAGATCTCGTTAACCTGTGGCTATACCCAGAGCACTGGCAGAGGGACGGGTATCAGCCTGGATTTGGGGATAGGTTCTGCGCTGCAAGGCTGCACGCAGAAATAGGGGAAGCCTTGGAGCTCTGCTAAGTTCAGTCTTGTCCTCTGAATGCTGCCAGAATGAAAATAATAAACAACACTGTCACCTGATAATTCATCCCTGCTCTAAACTCATGACCTCGCTGGCAAACTGAGAGGTTTTTGAAATTTTATTTTTCTTGGTACTCTGTTACCATTATCCACAGTTTCATTTGTCTTGAGAATTCAGCTCTGCATTTCTCTGCAGGGCAGTTTAAGTGGTGTGAAGGGTTGTTTGCTTTCATCTGACAGCCCTTCTGAGAAGTAAAATTAGAACCATTAGCTAAATTGAAATACAGAGGTATCTGTCTGCAATTCTCTCTGTCTCCCAAGGCACTCGTGATGGCTGTTCACAGAATGTTGGGGGTTGGAAGGGACCTCTGTGAGTCATCTAGTCCAACCCCCCTGCCGAAGCAGGGTCACCTACAGCAGGCTGCACAGGACCTTGTCCAGGCGGG
>Ga0065711_1011113_pt1 | contig 23665 bp, 34 predicted proteins | sample Hoacrofraction12_FD_59098 | JGI IMG/M metagenome (GOLD analysis project Ga0065711, IMG submission 59098) | Hoatzin crop microbial communities from Cojedes, Venezuela - Epithelial fraction 12 v2 (version 2) | ecosystem: Host-associated > Birds > Digestive system > Esophagus > Crop | place...
CCGCCGCCCTCCCGCGCCTGTCCCATCCCTCCCCCTGCATCGCGCTTTTAAACCGCAGCTGCTGGAGCTAAACCTCCTCTGCGAAAACAGCATTTCCTCCCACGCTCCCCTGAATTGTGGGTAATGTAGTTTGCTTCAGAAAGGGCTTTTTTCCCCTTTTTTTCCCCCCCCTTTTTTTTTATTTCATTAAATTTAACTGCAGTGTATTTTGTCCTGGCTTTTCAGATTAAGATTTTCCTCCCCCGGCTGCAGCTTGGTCGAGAAGATTTGCTAAAGCGACGGTCTCCTTTGCAAAACCTGCACCCCCAGGGCTGGCCGGGCTGCGGTTCAGGCAACCCGAAGCACGAAGCTCTCCGTAGCACCCGAGTACTCCAAGGAGTAGCTGCAACAGAGAGGAGCAGTGTCCAAGGCAGCAACAACCTGCGGGAAAGCCGTGAACTCCTGCTTTGGGCAGTTTGAGGAGCGGCGTCGCTGGCTGGCCCTGCTGACCATCAGCCAGCCGCGGGGCCGAGCGGTGGGAGCTGAGCGCCGGGTGACCTGCGCGTCCCCAGCGTTTCGGCGATGGCTGCTGGGCGTCGAGCGTCGCGCCGGGTGCGCGTGTCCCTGTGACTTGTTTCTGAATAGGAAACCTGGGGAACGGAGAGGTAAAGATCACTTTGTCGGTGCCGGTTGCGGTGTGGTTACGGCGGGACAGAGCCAAGCAAATGGCTTTCAGCCCTTGGTTAGCTCACGCAGCGCCTGGCATTTGCGACGCTCTGCGCCCGCTGTCTGCCCTCCGGCAGGTCGGAGGGAGCGGAGCCGCGGGGTGATCGTCACCAGCGAACACCCCAGGACGAGGGCAGGCAGACGTGCTCCTTGCCAGCCCCTTGGCAAGGGGTGGGAAACCCACGGTATCTTGTTGTGGTTTTGTTCTGCGCATTTCTCAAAGCATCGGCCGAGTATTGACTTTAAACTCCCCAGTCTCCGTGAAGGGCGCGACTGTAGTCACTGGCCCTGCAACAGAAAAACTAAGAACGCGCTGAAGTCACAAGCAAGCAACTTACTGTCACATAGTACAAGAAAGAATGAAATGAGCAGCTCCAAAGGAAATATCCAGTTGCTTCAGCAGTCTCCAGAAGGTGCTGAAATACTTTGACATTTCCAAGACTCTTTCACACTTTCCAAACAAGCTTGTCACAGTTTCTCAGAGCACTGTGAATCCGGTGAAACCACGTAGTCTGCAACTCTAGTTTCACTGCAGCTTCAGCCAGGTCTTGCTTCAACTTGGCTGTCTCTGGTGTTCTGGTCAACTAGGAAATTGCATTATCTCACTCTAATTTTAATTAGTTTTTCATCTTCAGCTGGAGTTTTCTTTGGGTGTTGGTGGTGCCTGTCTCCATCGCGCTGCTGGGAGTGATTCAGGCGTTAGCACACTCCACCCCAGAGCGGCTGCATTCAGCCGAGTGCAGAACGGTTCCTGTGCCAGAAAGCACGGTGCTCGCTGATGGAGCTGCTGGAGATGCGAGGCCAAGCTGTGAGAAGTAAGAATTAGGAGTCCCTGCTGATGCTGTGAGTTGCGTTTCCCTCTGACGCTCGTTTGATGCACCTCTCCATGCCTTTCGCAGCACGGCCATGCTCCGTTCCTGCTGTTGCTTGCCCCAGCATGGTGGCCAGCACTGTGCCTCCGTGTCCTTCCAGCATGTTGTCCAGGCTCACTGCAAGGCAGGGTCTCCCCTTTGCCGTCTGAGCCGCAGCAGATAAGAGCAGCCCACCAGTGGCTAGGCTGTGCTGCACTAATGGGCCTGACTGGCCCTGCTGCGTGGGCTGTAAATGCTGCAGAGTGTTATATTTTATTCTGGCCAAGCTTTCTTTTCCACCCCAAGAAGAATCCCACCCAGGAACGCCGCGGGTTTACTCGCAAGCGCTCTGGCTGCGAGTGCTGTGTCTTGCCCAGCTGCTGCCGGAGGCTGGGACGCACCAAAGCTGCCGGCGAGTTGTGGTGGAAGGAGATGCTGGTGCCCTCCCATCCCACCCGCATCTGCAGCGGGGTCTGCATGGCCGTGGCTACGTGGGAATTGTGGCCAGAGGTCGCCAGCCTGGGGACTACAGCACCGTGGGCAGGCAGGGGTGGGCAGGCAGGTGGGGAGCGCAGCCGGGGCCGAGCGGGCGCGGTGGGTGTGTGGAGCGTGCCAGATTTGTCCGGCCAGATTTGTCCGTCTGGGTGTTCTCCGATGTGCTCGATGACCGGCGTGGATCGGGTGTCAGGCCCGGAATAGCCCCGCCGGAGCACGGAGCCTTTCTACAGGTTTAGCAGGGATATTTATAAACCCCTGCTTTTGTGAGCAGAGCACTTTTGCTCTCAGCTCGCTGCGTCTCTTCCTCCATGCGCGTGGCGGGACAGCGCTTGGCATGGTCCCAAGTGCGGGGTTCGGGGACACTTGCCCCCCAAGCTGGGTTTCTTTGGCTGGGACTGGTGGTGACAGCCCGCCCGGCTGCAGGACAGACCGCATTGCTTCCCCGGCCCGCTGCGCCTCTGACAGGGGTTCACTGGCACTGTCCCATCCCATGCTGCCCTTCCTCCTCCGTCCCCGTCCCGCTGGGGACTCGTGCTGGGGTGCGAGGCTGGGTTCCCGCGGGGGGCCGGGGCAGCAATGCGTGTAAGCCAGAGAAATTCCCCCATATCCGTGTCAGCAGAAGAGACAGGCACCAGATTCAATTAACTCCCAGGGCTTTCGCGGTATTTTTTCTCCCCAGTGACAGCTCCTGAGGAACACGCTCAGTCATGGCTCAGCATCCCCGGCACCGGGCCGGACAGGAGCAAGAGAGGAGTCTCCCCGTTTCTGCGGGCTCCCGGCCACCAGAGCTTTAACCCTCTGCTCACGGGCGTTTGCGAGGAGCCCCACACGGCAGCAGCCCTGCGTGGAGCGGGACGAACAGGGAGGCCGTCCAGCAGCGAGGTGACAGCCGTAGCCCAGTTAAAGCGGTGACGCTGGTTATCTCGCCGGCTGATGGCAGGTGGGCTGAGATTTTCCACATGCCTTGGAGCCGGGCAGCACGACGAGGGCAGGCAGATAGGGACGAGGCGCTGACTTCCCCGATAGCGTGAGAATGCTGCCGCGCAGCCGGCGATCGGGCGGGAGCTGGTGGGTGTTGGTGATGGGGCAGCCCCTGATGGTACCCGAGCTGGACAGGGTTGTGGTTTACGGGCTGGGTAGGGGTGCCTGAGGAGGGGACGAGCTCTTCCTCCAGCTGGGATCACCATTGCAGGCTAGGGGTAGGTTCCTGGAGGGGGTGATTCAGAAATAAATCCACATCTATTATTTTCCTTTGATTCATTAGGGAGGGGAGCATGAGCGAAGCCCAGGGCCGAGGGCTCCTCAGGACCTCTGGCACTTGCTTGGTGAAGCATTGCCCTCACCTCTGGCCACCTCTGTCCGACGGGCACAGGCTGGGTGCAGACGCGTTGAGAGGGTTCTGAGAACTCTGGATAAAAAGTGCGAAGAAAGTGCAACATTTTTCCTATTATCTTCGAAAGCCAAAAGCCACCTTTCATTTAGCACTTCAGCTCTCCAGTGCGTTTTGGACAAGACTTTTAAAGCCACCTGGGGGCCTGATTCCCAGGGTTACCTGTGCAGATACTGGCCTCTGTAACTGAACGTTTGTGTAGGCAAATGTCACTGGCACCAAGAGACGTGCCTGTTCTGCCCCTCAGTGCAATATTCATCTTCTCCACTTCTCTGTCCACGGGGGATTTCCAGCCTGTTTGCATAGGAATAATCCTGTTTCTTGAGCACGTGGGTGGTGCAGAGCCGCGATAGCCCATTGCCCAGGGGAGGTGACTCGGTGATGGCAGCCCGGGTGGATCTGGCTCAGGCACTGCCGTCCTTCGGGCAGGAGGAGCCGAGATGGATGGTCTCTTGCAGCGGTGCTTGAGGCTTGGATCCAGGCAGCTGCGGTTCAGGGACTGTAGCGAGATGGTTCAGACCTGTGAAGTGGAGATGCAAGCGCAGGCGGGGACGTTCTCAGGTGGTCGGCGGGTGGGAGATGCCTCAGAGGGGCTCACCCCAGCTGCGGCGGGGAGCGGGGAGGCGGGAGGCTGACGGCAGCCGTGCACAGACGAAGCGATGGAGCGCAACGTGCCGTGGCGGGAGGGACGGCAGGTCTTCCCTGTCCTCTGCGGGGGGACTGCCCAGGGCCTGGCACGAGCCTTCCTCCCCACCCCATCCCGCGATGCCCGCTCCCCTGGGGCCGGTACCTGTGCTGCTGATCACAGCCGCAGCTCGGGGACGCGGCACCGCCTGTCACCCGCTCTCAGCGTGGGCTCCGTGATGCCGGGTGACACGGCAGAAACACGTGCGGTATTGAGGCCACGCTCGGCGCTGGGGGATGGGAATTCGTTAGCGGCGCCGTGTCTCTTTTAATCGGGAGGCAGATGCTGCTGCTCCTTGGTCCGGGAGCGGGGTGGGTAATGGCAGCCTCTGCAGGGGTGCGCCCGGAGCGGGGCTGGTGGTGCTTGAAAGGTGTCCAGGCCAGGGAGGGGAAGGTGAGCTGGTGTTTAGGGTGCCCTAGCAGAGGGTGAGATGTTGCAGAACAGTCAAGTCGAGAAGATACCCGGGGAGAGCCCCTTGGGAGGAAGCCCCCGAGCAGTGCCCGGCACAGCGGGGCGGCACAGCCCAGCACCGGAGCCGTGCCAGCTGAGGGTGCTGCCATCTCCCCCAGCCCTGACTCGCCCGTTCTGAAATGCGAATTGTGCTGCAAGAAACTACATTTCCCAGTTTCCCCTGCAGCCCAGGGGAATAAGCAATTGGAAGATTTAAATAGACCAGGCCAGAAGCAACCAACCTTTGGCACGACGCTTTTCCCTCCTCTTCTCCCAATCTATTGGCTATGTAACCTTTTTCTCTGGCACTGGAGTGGCTGCCAAGCCTGGCATTAATTTTCCTTCCAGGCTCGCTAGGCCCACGAAGTAAACAGCCATGTGCATTCCTTACTCTATATTTAACAGCTGCAGTCTGTGCTGGGGGCAACTGCAACAGAGGGGAACCTTTGTGGCTTCCCGAATTCACCGCTCGTGAGGGTGGGAGTCGGGGAAGATCTCTGCAGGGAGAAGAGGAGTTGCTCTCCTTCCCGGTATTTGCAAAGGTTGCGTGAAGAGACTGCAATGCCAGCATCCCAGCCGCGGTCCCGGGCGAGAGACAGGAACAATGTCCTCAACAGGGCTGAGTTCCTCTCCCTGAATCAGCCCTTGAAGGGGAACCAGGAGAGCAGGGGCTCCGGCAGAAAGCAGAGCAGCCAGGCCGGGGCAGCCGGTGCCCAGAACAGCAACCCCAAGGAGCGGAGGCAGTCGCAGCAGCTGCCCGAAGAGGACTGCATGCAGCTCAACCCCTCCTTCAAAGGAATCGCCTTCAACTCCCTCCTAGCCATCGATATCTGCATGTCCAAGAGGCTGGGAGTGTGTGCCAACAGGGCGTCCTCCTGGGGCGGTGCCCGCTCCATGATCAACCTCCTGGGGATAACGGGGCATGGGATCCCCTGGATCGCCGGCACCCTCATCTGCCTGGTGAAGAGCAGCACGCTGGCAGGCCAAGAGGTCCTCATGAACCTGCTGCTAGGTGAGTGGCAAAGCTCCCTCCCCGCCGGGAAAGCCCAGCCCTGGTTGCACTGGGACTCCTCCTCCACCTGCTCCCAGCCACCGGTGCGGGCAGCAAGCAGAGAGGGACCCTTAGGGTGAATGCTGCGCTGACGGGCCGTCTCGGTGCTGGGTGCCATGGGTGATGGATGTAGCAAAAAGTTTGAGAGAGGTGTAGTAATCCTGGCAGCTGGTGACACCCATGGAGTAGGCGCAGGTCCCCGGTCCTGCATGGGGCAGGGTTGTCCATTCAGAGCAAGGAAGTGTCTGGGATGTGCAGGTGGATGCCAGCAGCAACGTCTTGTGTTTAATCTATGGTCATCTGCCTTGGTGGTTTGATAGGTGGGGAAAACAAAGATTTTAATATTTGATACCTGGATAAATTCCTGAGGATATCCTTGAGAAAAAAGATTTCCATCCCCTCACCACCTCCTTGAACAGACCCTGGCTCCACGTCTGGGCTGCCGCGTGATGGAGTCCTGTCTCTGTCCCTGCTGCTGTTTGATCTCGCATCCTCCTTCCCATGAGGACCCTTCTTGCTGCTGTCCCCATTTCCATGCCCTAATTTGACCCAGAGGCTGTACAGACGGGCTGGGATCTTTCTGTCTCTCCTGCTAGTCCTTTCTTGCCTGGTGGTCGGCGTCCTTGTTTCTGGAGGTTGGGATGTGTTAAAGGAGTTGCGTTCTCACTTGAGAAGGGCCCATCCCACCCGTGTGGACCAATGTCCTGCCAGTCACAGGGCTGAGCTCTAGGCGTGACTTGCCTTAGATCCTGGCCCCAACCCACCCTGGCCATGTCTACGTGAGGACCTTGCTCTTCTTGCTCTTCTGCCTTTGGCATGGGACCCAGTTATCATATTTTTCCTTATGACTAATTACTATCTCTTCTGGCTGTGATCCACCCTACTGCTTCACCCTCCCCCAAAAAAACAGCAGTCGGAGCTCCTGCTTTTGGTTGGTAAGAGAAATTGAAAACACTGGATTTAGGCCTTTGCTTCTCAGGGAGCCTTTTGGGGGACCATAGGGGTGTTTTATTTCAGATGCACCTCAGGAGAGGGACATCCTGTATGCAGGGGCTGTCTGCGATGCAATATGGGCTCTGCAACATGGCCCCAGGATTTTTTTTCACAAGTTCATCCTTTGGAGAGGGCAAAGATTGCACCAAATTGGCTTGAAAAGTACAGTGGTAGCTGCCTTTTCTCCCTTCTGCCTTTGAAAGAGACTGTCCTCGTGCTGTGACATCTAATGAAGGGAGGCCATCGCGGGGAAGAAGCCAGAATAGCATTGGCGTGATGTAGAGCCCGCCAACGTCAGCAGTTCTTCCAGGGGCTCCTCAGTGTGCTGGGTCAACCTCTCGCTGAGAAAAGAAGCTCCTTTTAAAAGGGCATTAGGATGAAATAGTAGGTGACTAACATCAAGCAGCACAGTTTCCAGATATCTCTTGACCCAAGAGCCTTTGACGGTTTTGGAGCCTGAAAACTGACCTGTTCGACTCCAACATATTTGAGATCCTTATAAGCAGCTAATGCCACCTTTGGCTTAAAAACAAGAAAGGTTTTTTCACCCTTCTGTTGCCATGTGAGGAGGCCAAATGCAAAGCCACCTCCGGGTTGCGTTGAAGCTTTGAGTATCAGATGGTGGCTAGGAGAGCTCAGCCCTGCACCACAACCTGTGTCTCCGGGTCTCCTGAGCTCAAATGTGGTGCCCGGGGACATCTCAGGGGGGTTCTGAAGTCTTGCTTGCTTGCCTATACACACTGCTGCCATCCCTCTTCTCTGCCTGCCAAGAAAGAAAATGGTTAAATTGTGTAAAGGACTAGTTCACAATGTGACTTGACAGCTCCATAGGTCTGGCAGCCTCCGAAGAGCTCCACTTTGCCCTCTGAGTAGAGAACACTGACTGGTGGGACTGACTAAGGTGCCCTCAGCCTCTCTTGTCAGAGCTTCCTCAGCAGGACTTGTGCCACCCCACAGAGCAGGTCTGCGTGGCGTGGCCTTGGTTTGATATTTAAGATTGCAGTCAGGAGCTCCAAATACCCGAGGAGCTGCTGCCATGATACCTGCATTGCTGATGGAGGAAGGAGTCTGGCTGGGGAGCGTGGGGCTGGTGGCCCTGGACAGATCCCATGAGCGGTGGGGTCGCATGAGTAGGTCGGAAGGGTATGGCATGACTGCGGCGTCTGGCATCCATGGTCCCTCTCGCTGCTGTTTTCCTGTGGATCAAATCCATCAGGATATGGTGTAAAGCCCTGCTGGGTAGGGACAGGTTGAAGGGAAGGGAACCTCCTCATGCTTTCCCTGGTCTCCTGGGGAAAGGGAAGCAGGGAAGTTGGGGTTGTCTATGGTCCCCCTTCCTTACCTCCCCTGGCTCTCCTCCCTTCCCCCTGCTTGCTGAGAGTTTGATACATCAAGCAGAATTTCTGATGCAGTCTCTGGGCAGGGAGCCAGCCCATCATAGAGCACTTGTTTAGGATTTGCAATCAGGCTTTCAAGGCAAGGAGACAGGAGACTGCTGAAACGGGACTGGGAACCTGGCAGAAGCACCACTGCAGATGGAGGGGGGGCCCTGCGACTGAGGAGCCCTTGGCAGGAGCTTTGCCAACACACGCGGGAGCATCTCGGGTGAGGGGGTCTGACCCTGGAATGCTCCATCCATCCCAACTGCAGATGTTGATTAGCAACCCCAAGCAATGTTTTCCCTCCATGTTTGTCATCTGTGATGGAATTTATTGATTCTCCTTCTCGTCACAATCTTTTCCAGTGAATGCCAAACAGCCAGAGAAGCACGCTCGCAGCCTGTTACTGAAAAGATGGGAAGAAATCAGGTATCTGTGCCCGCTGTAAAAATCCTGCTGCCAGAATGTGCTTTCAGGAAGACTATCTCAGCATTCCCAGCCCTGGCTGTTGAAGAGTCAAGAAGAAAGTCTGCACCCCCCAGCCAAATTGAGAAAATCATAACTCAGGAAACCCCCCAGTTTTAGAGTTCATTTTATTGGTCTGCCGGTGCTGGAACTTTTAGGACGGTTCAAAATTTCTCTGCAATCACAAGGATTTCATGAAAACCGAGGTGCTTAGAGAATCGTTTGAACCTTGCAGTCGGGCTTGCAGGAGGAAACCAGATATAAAGCTTTCACTAGAATTCCCAGATCTGCTTCGGAACCAGACAGAAACTCCATTAAACCCCAGGGAAGCAGTACCTCGGTTTCTGGTTCTGATCCATCTGATGAGGGTGTGGATCCAAATTTAGTGATTCATTGACTGCAAAGCCAGCAAAGAACATTTGGATCATTGATCTAACCCATGGCAAAATACAGGCTGAAGCACATCCCTTAATTTATTCCTGTTCAATTTGTTAAGGGAAAAAACCCAAACACTCAATCTGATGTACAATTACAAGCGAGGGTGAACTTGTCAGAACCATTTCTGTATTAAGTGGTAGGGATTGTCACAAGCGCCTTGCTTTTAGTTTGACTCTTCCCTTCGTTGCATCTGCATACCCTTGTCTCTTCAGCTGAATAGCTCTTGCAGCCACCATCTCTTCTGCCTTTCAAGATTTTGGATGGCGCTCAAGTCATTTCTTCACCTCTTATTTATTAAGCTAAACAGATTGATCTCTTTAGACTGGTGGTCTTAACAGGTCCAGGCACCTTCTTACTGCGATGGGGATGGAATATGGTCATCTACCCACAGTGGTCACTCCGGTGAAGTCCACCTGTTGTGTTTAGTGGCAAATCACCACCTTGTGTAGGTATCTGCAGTCCAGCCATGTGCCTTTGCTGTCAGAAGGGATCTGCTTGGTTAACCCTGGCACATAAAATATGTATTTGTGCTCAGTTTGAAATACCAGCCATTAACTGGTTCTGGTCTGGTCATGGCTTTCTGGAATAGGTATTCCGATTAGGAGAAGAGAAAGCCCTCATCTTCTCTCTGCTTGCTGTCTCAGTGACACAGGTCCCGGTCCTCATCCATCACCAGCTGGCTCTGCACCCCGCTTCCGAGGGGCAGGCTGGCTCTGTGGTGCTGTCACTAAGCATTTGTCGCCGTTGAGTAAAGCAGTGCTGCAGGGGTGGACGTATCATCGCGAGCAGCGTGGTGGGCTGAGGATGGGTGGCTTGCCACAGGAGGAGGAGAGGAGGGGAGCCCAGGGTCACTTCTCCACTCCTGAATGTCAGGAGGAAGGCAGTTCTTGCTCTCTCCAGCTTTCTCCCTGGATACTGACCTAGCTTTAGTCTGGCCGGGAACCAAGCCATGATATTTTGAGGCATAGTCCCCTGCTGACTTGTGACTTTATCCTGAGCCATATATATATTTATTTAAAAAAAATAAGACATAAAAAACCATATATATGGCCAGGACTCTGCAGTCCCACCCCGGCAGCTTCCAAGCAAGACCAGGTTGGCAGGAAAGTGGTTGGTTAGGAAGAAAAGAGAATGAGAAATGCCTTCACCAGGCCCCTCAAGACCCTGCTGACCTGGCTCTGACAGTGCAGAGGGGCTTCAGGTATTGTCATGCTTTTCTTTGGAGTCCGTGTGGTGAGAATCCAGATAGTACAGCCCGTTGCTGGTTAAGGTCACCGAGTAGGTTAAACGCCCAGGCGCTGCAGACAAGCTCATCATCGAGCCCCGAGGCTCAACAGCCCGGACTCAGCAGAGAGGCTGGGGAGTTGCACGGCAGATGGATCTGTACGCAGCAGGGCTTGCTAAGCCGAGAGCCCCAGAGGTGTTTTGGGGCCAGATGTGTCTATTTTTTCTCCGTTCATTTCCCCATTGTGAGGCTGGGGATTTTCAGAGCTAGGCGGGGCGGATGAGGCTTCGGCAGGGAAGGGGGGAGCAGCTCGGGAGATGGCACCCTGCGTGAACCATCCCATCCTTGGAAAACCTGGCACGTGGAGGAGGTTCAGCCCCTGTCCTGCTCCCCTCCCAGCCCTGACAGAACCCACTGAGATCTCAGCACATCTGCCCAGTGAGGTGGAAATGTTTAAATGTCAAGTATCGCAGCATGACTGACCCATGGTGGGTGCCAGGCAGAGTGAACAATGCAGATGCCCACTCCCTGCATCCAGCATCTAGACACGGGTCCAGCCTGGCATTAAATATTCCTCTTCATCACAGCAGGCTGCCAATCTGCCTCTTGCTGTCCTGCCCAGGTACAGCAGTTAAAGTCCCCGGTCCTTTGGTGAGTGCTGTCCTCAGCCTTCATCCCCTCGCAGCTGATGAGCTCAGGCATCTCTGAACAGCAAGCGATGCCCAGCTCTCCCAGCTTCCCTGCCCCCCTTCCCTTCCTCGCCTGCTTCCTCTATAGCAAATGTATACGGTGCGCTGCAGGGCACTGCAGTGTCCCTTCAGATAAAGGACAGTCAGTGACAGACCGGGCTGGAGCGGGGTGGGGGGGTATTTCCAGGGACCTGCACAGGGTCTCCATCAGCCCCATGGTCTGACCAGCCCCGTGGTACTGGGCAGCATCGAGGAGCTCAGGCCCTGGCGGGCTGCTTGGTGCTGAGGATGCTGCGAGCCCTGCAGCCGTCAGCGTGTAGCCCTTGGGGAAACCGCAGTCAGCTGAAATCCAACCCTCGCGCGGAGCGAGCGGGCGAAATGTTCCAGAGCCTGAATGCAGAGTGAAAGAGAAAAGAAGTGCGAGGGTTGTTGAATGGGAAGAGAGGGAATAAACACGGCAAATGAGTCATCCTTATGTCTGTCACTCCGGCAACAGCTTCCCAGTGCCCCTGCCTGGAGCTCAAAGGGGACAGTAGCTGTTTTGCTCGGGCAGAGCCAGCGCTGCCGGAGAAGCTGAGCCAGGCTGTGGCCCAAAGGGAGATCCCGAGAAATGGGTGAGCGTGTTTGCATCTAATGCGCCTTGACAGGAGCAGTGGTTGGGAAGAGGAACGTGGAGGAGCGTTGGGCAGCGAGGTGAGTCACTGGGAGGAGCGGTGGGCAGGGAGAGCCCATCGGGTATCCTGCTCCGGGCCAGGCTTGGTGGAGGATGGGGATGGGAGAGGGGAATCAGATGAACTGTCTCTTTTTCATCCCTTTGGTAGCAAGTGCGGTGCTTTCACTGGGAATGCAGTTCTGGTCTCACTCTCCATCTCCATCTATCCAGGGATGCTGTCAGACCTAACTGATCCGGCTCTTTAATGCACCATGAGATGTCGTGGTCATCAGCCCTCTGAGCGCCACAGAATCAGCCCCAATTTTGTTTTGCCAGTTTGCCTTATTGAAGGCAGCGGGGTGTAAACACAAGCCTGAGCAGTGCCAAGTCCGAGCGAGGAGCCCAGCCTTTGTAGGCTGGGAGATGCTGTTGGTCATCAGCCCAAGGCAGTTTTCTTCCTCCAGCTTGTCCCGTGCGCTGCCGTCGTGCTTGAGCGTGGTTCTGGGATGTGCTGGTGATACCTGCGCTGCTGCCATCGCTTACAGGGGCTTTGTGAGCTGTCGGAGCCCTGCGGGGAGGCAGCTGAGCTGTCCTGGGGGCTGCTCAGCTCATTTTCCCCATCAGCACGAGCCCTCCCCTCTGTGCTCACCCTCTCGCCCGCGTATCGTCCCCAGGCCGTGCAGACCCCAGTGAGGCAGCCCCACTCAGTAATTGATGTTGAGATACAAATTGCCCAGCTCCCAGGGCGCAGCATTTCCAAGAGGAGATCTCCAAGCAGCCTGTGGTTGCCCTCGAGGCTGTTTCTAATCATCTAGGATGTAGCGGGACTATTTTTAGTTGTTGGGGTTTTTTTTTTACATTAATTGCACAATGCTGCTCGCCACCATTTTTTCACCTCCTCGTGGCCACTTACCTCACTCTGCTGCTTGTCAGCCAAAAAATAACCTCCCCCTAAAAAGCCACAGTATCTGATTCATTGGGTTTTCAACGTGGCGTGCCATCTGTGCCTTTTGTCAGCTCTTACACATCATAGTACCACATTTGGGGAAGAAAATGGAGTCGAGGAGTTCAATTCCAGAGGAGTGGAGCTCTTCCAGCTGCCACCAGCTCCACCGGAGAGAGGGTGAAGATGCTTTTGAAACCTCCAGCTTTCCTTCGTGTCAACTAGTCAAGGCTGCAAACAGCTCATTTTCCAGGTCAGGGAGCCTGATGCCTGCGGGAGATTTGGGAAGTTCAGAAGCGGTAGTATGGGGCATGTAAGTATTAAAAAAAAAAAAAGGAAACAGAAATTCTAATTGTGAGCAAAAGGAGCTGTTTCCTGGGAATGGTGACGTTTGCCCAGGGTTCGCTCCTGAGGGGGGTTGGCTAATCTGGGAAATACAGGACCTTCAAAGCCAGCCGTGCCTCTGCGCGTGGCCGGGGTGGCTGTGGTGCCATCTCCGCAGGGTTGGTGTGGCCTCCAGCACAGTGGGACCCGGGTCAGAGCAGGCGGCAGGCTCTGAAGCCCAGGCAATGAGTTATTCCCAGCTTGTCTCTGCTTTAAAAGGGTCCTGGGGCTGGGCAGAGGGGGTTGTCCGACGTCCTCTGCCCTAAGCCTTGGGTGCTTCCTGAGCTCTCAGGTTGGGCTCGCTCCTTGTTACTTGGCATTTATCTCCCGCTTTTCCTCTCCCCGGTGCTCAGTCGTGGCACTGGGAGGCTGAGTCCAGCTTGTGACTCCGGTTCTGATCCCGATCTCGCAGGCTGGGCTCTGGAGAGCTGCCTCGTCTCGTCCCAGCAGCCCCCAGCGCGTGAAGCCATGTGAATCATGGCTGCAGGAGCAGACGAGGCCAAGGGCTTTTTTGGCTTTCTCCTTTTTTCCTCCCTCCCCCTGCCCCTAGCACTGCACCCAGGTTGTTTTTCAGCTGCGGTTTTGATAACATGTTTATGTAAACAGCTCAGCTGGAATCTGCCTCCGTCCCTGGAGATGCCGCCTGGCTCCGACCTGGGGCAGGCGATGGCCCCGGGGGTGCTCACCCCACCCTCAGCCTCTTTCAGCCCCCCCTCGTGAGGGATGGCAGCAGAGATGGCACCTCGGGCGCTGGGATAGAAAGGACCTTATGGGGACGGGGGACGTCCAACCATTTCGACTTCCTTTAAATACCAGCTTTGGGGTTTGGCTTGGTTCTGCTGCAGCGATGCTCCAGGTTCGTCCTTGTGCCCTGACTGCGCAGGGCTCGCCTCTCCTCTCGTCTCCACTCTTAATGGGCTCCTAATGTTTGGTGGTAGGAGCAAGACAGATAATTGTTTTCCTTTTCTTATTAATAGATATAAAATGTCTGCCCGGGGGGGGCTCACTTTCAGCTCATTTACTGTGCATCTGATGCCAGATGTTGGCTATTTACAATACCAAGGTGATCTCTGATGCTAAAATTGTCGCAGGCAGACGAGACTTGCTCTTTGGGTTTGCGCTTTCAGGGAGGTTTGGATGTTAATAGAGCTTTTTTGCGATCGGGTGGTTTTGCAGTGGAAATCTGAAGGATTGTTTCCCTTAACAGCCAGGTCAAAGGGGAAATTCTGGAGCTTTTTCAGAAAAATGTGGAAGGAGCAATGGGCAAGAGCTAGTCCTTGTTTTGCTCTTTTAAATCTAGTGCTACCTGGATTTTAAATCCAGTGCTGCCTGTGTTTTAAATCCAGTGCTACCTGGATCTGGGGGAAGAGCAGGATGAAAAAATGCTTAAAATTAAAATTTCTTGCTCCTCGCGTCGCACCCCTGGGCCAGGTGGCACTCTGCCATCTCCGCGACGCTCTGACAGCCCCGTCCGTCTCCAGAGAGCAGCGTTGTGCAGGTGTGGGCTGGGAAATCAGCACCAGGCTCCCTTCTGCGGCATCTCCCAGGGCTGTATTTCCTCCAGCCTCGAGTCCTGTCGGCCTGAGGGATTTGCACGTCTCCGCGTTGGGGACAGGAGAAGGGCACACCGAAGGTGACGATGCCGGTTTGCAGGTGGCTGGGGCTGCACAAGACGAAGGGGCTTCGGATGCGGCCGCTTCGGTAGCCGGCAGGCACCTTTCTGGGTGCACAGACACCCACCAAGGAAGCGTAGAAGAAAGTGAACCCCTTGGCTGGGTAATGCTGGCGTGGATGTCCCCGCCTGAGGAGGGAGGATTTGGTTTGCACTGAGGGGAGAAAGCAAGCGAGCCAAAGTCCAGGCGGGTGTGTGGGTCAGGGAGCTGCGTGGAACAGGACCCGGCCGGGGCTGCTGAGCGTCGGCACCGTGTGCATCGGTTTGGGAAGGATGGGCCGTCGGCAGCGGTGCCGGCAGCGGTGCTGCCTGCTGATTCACGCCGGCAGGAGAGGGCAGGGGCGCAGCGCAGCTCCCCGGGGCTTTGCAGGGGCTCTGCTGAGACCCAGGGCGGTGGGACCCCCCCGTGCCTCAGGGTCTGGGGCAGGGCAGGCGGCTGGGGCTCTTTCAGAAAGAAGTTGCTTCATGGAAGGAACAGAAAGCGCAGGGGGAAGTGACAGAAAAAGCACCAGATGGAGGGATCTTTGTGTTTTTTTCTTTTAACGGCAAATTAACCCCCGGTTTTAATGCTGTCAAGCCTTCAGATCTCGAAATGTGGGCAAACGAGGCTTTCTGTGCATCATTTGACGAAAATCAAACCTAGCAGTACGGAAGGCCCGTTTTACTCACCTTCTGAATGAAAGGATGATTAAAACAGCTCTTTGGCTTGTTCTCCATGCCCTGAACACCTCCATGCATACATGCCTGCATCCCTCAAGTTGCCCCAACATCACCTTTGACGGTAAGAAAATTCTTGTAAGTGCAAAGTACTGACGGACAGTGGTGACCACCACGTGTTGCTAAAGCACACGACATTTGTGCTGTTGATCTACGGGCAGGTCTGGTGGGCAATGGTCTGTAGTCGGTATATTGAACACTGTGGGGGCCATTGGGGATCCTCTGGGGTGCCCAGACTGGTTCCTGAGTCCTGGCTGGGCTCCTCAGCAATGCAAGAAGCTGCTGACTTCAGCAGGAGCAGCTCAGGCCAGAGCCTTCTGTTGGCAGCGCTGGGGCATCGTCTCCCTGAAATGAATGCGCGAGGCTGAGCTCCTGAGATTGCGTCCCAGAGCTGCGTCTCTCGCCCAGCTCCTGTCCGGGGTGAGATGGGACCGGTGGGCAGTGCAGCCGATGAGCTCTGAAAATCGGCTCCTGAAGCACTTTGCTGAGTTGGGGCCACGGGAGGTCACCTTGGTTGGGTGAGGAGCCGGGCAGGAGGTGATTTAGGAAGCCCAGCATGAGCAGAGCCCGGTAATGGCCGGCAGCCCCAGCGCTTCGTTACCCTTGGCGGCTGCAAGCCGTGCTGACGGCATTCGGTGAGTGGCTGCTCCGGGGCTCTGCAGCCTGTGTTTGAAAGGCCTCCCTCCACTTCTCCCACCCAACCAGCCCCTTAAAACAATCTCAGCAAATTTTAAAGTCAGAGAACTGCTCTGCTCAAACAGCATCAGGGTTCCCCGCCGCGGGCTGCAGCCTGGCCCCTGCTCTCTCCCCGTCTGCCGGTCCCTTTGGTCAGGTTCTGTGCAGAGTCCCTGGCTGTCCTGGTCCTCCTAAGCCCATCGCTACTGCTACAGGGCCAGTGTCATGATCAGCCTCCTGTCCCTCTGCCACCTGGACCCTCACCGCCGTGTTTCAGATGCCACTTGGGAACCTTTCCTTCAAGTCAGCCTCCCACTGCTGCTTGTCTTTGAGCTGGAGTCCCACTGCTGCCTGTGCCGCCGTTCCCACTGATGAGGAGCTGGTGCCCAGACCTTTTCCTCTGCTCCTTCTCCCCTCCACAGCTCTGAGAGCTCAGGAGTGGCTCAGGCAGGACCTGGGAGGCAGGAGGTCCAGGGAGGTCCTGCTGTCCGCCATCACCACGCAGGATGCTCTGCAGATGGGGAAGAAAAACAGCGCTGCCGTAAGGAGCGAGGTTGGCCAGGATAAATGTCAGCTCCTTCCCCAAGCGATGCCGAGGTGGCATGCTGCGGGAGATGGGCGAGCAGAGCCACCGTGACAGCTCCTCGCTTCCCAGCTCTGCCGGGAGCCAAGCAGGCAGGAGGAGCTGCCTGCCTCCGATGTGCCGTCTCATTTCCCGTCCCCGCCGCGCTCCCATCCACCCTCCTGAAGCCTTGTCAGCTCTCAGGGAACGGTCTTTATCAGGGCCCGGGAACCAGGCAATCGGCCCCTCGCATTGCTGCCGAGGGAGCAGGCTCTGCTCGCGATGGTATTTATTTCCTTGTCATTGCTGCGAGGAGCTGAAATCAGCACTCTGACTAATTAGGAGGGCTGGGGAAAAGCAGATGAGGGCATTAAAGCAAAATAAAATCAATGCTAGGAAATAGAAATGACGGTACCTGTTGGCTGGGGTAAAGAGGGTGGGATGAAGAGGAGGATGATGAAGACAAGTGCTGATGAGTTTCGCTCCTGAAGCAGTTAGGGAAGAAAGGCCATTTGGTGTTGAGACCCGTGGCAAAAGCCCGTTTTCTTAATTGTGTGGCTTTTCCCTTGGCTGGCTGTCTCTTAATGCTCTTTTCTTAGTGAAATCTGCCAGTGCAGTGTGGTCCCGCTGGCTGGGTCTGGGCTGGAGGGGGTGGTGGGCTTGGGAGAGGACAAGGAATGGCACCAGAAGGTGCTGTGGGGCACCGTTCCTCCCCCCAGCCGCTCACTGCAGCCTGGTCACCCGAGCACAGAGCCACCCTGGCAGGGCTACGTCCTTGATGCATGAGGTTTCTAAAGCGTGGGGCAGAGGACAGAAACAGACACCCAGCCCGGTGGTTTGAGGGCCAAAAAAGGTTTAATTTTAGCTTTGCCAGTTGCTCTCTTCCTCCCCAGGTGGGTCGCTTGCCTCTGCGGTTTGGGTTTCTCCTCTGTGAGGAGGTGATAATGGTACTTCTTCATGGGTGAACTGGGAGGGTTAATTAACATTTGGGTGGTGAGCTGAGGATGAGGGAGGTTGCGTGCAGCTGAACCATGGACACCTGGCTAGAACTGAATCCAAACCTTTATTTAAAGACAGTGACAGTCCTTCAATGTTTTGCCTTGAAAATTGGCCTTGACTCTGTTTCTGTCTGTGACCTTTCCCTCCTCTTCTCTCCTTTTGCAGCCCTGCTCCTGGACATCATGATTGTGGCTGGTTTGCAGAAGCTGGCCAAGCGGAAGGGCCCGTACGACGTTAACCCTGGCTTGTTGGACTACCTGACCATGGACACCTACGCATTTCCAGCCGGGCACGCCAGCCGAGCGGCCATGCTCTCCAAGTTCTTCCTCAACCACCTGGTCTTGGCCATCCCTCTCCGGATCCTGCTGGTCCTCTGGGCCCTCTGCGTGGGCTTTTCCCGTGTCATGATCGGACGACACCACATCACAGACGTCCTGTCTGGCTTTGTTTTTGGCTACTTACAGTTCAGGCTGGTGGAGTTGATATGGATGTCTTCCAACACGTGTCAGATGTTGATATCCATCTGGTGAACACTGGGTACTTGTCGCCTCTCCACTGGAAACTAGCAGATACTTTAAAAGTCTCCCTCCCAGTATTTTCTACATGTTGTTTGTTGGAAGCAGTTGTAGCTTCCACAAGTAGTGGCGTTTTTTAATGTTGATTCCCCACCTGGAGGAAAGAAAAGGGTTCTTGCAATGGACTGGGTTTTAGCAATCAAGGGCCATGCCTGTGTTTTGGCCATATTCTCAAACTGTGTTTGGACAGCAACCTAATTAAGCTTTACGGGTGACAGAAATGAGCTACATGTCTGCTTAGTTTGGGTGGTTCACATCGGCACCTTGCTATGTCCTCAGGATGGGCAGCACCTGAGATCTTTCTGAGAACATGTTCGTTAACTTTTTTGAGGCTAAATGATTTTGGCCACAGTGCTTTTTCTTTTTGTAAGCCCAGCAGTTGTGTCTTGTACAGAGTCAGGACACTGCTGGCACTTCACAGATAATAAATAATCATAAAAATCCTGCCCTGTTTGGTTCTTATCATGAGGGAAGGGACAAAAGCCAGTTCAGTGTAGCTTTGAGATACGCGTACAACTTGGAGCAGATCCTGCAGTCTTGCTGACTGAGGGGACGCAAGTGATCACTTCAGCGGTTTACTTTGGGTGGGATGGACCTAGATGGGTGCTCAGGCCGCTGAAGGTGGTGAGCTGAAGCCGTCCTTTTGTCTGCCGTTCAAAACTGTGCTCCGTGAGGGTGGTGGAGGGGGTTTTGGTCTGGTAAGGGACAAATACAAGTTGCCCTTTTTCATCCTAGTAGGGAGCGATTGGCTAGGCAGTGTCTTGGATCGTGGTGATTTTGCAAAGCAGGTCTATATACACAGCAAAGAGTCTTTTTCATCTCTTCATGGCCGTGATTTTATAATTATGCCAGATGATGCTCTAGATGGGAATTTCCAAGGTAAGTCTCTTACAGCATTGACTGCTTGCTGGTACACCCAGCCATGCTGGTGAGCTCGCGGGCAGGGAGGCAGCACTGCCCCTGCCCCCTGCCCCTGCTCGCTTGGCTGTAGCCTCCGAACAGAGGGAAACGCTGAACGTTTCTGTGCCTCACCCAGTGTGAAATGAGGAGAGTGCTCCTGACCTTCCTTGGTTGCAAGGCTGAGCTGACTGACGCCTGTGAACCGGCCTGAGATTACTGAATATGGGGTTTGATGCCCAGACAAGGTGGTGTTGCTTCCATTATGGACAAGTGGCCACCTTGAAACCTGGCTGATCTTCACCCAGGTGATGGCCATCCTCAGTGTGGTGTCTCTGAAACAGATCACCCCTCATGACTGTCTAAGAAAATCCCACGTTTTGCACAGAATCTTCCAGTTCTCTGTGGCTTTTCTGTGTTTAGAAGAGAGTTTGCTGTTTGGCAGGTGATGGACACTACCAGACTCAGCGCCTTCCCTGGCTGGGTGCATCCTGCAGAATGAAGGGGTCCCGTCGTCCCTGTCCTCCTGTCTAGCCCAAGTGAGCAAAATGCAGCTGGCTTGCAAGGCCGGGGAGAAACCAGCTAGGTCTTGTGCTGTCATCTGTCCCTGCGTGTTGGGGAGCCTCGTCCTACAGGGCTGGGGAGAAGGAGACGTTCAGATAATGACTGTTGCAAGCTGGTAACATTTGTTGCTTTTTGATAATTAGTACGAAAAGAATCTAAACAGCAAATCTATCGCTGGCACGGGTCTCCAGCTGGGATATCAGCGCAGAGCCCTGGGAGCCGCTGCCTTCCCGTGCTGCCAGCTCCAAGGATGGAACAGAAGCGTGGTGAGAAGGGCAACCGTGTCCTCTAGAGATGAGCCTCCCGCAGAGCTCCCCGGGGCTGGGCTATGTGGGGGTCCCTGGGGAAGGGCTGTCACGGAGTGTGTTCAGGAAAGGGGAGAGCTCGGGGTCTTGCTGGTTATCCCCGGAGGCTGGCGGGTTGGTGCAGCTGCAGGCAGAGCAGCGAGGGGTGGTTGGTGCTGCCCCACTCCCCTGCTGCTGCTTGTTTGACCGGGGAGTGCTGCTGCGGGTGGGAGCAGAGATGTGCTACTGCGCCTGGCCTCTGCCAGGGTTTTTTCTTTGCCAGCCTCCTTCCCCTGCACAGACTTACGTGAAGGAGCAAGCTACGCTGCATGCTCTTTCTTCCAGGCGTTATTACACTTGGCAGAGTGTGTCCTCAGCCCTAGGCAGGATGGAGGCACGTTACTGCAGCTCTGATGGTGTGTGTATGCACCTATGTGTAGCTGGAGATGGTGGATACCTGAAGAGGCAGGGAGCAGGGGAAGATTTTGCCCTGATTGCTTTGTGGGAAGCTCTCACTTTGTAGCTCTAGGTTTTGTGGAACCTTTGCAAACAGGCTGGATGCATCTACAGCCATGTCGCTGGGTCCGGGTTTCCTTGCGCTTGTGTTGTGTTCTTCTGGTACATCCAGGATGGCGTTGGAGGAGTTACTCCTCGTCTTTGCTGGTGTAATCAGGAGAGCGTGGCCTGGAGAAGCTGCCATGGTGGGTATCATCAGCTGAGTCAGTCTCATCCCAGCATGTGGTTGCAAAGCAAGGCAGGAGAGCAGGGAGAGGTGAGCTGCAGTGACTCACCACGGTAAGCTGGGGTTTGCAGGACAGGGCTCGCTCCCACACGAGGTTTCTCCTGGGAGCCTTCCTCCTCGGCACCCCCTCACTCCCCCAGCGCTGCAGTGCCCAGAGCACGGGAGCCCCAGTCCTCGCGTGCTCGCTGGAGGGAGGGTTTGGGGAGAGGCCCCCCAAAGGTGAGCAGGGATCTGAGCACAAGAGGCACCAGGAAAGGCCGAGCAGAGCCTTGCCAAGGCTGTGCCCGGCCCTCCCGGCAAGGCAAGCGGCACGGCACCATGCGGCATCCCTCATCCCTCTCTCCTGGCTGCCTCCATTGCTGAAGGTGACGCTGAGAAACAACCAGCATCGAGGGTACTGCTCAGAAACAGCCGGCATCGCTGCACAAAAACCAGCTTCTGTCTCTATAGCAACAGCGAGGGCTGGCGGTACCCGCCGTGGGGCTGCCTGGCCCATGTCCCGTGTCCCTGTCACCCACCAAGCAGGACAGGCTGTGGCTGGGTTAGCTGTTAGCTGCTGGGGGGAGGCAGGAGACCCCCAGCCCAGCTGCCCCGGGGACGCAGCTGCGTGGGTGGGGGCACACGGGGAGCGGTGACAGGACAACCCAGCTCTTCCATCGACAAGGTACAATCTGTGGGGACTGTCCCCAGCTTTCAGTCGGAGCAGCACTGCCCCGTCCGTCCCACTGCAGGCTGTGCCGAGGGGCCAGGAGGCAGCGTGGGGAGGGATTCAGCCCCATGTGCTGCACTCACAGACATCCAGGGCCGGATCCTGGAAGTTTTCGCTCAGAGGCAAAGAGGGCACAGCAGCACAAGGGAAAGGCCAATCTCCCTGGGCTTGGACTTCAGCTCTGTGCAGATGCCAGCTGCCTTCCAGCCCTCAGTCGCCACTTGCGAGGAGGAGCGTGGACGCAGTGTGCCCGTCCCTAAAGCCCTGCAGCCTGAGGAGGGTTTTCTCCCCCCTCAGAGGCTATTAGAGAGATGGGGCTGGGTCTCAGCCCTGGCAGTGCTGCTGGACCATGGGCTCCTGTGTGACGTACTGGAGATAGCACCCAGTTGTGCACCCCACTGGCCCCACGCTTAGCGGTGGCTGTAAGAAACACCAGTGATCTTGCAGGCGTGTGTTACTTGTAAGCCAGTGGCTGAGGCCAGTAACTTTTGTGCCTCATTCTCCACTTCCCCGGAGCTTGTGCTGGTGCTCGCACAGGGGTTTGGCCCCCGCTGTCCTGGGCGAGCTGAGCAGGACGCTGGGTGGCTCTGTGCAGATGCCCACAATGGCCATGTGGCTGTGGGGAAGCAAAGGGCCAAGTGGTTTGAGCTCCTTCAGGGTAGCCCAGCAATGTCAGTGAGCATTTTCCCTGAGCCTTCGGATCCCCAGATTCAGCCACATCAGGCTCAGTGTGAGGCTCGGGGAGGAGTGGTCCTTCCCAAGCTGGGGCACCTCTCCATCCCAGAAGGAAAGAACAAGTTTGACCGTGGCTTCTTCTGCCTTTCAGTTCGTCCAACAGATGATTTAAGGTAATGCCCCAGAGGAGGGAAGTGCAGCGCGTGGGTTCAGGGGCTGCTGCCATGCACGCATGGGTCTCTGCAGCCAGGAGAGTCCCAGGCTGTGGTGGCCGTGATTCCATTTGTGATTCTGCTGTGTACAGTGAACGGCCCCTCCTCCCCTCACCCTAATGCTGATTATGCCCAGCAGTGAAAAGAGATTTTTTTTTTTAAAAAAAAAGGGTGCCACTGCAAGTAGCAAATCTGGATTATGTCTTTGGGCATATGTGGGAATCACGGCTGTGGTGTTTAGTCCCCCCACTCCCCAACCTAAGCTGGTGTTTTATTCCAATGAGCTGTTTTGTAGGTTTGTGGCTGGGGCTGTGCTGAAATGAAGGTGGAATAGAACCTTTCCCGCATCAGGGCTGCGCTGCCCTCCCTGCCGTGGGGTTGCCAGGGCGGTGCTCTCTGCTGTCCCCCAGGAAAGGGGAGACTCAGGCCCCGTGTCCCCCTGGGACAAGGCAGCCGACGGGGAGGGAAGCGTGGGCGCTGGCTGGCGCCCAGAGAGCAGGCTGGTGGATCAGAGGCCTCGGGGGAATTAGGAAGGCTGTTACGCAAGGTCTCCCTGAGGTAGCACAGGTGTGGCTCCAGCTCGCCTCATGCTGGGTTTTCCACAGACTCCTTTCTGGGACTCAAAGGTTTCTCCTCAGTGAGGGAGAGTCATCTGCATGCTTTTCAGTGAAGTTTTTGTATTAAAGCAATAATCAACTGTGTTGTTTCCAGGCTAAAAGTTTAATATATTGGGCAAAGCCTAAAGAGATAGGATGGTTCCTCCCTTTTGCACGCGCGTGTGCTGCGGAGGATGCTGTCAGAGTGAGTGATGCTGCAGACTGAAGATGCATGGACACAGCCGATGCCATTGATGTGTGTTTGGCCAGATAGAGACGTGGCCGGTTCCTGCCTCAGCACGGCGGGCTGCAGGCCGGGACATGGACACGTTGGCTACAGGTGGGAGCAGGTGACCAAGGAGGTGTTTTTCTCTGGTGTCGACCCAAGAGCCCCTGGCTGACGTGCTGCTGTCTGAGTATAGCTCTTGGTTTAAGGTGGTGCTGTGGGCTCTGTCCCCCGGCAGGCAGGGATGGGGTTGCTTCGTTCCCCGCCTCACTGGGACTCGTAGGCAGCAAAGATCTCCGTGTTCGTTCCCCAGGACGCAAGAGTCAAAGCGGATTAAAGGTCCCTCGGCTGATCACATTTATTTCATTATTTGAGTGAAATCCCCTGTAAATACCTCCTCCCTCCCCCCCTTTTTCTTTTTATAAAAATAGAAGGCAGGGAAGAATTGGAGATTTAGGAAAAGTTAATCGCAGGGGTTGCTTGAAAACCGTTAACCTCTGGCAGCCCAAGCGGGGCTGAGCAGCGCCCGAGCCCCGCTGCGGTGGGGAGATGCTGCATGGCTTGGAGGGGCTAGCGGTTCCCCTGCCCCCCCCAAAGCAGGGTTTTCCCTGGAAAATCCCTGGTTCTTAGCAGGGGAGGCCTCTCCGACTGGGTGTTATTACAGCCGCTTTGTTCACAGCTTGGCCATGATGAACTGCTAATTGTGGCATTGGAACAAATTGGCTCAAGAGCCCGGGCGACTCCAGGGCAGCCCTGCGGCAA
>Ga0065711_1034503_pt1 | contig 23665 bp, 20 predicted proteins | sample Hoacrofraction12_FD_59098 | JGI IMG/M metagenome (GOLD analysis project Ga0065711, IMG submission 59098) | Hoatzin crop microbial communities from Cojedes, Venezuela - Epithelial fraction 12 v2 (version 2) | ecosystem: Host-associated > Birds > Digestive system > Esophagus > Crop | place...
GGAGATATTCAAGACCCGCCTGGACAAGGTCCTGTGCAGCCTGCTGTAGGTGACCCTGCTTCGGCAGGAGGGTTGGACTAGATGACCCACAGAGGTCCCTTCCAACCCCTACTATTCTGTGATTCTGTGACACGGATGCGACTGAGCAGCTTTTGCTGAGCAGCCTGATGTGATTTAGAAGGAAAGCCTCAGTCCTTGCAGTCATTTTCCAGGCTTGACCAGCATGGCTTAGCAAAAGGTCGGTCCATGGCTGGAGCTGACCGACAGTCCTTGCGGGTGCAGGTACCACAGCACCAGCAAAAATAGCAAATGATGAAACACACTGACAGGACCTGGGAGGATTTAGTCCAGTTTGCTACACAGAAAAGTATTTTGGTAGCTTTTCAAGGTCAATAGAAATAGTGCCCTTTTGCCACGGAAGTCCTTGTCTCCGCAGCTCCTCTCTGCCTCTTGCTTGGGAATGGAAATGTGGCTGAAGTTAAAGGAGCGGAGCTGAAAGCTGCTGCTTCTGCACAGCCTGGGCTTTGCCCTGCAAAAGCCCTGGCTGCTCCACTCAGGCTCTGGGGAGCAGACAAGGTTCTCTGCTGCCCAGGCAGCTCCCTGCTCAGAAAGCAATGGGATGGGGAAAGCGTGAGCCTGCATAATCGTCACTATTAGTGCCTTCAGCCCGGTCTCCGAAGACATTCTCCCTTTAACACCAGCCTCACAGATATTAATCAACCAGCCAGGCAGATTAGATTAACCGGATTTCTGCACCCAAAGCTGATGTTGATGTCCTTTGATTGGAAACCGCTTCAGAGCACAGGCAGTTAAATAGGAAGGTGTTTCCTATTCCAGCACAAGCGTTGCTCAAAGGAGATAAGGATGCATAATAAGAGGAGGCAGAGGAGACGTGCAGTAAGGCTGAATTAGCAAGAACTTTGGTATGCTTTTGGTCTGATGGTTACTACAGCCTCAGGAATTTGCTAATTAGCTGTGTGAGACAACTAATTATCTTGTCAGCCAGTAAGTCAAATAGTAATTCAGTTTAAGCACACTTTTTTTTGCTGTTTGGAGGCATATTTGACACTTTGGCATCTCTGTGCTCTGTTGCGGTGCTGCACAGCCTGCAGCTCATTGCCCCAGCGCTGTGGGAAGGTGGGCTCTCACCCACCCGGTCTCGGGGGTGGCACTGCATGCAGCCTTGCTTGCTGCTGCAGCAAAGCAAAGCAAGATAAAACACAGGGCCTGGGGATTTGTTTGTTTGTTTGTTTACTTTTTGTTTGGGTTTTTTTTTTGCATCCCACAGGACCCTGAATTACACGTCAAGAATGAGTCCAGAAGACAAGCCCGAGCAAACCAGAGCTTGCAGCTTGCTGTACGGGGGCAGTGGTCCGCAAAGGCCAGAGCTAGCTGGAAAACAAAACCCTGAATGTATTTAATAAGTGACCTGGGTCTGAGCCAGCAGTACAGAAAGTTTTGTCTTAAGCAGGTGGGCTGGTTACCCCAGACCCTAAATTCCTCTGTCTTGTACGCTTCCCACATGAGTATCCGAAGCTGTGTGCACTGGATGGGACAGAAATTAACAGCTGGGAAAGGCATTTTTTTCCACCTAGTTGGTAAACATTTTAGTCTGTGGGCTTAACTCTGCTTTGAGTGATGCCAGAGTAAATCTGAAGTTAATTTAATTTGTTAGAGTTACTCCTCCAGGTGTAAAGAACTGCAGAATTTGTCACTGTGTCTGACAGGGACCCACATCCTGGGCAGGAGAGGAAAATCCCAGATCAAGGCTGCATTTTCCTGCCTGCCATTAGTGTAAGAGCTATCTCCCCCACCTCCCCCTAGCCAAGGGAGAGGTCGACTTACATTATTCATGAGCTGAGTCCTAATGAGGCTAATCACCAGCTAATTAAAGTCCTCCTATTAGATATCCTGCAATGCTTTGCCCTAACATACAGCATGGGGAGTTCTTAGCTGAAGAAGCTGAAACCATTTCTTTGGAATACATTCCAAAATTAATTTAATATACGATGTCTGCTGGGACTGGGTGAGTCAGAGCACTGTGATGGGACTGTGAATGTGCTGCAACTTATTTGTACTGAAGTTTAAAAAAGATTGATGGAGCCATAAAAACATTATGGAAGAGGCTTCGTGGTTGAGCCTAGGGGGAAAATAAAGCATGGCTACAGGCTCTTGGTTTTGTAGCATCCTCCCACCTCACTGTGGGGTTGTGATGGCGGTAGGTCTTCTTCATTGGCTAGGTTTGGGTCTGCAGAGAGCTGTGGATGGCTGGAGGCTAGGGTGGATGCCTGGGACTTGTAGGAGTTGCTAAAGCTCTGCAAGAAGATTTCCTAGATGAGAGATGGCCTGTGAATACTACTGTATCTAGTAGAATTTTAAGGTCAACCTGAATTTTCTGGTTTAAAACTGAGGTTTTGTCAAAATTGGCCTTGAGGAAGAAGGCTTGCAAACCTGGTGAGGTCTGAGGCCAGCGTGGTCGGGATAACTCCGTGGGGACACAGAGGTCCCAGCTGATTTGAGCTGTAGCACCTCAACAGCTGAGATCCTCAGACTGGCCCTATTCAACTGCAAATTCATATTCGGTTGCCTCCTAAGGCCTTTTACTAGTGAACACACAGAGCACTGGTCCCAGGAGTATTCCCTTCCCTTTCACCCGCTGAGGACCTGAACATACCCCAGTGGTTGAAGAAAAATTCTCTGGTCCAAAGGATGCACGCAAAAGGTTGAATTTGGCCAATTCACTGCTCCCTTGAGCCATTTCTTCAAACATCCGATGAGTGGAGAGCTTGAATCTCTTCCTGTATTTCCTGAAACAGTAATAGGTGAGTAGACCAGAAGAAGCCCTTTGTCTGCCCAGGATGATTCAGGGCTGTGGCAGGGAAAGGTGGTTTGGAACAGAAACCAGAAAATCCAGAACTGGTGAAAGTTTTGCTGAGAGCTGCTGGTGCTCAGACAGTTCAGAGATGGCTTGGGACACCATAATACCTCTTGGAAAAGAACATTCGTGCTCCTACAGGAGCAGCAGCTGGCAACCGCAGTTAGGAAGGGAGATGCCTCAAGGGTCCAGGCACCTCTCGATGAATCTGCGGTTGTCCCTCCACATGCTTTTTCTCCAGAGAAGTTGAACCTGGTCCCCCCTCCTCACCCCACTCCTCAGCAGCGCTGGTGCCTCTGCCTGCGGGGCTCTGCAATGAACCTCACCAGCACACCCCGCCATGCTGGAAACTGGAGACTGCCCATCTGCCACAAATGCTTTTGGAAGCAGAGCAAAAGAAACTGGATGGATGGTATAATAAAACTACAAAGGATTATTGGCTTTGGTTTGCTTTTCAAATATTCAGAAGCTCTTTCATGTGTCTTGGGCTTAATTTATCACCTAGATATAGACCAGCACAGGCAAGTACATTTATGGTGCAAGGTATTTCTGAAGATCTTTCTTTACACTTCACAGCTGTGAGGTATCAAACCCTCAGCTTTTTAATGATAATTCAGCCAAAGTAAGCTGTAATGAGGAGCAGAAAGTATACGTGGAGCTGTGGCAGTCTTCTGTGGCAGGCTGGGCATCTGTGGGCCACGGGCAGCTCTGCTTTCCCAGCGCTTGTCATGCTGTCCCATTGCCAGCAAGCCAGGAATGGTAAAGAAAAGCTTGCTGTAAAATGTTTACAGGCAACCTATTTTGCCGGAACCCTTTCCATTTGGGTTTGTAGAAAGGTTTAGTGGTGGCTGCTGCCTTGAGGTTTTCAATGCCGCACATGTGCAGCTGACATGTACAATATTTCTCACTTGGAAATCTCCTTCCAAATGCGCCAAGACCTCAGCTTCATGGAAAGAGCAAGAAAGACCCAGAACACACCAAGGATGTCCATACTGGATATTTGTATCACTTCGGGATAAAAAGCCCTGAAGCAGACTCCTCCTGGGTAATTCAGAATCTCCCTTTGCAAAAGGGTGAGTCATCAATATGTTGACACATACTCATTTTAGTAAAATCTGGTATTTGTTTCACTAGTAGTGTTGATGTACAAAAGGCATTGAAATGAAGTGCTGCATGTTAAAGATCAATTAGCTTTTACTCCCACTGAAAATAACATTGGTATTTGGAAGACATATGTGCACCCACGTCCCCGCTTACGCTTGCCGGGAAATTTATGGCCCTCTCCCCAGCTGCAGAGAGCCTGTTTCCTCTGCAATGAACTTGAAACTTTGGTTTCCAGCTCTGCTCTTTCTCCATTTGAGTATATGTTTGTGTGCAGGAAGGAAAGCCCTGGAAAGACTGAGCGGGTCAGTGCTGGTTGGGAGAGGCTGGGAGCTGCCTGCTGCTCTTCAGACCTCACTCCTTTCTCCTGGGGCTTATTTTGGGTAACCAGAGGAGCCGATTCACATCATGTGTGTGGGCTTCAGGTGGAAATACATCACCTGCTGTGAGAGCTGCATCCCTGGGGTCATTAATAGCAGCTTAAGGGGGGCAGGTACCTGTAATCAGGTACTTCCAAGGGAGATGGTGAGATCTGGTGCAGAGGTTTGCAAGGCTGGTACCAAGGGCTTTATGCTGCTCTACCAGAAGAAGAGATGAGGCAGGAGAGCCCATGGTAAAGGTGTGTGCCTGGGTTAAGCTTGTCCTGGTCCCTGCAGGTGCCCTTATGTGGGTGGCACAAGGCCCTGCTGATTGCTGGGGTGCTGCTCTGCCTGTGCCGGCCTCAACAGGGAGAGGTTTAATGCTGTTCTGTACTCAAGCAGCTTTGCTTCTCAGCTCCCTGTGATCTTGGGTCACTGTTTTAGAAGAAAGTGGTATTTCGAGGAGTACAACACATTTCTCAGATGCATTATTTAAAGCAACAGTCATCCTTAAATGCAGGGTGGCACCTGCCTGGGCTTTCCTGTTCCGGTGGTTGGTGTTGCAAGGAGGTGGAGGAGGCTGTTGCCCAATTGCCCAATGCCTGTGACTAACAGACCCCTCCCTGCCCACAGCTCTCGAAGGCAGCAGGCACCTTCCGTCACACCCCAGTGCTGCTGGAACCCAGGGCGGCTGGAACGTGGCTCAGCGTGAGCAGACCTGGGCCAAAATAACCCTGGGAAAGGGGGTTGGGGGGCTCTTTTCAGCCTGATAATTTCCCTGATATGGTTAAGGGGGCCGGAGAGGGGCTGCTGCTCCTGGAGGAAGGGGGTGCTCAAGAAATTTCTTGCTGCCCAAAGAAATGCCTGAGAGGTGGTCACAGGCAGCTGCTGTTCTGGCTTGAGCCATCATTCAAGAACTATAAACTGAAAGAAACCAGTACAGAAGGGAGGTGATTCTTGCACTGGATCAGTTCCCTGGTGTGGTTTGCACTGTGCCTCCCCAGAAAAGGTGTAGTGGCCAAATTTGAGCAGGACTGAGCCGGTGGGGAGAGGCTGTGTCTGGGCCAGCTCTGCCCTTGAGATGTGTCAGGTTACTTGTTCAAACAAGTAAAACGCTTGGCTTTCTCCTGCCACTTCTTTCTCTTCTGGACCCAGAAATTCAAATACTGCTGCATAAAGGATATGTCCACCTTTTCCTGTGTTATGACTTCTTTTATCTTCTGTCTCTGTGTGAAGACAGATGCAAACGGAGTTCAGTACAGACTAGCTATAAAAGTGATTTCAACTGCCTGGAGCAACAGACTGGAAAGACAGAGGGACGCACATGCTCTGCCTCTCATTTATATCAGTCATAGATATTATTTGTCATTTCCAATTGTGTGCATGATTTTGTCAGTTTAATCCAATTGCTCCTTTTAACACTAGATTTGCTCTGGACCTCCTTCCTCTTCATTCCCCAGCTGGGCATGGGGAGGGGAAGGCCATCCTGATGCCCTGCAGACTCCCCAAAGGGCTGCTGGCCAGGGATGCTGCTGGGGGCTGTGCCCAGCTTTGGCGCAGGCTGGGGCTGGATGCACAGAAGCAGTGTGTCGGGGACTGCCAGCAGTGCTGGTCCCTGCTGCGATGCTGGTCCCTGGGGAGGCCCAGAGGAACTCACCCTGTCATGGAAGGCGTCTGCGAGCGACGACAGGGAGGGCAGCAGTAAGAAACTTGACGTCATCCGCTACGGCTGCTCACTCTGTCTTGCCTGCTAGGGACTATTTTTAGCATTATCTCAAAAGTGCCTCCTCGCCGGTGTTTAGTTGCTTAGCAGCCGCCTCACGGCTGGCATGATTAGGATGGGAGCAGACGGTTATTAATGCACATGTGCGGAGATTACCTTGTGGATTCCACCCGGTTGCTGCCTGAAAATCTAGCAGCTCTTGGGTGCATGGGGCTCGGGGTTTTCTGCCCCCGGGGCTGATCTCCCCTGTATGCAGCAGTGACAGCCCCCACCAGCCTCGGGGGCTGCCTGCATCCCCTGTCCTGGGATCACCCCTCCGGCGCAGCTGACCCTTTCCCTCTGCGTTTGCTCTGTCTGGGAACAGGCATTAAAAGGGGCTTGGGCTCAAAACATGACTCTGTGGAAGTCCCCAACCCGCAGCCAAGAAAACACGGTGCACAAAAGATTGGCAGGATGCTTTGCTTATTCGTTGGTGAGACATTTTACTTTCAGATGATCTGTTTTCTCTGACATATATAGAATTGCATGTTTCTAAAACTGCCTACCAGGATTGCTGGTGTCTGAGAGTGGAATTATATTTGTCGTAAAGTCAGCAATACCCTCTGTCTTCACAGGGCTCTCAGAAGACAAAGGCAGTTATTTTCTCAAATTGAAAAATTTGGTACTTGAATTATATCTGCTCAAATTGATTAAATCACATTGCTGAGCCACAGATAACTCTCTAAATATGTTAAGCTGAAGAAAAAAATCTTTTAAGCCTCCATGCCCTGATAGGTTGCTTTTAAAGCTGGGAAATCTTGCAATGAGTTACTGTAGGTACAAATACAAGACAAACAAAGGACTTTTAGTGACTGGTTTCCAAAATGGCAGGACCCAAGCTGGTGCATGGCTGTAAGCACATCCCAGTTGCTGGCAAAGTGATGTCTGCACATGGAGACCACCGCAGCCTTCCAACCGTCAGACTATTGCAGCTCCTACTAGGAGTTACTACAAGAGGTTATTTAAACAGCGAAGTTGTCCGTCAGCCTCTCTTCAGGGATGGTCTTGCTCAGTGGTGGTGTTGGACAGTGCCTCTTCAGGATGGCCACCATGCAGAGGTTCCTTTCCCTGCCCCAGGGAGCCTCCATAAAGGGACAGACAGGTCCTGGAGATTAGGTGGCAAAGACAGCTTTCATGGGTGGGCAGAAAGGGACATCCGCCGCCTTAATGCCATGCCTGACCATGGTCTGGCACTCAGTGCTCTCTCTTTTGAGTTGTTGTAGAACAAGAACTTCCTCAGCAGGGTCCCAGCTGGGGGTAGCAGTCCATCATTAACACCTTCAATCCTTTTCAAATTCCATGACAGTGCAAATAACATTCCTCTAGAGTGATCAAAAGCTTGCACATGGGCCTGAAGCAAAACTGGAGATTGCACAAAGTGGAAAATTGGGTATTAATCTGAAAAACTTGAAAAATCAGGCTGAGGCTGTGTGTACCTCTGGGGGCACATCCTAACTCTGTCTGCCCCACACCTTCAGGGACACGCTGTAGCTCCTGTTCCTGCACTCGCATCTCTTTATTGCATATGACTGGATATGTCTGGGAGTGCATCCAAGCTGGAGAGTGGTGATGCAGAGCCACAGGTCTCTGCACACAGACAAAGGTGGTGTTGGGAAGGTGAAGGCAGTGGGGTTGTGTGCGGAGGGCTGTTGGGGTGGGAAGGTGCTTGATCTGGGCAGCTAAGGGAGGGAGCGGACTTCTGGGATCTCCTTGATAACCCACTGCCTGGTTATCGGGGAGGGATGTGTCATTGCAAGGACAGAAGCTATTTCAGGAGCGACACTGTTTGTGAGACAGGAGGTCTCCGTCAGGCACCAGGACCTGAACGCTGCTGGCAGGAGAGGGTTTCTGCCACATGTCAGAAGCTGCCAGGAGGAGTCCTGCAACATCCAAACCAGGGATCAGATTCCTACTTAAGGGAATTTATCTTTGAATGTTATCCCCTGTTTGATCCAGGGTAGGTTATGCTGCTGTGTCTTTTATGCCCAGGATCTCATCTGGAGCATCTCCACATCCCTCTTAGGCTGTTGGCAGGGATAAGAGGTGGGAGCACCGGCTCCCAGCGTGCATACCTGTAGTCTTATTGGCTTAACATAAAAGGCAGAAATCAGGTACGAATTCAGCATTCTTTGCCAGCTTGGTCCACAGATGATGCATTTTTAGGAAGCCATCCTACATCCTTCATGTAACTGAGACCTAGACCACCACTCTCAATAAATGTCAGCAAAGAATTGAGTATGGGAATGAGGTAGTCATACATTTTCTGCAGGTGACCGCGACAGCAAAAGCCTTCCTGTTGGCTTTACTACCCAGCTAGCTGGCAAACTGGAGCAGAGCTCGAACAGTTTGAGGAAAAGTAAAATACAGTACTGCACAACAGAGAAAGCATTTCAATCTGGTTATGGTTGGTGCCCTAGAGTAATCTTTAATCACTTAAGCATTAAATGGCAATTCCTGAGCTACTGGAAACTCAGTATTTCAGGAAAATCGTTCTCTTAAAGCATGCTTGAGTGATGGAGCTGCTTCCTCTCCCTTTGTCCTCTTTAACTGATGTATGGTAAAGCGTGTAAAGCCTGTTACTGTGTTGTTTTTCCTGACCAGCCCTGGGAAAGGTGGATCTGGCAGACAACAGCAGCAATGGCCCGGGAGTCCTGGCCAAAGCAGCAAAACACAGGTGCTTGTTTCTGCCATGGTCCCGAAAAGGCGATGGAAAACCAAGTACTGCTATGCCTGTGCTCCTGTTCCTCTGCAGCTACAGCCGGCTCATTTTCACTGTCTGGCACGTGTCCTGGCTGAATCAGCCCAGTGTGCGCCCAACTGTCTGCACAGGCGTGCCCCGAGGTGGTGCTGGAAAGGTTGCGCCTTGGCTTTTTGCTCCTATTAGTCATGTTAGTGCTTGTTCCCATATTGATCATTTTCAGACATTATGCAACGTTAAAGTGTGAAGTTAAAGCCCCTCTGCCCTTGTGAGGCAGTGTGAGAGGAGATTTGCATGCTTTTCTTCAAAACAGCTAGAACTATAAAACCATGCATGCGCAGAAACAACGCCTCGCTGGGCCTTTTTATGCTTTTAATGAAACACTTTCTGCATTCAAATTCCAGCTGCCTCCCGCTCTGTGCGGCAGCGCCTTCGCTCCGCCAGCTGCTGCGAACATTTGCTTCGCTGCAGCCAGGTCTAGGCCTTGGGCCTTTTTTCTTCATTGTAAAATAAATTTGAAATAAGCAATGATATTTGGGTGATTTAGGGAAGAGCTTTATCCTACTGCTTGTTTGCTTAATGCTCTTGACTTTGGCAAGCATATCGAGAGTGGGAAAGGCAATGAGTGTTAACATTTGTCACACATTTGGTAATATTGCATATAGAAAGGTAAATGCCAAATGTACATATGCCATTTTATAAATAAATGTTTCTGGCAAGGAAAGGCGTTTTCTACCCAATTATGTGGCTTTTTTGATGTAAATGTTATGAATGTGTGGTAATATTTGGCCATCTGCTGATGACAGTGAGAATTGCACGGGCACGGCCGAGCGGAGCCCCTTCGTGCCGGCTTCTGCGGGGGCTGTGGGTGGAAGGGGGGATCGCGGGGACCCCAGCAGCTGCAGAGGTACCGGATCTGCCCCACACAGCGGGATGGCGGTGACGGCCTCAGCCGTACTTCCCGACATCAAAAGAAACCTAAATCCAGGCTTGGGATCCCCGCCTCGGTCTGTAAAGTGGAGCGTGCGGGACTTTTCAGCTCCTGTCCAAGCCCTGCCAGCACCAGTATCTGTATTTCACACCTTCTCAGCAGTGTCCCTGCGTGGACAGAGGGATGTTTTGGTGCCCTTCCAGCCTGCTGGCTTTCCCCACGGGTTGGGGAAAACAGTGGGTTCAAGTCTTACACTCGCGAGCTGGAGTCAGTCTGGATGGAGGAGCTGGGGCAAAACTGCTGTACGCTGGGGTGGTGGCAGGGACATGAGACCCTGACAGCAGAGCTACAGTCTAACTTCACCTCAACTCCATTTCAGAACTGAAAGAAGCAGGTTAATGTTTTAGTCACCGGTTTTGTTCTCCTTTTGCTCTCTGAGACTGGCCACCCCATTTTGTGTGCCAGCACAGACGGGCACTGCAGTGGCCCTGGCCAGGGTGGACACAGGGACGTAGGTGCCCTGACCATGTCACTTTGGGGAAACCTGGTGCTCAAGCCTTCACAGATTTTTCCTGTTCTTCCCTCATCACATGCGCATATTGCTGGATATTGGTATTGTGCTTTATAAAAAAAGGTCACGTAAGGGGATGTGATTTTACCATCTGCCCAGCAGAAGGCAGTCAGGTGAGATCTGACAATATCTCTCATTATTTTATCCTCCTCCCATCAGAGGGAGCCTCCAGATGCTCTCATTCCTGCCACCCCACAAAAGGTACCAAGGAGGTATTTTAGGAGGTGAAAAAGGAGGACTTGGCTTTTAAACCCACAGAAACATAGTGAGTCAGGAAAGGTCTCTAGAAGAGACAGGTAAAATAATAGCACAGTCATTTTCTTTTGATCCTCCCTAAACATGTCCTTTACATCTCTTTCCACTGAATTATTCCCGAATTTTCTCAGCACAGCCAGAGTTTTGCCCTGTGAGTCCATCCCAGCAGAGACGGGGGCATCTGGTATCGCTGTAACACCAGTCCTGCCTGTGTCCATCAAACTCTCAGTGTCAGCTGTGGGTCGTGAGCTGGGAACAGAGGACCATGTCCTTGAGTGAGAGCTAGAATCGGATAAGGGAAGGTGACAAATACATGCCAGGGATGCTGAATCAGAAGAATTCAATAGGAGTACAGTCCTTGGGCCAGCCACTGCTGAGAGCCTCCAGCGTCAGGAGCAGTCCTTGGGGTGTGCATCACTGCTGGTCCGGCTCTTTTGAGGGAGAAGGGGAAAGTCTTACGACATCTTCTTCTCCTAACTTCAAGGTTCTTATTGACATCTGTCAAAAGTCATCACCTGAAGCCCTCCCCAGACCCTAGTTCAACCCTGGGGTCATTCCACTGCTGCAACGAATTTGTGCCAGATAGGGACTCTGATTCTATCTGTTCAAAAAATAATTTTTTTTTAACTGTCATCAGTTTGAAAACCGCTTCTATGCTTGACAGGCAGTGTATTGACTTGCTTGTGCTCATTTGCTTTCGAATTCAGCTTTCGTTTCACATTTCTCAACATCTTACCAGAAGCTATTCAGGTTTGCACACTTTCTGTGACAAGGTGTGTTCTCAAACTTGAAACTGCACATTTTGGGCAGAGGTGTCTGCTCCAGGGCTTACCGCTTGGCTTTTTATAAAGATCTGAACAATTTTCAAAATTTGGATCCAGCTGCCGTTTCAAATGCATGCAGCCAAGGCTGTGTGGTGTCGGGAGCCCCGTCTAGTATTCAGGAGCTCAAGTACATTGTCGTAGCCATTTTGCTGCAGCACTATGTTTTTCTTCTGGCTTAGAGTGAAAAATAAACCTCTTATAGATTGAAGGAATTGGTAGAGATGTCATACAGAAGAGCAAGGTACTGAAGTACTTGCGTTACAAGTACAGGGACAAATTCCCCGTCAGGGGAGAGCCTGAATTCCAAGGGTGGGATGTTCCCTTGGCCAAAAATCCTGTGCGATTCCTTCATCCTGCTAAGCAAAATGACTTATACTCTCTCTCTCTCTTACCACAGTCCTTAATTGTAAGACAAAGTCTTCCCACACGTACCTGAGGTCTGTCTGTGGCCTAACAGCCTTCATAGCAACTGTATTCCAATTTCCTCTCTCATTTGATAGTTTAATAACATCCCAAGTAGCATTTAGTGCTACTGTTACACTTCCCACATCTGGTACAGAATGAATATTGTTCTTTTACAAATCTGGAGATTGGGATATTCCAGAAAATTTTCTTTTATGGTGAATTCATTGTTGATTTGTTTAGTGTTCTCTTTTCATACCTTCCATTTCAATTAAAAAAACTACACTAAAAAACCCAACAAAAAAACTTTGAAGAAGAGAGGAGAAAAGGCAGTTTTTGCGGGCTCACGCTAATAACACCCCCCTAGTCCTGTTTGCCTGTAGCTCAACACGTCATCACTGAAGTCAAGTTGATGTATAACCCCCACCACTGTATGGAGCTATCCGGGCTGTATTAATATTTATGTATAGACACTTACAACTTCAGGAGGAATATCTGACTTCTGAAGCGCCTGGGCAACCCCCCCTAGCCTGGAATGGGAAAGGGGTCCTCTGCACGTTTGCGGTGGGACCTGCTGAGCCAGCTTCCAGGCTATTGCTCCCCGCGCTAGAGGAGGCTGCACTGCAGCAAGAGCAAAAGAAACCCCGGGTTGGGGAGCTGCGAGGTTAAACTGGAGCAGACACAGAGTCATTTCTTGCTACAAGACAAATGGCATTACTCACACAACGTGAACAAGATATATCCGAGGGCTTATGAAGACTGTCAGCTTTGCACACGTGGCTAAAAGGCAGTAAGGAAATCGCCCTCATTTTTTCGATGTGTTTTTTTTTGGGACTTGCCCATTTGCTGGGTTTGTGCTCTCATGCTGAACGCGTTTTGAAGTACTATTCAAGTGCTGTGCATTTAATTGGCTTCACAGGCAGGCACCTTGAGCGACACAGTCTGTCTTGTTGGCAGTCTGTGAACTATGTTGCCATTGTTCTTTTTCATTTGGCACACAAGTGTCTGCACACAGTGTCCAGAATAGCCAGGTCCAAGTCACTGATGTCATCATGGTCTCTGGAAGAAAAACTTCCTCGGGGAGCAGGGGCTGTACATGCAGCTTTGGGCTACCTACAAAACATATCCACTTTTTTGTGTAGAAAATGAAAAATATGCTCAGAAAGGTAAAAGGGAATAATAGCGTTGACTACTAGCAGAGGACATGTTGGATGAGCCCAGAGTCAATGTCATTGTACTTTACACTGTACAGTGATTACATCTCAGTGAAGTCATCCTCGTGCCTTGGTGGCCCTTTCACACTTTCAGGGGCAAGCTGCAGTCCCGAAGGACCTGCCAGGATTGAGCAGCGGCTGACCTGAAGGAAGGCAGGGCTCCTCAGCCAGCCTTCTGCCTTGGGAACCTGTCACTTCCAGACTAGAGCCTGCTGGGCCCCAGGTTCTGACCATGGCTTCCCTTTTTCTTCCTTTTCTTTCTTTATTTTTTAAGCTGACTGCTAGTAGCAAATGGTAAAAGCCCTGTTTATTGACACTGCTGCAGGAAGATTCATAGATTGCTCCTTGTTTCCAGGAAATTTTGAAAACTCCAGGACGGGGAAGAGTCAGCTGGGAGGGAGGGAGGGAGGGACTGAGGGAGGAGGAACATGGTGGGAGCTATTCAACTGTCCTGGGAGATTTGCATCCTTCAGCTAATAACTGAAGTAGGATCTAACAATGGAATTAATTTTAAATTGCCTAAACAATCAAAGAGCAATTACTTCCTTTAATTACAAGCAAGATGGGGGAAACAACGGGATTTAATTTCAGTAAAATCTCAACTAAGCTATGATTTTTATTTAATACAGAAGTGACAGAACTTCCTGCTTCATAATACTCTATGTGCCTGAGTATACCGTGCTTTACCTTCACCATTGACACAATAAACCATGGTATGGACTTTGCTTAATACCCAGCACCTGACTGTAAAATAAACCACGGCCCTACACTTTGTTTATAAATTATAATCCCAAGTCTGTACAGCAGTATCTGCCCTCAGTGTCAAAGTGCCAAAGTTCACTGGGAGAATCCAGCACTGAGTTGCATGATGCCCGGTTTGTTTTGGTATTATTTATTAGTTATATTTCTTCAGATCCTCCACCCCCACAAGTATTGTAGCAGGTTTACAGAGCACACAGCAAACTTGATCTCTCTCTGGAGGGGCTGAGGGCTCAGCAATGGGGGTATGAGGGGGCTGTTCGGGTACTCCTGACATGGAAAATCTTACTGAAATTTAGGTAACAGAAAAGGAAATGAAAGCAAAAGTAACAGCTGGATTAGTTGGCTTCTGGTGCGCTGCAGGGGAGCAGGTGAGCGGCACAGCTGTAAGAGTTTTGGCTTGCTTCTTCCTGCTTTTTTGCCTTTGTAGTTGCAAGCTGGTTTTGGGTTTTTTTTCCCTAGTATTTTTAGCATTATTCCAGTTTGGTAGCATTTAACCTTGCTGCTATAATAACTGCTACAAAAATTGTCAGGAGGGAATTTATTCTGTCTTTGTGAATACATTTGTACAGCATGAAATAAAGAAGGCCTGAGGCGAGCTATCGAACAACCAGGGAAAGACAAAATATTGACTTACCAATTCAGTAAGCATCATCTGCCTAGTGTGCTGAACAAGGCAGGGGTCCTATAGAAAAATCTCCCTTGATCACGTTATTAAGGAACGTCTCATAAGGCAAAGACACAGGAGGACTGGAGACAGCTGCATGGCCTGTAGTAAGCCTGATAATTTTTGAATACTTGACTTCGCAGCATGTAAATATATAAAACTCATACATAATTCATATAGGTAGGGAAATAAACTGATATACCCAGACATATATTTCCAATTCATGTAAATCAGTGGTAGTTTCATTCCAGGTGTTAGTAGTTCCATTTATTCTCATCTTGGTGTTCGTTGCTTTTATTTAGAGTAGCCCCTTCTGACGTCCTTGAGTCACTTAGAAGAGGAGGACGTGAGGATCCAGCTTTAGCTTCTCCAGGCAGCTCTCTCAGTCCCATGCCTCAGTTGTTGTCAAGGAGACATATCTCTAGCATATATCTTCTCTGTGGTTTCTCTTCTTAGTATGCTTTTCCATTGCTATGGAGACTATCAGAAACTCATTTAGCAACTCCCAGTGCCCCACGAGGAATGTGTATTTCATAACCCACTGCTCAGAATGAGGATGTCTGTTTAATTTTTGGCCTCTCACCTGCACTGTCCAGCCTGGCTACGTCAGGGACTGGCTGTGCTGAGACTTCCTGAACCAACACAGCACAGCTCGGAGGGCAGGGCTATGAAAAGGTGGCTTCACTGGGGACACTTCTGAAGCTGAGGCAAACTTTGCATGTGGGAGGTAGCTGAGGGCTTGCCGTGGCTACTTGGCATGGCTCTCCAAGTCACTTCACATTCTAATAATACTAATAAAACTTCACATTCTCCAGGTCTTCAGCTTGTGTTCTGCTGAGTCCTCATGCCATTGCAGGTATGGTGGTCTTTCATGAATACTACATGAAGCAAAACAGATGAAACCAAGGAAAATGCCTTACTATCATGGTGCAAAAGAGAGGGAAACAGAACCACTCTCTTGGCCACCATCGCAGGGCAGGAGCGAGGGAGCCACGCAGTGGGGCTAGCGGCAAGGAGGTACCTGTGAGAGGGAGGATCTGCAGCTTGGTTTGCCCAGCTCCCAAGACTGTCAGCATTCTAACACTGCAGGTGAGGGGTTCACCCTGCTCAGGGCAGGACCTGAGCTTGTGTCAGTCAGGCGGTGGCACTCTGAATCTCAGAGAGCGGTGGGGCGGTTGCGCTAGAAGCAGCGGCATCCCAGCAATAGAAGTGGCAATAGCAGGCTGGAGGAACCTAACCGTGTGCTGGCACTGTGCACTCAAGCCACTTTGGCCAGTACAGAAGTCTAGGCTTTCCTAAGAAAACCAGCACATAAGAGAAAGTATCATTTGGGGTTTACAACAGCTGGTACACAGGAAAGGTGTCACTGCTGGCCTGAAGGGCCAGCAAGCAGTGGGTTTGAGCACACCAGAGTATCTTCCTCCTGAGACAGGAGGGAGAATAATCCTTGCAATGCAGTTGAACAGGGTCTCGGTACCATGGGAAGACCCCTTTCAAAGTGGATGTAAGCAGGCAAAAATTAGAAATAAATAGGGCAGCCTATAAAATAACAAAGTTCCACGTTCAACGTGAGAGTTACAGCCCCTCTCATGAGCTTTGTGGCTCATGCTGAGGTGGCAGCTGAGCCTGCAGTTCCCAGCTCCCTGCCCTATTTCCCCACTCCAGTGCAGTCTGACATATTAGCATAATCCTCAGTTCCAGTTTGCATTAATATGTCGGTCTATGCCCTGCAGTAACTCGGGAACAGATATACTGTCATTCGGCTACTGGGGCTAGAGGGCCACAGGAGGGCTCTGAGATGGGGACAGTAAGTCCATTACCCTTCCTGGGTAAATCAGAGCCCAGCTGTATCCAGAAATCTGTAAGTAGCCAGATAGTCTCCAAATCACCACCTCAGTGCAACACAGAGCCATAAATATTCAGCAGGTACTAGAAACAGCTGAACCCAGCAAAAAGAATCTACATACATAAATAAAATGAAGTAATTAATCAATTCAGGCATTTTACAAAAATGTACATCAAATTTACATATTTTACTAAGGCACATGATTTGTCATGAAATTGGGTTTGGGAACCAAAAGGAATCGCATATACCTTGTCACTTATGCAAATCACTCTCTATTCACAGATTTAAAAATGCTGATGTGCATCTCCCTGATGTGTATTGGGCCATGTCTAGGTACGCTGGACTGTAGCCAGTTCAGCACAGCGCAGAGCTGTGCGGGTATAGGAGGCACACCCTGAAAGTACCCTCAGCGTTAGGGAGCCAGCATGCTGCAGCCGACACACTTGCAGGCAGCAGAAAACAAAAAGAGGACGGAAATGCATTAAAACCCAATTTATTTCAGTATGTCTCAGAAGTGATGGGTTGCTTTGTAATTTGCTTCAGTGTCATTTTTAATCTTATGAAGTTCAAAATCTAAAGGGTATATTTCATTGAAACTTCGAGGCTCTTTTTTTCAACTTGCACTCCAGATTTAAAGGAAATCAGTTAGGTTGATCCAGCTAGTGTCTACAGAATTGTATGTGTTTGTATGTATACACCATACATGCAAATGCATTTCAGAGGGGTACTTACACCCAAACAGCAATTACCTGCGCAGCTCTGGTTCATACCGCTACATTTCTCAGTGTCACTTTTCTGTCTCATCATGCATTTCCTTCTCAGCATTTAAACACTTCTCTTGTTCTTAAGCTGTGTGTTGGTGAAAGCATAACGCCAGGATTTATGGATTTGCAAGCATGTCATTATGGGGTTGGTGAACTGGGTCTGCATGCTTGGAGCTCAATTCCATTTATCTGGAGAGTAGGTGTTTAACTAATGGGCACATCAGACATGGAATAAATGCAGGGCAGCTTCTAGTGTCAGTGCTTTACAAAAACATCAGAACGAACGAGCTGAGAGACCAAAACGCTGCCTGTTTTTACATTCGGTGAACAGAAATAACAAGAAAAAGCACCATGATGAAGCACTATCCTTGTGCATTACTGATTATATTGAGATTAATTTTATTCATTCTGAATGATCGCAGTATCTGCAAGACTGAGGAAGAACAAGTTCAAGAAACGAACAGAATTAAGTAATTACAAACCATAGGCTGAAAACAATCTAATTAATATCTCAAATATGAATTTAAATAAACTTACAAGAAAGAGAACAATAAATTTACGTCACTTATGGATTACTTTCTAGCTGAACGAAAGGCTGATCATGTTTGTTAAAAGGCCTTTGGGTTAAAGGGCTGAACCGCTGCTGTGTGCATCGGCTGCACGAGCTGTGGTCCGAGGAGGACAGCTGCGCTACAAGGAATTGGGCAAAAGCGTAGCGTAAACTACGGTCTAAAAAACAATGAAAGAGGGAAAGAGGAGAGAGATGTGTTCTGTTTAAGGGCTCATTCTGCTTCAAACAATGAAGCTCCCACTAACTTCAGGCTCTTGGACTCTACTATAGCAGAATTATTAGACTTCACGTTATGTTGTGCTCCAAGATCCCATGCAGATTAATGTCTTACTGTGCTAAACGTAAGGAAAGGTGCCATTTCTGCCTAGAGAGCTTTACAATAAACAGAGTTTTATAGAATAACATGTTTGCAGGAGAAGTCACAAGTATTGGGGACTAAGGAGTATCAACTATGTGTAAATAACAAAAAAAAGAAGTTAAACGAACATATCAATCCTGAATGATCAGATCTGCTGTCTTTCTTCTGTTTATTTCTGATTAAATTCATGGAATTTTCTGTGTAAACGCACAAAAAATGAAGAGAAATTTGTGAAGGCTGCAAAAAGAAAACTTGCAAATTGGGAAAAAGTCAGGTTGACTAGGAATAATGCATGCTTTTTATGCACAAGAACACATACTATTTTTTCATTCGGGCCTGGAGATGAGTCAAAGCTGCATATTGAAGGAAGCTGTGGTTTCTAAAGCTGTCGTTAGAGAAGCTGGAAATTGTAGTGATTTAGATAGTGCGCTACAGGAAGATGATTTCGTGGTTACAATGCATGTATGTTATTTGGGAGATCAGATTCTCTTTTACATAACGCTAGACAGCTCTCCCACACCAAGCTTTTCACAGGCTCAAATTAATACCAAGCCTTTGCACTGAATGTATCTGGCAGTAGAAGGCAATTTACTCTCATTCGATTCAGCTTGAATTGTGTCATTATTTAGACATAGACACAGCCTTTCTCACAAAAAAATAACATACAAGAACAACTATGCAGGTGAGATTTCAACCAAGTAGTGCCTGGGGCCTTGATTTCCCTTGTGGAGACTTTGAACCCTCCTGGGTTTGCTCTAGATAGCGCCAGGTGACTGTGGCCACAGGGATGCCCGTTCTCAGCAGCGCCAAGCAGAGGAGCCACTGTTGAGCCAGAGCAGAGCAACGTCTGCCACTGCTGAGCCTGAGTTTACCCCAGCTTTATCCACACGCCACAAAAGAAGGAGTCCAACTCCATTTGTTTCCTGCTGACGAGTGGTTTTCCACCTTGCATGTTATCATGCAAACATCCAGAGGTGTGAAAGACTTTGTCTTTTTAGCTGGTTTCTTACGGAAGCAGAGGTTACGTGGTCCCTGGGCCAGCAGGTGATCCATTGGTCCTCTCGTAACAACTTTTTGTCCCACTGCCAGCTCTGTGCTCAAACACCTCAACCTGTGAGTTTCCACAAAAACAACCTTCAGAAGGACTGTGAGAATACCTGAGTGGGACTTCAGAAATGTGTGCTGAATTGACAGACAATCTGGTTGTAATTCACGTACAAAATCAGTCCCGTGGAAGACTGCCTGGGTCAGACCAGTGGACTCTGTTGGATAAGGACCTACTCTTCAAATCTCTCTCTGAGTCTGGCCCCATGGCTCCTCCTTTTTGTGCTCTGATACTATGTTTTTTCTCATAAAGGGTGGTTGTCGAGCTGTCACTCAAAGTATGACCCAAGAGACATCTCTAGTGATATCACCAAAGTCTTTTCCAGAGGATTCAAGGAAAGATGGAGAGGTAAGGACTTGGTAACACTGAGACCTGGAACACATTAAAAAACAGGTAGGAAAATAAGCCTAGAAAAATCAGTTAAAATTAGAGAAGATTAAAAGATAAATACCTTGCGGGAGTTTATTGTATGTTTCCCTTCTAATTGTACTGCACCTTGTAGACCAATTTTTCTTTTAATTTTCATAGCCCTCCACTATCAGCAATAAGCACCAAACTGAGATAAATTAACAAGTTGGATTTGTTACACCATCCAACCAAATTTCCCTGGACTTATTATGCCTTAAGGGCTTGATACTTTCCTGGCAGCCTCTTTCAAATTACCCCTTCAACAAACATGACATAATCTTGGGCCTGCAGAGCATGAAAATTTATGTCAGAGCAGTTATTTTAACAGATGGAAATTCTCAGATTCACCAGAAAGGTGAAACTTCTAGTACACTATTAATTTTTGAAAAGGACTTCACCATATAACGGTCTTGTATTATTGGCATCCACAGTAACAGGTAACTGCTTCTTGCTCCAACTTTGTGTTTTTGTGCAGTGCAGTACAGCGAACGCCAGCTCTGTTCCAGCATTGTGCAGCATTTCATAATACGCGATTGCTCGTAAGTCCTGATTCAGCTTTTCACTCTTGCAGGATGCAGTGTTTCTCATTAGGCTTCTGCCCAGGCTCTCCAGAAATAATGCGAGCAGCACAAATCTTCCAATGGCTGCCAGTCAAAAGAGCCGGCTCTTGCAGCAACATGAACTGATCTGCACCCACGCTGTTTGGCTTGCAGATAACAGAACATCTTGGGCAGGACCTTGGGTACGGCACTGTCTAAGCGAACAGAAGAGAGGGAACGGCTGCGTGGCACACATTTCATTCGCCATGAGTAACAGCATACTTGATTCTCAGCCAGCGATTTCTTACCAATCAGACATGCAATTGTTCCATGAAGAGTTTGATTTTCAGAGATGTTGCAAAATTTTTTTAACCAAGTTGCTATGATACTGTCAGCTTACGTAGCGCACTGCCTGCAGACTATTACTTTCCCCAAAGGCATTCTGTATGACTTCCAAAACTCCCAAAAGGATCGCTGCAGTTTCTGCTCTCCTGAAGAGCAGCATGTAAACTACTGCTTTGGGCTATCTCTCCATTTGTACCTGGCTGAAATTTAACAGATGTAATATGGCTAATTGTATTGACAAAAAAATTTACTATTCTACCATTTTTCCCTGGACGTTTCAAGACCTAAATATTTCAAGACCAACAGCTGTTTTAGGCTATGTGTTTGTCAGGTCAAAGTAACTCCAAAGACTACTTGTTTAGGAACCAATCACTTCAATGGAAGTGCTCAGTTCATGTATTATATGGGACTGTTGCTGGTAGTATGTAAATGATGTCTAGGATATTTAAAGAACCATATTGTTAATAAACAGAAAAGCATATTCTTAATAAACAGAAAATGAAAAAACAGCTTATACACATAACCAAGGACTTCTATAGTCCATGATGTAATAAATCTATAATGAACATCTGTGACAGCAACTCAAATATTTATTCATATACTTTACATAGAAGTACATAATGCTGCCCTACCTAGGAGACATAAAATGCCTTGAAGATGTAGTAGCCTTAAGGAAAATCAGCAGAGCAAAAATGCAAGTTCTAACAAAGTTAATGTATTGTATTTGTTGCACTGATGTAGAGAAATACTGTTCAGTAAAAGCTGTCCTCTAAAAGACCTTCAGGAAATGGAGCAGATGGTTCCATGTACTATCCCACTTAAACTCAAAGTGGTTTTATAAATACTCCAAAAAAGTAAATTAATATTTTCCTTAGTCTTTTATGTAAAGAAAAGAAGGTAAAAGATGATTGTTGTTTGTATTCAAATCACAGTGCATTTATTACAGAATTCTAAAATACATGAGTGACTGTTTTTGCATGAAAAAGATCTTCAGCACAAAACTCTAGAATGGTTCAATATGCTTTGCTGTTAGGACTATTTATACCTTGGATTTCTGTGTTAATACACCCGATAGGATAAGGAAAAATTCCACTTTGGGATGAAACAAGGTGGGCCCCAATGCGGACTGTACCATTTGCTCATGATAGACAGTACCTTTGCTCGGCAGTTCAGTCTCCATAGATCATTACACCTGCCGACATTTTTAATGAAGAAAACAGTAGGAGTCCTAGGGGACCCACTGTGCACGCGCTGCCGGGCTGTGCCTGTGCCACAAGTACAATATGTTCCGGACACACTGGGCTCTCCATGCCTGCACAGATTGGCCATACATCACATGTGCTTCGAGTCTGCTGTGTCCAGAAAATACTGTATGGGGCCATTCAACTGAAAATCTGGTAGGTTACTGATAAAAACAGGATTCTGCCATCAAAGCAGTAGAATTGGCAGGTATAGGGAATAACTATTCTAGGAATCTGTTATAATTTCTAAGAGGCATCCATCTGCAAGATACAGGCAACAGGATCTTGGCATCTGGTACTTTGCTGCTCTAGTTAAATACTGTTTTGCTCCTTGGCTTCTGTCCCATTTCCAGAAGAGGAAATAGCATCTCTTTCCCTCCCGTGGTTGGTGATGTTTTTCTCTCAGTCTGTAGCTTTGTTATGGATCATGGGGAACCAAGGGCCAAAAGTGACTTGTAATCCTCAGCACATGCTGTTTTTTCTAGACATACTGCTTAGTAAGAAAGTAAACTACAAAGGGGTAAAAGATGCAATATGGTGCTTACTGCCCTGTTTCGGCACATTAAATATATACAATCTGCTCTTTATTCCAACTAAAAATAACTCTCAGATTAATAACAGCTTTCTTTTATACATTAGATAGAGAAGTCATTACCGTGAATTATAAAGCAGAAAAGTGTCTGCTGCTGCAGAGTTCTGCATGAGGACAGATGTGCAAAGTTTGATGGAGTGGATTGAGCATACACCTGGGAGTGAGACAGGAGACGTATCTCTGTGAGTGACTTCGACTCCTTCCGAGAGTCAGGTCTTTTACATACATTTATTTCTATTTTGAGGGGGCCAGATTTAAACAGTTTATTTATTTATTTTTTAACAAGCTTCAAGAATCTACAGCTCCAACTGACATCAGTGCTGGCCTCCAAGTATCCAAAACCGAAGTCCGAAACTTCAGCATAGAAAATTAGAAGCCAGTTTTGAAAACCCTGACCTCCACTTCCCTGGGCTTCTTCATTCATAGAGTGGTGTCTGACTAGCCTTATCCATCTTTGCAACGTGGCTGATTGAAATCTGCAACTAAGGAAGTGCTATACAAATAATTATTGCTCTATCTCACAAATCATGATAAGCTTTTTAACTATTATCTATAATACCACTCCAAATTCACAATATAATCATCCTTGTAGAAACTGAGCAAGTATGTCTTTCTATTTGGCAACTATATAACATTTTTCAGTTTTAAGGCTGTGCACAACAGCAGTTCAGAAAGCTAAACATCACTGACCCACTTTACAAATGGAGACAACTGCACTCAGAAGAGGGATCTGCACTAGACCACACACACTGCAGCAAATTCACCACTAGAATACAGAATTTCGGATACAAAATTTACTGTACTGAACACTAAATCAGTGGTTCTTAAACTCTTGCTATAGGCAGGCAGTTGTTGGTCATAGTGTGCCAGGTTCCTTTCTTGCCTCCTCTTGCTAAATTAATTTGAAAATTAGTTAAAAATACTTTCCTAGTATTACTTTACCCCTCAAGCAATCCATGTTGTTACCATTGGGATACTACCCAGTCATGAAATAAATAGAAAAATCATCGCCAGCTGCATCACCAGGGGCAAAGGATCTGCTAGACTTTGTCAGAAAGGTTGAGCAAATTTGCAGCAGGTATTGTTGCTAACAAAAACCTAATTTTGCCGCATGTTGTATCATTCTGGACGTCCATCTCAATTATAAAGAAGGGAAAAAAAGACCTTCAGCTCATGGAATTGACTGGTTTTGCAAAACTGATTCACTTGAGATACACAAGCGTATGTCAGTTGAAACACAGTCTGATGGGCACTGGGTCATATTGCATCAAAATGGCATTATGTTGCAATGAAGCCTTGTGGTACAATTTCTTTTTTTTTTTGTCCTGAAACTGATTTTGAAATCTGTACATGTCTTGCACGCCTCGCTGTCCTGGGTTTGGCCAGGACAGGGTTAATTTTCACCGGACTCCAGGAAGGGGCACAGCCGGGGGGTGGGGACTGACCCCACCTGGCCAAACAGAGCCCGGTATTCCATA
>Ga0065711_1034505_pt1 | contig 23661 bp, 16 predicted proteins | sample Hoacrofraction12_FD_59098 | JGI IMG/M metagenome (GOLD analysis project Ga0065711, IMG submission 59098) | Hoatzin crop microbial communities from Cojedes, Venezuela - Epithelial fraction 12 v2 (version 2) | ecosystem: Host-associated > Birds > Digestive system > Esophagus > Crop | place...
GCCTCACTAGGGCAGTGTAGAGGGGAAGGAGAACCTCCCTCGTCCTGCTGGCCACACTCCTCCTAATGCATCCCAGGATCCCACTGGCCTTCTTGGCAGCCAGGGCACACTGCTGGCTCATGGTTAACCTGTCGTCCACCAGGACACCAAGGTCCCTCTCCACACAGCTGCTCTCCAGCAGGTCCGTCCCAAGCCTGTACTGATGCATGAGGTTGTTCCTCCCCAGGTGCAGGACCCTGCATTTGCCTTTGTTGAACCTCATCAGGTTCCTCTCTGCCCCACTCTCCAGCCTGTTCAGGTCTCGCTGAATGGCAGCACAGCCTTCTGGTGTATCTACCTCACCTCCCAGTTTGGTGTCATCAGCAAACTTGCTGATGGTACATTCTAACTCTTCATCCAGGTCGTTGATGAAGAAGTTAAACAAGACTGGGCTGAGTACTGACCCCTGGGGGACGCCACTAGTTACAGGCCTCCAACTAGACTCAGCGCCGCTGATGACAACTCTCTGAGTTCTGCCATTCAGCCAGTTCTCAATCCATCTCGCTGACCACTCATCCAGCCCACACTTCCTGAACTTCCCTAGCAGGATCTTGTGGGAGACTGTGTCGAAAGCCTTGCTGAAGGCTTAGCCTCTTCTGACTGATTCATTCCATACAATCTGATTAAAAGACACAAGTTTGGGGTGGGAACACTTTCAAGAATTCCTTGTTTTGCTTTTTAAAGCAATGTTTAACAGTGTGTTTCTAAAACGTGCATTTTTTTAAAAAAATATGGACTGTGCAATAAAGGGGGCCAATGTATGACATATGCCACCAGGTGGTAGAAATAAAGCATATAAGATATTACTAATGATTAATAAATGATGAAGCTTGCTTCACTGTTTTGCAAAGAAAAAACATACTATAGCATGCATATTTTTCATTAATGCATAGAAAGCCAAACATGAAATAAAATCTGGATGTTTTGGACAACCTATGTAATTTATGTAAATGTTTAACATTAAATGTGCAGCTATAATCAGCCAGAAATAATCTGAATACAGAGCAGCAATAATGTTTACAAATATACACAACACATGCTCATGTAAATCCTTGTCATGATACCAAGCAAGCTGCACTGTGCACCACCATTTCTAAAAGAAAAGCTACAAGCCTTCACTGGTATATCTGGTGATCTGAAAATTTAACCTACTATTCTGGGAACAGTGGATACAGTGGGTCACCGTATTTCAAATGGCAATTTTAATTCTCCAAAACCGCTGCAAAAAGTAAGTATAGACACTTAAATACTACTCACTACTATTCTCTTTGTGTCAAAACTGCGCTGTGCAAAAATTACCTTTTCTTCTTTGATAATAAAACAACTTACCTATTTGAATAATTTTAAATAAAATCTTATATGAAAACCTTTCCCACAGAAATCTCCATAACTCACCTTTGAAATAGATGAGTTACTCCTCAAACCGTACATAAGCAATTTAGGAACCTTCTCTGCCATGATCCCAAAAGTTCAAGCAGAAAACAGAAGCTTTGAAGATAAATGACCTATCTAGCCACTTCTTGTCAGAACATTCATTTTTGTAAAAAATCTTACGTATTAAACTCAGTACGTGGAAACATGCAAAATAATGTTAACATAATTTAAAAGTAATTAAAGAACAAAAGCTGGAAAACTTGAGTGCACTCTGTAGCATAAAGGAAATTGTTAACTTTTAATTGAGCTGATTCATTAAATTTCAGAATAGGGAGGGTTTCTTCATCTTTTCTTCCTCCTTGGTAACCCCTGGTCCCTTCACTTTCAGTATTTCCTTTCACTATCATCCCTTCCCTCCTCCATGATTTCCCCACACAGTTTTCCCCTTCAACCTCCAGGTGTCAGAAAGGAATTCGCTCACCACACCTGCACCTTTTTTATTTATTTATATATTTACGTTTACAGGTGCATTGATGCGACCTGCCAGGCTTTTTCAGGTTACAGTCCTAAAAAGCAGCAAATGTTCAGGCTTTTTTTCCAATAAACATAGCCACGAGCAACTTCCAAAACATGTTACTTGTTCAGTCTTTCAATGTTGTTTATAAAGCATCATTTTTACACAGAAGAATTAACACTGGGAGAAATACAGACATTTATTTGAAATGCTACATGAATGCAACATTTTTAGTAAAGAAATTGTGGCTTACGTATTTTTTTACAAGATGATTGGTCAGTGAAGGCCCAAAGCTTAGACTTGTAAAAAGTTGTCAGACAGACTTCCTTAAACCCTCTGAACACCAATTTCAACAAGTTTCACATTTAAGCATCCTTTCAGAACTAGGAAATTAAAATTGATTTGTGCTTTAAGAAATTCTTAGAATTACCTATTTTCTACAGATAGGTGACTGGCTAAAACAACACTGAACGTATTTTTGAAACATTATTCTAATCCTTCCCTCACTCCATTCCATCTACTCCTATCTGTCCTCCTTTCTTTACTTCCCATTGAACCTGAACTCTTTTATAGCCCCACAATTCAATACATATAAGGATGTCAATTCCTCATAAATGGAAAATGAGCAGACATCCTTCACTTCAATTTAATCTTATGTTTTGGACTTTTAAGGGAAAGAAGAACTATCCAAGCCTAAAATTTCAATGATTTTTCAGCACCTTAAAGATTCTAGTACAGTAAAAATATGGCAGACTTGAGGAAGGGAGACAGATGGAGAGGAACATGTAGAGAATAGAGTCCTAGACAAGCCAATAGTCCAGTATCTAAACACTGTCTGGATACTGACATAATACAGAAGGCGTAAGAATTAACTTACTACATAAAATGAAGTAACTTCACAGCACTCGCTGAATTCCCTGAGAACAACAGAATGATACCCACAGAAAAGCAGCCTCCCGAAGGAAAAACCAGCAACCCCTCAATTCTCTGCTATAGCAATGAAGAAAATAGTTCCTACTCTGACTGCAAAGACACTATAAAGCACTATTCAGAAGCACCCACCTGAGTAACTTATCTACTTAATCTTTCCTTTCCTGTCACAGGTGAGGTTACAGCTGCAGTTCATTTACCTGATAGCAGAAAGGAAATGTTTCACTTGTCATTTTCACCCTCCCAGGAAGGCAACATTAGAGATACTGCTGCTGGGGACACTCAGCATGATTTCTTTCTCAATAAACATCCTACTTCATATTTACAAAACCAATCTGTCACAGGATCACATTCACCAATGCAATACAGTAAACAAATAACACCTTATCAGCAAACACGAGGAACAAATTTATCACAGAATTTCTTCGATGAGTTACAGACTCTATCTACTTCATCTAGCACAAATTTAAAACACAAAGAACTTATTCTAGATCTATAACACCTTTGCAATCACTGTATACTATATATAGTGAGCATATGTTGAGAATGCATGTATCCTATACATATAGTGTAAGTGTATATTTATTCAAATATGGGTGGGTATGTGGGTGAGTGTAGGCACACTACATATCCATGCATGCAGGCACACCGATTCTCCAATATATTCTCAGCAATTCTCAAGTTTAGAACTGTTGACAAACTTAAAACATGGATATATACAAAACCAAGAAATGTGTAATATATCAGGTTGGTTTTTTTACAGATAAGAGTATGTGTTCGTGCCGTATCAGTGAGGGCAAACTTAGCAGGGGCGATATCAAATTTAACTAAAAAGAAACCCAAAAAGCAGTTCTAAATCCAGGTGCAAATTTTCAGAAAGCATAAGGGTGTTAAGCACTCAGGGTTTAATTTAGACTGGTATCTAAATCTGTCATGTTCAAATGCTGGGCCAAACAGCTCTTCAGATCATGTTAGCAGTGAGACTGGGGAACAGAAAAGTGAATTCAGTAAAACTCAGAGGCATTTCTGTTCTACAAAGGGCCTCATATATTTTGAAATAGAACCATGGAAACAAAATACAAAGTCATTCTTCTTGTGCTGTACACAATTGCTCTTTCACCGTGTTTTAATTATATAACAAGAATCATCTCCTAAAACCCTGTGACCATTTTGGGCCTTTGCAAAGTCACATTGGTAGGACCCATAGCGGCGCCTAGGTTTCAAAATAAAAACTACAGTAAAAGAAATAATTCACAGAACTTGCTTTCATTTTATTCAGATAATAGATTAATCTCACTAGGGAAAATATAGTTTAAAAATCAAGTTTCTGCTTCGAGGGGATCAAAGCTGTTCTGTACGTGAACTCTTAAGCACTCTGGTGTCCATGGCTACACAGATGCCTGCATCCACATACGGCTTTGCATACTGTAAAACATGTCCTTGTCAGGCATCTGCTGCAATAGATGCATCCAGACCCCAAAACAACAGGTCTCCTAAAACTGCTACATTTCTGTAGACAGTATGCATAATAGAATTAAAGCAGGGATTTTTACTGAAAAAGTGGAGCATAACTCTTATTCCCCCTCACCTTGTAATAATATAATCCTCAGTATAAAGGAAGGCATGATCATTTTATCACACTGCCTTAGGCACAGTTACCATAGTGTGTTATTTTCTTGCAAATTTAAGTTCAGGAAGTCAGTATTCTTTTTCATACTGCATCTCTATCTACTGCTAATAGCCTAATAAACGTATTTAATTTGGCTTGAGAAATAGGTCAGGATTCTTATCCCAATTTTACGAATGGGTAAACTGAAGCTTGGAAAGGTCTCACTACTTTCACAAAGTCATTCTAGAAGGTAACAAAAGGGCTGGAACACAAGCGTCTTAACAACAAATCTTCACCCTTAACAGGTGCCGATCTTTCTGTTCCTATCTCAAGAGGCACAGTATGAATGACAGTATCAGCTGAGGCGGGGAGAGACAAGCAACGGAAGTTTCTGTTGCTTACTTGGTTTTGAGGCTTCTTTTTTTTAATATTTTCAAAGTAAATCTTAGCAGACGGGGCTGCAAGGCAACTGGAAAAGTGGCCGCTGCGCTGATTTGCACATGCACAACCCATTTGTCTGAGGTCGTAGAAACTTCCAAGCAACACTATGCCAATACCCTCTAAATCCATAAAAGTGTAGCTTTGGTTGGCGTAAGTAAGGGGAGAAAATGTCCTCGTTACTCTAGAGGAGTATAATGTCGCCACAACAACCTGGCTTGTAATAAAAACCTCAGCTTCTCAATATCAAGCTAGTGTATATGTCAGGATATGAAACACTGACCTAACATGGCCAAATACCACTGTCATGCTGCACAATAAATGTGGTAAAATCTGGTAAAACATTTTGCTAAACTTTTATGCAGCCCACCTGTACCCTGAGGTCACATCAAATTGATCAGTGACCATTAAATCTCAAAAATACTAGCTTCAACCAACACATATTATCCTGCTTGCTGTAGTCCTGCTTTATCTCATTCATTGCAATGAAATTTACAATAGAATCCCAGAACTAAATATCAAATACCACACTGAAACCAAACAAACTGCAATTACTAAAAAAAGGTAACCTTTTTTCTATTATAAGATGAAACAAACTGTTAGCAGCCACTGATATAACAACTTCCTTCAGGACATAAAGATCAAGCTTTATGTCTTTTTTAGAGACAAACACAAATTGTTCAAGGCCACAAAGGAAGTTCATGTTAAAGAAAGATAAGAAATCATGCTCTTATCTCTCATCTCTTTTTTTCAGACCATTATGCTTCTCTTTCTCTCACATAAGCTGATTATTCTCTACATTGACATCATGACTATAAAGTGCTTTTCTTGCTGGGAACCCAGAGCATAGAGGACCAAGGCTTTAATATATTTGAGACTTGGCAATAAACTTCTGCCATTATTTTGTATTTCATTTGCCATTTACTTAGGCACTTTTTGTTTAATAAGAGCTTTCTCAGTCACCTCCTGATTTTCTTATTTATCCTGAAAATTGTGCTTACAGCATCACAGACTGTTGTTATAGAAATTGTGGCACCACAGAGAAAGCATTACCTCACTGCAGATTTAGGGACGATGAATAGACAGACTGTGAGAGAACAGAGTTTTTTAACATTAAGTACAGTCATTTGAATTAATGAGAAAACATGTAGTGAAAAAAAGCACTAAATGGATTAATATTTCGACTTGATTTTTTTTTAACATTTTCTCCAGGAGGAATGTCAAATAATTCTCTCTTGTCACTTCTTAAATTTCTGTTTTGCTTAAGCAAAAGGCTAAACTCTCTCTGTTTTATGTAAGAGAACTATTTTGATCTTAATGGGTAAAAATGCATTTTTAATACGAATCACAAGATCTGTATACCTATGCCACCTTAATGCGGAGACTGTTCTTCAAACGTAAGCAGCTTTATGAGCAGAACTCACATCTAAACTCTTCTTCATGGATGTGAGAGGCTGCGAGTGCTGGTCTAGTCATACGGAGCAGCTGAGACATTCATTATATGTGGATTCTATGTGATGTAGTATCACAGATGAGTTCACTCAGTATAGACATGAATTTGTCTCCTCGACCTGGCTAGATATTTTCACCATATGCAACAGCTGACACATCTACCCTTCTATCAGATTTAATGGTTAAAAAAATGGGAGAAACCTTTCTAAGAATTATGGAGGAAAAATAAAGTTTTAATGAAAACAGAAGAACAGAATTTCAGGACCAGACAAATATGCACAGAAATGTCTTTGATTACATGGGAAAGATTTCCATGGAACAAACCTATAAATTTAAATACCCTTTTTCTAGTCTTCCAGGATATAAATGGTGTAATGCACTACAGACTTTCTGGACTTCAACTACTCTAGACTGACACACTTCAAAGTGCCAGTTTCTCTAGAGAACCATGTAAGCAGCTTCTGCTAATTACAGAGAACCAGTTGACAACACAGTCACTGGCTCTATAGAAACAGAAGAAGAATTAAAGGATTAAGAAAACATACAATATGCCAAAATATCATAATATCACCCTTTTAATTCAAAATTGTATCTCACAATTCAGGTGTTGGTGCTGACAACACTATGACTACACAAGATGTTATCAAAGGTGTGAAAAAAGTTATATTTGTTCACTAACTTCCTTCACTTCTAATATTCCTAACAGGCCTAGTCAGCCCCACACATGCGTGCTTGTTATGTCCATTTGCCCTTCAGCTGGTTTCCCACACATCAAGCCAGACTATGAGCCTCAGGAGGGAGTTAGCTGCTCCTCCAAGCTGCTATGAGTCACTGTGATGTCTGCTGCGTAGGCCAAATTAAGCCTGAATTTCTTGCTTCCACTAGACAGGAAGAACAATGAGGAAAAACATGGCAAGGAGGTGAGAAAAGATCAAAAAGCCAGGAATCCTCTCCCTCATTATCCCTACCTTCCTGTCATAGCTGTCATAGTGCATGGTGATGATGGAAATAAATCAAAGACTGGGCAGAATTGTGAGAAAGAGTACAGTATTCCAACTTTCAAATATTCAGTGTCACTTTAAATACTAATCTCTCATGACAAATTAAAAAAATCTATGCCACCTCATAAAATAAGTACATATTCTTGTACCCTGTTAGAAGTATAAAGACTTACTTATCGGATTTATCCTTGGATGTGATCACACTTGTCACAGATGTATTTTGTTTAAACCTAAAATACAGCTGGGGTAAATGAATACTTACCTAGCATTTCAGCCAATTATTATTGTTTGTACACAGATTCCTATTGTTTTAGTAGATGAAACCCTTAATCACAGAAATTAGAACACTAACATAAATCGTTGACTAAAGGTTAAAACAAGTCACTTCAGCATTTTTTATGTTACACATAACCATCTATTCAGGCACTACAGTGGAGGAAGGCTAGAATCACAGACATCCCTGCCACACAAAATTTTTGAACTCTACTGTGAAATCAAGATTTTTTTCATTTGATCTTAGCTGTCAGGACAAGACACTGGGGTACGAAATTTGGTTTCAGGCTGAGACTGGTTGAGACCAGTCAGTTTAATGGTGATCACTAACCTGCTTTATATTATACTTTTAAGAAGCCCAGTTTGTGGACAAGGAGTTCCTAAGGTACTGGTGGCTGGGAGGAAACTTTGGACAGGAAGGGGCATGAGGGGAAATGCCAGTATGCACATGCACTTTGAAGGTACCAACCACTGTCAGAGAGGAGATACTGAGTTTAGAAGTAATGCTGTGTTGCCACTTTCATATTCATTAAAGAAACAACAAACCCCGCGCCCCCCCCCCAATAAGACCAACACTGAATACAAACTCTGTTTTTGTAATGATATCAGCACTACTCGTGAACAGTACCTTCCTTCACTTTCAGGAAACCACATAAATTCATTTCTGCGCATAGTGCTATAAACAGTCACCCTAGTACTCATAAAAGCAGATGTAACTGATCCATCACATGCAACTTACAACTGCTTGCAGTGTCCTTGCTGCCACAACTGCTTTCTGGGCACCCATGAGCAGCTGAAAGAAACACAAACCTGCTAATCACTGAGGTACTCCTATAACTCTACTGCACTCAACATATGTTGCAAATACAGTCCTTGCCTATTTGCTTTAAAAGCACCGCTTCTGTCTCATCCCAGCTGAATCACCAGCAGTTTGTTTTCCTTCAAATCCCTCTGCCTGCCAGACACTGGAGTGACTAATGAACTGCAGAATCTGGTCTGTATAAAAATTTGACTGAGCAAACTAACCATCAGCATGTTGATGACACTGCCACCCAAAATATCACAGTAAAAAAAGAGTAACAATTTACATGGGCTCTGAGCCAGTCTGTCCTTCCTATTCAAATTTCAGAAAAGCATGACCTAATTTCTCCACAAGCAGTAGAATTTGGAGCTTTTGTTCATTCAGTTTCCTTTATTTCAGCATATGTTTTTGCCACAGATGACTACAGTCATTAGGAGAAAAAATATTTATTTGGGTAAAACTAAATACAGCAAGCATATAGCCTATAATAAGAATCTAAGAGTAACAGAAAGAGTCTGTAGCACTCCTTTTCAACAGCTGAATACCTGTCCTGGTCATCTAGTGATAAGATTCCCACACCCCAGACCAGTCCAACACACTGTAAATTCAATTCTGTTTATATTAGAAGCATGTTCTTTCTGTCAAAACCAAATTTTCTGAATCTTCCAGCAACTTCTATGCCTGCAGTATCACGCACATTTTACTAAAAATGAAGATTAAGACAGAGAAAACTGAGGACAGAGGGAGAACAAAGTAATACAGTAGTAACACAAAGCAGTATATCGACTACTCCTATTCATTTTTTCTCATACACAAGGCCTAATGGATACCCACTGGCATTGGAAAGAACCATACAGCACTACGCTGCACAGTTTCTCATAGCAAGGTAGTATGAAAGACTGTGGTTTAATTCCACTTAATCCTTTCTAGGTGGTATTTTCTAAAATTTCCAGGTACATGAAGAACAGATGATCTATTGCTTTTCATTTTGATATTTGAGACAATTCCACAGTTTATGATTAATTTCTGAATAACAAGGACCTCCCGTTTTATATTTAAGCATAGAAATCTGAAACAAAGTTGCAATGGCTGAAATAATCACTTTTCCCCTTGTAACATAACATAGTTATCCCAGCATTTGAACATAACTATGTTATGTAAATATTTATCTAAGTAACAAAAAATTATGAGATATTTTTCCGTGGAAAGCTTATCTATCTAGTTAACACTGCACTTCAGCCATACTCTCTCATACATTTGTACAGGACAATATACATGGCTAGCTATAAAAATGATCTGAGCGGATATGCATATTGCTCTGTTTATACAAAGGTTGCAGTAACGGTATTAATTACTTTTATTCTGGATACTACCTGAAGAAAATCTGCAGCCAGACAGGTCAGTGCCCTCCACATTCATAGGCAATGGAAAAAGCAGTCAGCTTTCCATTTTTTCACTATTCTGTTACTCATTTGAACAGAATCCCACCAGAAATGGGATTATCCCATGAATGGTTATCCCATGGATGACCTAATTTATCAGAAAATGCACTTCTCTCCTCATGAATTTGTACAGACAAGCATTTAGATTTCAACACAGATTTAGCCATTTACATTTAAAAATCAGATACTTTACAAGCAGCAGTAAACAACACATCCAAAACATAAGGTCTTTTTTTTCCAGATAAGAAAATACTGTGACTTATCACCATCTCTGTATTAAACAAGACTACAAATGTCAGAAATTAATTTCTCCAAAGGCTTCACCGCTTTGTTTTACCTGCTTCTGTGTACTTTAATCCTACTTTTACTTCTTCGTGCTTTGCTTTTGGTGGCGGCCAGACAGTCTGGAGTCTCCCTGGAGTCTTGTCGTCTTGCTCTGAGGGACTCAGGTCAGGCTGTTAAAAATTATGCAAGAAAAAATTAAAGTCTGCAGTATCAATTTATTCCAAAGCAGCAACTGCCATGCTCAGCTCTACATGGGTACTTCAGAACGGTTATCTGCCTCGTTCTACTGATCGAAACAGTGCTCAGTTGCTTGGAAGGGATACAAAGAAATCAGTGTAGAAAAATAATTTTGAGGAGGAAAATAACATTACGCATGTGACATACGACAATGATTTGCTGACACTGTTCACATCAGTGTGGAAAGCTGTCTGCTCTTTGGTGAACCATACAGATGGTCAAGAACATGAGGCTTTTTTTTCCCTGTATCATTTTTTCAGAGTGAAAAGACCCATCTGTGCTCCTCTTACACGTAAACATTAGTGGGATTCACCTACGACATCATTTGACAGCATAATTTTCTGGAAGCACAGCTAGTTTATGAAATTCTTGCCCCACCCCCAGCAGCTTGCTCAGTCCACATACCACGTAACACTGCCACATCAAAGCGCTGCTGCGGCTGTTAATGGGACTGCCCTGTCAACTGGAATGCTAAAATAACCCTGTAAAAAGGGGAAAATACCCCCACTAAACAAACATTTTTTCAGACATTTACCATTCTGGGTTGGTTTTTTTTTACACCTCTAACCTTTCTGTAATCTGGTGTACAACATGCAGCTATGAGTAATTGCATACACACAATTGCAGCAACAGCAAAACCCCGTGTGAAAGGTGCCCCCTAAATGGCCCACATGAGCAAGGAGAAAGGAAAAGCAAGACCCTTTTACTCTGACTTTGCCCTGAGAAAATGAACACTTGTACTAGACCGGACGTTAATCTGACACTTATGAAAGCCACTCCCGCTGACTCCTGTGCCTCCTCCCTCACCATGTGCGATGACAGCGTCCCAAAGAGGTTTGCTGGAAGCCACACAAATGCTTACGCCAGCACAGCACAGGGAATGGTGTAAGCAGGAAGGAGCAAGCCAGGAATGGGAAGGGCGCGCACAGCCTGCAATTGCTGTACATGCCATGGCCAACGAGTACCTCTTTTCTCCTCCCCATAGGTAATTTAATACAAACTGGTATTATCGGTCTACCCAGGTGTCAGTCAAGATTTCAAAAACGTTTTTAATTTTATATAAGAATAAAAAATTCAAAGACAGGACAACCAACACAGCAAATTAACTTCAGAATCTTCAGGTTTAGGGTCCAAACCTGCAAATTTAATTATTCAGATAATTCCCCATTTAGCCAACAAGAACAATCTTCTGGACTGATTGTACCTGCCACAGATCTAGCTGTAAGAATTTTGGGTTGGGGAAACCCCAACCCAAGGGTTACTTGCTTAATTAAAGAGTTGAAATCACACTCCAATTCATTTATCATTATGGTTCCATGAAAACTTAGCATAGTTGGTTTTTTTTTTTAATTTCTTAAAAATATACTAACTAAATCTCCATATGCCTAAGAATATTAACTTTGCAAATGCTTATATTAATCCATAGCTGGAGTCACCTAATTGGAATCACTAAGTTATACTCGGATAAGGTTAAATGTTTATCAATATTTGCAAAGCCAGATACACGCATGCAAATAAGAAAAAGATTACTTTAAATTCTATGTCTTGGACAAACTGAGTCGACAATCATCCATAACTTCCTGTATCAGCTCTTACCATAACATTATTCCTAAAGGTAAAATGAAATATTATTTTAAAAATAAAAAGCTCAATGAAAGAACACAGGGTAAGATTGAGAAACTATTAAATAATACTACAGTAAATATTTGCAGTACCATACTGATTTAAAGCCACACTTAATATATAGGAAACTGTTTTGTAGTGATCTTTTAGAACTAGAAACTGATTTTTAAGTTCTCACTTCTAATTGAAAGACTGTGATTATCACCAGTTCTCACTGAATTCTGCTACAACTGCAGATGATCAAGAATTATAACAAATTAGGCCCAAGATGTCTTCAGTTGGGAATCCAAAATTTGAGATTGCCAAAAGAAGAGGACAAGTCTGACATTTTGACCTTAAGTCCCCACCAAAAATTTTTAAATAAGAAATTATTTTTTATCCATCTACTTCCAGATCTTACGAAGAAAAAATACTCCAACCTACAGATTTGTCTGATGGTCCATCCCCAGGTTTTGATTTTGACCTTTCAAATACAGCTTTCAAGGACTCTTTTTCATTTCTCATTTTGCGTTTTATGGCTTCCAGCTCTGAAGTATCTGCAGTTGTTTCTTTTTTGGGAGGCCGTGTGAATAAAGCTTTGAAGACATCCAGTGCAGATTCAGCAGGGCTTGATTTTATTTCCTCAGAGGGAAATCGTGGTTCTGTTTTGCTGGAGGCTTTGTTCTCTTGAGCTTCATCACTGTCCTCGGTCTCCCCAGATCCCTCACCAGAGTCCTCGGTTTTATCTTCATTCTTGGAGACGTCTATGTTTAACAAGTGCGAGAGTTGTTCCAGGAAAGTAGGACTTGCTTTAGGTTCAGCTGATCTGTTTTTAGTGGTCAAACCTGATGTAATACTGGGTTTCTTAACAGGCTGTCGCAATTTAAGCAGAGCTAAATCATTCTCCCTTGGTTTTATTTCTGTAACAGTTTCCCCACCCTCTGTGGTTAGTCCCTTTTTCCTCACACGTAGTCCACTAAAGAAAGCAGGCAGCTGGAAAGTTTTTTCAGCCAGCGCTGTTTTTTGGAGCGATGTATTATCGACTGAAGGTCTTTGTTCTTCATCTGGAAGTTCTTGAGGGCATTCCCCCGCAGCAAGCAAGCGACTGAACTGCTCATCCATTAATATTTTCTCTTTTCCATTGGAGTCATGCTCCATAATACCATCCAGCTTTTTTAGGAGCCGCTTAGAAATTGGTGGGTGTAACTCAATGTCATCTGTACCCACAGTGTCATCACTGTTGCTGTGCCCTTCTGATTCTGACTCTTCCTTATTTTGATTGTTATCGCCCGAAGCCTCAGCAGACAAAGCAGCATTATTTATCCCAGATTCGCCTGCATTGTTTTCATCGGTGTCTAGGTCCTTACTCTCCGTGTCCGATTCTGTGTCACTTGTTGTATGAACTAAAGTACCTTGTACGAGAATAGCATCCTTGTCATCATTGTCAGAGTCAGACAAAGAAGTCTGTACAAACCTTAAATGGTGAAGAAGTAATTCATTTTGTTCAGCTAACTCCAGTTCCAGGTCAGTTTGCCTGCCAGACATTGGGTCAGTTTGGCCACTGGCACTATTCATGCCGTGCTGATTTTCTGAGTCGTCATTACAATCATTATCATTCTTCTCATGCCAGGTGTTAGCATGAGTATTTATATTGCCGTGCAAAGGTTGAAATGCTTTCAGCACTGTTTCTTCTTTGGAAGCTGTAGATTCAAATTTAGTTGTAAATCCAAAAACTGTTTTCATAGAAAATGTAGTGAAAAGGTCAGGTTCGCTTTCTGATGCATTCTCCAGGTCTGAAAGTTCACTACAGCCAGGCACCGCATTTTCTTCTTCCATGTTGCGTGAAGTACAGAATCGGTTTGCTGCTAGCAGTGCTACTAACTGCTAAACAAGTATTTGCTACATGCATTCAGACAGCACACTGAGCCCACTCCAGGCAGGGCAGCAGGCAGCCTCCCCCAGGCCACCCTCCCCTCCTTCCGCTTCCAGCCCCGCAGCCCGCAGCCAACGTGTCCGTCAGGTCTCCAAAATCTCCCTCAGGAGCAGCAAAAAGACCCACCGTAAAACAAGTTCTCGGCAGCGTCGGTAACTTTTTCCTTCACACAAAGGGCTTTTTGTCACAGCAAATATGCCAGCGCACTAATCTCGGCTGAAAATTCGACCAATGGTTACTGCTGGGACTCCTGCAATCCTACTGGCTGCACACAACTTCCTACATGCTAAGAAGTGCCAAGCAGCTACACAAACAAGGCTCCTGAACAGAACTGCGCGCAGTTGTAGCTTGCTACTTCCTTATCCCAGGACGCGAGCTGTGAGTGGTTTTCAGCAGAAAATTCCTGACGGATTCTTTCGCGTAGTCTTTCCACTTTGATAAAGATCTTCTTTTGTAAATCCATAATCACCAAAAAATGTCAAATGGAAACCCAAAGTAAGGAATGTGAAGTTTCCAGTGCCACTGCCTGGAGCCTGTGCAGAGTCCCCCGTTCCCAGCCAGCCAGAGCAAACTCGGGTGAGCGCCCTTGAAGCTGAAGAAAGCAGAAAAAAAAAAAAAAAGGCTCTCTTTGGATTTGCCACAGGTTTCATCTGGAATGCAGATTTCAGCCTCCAGGGCCATGAACAAAAACCAACAGGACTGGTTTCATATTACTACTGTCCTAACTCTGCACAGCTATTTCTATGAACTGTACACAGGTACTTATCAAAGGCTTTCACCACACCCAGTGACTGGGAGCTGTTTGGGTGGGCAGGGTGAGCCGCCAGCACTCAGGAATGCCAAGTTAACTGTTTAGAAATCAGGCAGGCTGTCCAGCTGTGCGGCACCCAAGCTTGGATTATTTCAAACCACAACAATCTCTGCTGACATATTTCTTGATAAGTTTCATCTATACATATTGCCACAGTAATGCTGTATGTGTGAGATTTGTTTTAGTTAATATTGGCGAAAATATTTGAAGGAAATCTTCAAGACTATAACTCAATATTAACAGAAGCTGTCAGGGATAATAAATATTTTTTTCAGAACACACATATAAAGTACAAACTACTCCTCAGCACCTTTGATAATTGGAAAATCAGTATCATTTAGGTCAGGTTCCAGCCAGAAGTCTTCACTTTTGTTCCTTTTCTTATTTTTGGAACTACAGAGACTGCAAATCTGCAGGAATTTATATTCTTCTTATTCCCTGGCCTTTAAGAAATTTATTTAGTGAAATTTCCATCTTGGTACCTTAGAAATTCAAAGATAGTATTCTTTTTATGCATTCAAGTTAGTAGGTCATTCTACAGTCAGCCATTCAGCTGTGATGAGTAATCTTAAACAAGCAACATGGGCAAAGCTGTCCTTCACAGGGAAATCAGCTGCAGATCACACCACTGTGTCAAATCACTGAAAACTGTTACTGAAAAGCTGAATATTACAGACAACAAGTAACACCAAAGTATCACAACACATTGAACTTTTGGTTTAATGTTTAAAAATTTAGACAGTACAAAAAGCATGTGTTTACCTTTTCAATATACTATAAAAGATCACAAAGTCAACAGCAAAAGTCATTGGTATCTACCGCAGGAGGAAGAAAGTTTCCCGAAAATCAGATTGTAATACTAAGGGCTTAGATGAAGCTTACAGACACCTCTTCAATTACAGGGTTCCATGCATTCCTCTAGACAAAGGGCACTGGAATCATTCCCATCTTTATCTGTGATTTAACATAGCACAATGTCTCCTGCCTTACTGCCTGCCATTTCCTGTAGTAAGCTCTGGACTTGCTTCCCCGCTACGCTTAATCACCAGGTGCCAAGGACAGAAATGACTGACAGGTCATGGTTCCCCTGGTTCTCTAAGCTTAATATAGATTAATATCATAAAAGGAAGCTCTGCATAAGGAAAGAGACACATAGTCTTTACCACTCGCTATGCCAACCTATTCGTATAATCCCCGGGTTAAGAAGACAAGTGGAAGGCAGCTACTTTGGCACTGGTGATTTCCCTGAAGACAAGATTTCTTGAAGGCAAATCTACAGCAATTCTAAATTTCATGTTAGGACAAAATAACAATGGCAAAGTGACCCTATTGAACCAAAGTTTTCTACATTTAAATTTACATCTGTTTTTACGTTCAACCACAGGACTACTTGTTCGTTGCCCTGATAATTTCTATGGTTCTGCCTTGCTTACTTATTTATGTACCTATTTATTTGGGGTTTGGTTAACTTATGATGCATAAACATTCAATTGTATTTTTCAACAACAGTTTTGTTGGTCACTAACAAAAAATATACCTATATGAAAAACTTCATGGTACCTTTTAAACTAAAGATACCTATTCCGATTATGCCAAAATATTACTTTATCTGTTTATATTAATGACAACCCACACTTAGAATAAAACTTCTGTGTAATAATCGAGGGTCACCAAGCTGTAACAGTTCTATGAATATTGTACATAGGCAGGTTACTGAAAATAGTCACTATCTAACTATTTAAGATTTTAATAGCACATACGAAAAGTTTAGTGTAAAACTGGAGTTAAAAGCAGGAAAACCATACGTTATTTTTAAACAACATCTCAACAAAATTTACAAGACTATGATCAAATTCGTAGTGAAAAGGATAGTGCTTTGAGTATTAGGCCAAAGTTATGCAATGTATCGAGATGCTAGAAAACCCAGAGTTGAACACTGAATAATTAAAGCTCCAAAAGTAGAAATATACCTCATAAAGCCAGAGGTAAATCTCACAAGCCTGAAGAAAATGATACTGCTTTATATGTACCTCTTCTCTTGATAACAAACTCTAGGAAGTGAGAAGAAACTTTCAAGCTTTTTGAGCATTAGTATGAACAGAGGAACTCATCTCTGTATATGCCCCTGAAGAAATGATCAAAAAGTGGAAGTCAGCCAGTATCCCAAATTCAGCATGAAGTCCATAAACCCCCAGCCTCAAATAACATTTTCGTAAGGACTTTTTTCTCACAGTCTGATGATCACCCCAGTGGATGTTCCCCTGTTGAGACACTGGGCAATTGATAATGAAATACACATTGGTACTTACCCAATAGAGTGTTTCTGGGCAAAATACATACACAATATATGCCCTTGATATTTTTACACAAGAAGGAGATCATCATACTGTGATGTGCAAATGAGACAGAGCCAGCTTGTTGGCAGAAGTGTTTTAATACTGTGTGGATCTACCTCATAAGGAAAGTCTCTATGAATGGGCTGTAACGCTGCATCTGAAGGAAGAAACAACTTCAAAATCTCTTCCAAAAATTAGTTATGATAATGTTACAAGTCTCTTAATAAAACTGACAACTCTCTGGTGCCTCAGAAAAGGCCCTAAAACCTGTCACAGCAACTTTCAGGGCAGTCAACGCACTAATTATACAAAAGGACAACCATTCCTTACAGTTTAAAGCACATCTAATAATCCACACCCTTTCTGACCTACATTTCATCACAGACAGAAGTCACACCTACAGCTCGGTCCAGTTCTGTTCTTGAGGTGTCTAAGAGCTCCCCTGAAGTAGGTTTTAAAACTAGCTTTGAAGAAAACATGCAATAAGTCAGAATAAAGTAACCTAATTTCTATCAGTATCATATGGCAGGGCTCACGTTTCCTGATGCCATATCTGTTCAGACTGCCTTTTCAGATCGCTGTAATAGCAAACTAGAGAAACATGAACACTGTATGAAGACACATTCCTCAAAACAGCCAAGTAGCTAAACTGTATAGAAAACAAACTTTCTACTGTTTTTTCAACATAAAGAGCCTCAAACTCAGAAAATTTTGCACCATTTCTTGAAAATAATCATAGAATCAAATACGCACGAATTGTGTCAGGCTGCAGAAGAGCCACGTGAAGCAGCAGGCTGTGGTTGTGGCTCAGGCAGTTTGAATTTATCTGAAGCTCAGCTGACACAGTTCTGCCCTCTGCCCTGTCCCCAGCCCAACCTTAGTGTGCTGCCTGATAACGATCTTAACATTCTCCTTCTCTCCTGTCAGTCTCTCCTGCTGTTTATCTCATTTTATACTTGGTATTTTAACTCTTTAAATGCTTTAAAGTAGAAAAGGCAGAGAAAATGCAAGGAAACCTACAAGTCCTGGATTTTCATAATTATTCTCAGCCTTGTTACCTCGCTACAGACCATTATGTGAGCAATTTTCCTGAGGTTTGAAAATCTGGGTATCACCAACTTAATCACTTTAAATGTAAGTCAATAAGTTTAGATGTAGCAACAGAAACATTGACATGATAATTCTTATAAAAATTCAGCATTACATGATGTTAACAGAATGAGTGGACACCAGACACATTTGTTGTAGGGGGCTGTAGAAATGCAATGTGGTTTTTAACATCTTCATCAAAACTCTGCTTGACATTGTGATATGGACTACTTCAGAGAATATGAAAGAAGATCATAATAATTATATGGTCATAAAACCAGAAAGCACATTAAGGAAGCCAGTTTACTGTTTTGAAGGAGTGCATATTGTATCAATAAATGTATGGAAGAGTTAGCATGTAAAACCCATCACATGAAAAAACAATGGTAGTTCTGAGGTAGAACTTGTGGAAGAGGTGTATTGGCTGATGTCCTGGTTAAAACGAGCAGACATACAAGTAACAAAGACGGGAACAAGATCACTGTAAGCTGTGTATGTAAATTGAGTAAGATCTTTGTGTATTAAGTACTTAGTGTAACAAAGAATGGAGATGAATATTTAATCTTTTCCCTTTGTGCTTTCCTTTTCTAGATTGCTCTCTTTTCACCTTCTTTTCATTTCAACGGGCCTTTTGCTCCCCATCTACAGTATGATATAACAGTTAAAGATTAAACAAAAAACTTTATAAAATAAAATCCACATAGTCATGTCAAATAATTTACCAGAAATTCTTAGAGTAATTATTAGCTATTATTAGTTATTTTAGCTGCATTTTACATCTCATTTATGTGCTTTCTTATCTGAGATGAAGTGCTGTATAAAGAATAGGGTGGAGTTGCATTTCTGTTTTGTTTCATTATCTTCCATATCTCGATACCTCCTCTGTGCTGGATTGTGAATGAGAACCCAGCATGCTTCAATTGAGATTTAAAATCTAACGCAGGATTTTTTTTCAGGCTTCTGACACAGATTGTGCATTTGAAATTCCTGTCATTCACTCTCTTCTTCATCTACTTTATCTGCCTCATTCAAACTAGTAGAAACCTACAAACGTCTTTTCAAGAACATAAGCAAATACTAGTATCTCTATATGTGCACATATACAAATATATTATGCATTTAGGTAAGGATGCTCCTAATCCACAGAAAGCAGAGCTATTCAGTAAGAAGCTTTGTTTTTCACATTGTCACTATTATGAACATAACTGCATTTTAAAACAGTAGTGCCTAACTTTTTGATCAGTCAGGCTAAAGTTTTTCTTCCAATAGCAGGAACAGGCCATAGATCACATGACAATGTAGTGCGACTGTGAGTCAATAAATTGGTCCACTTCAGTTGCAATTTCCTGGAAACATCATCTTTGTTTCAGAGTTGCCCTTCAGACATTTGACTACAGATGTCTTGCTGTCTGGTCGGAGGAGTGCAGGGCAGGCAATATCTGGGAACGGATTGCTGTCACCAGAGCAACTCAAGCAGCTTATTTCTGGCCATTAACTTTCTTACAGGCTGCTTACAGCAGTGCTGCAGTCCAAATGGATTCTGATGGCAGCACCAGCTGCAGCCTTCTCACTATTCTTCTTGCAGCTCCTCCTCCAGTTGCATGTCACACAAGTGGACATGGACTCATCTTGAAGAAGAAACATTGTCTTTGAGATGCAACTGCTCTGCAAGTAATTAATTTCAGAGTTCTATTCCAAAAGACTTGCAAGAAAGAGAGTCACAGGGAGTGAGCTGCAGGATAAAGTGTCCTGGTGGGTCACTAACAGCCCATCAGCCCATGCCGCCCTTTTTTATAGAAATGGAGAATTCTGTTCTGAATCTCTTGGAAATAGTGGAATAAATATTCTTCCTTGTAAACTAAAAGAAACTGAAATCATTCCCTTTTTTGTAACACAGTTAATTAGATATGTAGATGGAAAATGCTGTTTAAAGAAGATTAACAAAAATGGAAACAAACTGCTTACTAATCTTAGACGTCTCTTATTTTACTCAAATTATTGCTCTTTAATGGCATTTAATTTGGAACTTCTGCTCTATACGAGGACTTTGTAAATGCAGACAAAGTATCCTCACGGACTGCATTCTTCCTGCTGTAGCATATCTTTATAGCAGTGATAACAACTGTCACAGGTCTTTTCAGTCCAGTTATTTGTTTTCATCTCAACATTTTATTACAAGGATAAACCTGTACCTTCAAAGTACTACAACAACCTTCTAATAAATTATTTCAGGAAAAGGAGGTTAAGACAAGAAATCAATTTTGTAACTAGCTTAAGAGAATAGCAACAGTGAGTGTAAGCATCATTAAAAGCATTTTAAATGTACGTCTAAGTCAATTCTGTTATTCCTACCAATAGATGTCACTGTTACACAAATTTGTGTTAGTGTTTGCACAAACTGTGTTACGTAGTCTAGTCTTTAATGTGTGTTCTTTCAACCATTCCATCCTTTCCATGTTTCTTTCCTGTTCTACTACATTCCGTTCCCTTCTCCCTCCAACTTGAAAACTACTGCCAAAACGTGTCTGCCTGTAAGCTGGTACTGCTCATCCTGGGAGCATGTGAGCATTTCCAGCTAGATAAGGCTCAGTGATGTTGAGCAAGTCTCACATTCTGATTAACTCCGGTTGCCATCTGAAGCTTCAGTGTCTTACATCCCACGAAGTTTAGAAACTTTTCCTGTCAAATTCATGGCCAGTCTGACTCCAGTGCCAGTTCAGCTGCTCCAAAACTCTAAGAAGCAATAGCATGGCTCCCAGCAGTCCTGGGTTGTGCATATGCATGCCAATACACACACACACGCGTGCACATGTGCATGGGTGCACACACTCACACACGTACACGCACGCACTACTTGCTGACTTGAATCTTTCTGGTACCTATTCTTATCCTTGTTATCTCCTAGTTGTTAGCTCCTGCAATCCATTTCCAGGAAAACAACTAATTTAAACCAAACATCCATCATGGTTTTAGAAATGACACATCATGTATCTTAATCTCTTTATATAATTTTAAAACTTTCCTGTACGTATTGCTCAGGCTTCGCTGCACACAGGCATATGGACTCACAAACCATCTGGAAAACTGTATCCCACCCAAAACGTTGCAGTTTGTCAGATATTTTGGAACCTGGTTTTAGACATACCAGAAATAAATGCATACCAGCAATGTAACCATATATAATTAATGCTTGTTGAAACCCAGTATAGAATGAATAGAGTCCTACTCACATTCAGTTCCAGGCTCAAATGCAACACATTTCTGTTGATCTTCTCCTTCTCACTTGAATGAGCAAATGGGTTTGAGTGCCCCACTCTGCGATCCAAGACCCAGGTATCTTCATCTCTGTTCACCACATCCAAATTATTCAGCCTTTCAGTGAAATCATCCTTTAAAGTAGACTCTGCTGGAATGCCAAAGTGAAATGAAATTAAATTAAATTAAATTAAATTAAATGAAGTAAAATAAAATAATTGTATGTATCTGCAGATGATCCCTGCATATAGAATGTTCTGTACCTTTTTGAAATTCCAGTACATGCTACCAACACATGCACTTACAGTGCTCTTATTTGTTTAAAACAAAACAAAATGGCATAAATTGGATACATACTTTATTTTCACTCAGAAACAAATGTTTTTGCACTTAATTTTTGTGGGGCAGATCTAGCAAAGAAAGTGGGCTGCCTGTCTTTCTCCTACACACAGACACACCTGGTGTATAAGGTGCTTGAGTTTTCACCTCCTCTGCCAAGGCCCTCTTACTTGGCCTCCTGAATGTGCTTGTTACACACACATATTTCAGAGGTGGCTGTGAAGTATAAAATTAAGCTAAGAAAGCTCAACAGACTGATTGGACGAGCTTTTTGACATTGGCTAAACACAGCCTTCGCGGGGACTGTGCCAATCCACATTAGTCCCTTACACCAAATGTGTAAAAAGCAGTTCTTTCAATTAGAAGTCATACTTAACACTGTACCTTGCTCCAGTAACCTTAAACGCAGTGTCAACCTAGTTTTGGAATGGTTTAGTTACAAACAAACATTATGAATTTAGTGGGAGAGGTAAGAGCAAAACCTGAGTCTAGAGTACACACCTCCATGTCATGCACTACAACCACCCAACACTCTCCCTCCTGTTCAAAGCAGCACTGGTTTATTGGTCCCCCAAAACAGTAGTAAGTCTTTTTCTGCATGATAGCCTCTAATTTAGCAATGAGAAAACCAATGAATTCCATAAAGTTGGTGCGTTCTTTAAAGTGTAATGTCTGACATGATACAGGATATATATACCTCTTCTTTTATTCCCTAGGATGTAAACCCTCTTTTATCCATCTTGGAACATTCTAGTGCACAATTCAGATACTAGCACAATTTCTGGCTGCTACATAGGATAGCTTAGCACTACACAAGCAACTGTACTTAGAATTTTGTAATTTATTTTTAATTTTTTTGCATTTTCACTAATATTAAAAGACCACGTTATAAAAGAGGCACTAGGATTGGAAATTGTAAGCCTGTTCGCCCAAATACAGGCAGATTTTCAAACTTTCTGAAAGCTTATAGCTCCAAATAATTTAGGTGTCACACTGTATCAATAAGCATAGTGAAGTAAAATACTTGGTAAGATGGGCAACAATCCAAAGTACAAATCAGTTATTATTGTTTGAATAAACTCATCTTTCTTCTTACTCACACAAAGTCTCATAAAGAGATCCTATCAAAAGACAGCATTGCTGAAAAAGAAGTACTACACATACCTTACACTTTTTGAAATTATGCACTGCATATAAGATGAAAGTGCATCAAGATATTCAAACATAAGACAGCGTATTTTAGGACATACTCAAGTGCAGATGTGCCATCTTTAAGGTCAGGCATCTAAAGAGAGACTTGCTTTCTGACTTTCCAATTATTACTTAATGTTCTGTTATCTATGGGTTTACCCCGCTAGCTGGTGACCCCATTCTTCCCTGAACCAGTTCTCACCTGTATGTGCCGTTACCATACAACCACTTCTATGCTAGGGGACCCATCCACCTCAGCAGACAGTGGAATATGAAAGAATTTTAACCATCCTTCTAACTGTTCTATTTTAAGTAAATTCTTAAATACTGTGCCATATTTTTCCCTTAAGTTCATCATTCTGTCAGCTCTGACAGATGGATTTTACTGCTACTTACACTTCTCCAGGAAACAATTTTTTTTTAATTGGCAACCCAGTGTAATCCACCAAGAGGAAATTTAGATTGTTCCTATAATTTCAGAGACTGTGGTTGAATTAGGCTTATTTGTTACATAAATTTATAACGAATGTTTCACAATATCTGAATGTGTGTTTAAAAAGAGGTCATATATGTCTTATGCATGTATATGCAAACACACATATATATCCATGCACTCACAGGCTAAATTTAGGAAGTTTTAAAATGCATATGCTTATCCTTCAGCCAACTTCGCTGATTTAACAACATCTTTTTTTTTTTTTTTTTTTTC
>Ga0065711_1004411_pt1 | contig 23657 bp, 22 predicted proteins | sample Hoacrofraction12_FD_59098 | JGI IMG/M metagenome (GOLD analysis project Ga0065711, IMG submission 59098) | Hoatzin crop microbial communities from Cojedes, Venezuela - Epithelial fraction 12 v2 (version 2) | ecosystem: Host-associated > Birds > Digestive system > Esophagus > Crop | place...
CGCGGCACCGCGGCCGGCGCGTCGCCTCCCGCACGTGGGAGGTGGGCGGCCGTCACCCGGCGCTGCGCTTACCTGTGCCTGGGTCACGGCTTTGCGTCCCGCACCAAGGTAAGCGGTAATGCTGGGGAGCTGGCAGGGAGTCTGGTTTATGCAGGAGTCTGTAACAGACCTATGGCAGTCATCTCTGTAGCTCATGGGAAAGTAAAAAGTCAGAGAACGTATTTTAATAACGATGAGCAAAATCTCTGATACGAGCAGCCCCCACCACTGAACAGGAGAACTCGGCTCTGACTGTCACGGTGCCTCTGCCCCTGGCTGCCAGCAGCTTTCCTGAAAGACGAATTTGGGGAGTAGAAGTAGACTGCCAGGACCGCGAGTGCCCGTCACTTGACATGGACCTTAGCCCAAGCAGTGGAGTTGGCCGTGCCTGTGTGCGGCCGCTCCGCTCGACCCGAGATGAGGCAGGGAAGGTGACCGTTCCGGTTTGCGTTGTGTTGGGAAACTAATTTAAAAAACAGGATGCCCAGCGAAAGCTCCTGGCGATGTCAGTGTTAGCTGCTGCTACTGACGGAGTGGAGCCCAAAGACTCGACGTGGGGGCTTTGATCATTTGTCGATGCTTGTGAAACGCGCAGCTTTGCTCCTGCCGTCCTAATGGCTTTGTAACTGATTCATAATCTCCCTCTTCTGAATGAGGTTAGGATGCGGCTGAATATGTTGCTGAGTGAATGGCTTGCTTTGTGGTGTTTCTGTTAGGCTGCAAAGAAAGTATCACAGACTCGCCTAAGAGGAGGTTTATATTTCATGTAACAGAGGATATACATCCTGACGTGCGCGCAGTTTATAATGCACTGGTAGAATTTATCATAGGAGCATCCAGACCTCTTAAACACGCACTAAATTTAACTTTAAAGCAATGCTAATTCAGGGGGAAAAAACAGTATGCATCATCTATCGTCAATTTGATAGTCTGTGATATGTGTAACCAATTGTTCTTATTTACATTAATTTGCATTGTGAAAAGCAATTTTACAGTTTCAGTCAGACTTAATAGGCAATTTGCAGCTCACTGCCTAATGGCGTAGTTACTTAAGCCTGCCCCCAGGGTGCTTTCTAGACCCGATATGAGACTAAACCTTTTAAATGTTCAATTGAACATCTTAAAAAGTCAAAAAGTCTTTATCTGTGAGACCCGGTTCATACTTGCCTTGTCATAGTTGATATTATTGCTGCGGATGCCCTTTGATTTGGATATATTTTGCCCTAGACTGCAGAGATGGTGATTTGATTCTACAAAGCATCGTGGCGTGAGCAGCTCCCGCTGCCCCCAGAGGCACTTTGCGGAAGGAAGAAGGTGAGAATGTCCTGGCAAGCCTTGCACCATGGCATTAGTTGTTCAGTAGATCTACTACCTGCATGTAATGACTGACTTTTTGCCAAGGCATCTCATCTTAATGATGCATTTCCACATTTACGAATGCATGAACCATCTCCAGTAGGTGTGATAAAACCGAATTTGACAGGAAGACTGAATGAAAGCCCTTGATTCACAACAATTTACTACGGGTTGAAGGTATTTCGGGCAAACTGCAAAACAAACTGCCTTACATTTGGGCGATGCTGTGGAGGCTGTTGTTATTGTTTGCACTCTTGGAGCACTACATGAGAACGGTTCTTTGCCCTGCCAGGTTACGCTAGGAGCTTGTCATTCTTCTAATAGCATGTTTGGTCATTGACGAGGCGCTCTGAGAGCGTGTATAAGCAGTCCTGTAGGGAAGGTTGGTTCTGAGTGTTGCAAATTAGGGAGGAAGGGGCAAAGACCATTTCAAAGATGGTGCCCCACTTCCTAATTCCTTGCTCTGGTCACGTGCCACAAATGAAGGTCATGGAAGGTTTTTAGTTATGGATTTTATGAAGAATACAACATACACGAGACCGAAGCAGGTCACTGATGGTGGATGGATCGAGCAATGACCATGGTTGTGTCTCTGGCCTTTGTTTCTAGTGGGTCATGTGGAAGGGTCAAGTGGGAATGAGTTCTGTAAGAATTACACAAAAGATGTTGAGGTGTTTGGTCATCCTTGTACTAATGATTAATGAAGACAATAGAGAGTAGGGATACTCTCTCATTTACACAGAGATAATGACAAGTTTGAGATCAAGATGAATCAAAACCTGTGCTGCTGTTGTAGTTTGGCAGTGGTCCTCTTTCACATTCAGCGGTGTTAATTTCCAACATAATTCCAGATGTTGAGATATTTGTTTCTAACCCAAGCTATTATCACACAGATATATGCACTTTGCAACAGATTATGAGAATGTGAGGATGTTATTGGATTTCTGTCTTCTCTAATACAACAAAGCAAATACAAGGTTTGCTAAATGCCATTTTCTAGGAAAGAATATTGTGCCATGCTGAACTAATGTAATACCACCATCCTCCTTCTTTAGGCGTCAGCTTTATTTCTGCAAGAGGGTTTTACTTCAAAAGATGTCGCAATTCACTTCACAGTAGTATACAAGAGAAATTCCAAAAAATTGCTGTAGCTGTGTGCTGCTTGGCATATCTTGTGTTTGCAGCATTGTGCAGAGTGCGGAAAGATAGTCAAGGAAAGTTATGTATCAAATCACCCCGTGTCCTAATGCAAAAAGTCCCTTATCTACAGTGAGCTCAAAGTATTTGAGACTGTTAATATCCCAGCCAGTTTAGCAAAAAATAGCTAAAGTAGAATTATGCTTTTGTAATGTTTTTCAACTGGATCTGGCTAGTTTGAGGCCATCTGAGGTTTGTGATGTGTGGAGGTTGGTGTAGGTAGCCTAGGCAATCTGGTGCTGTCTGTATTTGTACTTCAGAATATCGGTGATCTAACCTATTTTCAGTTTTAAGCCCTTTTTTTAAGATGACCTTTGTTGTTTTCTCACTGCTACACATTTAAAAAGCACAAAAGTTTGGGAATCAAAGTGTGAGAGATTGAAGACAGCCTTTTAAAATGGGAGGTGTAGGACATTTTTGCAGCACTAGCATGACTCTTTACTGCTTTCCCGAGAGTCACTTGTAACACAGCTAATATATTTAGCTTTTTAGGAAAAAGAGTGACGATTGCGTCTGCGCTCAATGTGAACTGTATTCTGCGGCCGAAGGCAGTGTTAGACCCGGGGCAGGACGAAGGCTGGAGCTCCTCTCCTTCCACCCATGCCCTGGACAGCCCTGGTTAAGGTCTGACGTACCCACTGTGGCCTGGCCGCAGCCCAGGTCTCTCGCAGGTGACTTTGCTCTTGTCCTCTCACACCAGCCACCTTTGTGATCCTGCTGCAGAGTTTGCCACCAAAGCCGCCAGGGAATTATGGGTTTTTTTCAGCCTCCTCTGGATTCTTCCTCTGCACTTACGAAGAAGAACTCTATACCTGGTGATAGAGGCTGGTCACCTGAGGCAGCCAGCCCCAACCAAGGTTTGAGTTGCTCCCCCCGACTCCAGGGAATTCTCTCGAAATCCTAAGGGTGTTGGGAGCAGTCCCTGCTGCTGACCAGACATTTTAGAAGAATGATCTTGTGGAACTGCCACTTGGTCTTTGTTCTACTACCCGGACACCCTGCTCTCTGCAAGTCTCTGTAAGTCAGTTGAGTTTTGTGTTTCAAAGTCTGTATTCTCCAAAATGCAGAGGTAATGCTTAATATTAAAAAAAAAACCCCACAGTAATGGAGGATTTTGGATTAGTTGGGTTCTTTCACCTTTAAATCAATGGCTGACAGGGACAATTTCTAGTTTGCTGCAGCACAGTCCAGACACAAAGGTTTTTTTGTTATTTGTTGCTGTTTAATAAACAGCAATCTGCAGATACAAAATGGTACTTTACAAACTAGTACTGCTGCGTTGTTGTGAAGATGATGCGCTGCATCTGACCCTTCTGGTAATGGACACTGGTCTTTTCATCTTTCATTGATTTTTGCAAGACGGGTTTTATCAGCTGAGCTGCATACCCTCTAGGTCCATGCCGAATACTGAGTATATTCATTAGAGCGTGGAGAAGAACTCGGGAAAGACATTAGTCCATTAATCACGTGCACGTAGAATGACCTTCATGCCTATATCTCAGAGTGGGCAGCCATGTCAGCCTGAATGGCAACGCCAGAACAGGTTAATTCTCAGCCCAGGCGAGAAGCAGGACGGTGCACTCTCTGAAGGTGGCCAGAGGAGTGGAGTCCTGCGAGGAGCAGGTGAGCATGCAAAGAAAACGACCCCAAAACGTGAAGAGTACGGCCCAAAGCGAACAGCGGCCGGACCGTGGTTGGTGTAGAGCTCCCCGGCACACGTCGCTCCTCGGCAGACCCGTCGGGGCGGGCGCGGGGGGAGAGGGCAGCCCCACCGCCACCTCCGCGCCGTCAGCCCCCGTGCCAGACCCTGCAAGCTGGGGGTGCCCGTGGCAGCGCAGCGCCGGGAGGTCTTTGCCCATGGAAGGGGATGTTGTTCTTTGAGATGCTGAGGTCCACAGAGAGAGGAGCCCAGCATTGTGACATACNAGAATTAACTCCTGTCCAGGTTGCTCACAGCTTACTTGCGTAGACTGTCCCATGTCCNGAGTCCTTTTCCGTGGCGTGGAATGATCATTAAGGCAAATTGGAAATCAAATGAACAGACATGTTGTGCTTCCAAAGATTATGCCAGCATTTTGAAGCTGTGATTACAGCATGGAACAAGGCAGAACATACTTCTTTAAAAGGAGTTATGTGCAATAGCATGAAAGCTTTTCTGCAGCTATTCTGATAACAGAGTGCACAGACTGTCTGCAGAAACCGGGCAAGCAGCCGTGAGGTGTTCAGCTGGAGCGGACGCTCTGTTTGCGCTGCTGCCTGGTCCCCACTGCTGCGCCGTGGCTGCCGGAGTGGGACCGGCGCGGCTGGACCCTCACGGGGAGAGCACGGGCGAGCGGGCGGCGGGGACGCCATCGACCCCGTCCCCCCGCCAGAGGGGTCGATGTGAAGCCAGAAGGTGCCGCAGCCCCCAGGGACATCCTTCTCGTTTAAGAAGTCCTTCAAGCTGAGCAGGGTCCCATTTAGGAAGAATGAGAAAGAAGCTGGGGACTCCTCTGGGTCCTCTCCTGCGGAGGAGGAGACCAAGGCAAGGCAGAGGCCGAGGGGGAGGAGAACCCCGCTTGCCCGGCCAGCGGGATGGAGCCATCGGCTCCCCCGGGATGGGGACGGTGGAGGAGCAGAGCAGCCCTGGGAGAGCAGTCCCGCTGCCGACGGGCGGCTGGGAGCTGAGCCCAGGAGGGAGGGTGCAGAAGCGGGGGGAAGCAAGGAGGAAGGGAGGCAGCATCCAGGGGATACAGCCAACCCAGAGGAGCCCTCGAGGGCATGGCGGGGAGAAACGTGGAGAAACTTCACAGAATTCTGACCTTCCACTGCGCCCAAAGGGCCTCATCACAGCAGCATCCCTGTGCTCTGGCCGCTCCCAGTCCGCTCTCCGCCCGGCCTGGGTTCGTGCTTGGGATCGCCCCGACCAAGGGGCAGGACCTTGCGCTTGGCCATGTTGAACCTCCTGAGGTTTGCCCGGGCCCACCTCTCCAGCCCGTGCAGGTCGCTCTGGAGGGCTCCGGGCAGAGGCAGCGGCGCGGGAGGGTGGGACAGACCTTGGAGGCAATGCCTGTCTGCTCGAGTGAGCACGGGGACACTGCGGAACAGGGCTGTCTGGGGCTGGGACCGCTGGTGTCCCACCAGAGCAGGAATGCGTCAGACTGCTGCTACGACGCAGCCCGTGAGCTCTGTCAGTGACATAAAAACACTTTTTAGTTTATCCCCGAAATGTTCTGATACGCTGAAAATCCTGACCGCACTGACTGGTTTTGATTTACTTTTCTTTCTCATCCCGATAGGCCAATAGTGCTGTATATTTCCCAAATAACTCCAGTGTCTAATTTGCCAATTCTTTTTTTTGCTTTCTTTACCAAATCTCAGCTACACTTTGAAAAAAGAGGTGACTGTCAGCTTTGTTTGTGAGGTTTCATTGACGGTTCTCAGAACACCCACGTTCGAGCAGCTTTGTGACTTTTGGTTAACTGCTGTGGAAGCTGCGTTGTGACAAAAGTATGATTAATGATTGCTTTTGCATGTTTCTTATAAATGAGACACTGTCACTAAATAAATACACCAATAAATGGACTGGGTGTGAAACAACATGTTTTTCACCAAAAATGACATCCTTAGTTGTAAATTTTAACAGATGTCATGAAACGAAAGATAATATAATCTCTTACAAAAGGCCTTTGAAGTTCTATTTTAATTAACTTGCAAAGCCATCAGGGCTCCTGGAGAGAAAATGATATGTGTAGTGTATCTGAAGAACCGCTTGAATGCGATTGCGGGGATGTGGTGGGCATGGCTGGAGAACAGAAGTGCAGAACAGAGGCTAAGAGCAGTCACTGCTGTAGCAACTCGTGGTTGTTGTTTAGCAAAGCAACCCTGGCGTGGAAAGCCACTGTGAAAAAATTGCTGCCACTCCCTTCAACAACCTTTCTTGTTCCAGCAGCAAGAGGGGGAAGGCTGTGAAGCTGAAGCCAGCATTTGAAGAAGCTGAGGCAGAAGCAGAGCATGGTACACCCCGGGGTAGGAGTGTGTTGGCATGCAGGTGGTGAATTTCTTTAAATCCTTTTCCCTGGGTGCTCGCAGGTCCCTGTCCCCACTCCCCTGGCAGCGGTGCAGGGCGGTGGGGACGATGCGGGGCACAGCATCCCACACCCAGCCAGCTGCGCCTGCCCTGGACCAGGTAGCGTGGATGGGGCCCAGGGCTGCTGTAGAAATACACGCTGTGAAGCTGCTCCAGAACCAGCATCCTCCAGACCAAAGCCCCAGCCGGGCTCTGGAGCTGGGTGAAAGCAGGAGCCCCAGCGCCAGAACAGGGCTCAGCAGACCTTGTACGAGACAGATGTAAATATGCGTCGAGCTTCTGGTGACCGTGGTGCCCGTGAGCCTGAAACGCGAACCTCAGGTGGAGCATGTACTTAAACTGGGCAGAAATAGGTCTAAAGGCAGTTTTCAGCTTGTCTCCTCCGGTGCTGCCCAAGGCAGGCACCAGCACTGTGGGGATCGCTGCCCCTCGGCAGCCTTTGGACAGACTCCGGGGCTGATCTTTGGGAAACGTGGGGTGGCTTGTTCGCTGTGTGGGTGTCCGTGGGCGCTCCGTCGCACGCTGCAGGCACCTCGCAGCTTGTGTCTTCCAGAAACCTCCGACTGAATGAAAGGGGACGGGGACCGTGGTGGATTTGTCTCTGAATGTATCATAGTGACTGCGGAGGGAGGCTCTGCTCGCTTTGCAGCGTCGCTGTTTTTTGACTGAAGGTAACCATATGCCGTGTTTCCCTAGCATGTGCTTCGGTGAGATTTCCATACCAGAGCAGATGGGCGTGCTCCGGGATGGCAGGATTGTGTCTCTGCGGCACCGCTACGAACCCCGGTGTGTAACCGTGGAGTAGACGGCACTTCACGTTTGTGTATGATAAGCATGTTTTAAAAAGGTTTGTGATTCCCCTAACTAATACAAATTCCAGTTAATTGCTCTTCTGAAATCCCGGCTGCGTGCCAGCGGTCCCTGGCATTGCAGATCCATATTGTCACTCCTTTTGCTCCTGCCGAGGCCATCGTCGGCTGTATCACTGCTGCTGCACGACGCAGGTCTTCCAGCCCGGTCTAGACAGCCTTGCTTACAAACCATCTCTTGTGTGCTGGGTCGTCAGCTGCACGAAGCAGCAGCACAGCAGCCACAGGCGAGGCAGTCACCAGCCTGCTGCTTATCCTTGCTCTGCTGCAGACTGCCTGCTTCGTACTGGCAGGTCCCATGGGGGTGCCGAGATACGCAGCTTCTCGGGGGGAGACGCAGGAGTTGATCCCCGCGGCCTGTGAGCTGGCCCCGCTGCCCGGGGCTGCCTGGCTGAAGGCTTGGCAAGGCGGCTCTGCGTTCCGTGGGCGCGGCGGGACAGCCCGATGCCGTGGGAGCTGGCACGGCGAGCGCGATGCGGCAGCGCAACGGAACGCCGCTGTACGTGGCATTCCTACAACCACTCCAGATGGGTCGTTGCGGCACTGACCTCTCGGTTCTGCTGCCTGCAGCCAGCCCTCCCTGCCCTCCCCTGCCCTGCCCTGCCCTGCCTTGCCCTGCCCAGCCCCATGCGCCTGGCTTTGCTGCTCGGTGTTTCCATCACCGCTTACACCCAGGAATGTGTGGGCCATTTCCTTTCACCTGCTCCATTTCCTGGTTTATTTGATTCTGAAATAATTGTGCTCAAGCACTGAAATAGGATGATTCAAATTATTTTTAAAGATCTACATGACTGCTCAGGGGCTTACATGGAAGAAATAATGGAATGAATAAATGGATGACTGGAGTTTTAAATGCAAAAAAAAGAACCGAGTTCCCTCTGTCATAAATGTGGGATTTATAAAGTCTCGTTCGAAGGTGTATCTAAAGGGTAGATGTTTGGTTACGTCTCCAATTTACAGATTGATCGCCAGTGTGAAGCTTTGCAGAGAAAAAGCTATTATTTTGGGGTCTGGGAATAGGAAGCGGGGCTAGATCCACCAGAACTAGGTGGATTTTCAGCGTGAAGGCAGCCAGCAGCGCTTGCCCTTCGTCGGCGTTTCGGTGTGGGCTCTCAGCTGGGAAAGCAGCCTGGAGGGCTGTCAGAGGATTATCTGCGCTGCGCGGCAGAAGTTCAGGGGATTGCCACCGGAGCAGTGGGCGCCTCCGATTTTATACCAACTTAGCCAAGATAATAATCAGACTCAGTGCTTCTAGCCTCTGAAGGCAGCCTGATAGAATTAGCAGGGGTAATTTTTTGTGAAAATGTCTTTTGATGCATTAGCGAAAGCCAGAAGATTAAATACAAGGAAGAGGACTTCAAGCCACGTTTTCTCTGTTGGTGTAAACAGGTATCATTACACTGAAACAAATGGCAGGGCTGTCAATTTACACCACCTGAGGGCCTGAAAAGCTCCCATTTGTTTGACTCCGTAATGAACAGACATTGCATGGGTAGGAGATGACTTCATGCACAAACCTTTGTTTTTAATTTCCTGCCTGTCTCACTCCAATTAGTATAGCAACCGGCATTATTTCACTGTAATTGTTTTAAAAATTAACTTGTAACACACTCTAGTCAGTCCTTCCTACTGAACAATAACCTTTTTTTTGTTTTTAGGATTGGCATCCTCATTGTAAATCATCTTCGTTCTGATTTCCACCGCAAGCTCAGTGTTGTGACCTGTGTGGAGTTTTTACTGGGCAGACCCCTAACACGGAGCTTGCAGCTGCGGGTGCTCAGCCGCGCCCGCGTGCAGTGCCCGGAGCGGGACCCTCCGGAGCCATCCCGGTGCGGAGTCGGGGAACGGAGCGCACTTGGTTTTCCTGGTGGGACGGGGAGCTGCCCCCGAGTTTGCTCGGCGTTTTTGTGAATGGCTCAGTGGCAGAGTCCCATTATTTCTGACCTTTCTGTTGACATCATAGCCCAACTCTCGCCATCTGGGGCAATTTAAGGTACTTCAGACTGTTCTGTAATAGTCAGCAAACCTTCCTAGCATCCTCATTAGCTGTCTGCACGGCTGGCGTGGAGTGAGGGTAAACACTTTGGGGCAATTCTGAGCAGGAGTTCTTTCAGCATCATTTTCTTTTCCAGTAGTTTGATGCCAAATGTGAATTTCCATTTATTATTGTACTGAGCAGGATAATACATTTCTCAGGTTCTTGTTGCCATCTTCCAAGAACCCAGAAAAGAGTACATTTATCTGAACCTTTAATTTATTGGTGCAGTGACCAAGAATTAAAGACTGAGCATAACTAGCAACATCAAGCCTGTTTGATCTTTAAAAAAATCTCCCATTTTTTAAGGTTACTTCTGCGCACTTTGCTGTATCCAACAGACATAATTTGGGTCTCAGTTAACCTGTGGTTTAGGTCAAAAGGAACAAGAGGAAAATTAAGAGAGTTCGACCAGCAAGAAATAATTGTGGGTTTCTTACAAAGTGGATGAAAGAGAGCAAGAACAGCAGCGGTGGAGTGAGGCTGTGGAGGCTTTAAGGGGCTTTGGAAACCGTGAGCCTCACACCTTCAAAGCCTGCTGGGTCATCGGGCAAAGCCCCACATCATTCCTGCGGCTTTCACAGGCCGTGGGGCCCGTGCCGCTGATTTGTAGGGCAGTCCCAGCTCTCCGTCCTGCTCAGACCTCTCCTGCCAAACCCACTGCTGTCTTGAACTCTCCTGTGCAAGTTTACGTGGCGCAGTGCTGCTCTGTTTCGGAGCAGCAGCCGACAGCTGGGCAGAGGTGGTGGCGGTGGGGAGGCCACAGACCTCCCCTCAGACCCCCAGGTCGGAGTCGGCGCGGGGTGGGGAGAGGCTGGGGGAGGCCGGGAGAGACCCTGCGGCTGCGGCGGGCACCTCCAGCTTCTGCCGCGGGCGCCGGTGAGAGGGGGTGCGGGGCAGGGCCCCCGCCTCGCGCGCCCGCGCTCCCCGCACCTGCCCGCGCTCCCTCCGCTCCGGGTTCCACAGCGCCTGTTCCCTGTGAAGGGACAGCGGCGTTCGCTGTCCTTCCCCAGCTGGAGCTTTTACAAATGATCTCCTCGATAAATCCCGCCGTAGTGTTTTCTGCGTGCTCGTGGGAAACACCCTGTTGACAGCCGGCTGCATTTGCTGCTTGGTCTGTGAGTGAAATGCCTGGAAAAACGCGTCCCTGTAGCCTTCAGGGGAAGTAACGGGAAGCGTCTCCGTCCCGGTCCGAGGCCGCCTGTGAGAAGCCGCCGGGTCTCAGCGCGGGGCTTAGCTCACACGGCGCGTCGCTTGGAAGCCTCCTGAGCGGTGATGAGCACTTGCGAGGAACTTCTCTCACGCGGCTTCAGAGCGCACGAAGTAAAGATGTCTGGCTTGGCAGGCAGCTTGAAGAAAACCTCGTAGCTCCATCATTAGGTCAGGCCAAATAGATTTCTGCCTTCTTCAGAGAAAATTACTAGTGAATGTTGAGGATGAAGTGATTTTAACTTCCTTGACATTGAAGATTTAGTTACATCAAACGATAATGAGCAGCTGAAAGGTGTAATTTTGGTTGTAAAAAGAGTGCAGCAACAAGAGTGCAGAAACTACACATTCAAAGAAGAAATAATTCTTATTATTCACTGCACCATAATATTTAAATACTTATGGCATCACATATTAGTAAGACACTTCTAGAGGCAGCTGATGGCTCTGAAGCTTACTGCCCTCTCAGTCTGTCAGATCCTGGAGTTTCAGAGGAAAAACTCTGCGGGAAATGTTGATCTTTGGTCGTGCTTTTCGTTGCGTTACAGATCAGTAAACGGCAGTAAATGGAGGTCTGGCGACGGGACGGTCGCTGCCGGGCCTTTGGAAAGTTTGTGCCTCGTTTAGAGACTTCTCTCTATTTATTGGTGTGTTTTGTCCCGTGGCCGGGTCGCGGGCCTCAGGAGAAAGCGTTGTTGACGTAAAATAGCTGGGGTTTGGGGGGAAATAACTAACTGGACGTTCTGAGGAGCAACATCCATGTTCGCAGGCATCTCAAATGTAGCTGCCACTAAGAGTAAAGCAATTTTTTCTAATTCCAAATTCCCAGTTTGCGAGGCTGCTAGATCGTCCTCGGGCTTAACACAATAGTCTCTTGGCAACTGCAGATGCTTCTCTTGAAAGATTCGTTTTTACAACAGATTGAATTCTCAGAAAAGAGGCCAAACATAAAGATGTTGGAAATCAAAGTGAAATTCCAAAAGGGTTTTGAGGTTTGATTTGGTTAAGCATCCAAATGTTTGGATATTTATTTGAAACTTATTCAAGCTGCTTAAATCTAGAGAACTGGTAATAGGCTCAATCCTCCCTGCTCTGTGACGGCACGTCTTGGCACATACAGTTCCAAATTGCATTGACCTTTTTTGCTGCCAAATTCTATTGCATTTTCATTTCTAATTTACTGTCCAACCCAGCCCCAAGGTCTCTAGCTTTTACTACCTTTCTAGGTTTCCATTTCCTATTCAATATGTGATTCTCCCACTTGCTTAATAGTTTTCATTTTTTTTCAGTGAAGTCTCATCTTATTACTCAGAAATTTAGGGGCTGATATATGAGATCAGACCAGCGGTCCATCCATTTTGTTTTTCTTTCTTCTGTAGTCTACCAGGTTCAGATGCTTCAGAAGGCACAAAAAACCCACGGAAATGATTGTTATGGAAACCTTTGTCCATAGGAAAAGTCTGCAGTGTATTTCTGTGTTAATGTGGAAGGGTTTCTATCATCTTCCATGATACCCAGCTGAAAGAAGTGTTTTATCTCAGCCCCTAGATACGTATCTAGATTTTTCTGAACTCCATTTAATGTTCACTCTCGGTAATATCCATTGGCAGTGAGTCCCACAGGTTTGTTCTGGAGCTTTTTTGGTTGCTTGTGCCTACATTTGTGTTTCCTCTGACGATACTGGTGTTCTTTACCTTTCTCGCTGGTTTGCTAGTTTTCCAAAGTAGCGTCACTTGTGATTGTCGTTCACATGCCGAGTGCCACTTCCTTTCGAGCGACAAGGAAGATGCTATATAAAAGGAATTACAATACACATTCTCCCTCTAATTTTTAATGTATATTTATATAATGCGCCGCGGGCAGCCGGTCCTCGCGACCTGGCCCGGGGGATTCGGTGCCAGCCTCAACTCGCGGCCGCGTCACCCCGCATCTGTAGTTACCTGGTGCTTCCTCCCTCTCCTTCGGCTTGTTTCTCGCTTGCAGCGTTCGAGGCTTGCCAGCCGCGCTGGACGGGCGGGACCTTTGCAGGTCGTCTTGGCAGCGCTGCGCGCCTTTCGCTCGGCCTGCTGGAGCTGTACTGGATGCTTTTGATCCGTGCTTGGGATTTATTGCTTTAATTAATCTGATCTCTGCAGTATCGTCCATGCTAACTGAATAATTCCTGACAATGTTTTGTTGATCCCTGGGATTGCAGAGTGAGAGTGAAGGTACGTGGCAGCATATGGCAGTGTTTCTTATCTGAGATGGCGAAGTTTAGCATTTTAGAGGTGTTTTTAGTGCCTTTTCTTTTAATCAGAACTGTCTGTTTGCTCAGAGATCAGGCCATTTCTGTGTGTTTACTCACTGATAAAACTATGCTTTTTAACGTTCTGTAGAATCCTGTTGTGTTCCCACAGACTTCTGCAGGAGCAAAGCTCAGACACAAAGCCACAGGGCATCGCTACAGTGAAACGCACAGGAGTGGTGTGGTGCGAAGGCTTTTCTTTTGAAGTGTTTAAATTTATTGTTCATTTTTAAATGTCTGCAAAAAGAACAATGCTTTTTAAATAAGTACACATCTAGATGAACCCAGGTCTATTCCCAGTAGTGGCAGCGGTGCGGTTTCAGGCCCGCAGTGGATATCCCAGCAGTGGTTTTACATCGGTGATGTTCCTTTGCTTACAGACTGCCCCTGGGCTGAGAGCTGCGATGAGAATCCTGGCTTCCAAGGACGCGCTGAAGCCTTGTGGATCCCAGTGCCTGGTATTCACAGAAGGTTTTTATGGTACAGACTCAGCAGTTTGCACAGTTTGGTGAATTCATTAAGAGTAATTAGTGTAACACCAGGCTGGATTTCCAAGTCTGTTTAAGCCATTCTACTATATCAAACTTTAAAACATCTACAGTACAAACATTGGTTTTGTTCGGGTTACGTCGCGTGTTCTTCCAGCTCTGCGGCAGCAGCGTGGGCAGCTCAGCGGCTGGCTGACGCAGGTCCTGGTCACTCCTTGGCCTCGTGGACTGAGGGCCTGGCCGCGTCCCGTGTGGGGTCTGAGCTGGGCGCCTTTGCCTCGGAGTCGGTGACTTTCCTGGGCCTGCTGCTACGAAGGGGTGACAGCGATCGTCCCCTGAGCCCCAGCAGCCAACAGGGCAATGAACTGCGCTTCTCCTCCCGCGATGGAGGTCTGTAGCGTCGCCATCGCAGTAGGTCCTGCTCGAACTGCAGCCCGGTGGCTTCGCCTGCCCGTTGTCCTCATTCTGGAGTAGCTGTTGATGTTAGTGACACAAGAACCTGGCAAAAATTTACTCCTGTTTGATTTTTTTTTTTTTTCACTTGCAAAACAGAGAGTCAGTCTGAATATTTTTAATACATTCTTTTTTCCCCCAGGGTGGGCCAGGTTTATTCCACATCTCTTCTTCGGGATGTGCAGAGCCCTACAATGCTATCTGGAGACATTGTGTGGCAGAAATTGCCTCAAGAGAATTTTCTTTCATGCTTTATCCCAAAATGCTTGTGCGGCTGTTCAGCACTGTGCCACCAATTATTAAAAGAAGCTTGTGCTCTTGTGGTGTCCTGTGAATATGGCTTGAAGAGTCCTGCCAGCAAATTCGCTGGGGTAAAGCAGATTGCTGCCCTGGAGAAGATCCAGACAGCATGGGAGTGGCATTTGCTTTTTTCCCCATAGAAAAATTATAATTACCTTGATATAAATTAACCCTATGATACTGGCCGTCACTTTTTGCAGTTTGTTCATTTGAAATCATAGTCAGATAGCAAGAAGAGATTTTTTTTTTTTCTCCGGCTCCTGGACTAGACTGCCTGTAAAAATTCTCTTTTTTTTTCCTCCAGAATTAAGTTTTGCCCTTTTCCGCCTAAAACAGTGGTAAAAAGATAGATGAACCTCTCCTGTCCCTGACACGTGTTTTTAGAGGAGAGGTAGGGTGGCTTGACTGGTCGCTCCCAGTCAGTGTTGGTGCCGTGTGCTGGCCAGGTGATTTGTACTGCTGAATTGCCGTATTTTTCTGGACATCACCAGAAATTGCATTATTTGTGTTTGTTAGTTACCTTAATTTTTACAGGTAAGCTAGTTCAGGATGGCTGACCCGTCTCTTGTCTCTCGGACTTAGCGCACCGCAGTCGTCGCGTTCCCTGCCGTCGCGGGCGGAGCGGGCGCTGCCGCGGTGGGTGCTGGTGGGTGCTGGTGGGTGCTGGTGGGTGCTGGTGGGCGCGGTGGTCTTTGGGCGGTGGAGGTGAGGGCTGGTGCCGTGCTTCGCAGCCTGCAGCTGGGGCCGCCCGTGCCTGGTGCTGCGGGTGCTGCCTGGCTGCTGTGAGTTTCGAACGATGCCGGCTCAGAGTTCTGCTGAGAGTGTCCTGGTGGTGTTTCCTCCTCCCCAGCAGAGTGGCCAGCGGCAGTGCGGACGGTGCTCTGGCTGCGGCGCCAGCTGCCAGCGCGCGCTCCGAGCGCCAGGGCTCCGGCAGCGCAGGCGGGGCTGGAGCAAAGCAGGCTTGTGCCGGCACCGGGGGACCGCTTGCTACGGCGCGGGTGAGTCCCGGCCGTTGGCACGTCCCTGATCCCAGGCACGATAACGGGCCAGCTGATATGAGACTTGATTAATGAATAATTAATTAGAATGTATTCTAATTAGTGTCAATCAACTTGCGGGTATGGAAAGTAGGACCAGTAGATAAGATTGACTTTTTTTTTTAATGAGATGACAAATGCGGTAGATGAGGAGAGTGTTGGTACGCCAGCTGTCTGCATGGCATTCGCTTGACACCAGTGTGACGGCTGGGGAGGAACTGGGACGCTGCTGGTCACCGCGCGGGGAGGCAGCAGCTGAGGCTGGGAGGCGAGGGCACGCCATCGCCCCGGCCGGCAGCCCCCGCGCCCGCCGCGATGGGACTGGGGAAGGCGCGGTGGGACTGGCTGCCATGGACAGCTTCTGCTGCGCCGTGGCCGGTGTGTGTGGGGAGAGGGACCCTGGGGGCTGAGGGGCCACTGGGGGGAGAGGGACCATGGCAGGAGAGGGACCACGGGCAGAGAGACCACAAAAAGAGGTCATGCAAGTACTCTGGTAGCAGAGGAGCAAGGGGCAGGAGAAGAAGCTGGGCACCAAAGCCTGGAAGGAGTCAGCCTGCTGAGTTCGAGAATGAGATGGGCAAGGCGTGATTTGACCTCATCCCATGAGTGTGAGCACAGGGAGCAGAAGTTCGGGAACAGGAAGGTTTTCAGTTTAGTGTTGGAGATCTAATAAGGAGATCTAAAGCTGGAAGCTGAGGTAAGTGCACACTTTATGTATGGTGAGGGTAATCTGATAACTGGAGCATCCTGCCAGAGCTGGTGATGGACTGCTCACTGCCAAAATGTCTTAGTGGAGAATGGTTTGTGGTCTTCTGAAGGGGTGCTCCACTTGGAAACGAATTAATCCTGGAAAGCTTTATGTCCAAGCCACAATGGACACTCACAACAGCCCTTCCTGGCTACGAACCCGCAATTCCTCGCTCCAGTTAATTTCACTGGAGCAGGATCGGACGCTCACCCGGGTGGGAGTGCAGAGTGTGCCCCGGCCGATGGCTGCTGCAGCGCTGGGGCGCGTGGCCGAGCAGCGCTGGTGAGGCTCTGCGGCTAATCAACACATCAGCTAAAGTGGATTTGATTCTGAGCAGTCTTAGGGACCCCAATAAAGATCAGTAATCATTAAAATTAACCACATGCCGATTTAATCAACATATAGCTTTGTTAATTGCTAGCTCTGTCTTTGTGTCCATCTGTTTTAAAGATTTTAGTGAACCTGCAGCAGATGTTCATGTAAATATAATAAGCCGGTTGCCATGTAAATATAAAATTTTCAGGAGTGTTTGTGTAACAGACTTGCAATTTGTTTGTGCTGTTGTCAGTATCACATCTTTAGTGCCTTAAACACAAACCTGATAACTTTGTTAAAGTCCCCGTCAGAGACAGTCTCTGCTGTTGGGCTGCCGCTCCGCCTGGCCTCCCCTCCGTGTCCCACGCCTGTCATCCGCGCTCGGTGGCCTGGAGTTGTGCCGTGGCGTCCTGGGCACTGCCCCGGGAATGACGTTGGGCCCGTCCTGCTGCCTGCCAGGGTACACACAACGATCCCCGCGCTCACGTGCTCCGTTCGTGGTTCGTGGTGGGAGCGGGGAGCGGTGCGTGCCGCGGGGCGTTGGTTGCGGGTTGGCAGACCCCTCCCGCTGGCGTCGGGCGCTGGGCAGGGGAGCGGGGGGATGCTCACACCGTGTCCCACCGCGCTGCGGGACGGACCGGGGAGACAGCGGCAAAGTGGGCCGGCGTGGCGGTGCAGAAAGCAAAGTGGCAAGTATGGTGAAACCTGGGATTGTTTTTAAATACGAACACCCCGTGGCATAAGCTGAACAAATCCCCTAGGTTTTACTTGGCCACTGGTGACTGAATGAGGGGCATTTTGCCATATTCATTTTTGTGCAGTGAAACAGAATCTGCAATACAATGGGGAAAAATGCATGAAAATGTCTTACGTTTGCAGGAGAGCTCAGTTTTGCTGAAAATACTTCAAAAGTTTCAGACTTGGCTTTTGAGTGGACCAGCTGCATAGCAGGGTGTGTTGGTCTGGCAGCGCGTGGGGCTGTGTCGGGGTGGGGAGGGTTGTGGATCCGGGTCTGTGGAGATCTCTGTCTACAGGAGCGTGGCTCGGGGTAAGTTTCTTGACTGGTGGTGTGGAGCGAAGGGGTCCCGAAGGCAGAGTGTGGGCACGTGGAGGAAACACCCTCCGCGGTGAGCCCGGGAGAGGCGGAGGGGTCTGCCCTGGGTGCGAGATGCTGCTTCGCTGCTGGGGCGACGGCGTCCGGCCCCGGGCCCCCAGCGCTGTCCCGGCGGGAGGCACGTCGGGTCTGGTACTGCGGGTCAGGACTGGCAGTGAGGGACTGGTTGGGGGAGTGGAGGGAAAGAAGAATCTCAACTCAAAGTTTCCTGCGGAGATCTGAGTGTGGAGTTAGCTTTTGTTTACATCTGCACTTGAAAAGAGCTCCGCTTTCTGATTTCTTCTCTTATTTTTTAGCTTCTGAGGATTTTGGTTTCATTTAGCTCTGCATTGGCAGTGACTTTGGGAGCCTGGAGAGGAGGATGAGGGTGAGTGACGACAGCTCGTTAGACAGCTCTCGCCAGGCGCCTTGGGATCTGCGCGGTCCGCGCCCTCGGGCTGGGCGGACAGACCGCTGCTGGCGTGAAGCTCCCGTGCGCGGCAGAAGATCGGCAGTGTTTCGGGGAAGGGAGCACAAAGAAACAGACGCCTGCAGGTGACGGGAAGGTCCCAAGAGCAGAGGCGTCAGTCCCCCGCGCCCTTCCCAAACCACGCGTGGGGAGCTGGGGTGAGCAGCGAGGCGGGGCTGGGCAGAAACCAGCATCTCCGCAAGAGCAGGGCAACGTCAGCAGCCAAAAAGGAACTTAAACACAAGAGAAAATAATCAGCAGTGGTGAGCAGAAGTTAATCTAAACCAAACTCTTAAAATTATTTATATAGAGCAGTATTCTTACAATCTCTAGTGATCTTTGCGTAGTACTTGCTACTATTTCTGTTGGTTTAATATAAAAAATATGCCCTTCTTGACTGTACGTGGCAAACAGTACAGAAGCCTCTATTTCCCACCACAAACGACTCTTACTGTGTCAAATCCTTAGATTTCAGATGGCAGTGAAAATTAATAGCAAGAATAAAATCTTATAATTGAAAGCGAAATGAAACTGAATCTTACAGATGGGATACTAGCTTGAACTTCAGTCTGAGTGTCTCAGGAATCGCTGTGCGTGTTTTAATTCTTTTGACTCTTCTCCATAAATGTTTTGACATGCTCAGAAATTTATCTTCATTATTAAGGCTGCTAGATTGTCGCATACTGCTGGGTCCAAAGTCAAAATTTTTACTTGCCTTGTACTCAGAAATAAATTTCTGGCTGGAAATCTACGTGCTGGGCTGATTTCTGCTGTTGGTCACGGGAGGCAGCACGTTGTTGTCGGCCGTGGTGCAGCCCGTGCCCCGCCGTGCCCGGGAGCCCTGAGCCCGCAGGCACTCGGGGACAGTCCCCGTTCCCGCCAGGGTCACTGCCTTTCGCGGTTATCGGCACGAGCAAGCTGCTTGGTGAGAGCGTGGCACTCCTGGAGTGTATCTTCTCTGAGAGTTACTCCTGCTTAGAAGCCCTGGTAACTCTGCTTTTAAAAGAAGATATTTGAAGTTTTAGACCATATTGATATTTTAGCTAATAGATTGAAGACCTTCCCTTTTGCATCTGCTTCTCTTCAGCCCTGTCCGTTTAGATGTTGCGTTTCTCTTGTGTATGTGATTAAAAGATGGCCTTAGATGCGTAGTAAACGAGGGGCTATGAAATGGAGGAGGGCCGCCTTTAATTCGGTGCCTCTGTCCCGCGGGGGTGTTACGTGGATGGAGGAGCGAGTGGTGGGAGCGTGTTTCTGGTGCCGGCGTCTCAGGTGTGCCGGTGCCGAGCCGGTGCTGGTGGCAGAGCCGCCTGGGCAAGGGCAGCCAGCACCGGGCTGGGACGTGGCTTCTGAGGGCTGCGACCAGACCCCGCTTTGGTGCTCCCTACAAACACCCCTCGGTGATTTACTGGGGCCACGCTAAGCCTCTTGCCTTTAGAGAGGAATTAAAGTAATCGTGGGACATAATGGAGGAAAAATCCTTCAGTATTTCCTTCTTCATAATTCATATTTCTATAATATCCTTTAATTTCGTCTAAGCTCCTTAAGTGCCTGTGAAACCGAAGAGTTCGGATCCTTTCTGTTTTATTACTGAGGTGTGCAAGACGTGGCACTGCCGTCAACGATCCCTGTGAGCCCTGGCGGTCCCTTCTTGAGCTGCCATGCTGCTGGCAGGGCCAGACCGTTTGGTGCGGCGAGGATGGTTTCTGAAAGGAGCTGCCTGTCGTTGCTGGTTCTGAGAAAGGACCTGAGAGGCTTTTATCTACTGGTTCCCTGGTCGCTGAGACTGTCACGGACCTGGCGTCACTTGCCCAAAGCTAGTGAAAGGCATGGGGTTGCACAACGGAGTTCAGATCGCAGTCTTTTCCGACTGATTCCTGGAAGGTTTGTCTGTTTGAGTGCACGCTGGCTGCCGTGCAGGACCGATGCTTGGTGCTGGATGTCCACCAGAGCATTGCTCAGGGTGAATCTTCTTTGTTGGCGATACTGGAGGTGGTGGATTCCTCAGCAAAGCACAGCAACAGCTACTAAATGTTCTCCTTCTTGAGGCTAAAGGATTTATTGCCGTGCTTCTTGGTGTTTATTGCTAGTTTCGGATTTAAGAACATCACAGGCTTTGTCCAGTTAAACACTGATTTTAGCAATATGTAATGCTTTTAAATCTGAGTGGTAGGAAACAGGTGAAGTGTCTCTCTGTTGGCAGATGTGTGGGTTAGGTGGCAGAAGTGTCTGTTACGGTCACCTCGTTTGACCTCTTGCGTAACAGACACTTGAAAATCAAACCTGCAAATCCTTCCTGAGCCCTTTTCCTTCTCCTTGTTTAGAAAAAAAACCAAATCTGATTTATTCAGAATTGTCTCACTTCTTCATAATGTGAAGATGGTTTTGTGTGCGAAGTTGGAGTCCTCACTATCAGTGTAAGTCACCTTCTGAGCGGTTCGGGGTGAAGTGAATCGCTCATCTTCTCAAACCTTTTACTGCAAGGAGGCTTCCAGATGCAGATTTTTCTTGTAGGTCTTCTCTGTGCTGCTTCTGCCGTTTCAGCACAATTTTGATGTACTGGTGACAGCACGAGGTTCAGTATTTTACTGCAAGTCTCACGGTGGAGGTGGATGATGTTTTTCAACCTGCGTTTTTTCTGCTTTAATAGAATAAAGCGTTAAAACCAAATTAACGTGTGCTTTGTCAAATTGTCTATCAAGTGTGCTGTTCACCAATCAAGACAATCTCAAAACTTTTCTTCAGATAGTTCTTTTTTTTTTTTTCAGACATGTTGTCTTTAGACGTTTCCCACGTTTATATTATAGCAAGTGTATCCCCTATTATTTTTGCTTTGGAGGCAGTAGCGAATACTTTGTTCCAAGTCAACCTTAAACATTTTTAAAGTTATTTTTCAATTCAGCCAGTTAATTTGATCTTCTGAAAATCAGTTTTTTATTTTTTATCTTTCTTTCCTTTGACGTGGAAGACGGTTACAAGCTTTTATTTCTAAACCATATATGTTTTTATAAAATGAATATCGGGCAGAGATAAGTTAAAAAATTGTTTACCACAATATTGCAGATAGGTTTTTGAAGTCTGTCAAACCAACAAACAATGAAAAATGGAATAGAGGAGTTTCACATTACGCTTGAGTAGCTGTTTGGTATTTGTATTTATTGATGCTGCAAATCAGTACAATTTTTCTGAAGAACCAAATTTGCTATCTTTATTTCTTCATTTGAATAATTACTGCCAATAAATATCTCAATAAGCCGCCATTTAGAAAGTAATTCTCATTAACAATAATGGCCAAATCCTCTTCAGTTCCAAAGTTCCACGCAGAGCATGGTGGGAGCAGCTGGCGACCGGCCCCTCGGCTGCGGGCTCTGTGGCTTTTGTCAGCCTCCCTCTCCGTCACCTTCCGCCGTACGGGTCGCAGAGCTCTGCGACGGGCTCCTGGAGAGCTGGCCGTGGCTTCACGTCTCAGCAGCATCCCGGGTCAGCAGCAGGGAGCGTGCGCTCCTCGCTGTGACACCTGCTGCTGGAAAGGGCCAAAACCCGGTGCATTGGGAAAAGCATCTCCCGATGGGAGCCTTGGTGCTGCCACGCCGCGGCGTGCGGGCGCCAGCTCGGCCGCGGCACGCCTGGAGACCGGCGGCAGGAGTCCGCTGCCTGCTGGCCGAGAGGGCCAGAGACCCACAGCAGAACGGTCCGGATAAGAAACAAACCAAAAATAAAGAAATCTCATTGCTGAGGACAACTCTCTGCTATGGAAACCAAAGAGCCATGCTGGTGACCTTTACTTTTTCTGTCAGATCTGCTAGAATATTTGGATATTTTTGCTGTTTGAAATGCTTGGACCACAAAAAGCAAGCTCCAGATTCTCCTTTCTTAGTCTAAAACAGACGCAAGAACAGAGCGTTTTCTTTCTTCCTGACTAATTGCATCCCAAACTGTCTCGCACCAGAGACAGCCCGTTGCATTTATTTTTTTTCCCGAGTGAAAGGTCGTTATCTCTAGATGCTTCTCAGGAAGGAATTTTCATAACAAGAGTCTATTAAGAGATGCTTACAGACTTCCAGGCCATCTGAGAGGTTACAGAAAGAAAAAAAAGGGAGCAGCGAACGGTGTGGCATGGTACACACTGCAGCTGAAGTGTCCGTTGCTATAGCAAACGAAGGAGCATAACTAACCTCTAACACAGCCCGCTTTGAAAATCGGCGGGTTTGTTAAGGCTCTTTTGTTCCGAGGCATTCATTTTCCCCATTTCTGCTGCGGTTTGCTAAACTGCTCCTAAATTACTGGAATTTATGATATAGAAATGGTGATGGATGTTAGGTGTGATCTATAAAACCTTAAAGCTGTGGTGAGTACATCTTCTGTGGCATCCGCACGAGCACATTAGTACATTAATGCAACGCTTGTGGAGTGATGTCAGTGTTTTATTTTATTTTATTTTTTATATTAAAGGTGGATCAAAGCTCGAGGAGAGGAAGCAGGGGTTACCCAAGCTGGAAGCCATTACGTTTCTGGTTTAGGCTGACGTCTGTCAAGGTTCCTGCTGTCTCCCAGCTGTTACTGGTTTGAGTGCTCCTCCACACTGTCCCTTCCCCTGCTGCTGTCTGCTGCCGCGGTTTCTGCTGCTCTTCCCTCCAGCTTTGCAGCCCCGCTGGCACCAAGTCCCAGCAGCCGCGGGGGCCCGGGGGTGCCTGGGAGCCGGAGCTGGGCCGTCAGGAGCCCTGCCCTTCCCGGGGCGTTGTCCGGTGGCCGGTACGGAGCAAAACGCTGCAGCTTGCAAATACAAACACAAGCAAGTGTGTGGTTTTCAAGAGTAATTGCTGTTTACTTTAGCTGGCGTAGAAACAAATCTGTCCAAAACACTGAAGAGCACTTTCTCCTCTTTGCTCTGGCAAACACCAGCTGGTGCGACCTAGGGACCAGCTAGGGTTAATGGTCACTGGCCGAATTAAAAAAGCAAAAAGCAGTGGGCATAGCTAAACCCAGAGCTTGCTGGCTGAGGGATGCAGAGAATTCCCAACGTGAAGCACAGGGAATTACTGTAACCCGAGCTGCTGTGGTTCTGTAGAAGGAAACAAGCTGGTAAATGTGTATAGAGATGTCTGTTCAGATTCCGCGGAGATGACAAACTGTAAAATGACATTAAATTAAAATGAAGGGAGCTTCCTGCGCTGTGCACCAGCAGTCGGACTGAGCTGGGCTTGCTGGGCCAGCCGGCCCCTCAGCACGCACCGCGCCGGCGCCGTGCCCGGGGCAGGAGCCCCTGAAGGGGCCTGTTCTCAGGGAGGGGGTTCAGCAGCAGGGTCCCTGCCCCGTCCGCAGGCGGACGCGCTGCGCGCCCGCCGTGTGATGGCCGCGGCCCCGCGCGTCCTCGGCCGGACAGCGCCTTCCTTTCGAAAGACATCGCACGACCTTCCGTGCGGGGCAGTGACCCGGCGGGCGTTGCCGCTCCGGTGTGCTCAGGCGGCAGCGTGGTGGTCTGCGTCGGCGAGGCCGCGCGGCCGCGCTCTGCTGGGGGGCAGGAAGGGCCACAGAAGCCGTGCGCCGGGAGGGCGAGAGCGTCGGGGTTGGTGCTCCGCAGCTGCTGCGGAGGGCAGGAAGCCGTGCTGGGCACCGGTGGGGCCGTGCTGCTGCCGTCCCCGCTCCCGGGGCTGGGCCGGGGTGGTGGGCTCGGCGGCTCCCGCTCGCGCCGGCGG
>Ga0065711_1034506_pt1 | contig 23656 bp, 13 predicted proteins | sample Hoacrofraction12_FD_59098 | JGI IMG/M metagenome (GOLD analysis project Ga0065711, IMG submission 59098) | Hoatzin crop microbial communities from Cojedes, Venezuela - Epithelial fraction 12 v2 (version 2) | ecosystem: Host-associated > Birds > Digestive system > Esophagus > Crop | place...
GACATCGCGGGGAGGGGGGGGGGGATGTGTTGTTTCGGTGCGGGCTGTGAAGCAGGTGATGCAGAAGCGAAAAATTCAGCCTCTGATCACCGCTCATCACGCGCGCAGGGGTTTTCATGTTCCTGACAGTATTCTTCGGGCCTCCTTCAGTGCTGTTTTGTGACCTCCGCTGCCTTTCCCAGGCAGTTTTCATAAATCTAAACTTATAAAAGATTATTAAACTTATAATAAACTAATAATCTAAACTAACACGCGTGTGCTGGGCGTGTTACAGGAGCCCACGTTATTTTCTGAGTGCGGACAGCAGGAGCGAGGAGGGACTGAAACCCTTTGCTCGCGCCCGCGCGCCGAGCACCCTGCCAGAGAGCAGCGGCAGCGGCAACAGCCGCTGCTGGGGACCGATGGGGCAGAGCGGAGAGCGGGTGTAGGTGGCTCTTTGAAGGTTGCCGCAAACCTTCTGAGCCCGCTTGCGTGAGAGGTACAGATCTCAGATTTCAGCAGGTCCCAGTTCTGATCTGAAAAATCCTCGCAGGTGTAAAAAGACAGTGAACGTGCTCCTCGTCTGAAGGCCAATATCGGAACGTGAAGCGGCAGGAGCACCTTAATGCAGTGGTGAGGTGTGGCGGGTGCCTGTGGAATGAATGGCGATGCCAAATCCTCTTCCCGTCCAGCGATGGGACTGTGGCACGTGCTGTTACCGTCCTGGTATGATGCTACGCGTGCCTTCGATCCGAAAGAAAAATGCCACAGTTCTGTTGTGTGTGCAATAATCGCTGCAGCTAAATAGATTTTTCTTGAGGCCATCAATCTGATATGTCAGACGTGTTTAATACACTTAATTAAATGATAAAGCAGCACAATTAATTTTGTTTGTGGAGAGCAGCTTTTTATTGCAAATGGGACAACCATGCAACTTCCCGGTTCCTTTTTTCCTACTTCCAGGTGCAAGAGATGTCTGTATAACTCTTAACTAGGTTTTCGTTTTCTTTGTTTTGTGACGCTGTCTACTTTGGTCTTCCGTTAGTTTTTGTAAGTACCCTCAAATTTAATTCAGTTTGGTTTAATTTAGGTGTTCTCTGTATGTAACTGGAAGGCACATGTACAGATTGTATGTTACCTTGTGAACCAACAAAACAATCTGAAGGAAACTTTTAAGTACTACACAGCTAGCAAAGCTGACGGCTACATGTTTTTGTCTCCTGTTTTTTTTCCCCTTCCTCTTTTCAGAGTAGAGAGCTGGGAAGTGCCTTTGGAGAAGCTTGCCGTTGGAATGCCTCACATCAATGTGGCCACAGCTCTGCAGATCTGCGTGCTGCTGTCGGCACTTCCTGCACAGTATTTGATATCCCAGTGGTACGGGGCGGACTCTGCTCAGCGCATCCGAATAACAGAAAGGTTGGAAGTCTCTCCTTCCCTACTGTGTTTGCTTGTACGAGGGTTCTCTTTCTCATCCCCAGTGACACTTTGCCCTGGAAAGCTGGAGTGTGGGTGGAACACACTGGCCATTCTTACATGAAAACAACATTCAAATCGTACCTTTTTGTGGCTTAATGTGACTGTATTTAGTTGTTTAAAGATGTTCTTCAAAACTTGAATAACAGCCATTGTTTTATTCACATGAAAATCTGCGTATAATCTGCGTGAGTGCACGACTGTGCCTTAATCTCATTCTGCTTTTGGACATTCCCATATATGTTACTGTACTAATGTATGTTAATAGTGTTAATATGTTACATACTACTGGGTTATGTCCCTTTAAAAAGAGGGAAATGAAGTGTTTGATTAGTTAGGCAGTTTCTAACTTTCCATTATGTTTTGACACGTACTGTTAAGATAGGTTTTTCTTGCATAGCATGACTCAGTACAGAGTCTTAACCAACACAAATTCATTCACAGTAAATTACTGAAGGCAGCCATAATGATAGAATTAAGTAGTGCTATTTTGTATGTGAATTAAGAAGTTACGTATTGACAGGGTCGCATGCATCTGCCTCCAAATGTGAAGTGGGGAATACTACATTGGGTCCAAGTATTCAATAGCGGTAACCTCTGGAAGATGTTGGTGTCTTGAAGATGAACCATATGAGAGAGAGACTTCTATGACTTCATTTTCGCAGTGCAGCCTGTGCAGTGCACTGGTCGTGTGGTTCATCTGTAGAACTTGAATACATGAAGTAATGAGACCAAAAGCTCAGGCTCATGAAAAAAGAACTAAATCTGACTTTGTGCATAAGGAACTAGATTTAAATAATTTTCAGGTTTCATGGCATGAGTCGACTACTAACTTTCAGATTTATGCAAAATCTTTTAGGCTATTTTTTAATAGTCTTGTGATTACATGTGCCATTTTTTAAATGTCTCATGCTCACTATTCTCAAGTAACAGCTGAAACTGCAGAATCTGATCCAATTTAGCAATTCCAATAGTCTGAGTACAGAAAGCAAGCCACGTTGTCATGAAAAATGGCATTTCCCCAAATTTACAGATGGTTTACTGGTACAAGTGGTGGTTGAAAGAATATTCCTTTGCAGTCTTGGTATTAATCTTGAGGAGAACTTGTTCCTGGTCACTGACTTTTTGTTCTTGTTTTCTACAGAAGCCTTAAAGTTTAAATATTAAAAAAAAAAAAATAAAAATACTAGAGAATGTTTTTAAAACAATGTGATGATTGTTTTTGCTACTGAAGGATAATTGCCTATTGGAGCAGCTTTACAAAATCTTATTTGAGTCTGGATGCATGGGCAGATCGTTTAAAGCTGTGGCTATCGAAGACAAGGTAGGATGTTACTTACTGTCTGCACTTCAGAATAAATTTCAAACATGGTCTGTTCTTAACGGGAGGGTATGCTGTAGGGGTGAAATAAGTGACAAAGAGGAAATGCCTCTCATTTGGTTGTTGAGACTGATTTGGAACTTTCTACCAGTTTTAAGAAAACCTTGTGCCTCTATTCTACACAAACATGCAATTTGAACTCCATGCAAAACTAAACATAAATCATGGCAGTAATTCTATATGTGTTATCCTCTACTTTCGGTTTACCTAGTTGTGAAGTCAGGGCGATGATCCATATTAATGATTGTAAGCAGCTACATGTTTGTAGGATCAGATCCTGCAATGTGGGATGGACATCTTGTGCTGTGTATGGGAGCTGAATAAAACTTGAATTAGAAAATGCAGATGGGAAATCTGTGGGTTTGGGAAGAAGGGGAAACTTGGTTATTGGACATGTGACAATGAGCTGGTGTAGAAAAAGTAAGATTATATCCATTTATATGTACACTATTTTAATTTAAGATGACTGTTGCTTGGACTTGTTTGGGGAGGCTAAAGGGCTTGTCTGTGAGATTTAATTCTTGTACAGTAGAAATACTCTAAAGGTTTTACCTTGTCTGGACCTTCAGAGGTCCTTTATTATTGATCCATGTACAGTAATCAAGGGTGTCAAGTCCTCTGAACTGTGGAAGATTCAGACTTAGTTTTGCCCCCAGGAAAAACTAGGGGAGTGATGTATGCATGGAAGCAGAAACTGTGTTTTTCTTAGGTTCACCATAAATTGGTTTGCAACTTTGTGGAAAGCTCCAGGCGTATCTGAAGGTAAAGCCTTCAAAGACCAGTGATCCTTTGATTATTTGTATATAGTTGGAGCTGCTTGTGTCTTCTGAATATCTTATGAAGAATTGGTTATCCTAAAAATACGGTGACATTTCAGACCTTCCAAATCTACTATATTAGCTGCTGTTTTCAACAATGCCGTCTGACAAGTCAGGATATTTGCCCATTCCTGTTTCTGTTAAAAGGTATTTGTCAGCCTGAAGTCTTTCTACAGATTGGAGCTAAACCAAGACTTTCAAAAAAAGCATTGTTTGCACAGTTGTGGAACCTGCTCTTACTTTTTTCCAGACAGGGTGAAGGGAGTAAGACTGAAAGAGGGAAAGTGGTGAACACCAAAAAAGAGGAAGGAGACTAGGACAACCTGTAGTTCTTTGGCACCAGCAGGTAGCTGACTGGTATGGATGGAGAATGTTAACCCAAATACATCTGTTCATAGACTGCTCCTGTTACATTGCCAGCAGGAAGAATATTTGAAAGCTCCCGGCCCCCCAGCTAAATGTTCAGTTTGCTCATTGTTTCTTCAGACTTTCTTTTCCACAATAACAATGAAAAAGATAAGCCATATCCCCTTTCTAAAGATGTCCCTCCCGTAGCCCCCGCCCTTTAAATTCAGGTGAGATTCAGCCTAGCACAGAAGGAAAAGCTACACTTACTGTATCAGGACGTGTTGCCAGACACCTTGTCCATACCAGTGTTAACCAGTCTTTAAGGGTTTTACAAAAGATACTGAAGAACCACTCTGTTAGAGTTCAGAATAATACTTGCTCACCTATGTAAAATAAATTGATTTCCTCTGTTATAAAAACCATAATGCAACTGTAGAGTTACATATCCAAAGAAATTTAATTCATACTCTTTTTTTCCTGTTGGAACAAATTCCTTTGTCTGGTGTATTCCTTAAAAGCAGTTTTAATGTAAAAAACTCATCTGGGCTTCAAATTGTGAAGAATTTTGTATCAAATGCTTTGCAGTATCCCTCTGTTCAGGCAAACGCTTAAGACGGTAATAATCAGAAGGCTGATTATCCTAAAACTCAGTTTCTAAAGAACTTGTTTCAATGCTGGGTTATTAATTTTGCATTTTAGGAATTGGTACTATGGAGAAAAGAAAACTAAAATTGGCCACAACCAAGCAGAAACCCATTCTTACTTTGCAGGTACCGGAGTCTTTGCAGTCCTTTTGGATTTTGCTTGTGTTATTGTCTTCTATAAGGTTTTGTACAGTGGATTTCTGTACTAGCTTTGTAAATGGTAGTCTTTTTTTTTTTCCTTCTTTCCAAACATTGATAATGTTCAGTAAGCAAAACAAAATGTAAAATCCAAGACCTTTTCACCCTGTGTTGTGTAACAATATCAGTATGATATGCAATATGTATGTATCTATTTTAGTGACTAGATCTGAGTGTGCCTATTTTGTGTTGATGTATGAAACAGTGGTGTAGCTTTCGCTTGATTCAAATGAACTGATTTAGATCAACTTCATGACAGGAAAAAGAAACAGTGGATCGGTCTGTTCCTGGAAAAAAAAATTCCCTGTAGTCAGACTGAATAGAAGAAATCTGTCACCTAAACTGGAAAAAACTAATGGCAAAATCAGTTAGCGTGTGTAAGCACTGTACAATATTGTGTGTGAGGCTTAAATAATTGTCAATACATACATGTGTGTATGCTTTCCAGATCTCTTAAGACCCCTGTGTAATATCAAAGGCATACAAATAGAAAAATGTCTTCTTTGGGGGATGCTGCTTTGTCAAATATCATAGTAATATTCGGGGGGGGGGAAACAAGGTACCAGTTTCCTTGTTTACTTTGCCTATTAATCTAATTATCACTTCTCTTCGGGTAGAAGTCAGAAGAATGTCTGTTTAAATGTTTAATACACTTGATCAAACACTTCTCCTTGCTAAGTCTCTTTCTCTCTTCAATTAGAATCAACTTATGTTCGCAGTCCAAAGCCTGAATATACTCAGTTCAGTGTGGGACAGGTAATGGTTCACAAAAGATTTGGCTATTCAGGAGTCATTGTTGGATGGGATGTAAAAGCTAAAGCTCCAGAAGAATGGCTACAACGTGAATATCCTCCAGCGAAACAGGTTTGAGTGTGTTAGACTCTTGCTTTATTAATAGATACACAGAATAACTCGGGTTAAAAAAACCCTCAGAAACACTGTTACAGACAGGCTTCCTGCTAACCTAATGGAAAATATCCAAGAGTCCCCATATCACCTCTGCCGCTGAGTGATACCTCTGCTGCTGCTGCGCTGATGTCCCAGCAGGGCTTTGCTTTTGCACCACTGATTGGTTAAGCTTTGCTGGTCAGGGTTGTACTGGACATGTCTCGAATTAACATTACTCACTTTCAATACATAGTGCTGTATTTAAAGTAGCAGTGTCGACCTATAAAGTTTGAACGGATTTCTCACGGTGTGCTACTACAGTTGAGAGGCTGTTAAAGCTGTTATCTGACCTTCCAGTGTGGGTATGATTGATACCATCTTCACTGCACCTGCGAAATGCAAATTATCCTTTGTGTTTAGTCAGGTTCAGCTGGAAAGCAATGTTTCTGGGGATATGGGAACTTGGAATGCAAACCTGTTTAACAGCGTGTTTTTGTTAGAATTCTTGAAGCTTTTGAAATTCTCTAGCCGACGTCCCTGTTGTACTTGAAAATCAGATGCTAGATCTTTGTTGACGGTGCTGGTCTGATAGTACAGTGCTGCACGCTATGTGGGATGGCCAGCTGATGTGCTGTGTAAGTGGCAAGAAGGCATTAAACATTAAGGGGAATAGGACTGAAAATGAGAAAAAAATGAGAAACTCTGCCTGTAGTAGAGAATTCCTCTTCACCTGGGAGCAGCCATTCAGTCCTGTTTGGTGTGTTGTTTGTTCCCTGCTGGAATTTTACCCGTCTGCCAGTCATCTTTGGCTTCTAAAACACCCACATCCTTGCTTTCTTTTCTCCTCTCCTTTTCTCTTCTCAGTATTGTTGTCACCACCTGAACACCCATGAATGTCCCATCAGGCGTTCTGACTCTTTTGATGTACTTATATTGCTCTGTTCTCCCTGTGACCTCATGCTCATCTTTATTGTTTTAATTCCAACAGTGATGACATGTGGTTTAAGTGTGTGGTTTTGGCTTGTTTTGATTGTTTTTAACTTGCCTTTGCCTATCATGTTACACACATCAGCTATGCAAAACGCCCTCTGACCTTTCTGAGGTAACTGCTAAGCTTGGTCCTTGCAAACCCCCTCTAAACGTTAGCCAGGCTTTCAGCCCAGCCTTTCCTTGCCTTTCTCTGACTTTCAGTTCTTTACTAAATTGCTGAGCGGAGGCTGCTGCCTGTCACGTTGATCGATGCTAACTGCTTCATGAACTCCAGTTCTCTGTCTATGTTCATCCATCACTTTTTTTGTGTTTAGACTGTGGGTTACTTTGGGCAGGAATGTTTATGGATAGCAGCGCGCATGGTGGGACCCTGGCCCATAGTTTGTTTTCATAGGCACTGTAATAGTAATAGTGAGCCACGCTTTTCCTTTCTTGGCTGGAAGATTTTTATGTATCTGGAGAAGTTGCCTTAGCTCTGTCCAGGATTGGGACCACGATTGACAGAGGTGGTACTGTGCTCTGAATTTGCTTCTTTCTCTGTGGTGTCTCGGTTGCCACTTGTGAAGGAAGAAGGGTGACTAATTGTTATGGGTCCTATATACAAAAAGGAGGGATATTCCAAGTCACGCTTCTTGCAAGATCTATGGGAGAAAAGGCTAATTAACACCTTGATGCTTAAAAAAATGTTTCAGATATGCCAAGAACTTCATGTATTACAGTTTTGGTTGCTTCGTATTTAATTTTCCAAAGTGACGTTGGTAAGATCATAAAAATGAACTTGGTGTGTGTATATATTGAGTGGGTTTAGGTTCTGTAAACCTAGCGAGAGTTACTGATTATGTAATGTAATCTTTAGTCATCATCTCCCCTTGAAGCTATTTATTTTCCTTCTATTTTTACAGGATCTAAAATATACTCCTCACTATCGAATTCTAATTAACAAAGCAAATGGATTTGGCAAATCTACAGCTTACATTCCTGAGGAAGAGATAACAATTATTACAGGACTAGAGGTAGCATTTATTTTTATTCAGTTGCAACTTGTTATCCTGTATGTTTTAAAGATGGCTGAGCTTTGGCTTAATAGATGCTATCTATTTTGCAAAGTTTGTGGAAACTAATAGAGAAAGCAGATACACAAACTACTGCGGTACTTTCAAGTATGTGTTTTTGGAAGGTGAGAAATGACCAAACCCAGGTGCTGCCTACTTCAGAGTATCCAAATGCCTTGTTTTATAAGTGTTTTAGCGGCTTGACTGCTGTTATGTACAGGCTGTTGCAGACATGGACTTTTGTTTTAGGATTTCACTGACCTATCAAAGTTGGATGTGTCATTTAATCTCTTTCTACTGGATCTAGCAAAGTATACTGGTTTCTCAATTCCACTCTGAAAAATCTGCATTTCAAACAGCTCCTGCTCAGCTGCTGCCCAGACTGAATAACATCTCCCTTCTTAAATGTGTTTTGTGTATCACAGTCTTGGTAGCTTTTGATTTGTAGCTTATGCAAGGTGCATCTGGTTCTTAAACTAGTCAGAGACTCTGATTCAGAAAACAGCCTTCAGGCACGCATGCCACATGCAAAGGGCTTTTTGCAAGGGATCCAGTGCTATGGTGGGTGCGCCTTTCAAACAGTGGATAGTGCAGTATCTGTATTCAAAGTAACAGCAAGTGGCTGGACCATTCAAGGTGCTTGGTCCAGTCAAACAGACGAGATCACATTGGCATCTTCTGCCTTTCAGAGAACCCCCCAAAGAATTGTGTAAGTTGGGCTGGCCTGAAGACTCTCCATGCTCACCCTTGACACTGTGCCCCTGCACATAAAGGAACCCCACAAGCCACGGGGCTGAGCAGCGTGACACCGTTACCTCTCTTATTTGGGAGAAGCCTTAGTTCCGGTCCTTGTTCCTGTTTTAGCCACCAACTATAATACAAAATGTGCTAACATGCCTGGATTTAGGAGCAGGAACTATGCTGTCCCAGATAAGCGTCAGAAGTATTTGAAATTGGGTTCTGACCGCTCTAACTTATGTGTCTAAAAAATGCATCTCTCATTATGTCAGTCAGGTGGCTGTCTTCGGTTACCTTTAGGTCCCCAGGGAGAAACAGATAACCTCACCTTGAACACTTCCCTTGCGTAAACTAGTCTTTAAGATACCAGACTGCTTTATTCACAAGCATGACAGGCTCATTCTCCCCACAGATTATTAGGGGAAGTGATGGTAACAATCTCACAAAGTCAGATATGTGAAAGTTGCCTAGTTGAGATTAATTACAAATGGCGAGTCATGACTGTACCTGAAATTCAAAAGGTCCGTGGGTTGCCCTCGCTCGCCTTTGCTGCAGCCCGATAGGCAGAGTTTAACTGCCTGGAGAGTTGAAACTGATGAGAAAATGCTTAGACTTGTCCTAACCCTTTCCTAGTTGACAGTTCTAAGCCCCTCACTGTAAGCTTTGTATATCATGGCAAGGCGAGGCATCTAACTTGGACTGCCCTGTGTGGATTTGCATCTTCGAGTTGCACACTGCGGTACCTAAGGCCACCAACTTGGCGTGTCTTCACCATTCCCTCGACTGCTTCTTTACCGCTTCTGCTGCCTGATCGGATTTAATAACTGAGCCAGCTGAAAAAAATAACAAAGAGCTCTGCCAGCAACAAATGAGTGGCAACTACTGCAGTAAGAAACAGCGCTGATTTTAGAACATCAATGCCGGTGTAGACCTATCGTGTAGTATCTTGTGATATGTTCAAAGTTCGTAGAGCACTCTGGCAGTTTGAGAATGCCACTGTGGCGATGACATAAATTAGGTTAAGGTACATGGAAAAAATCCCACTGAAAGCATCTCTATGTACATTATGTATTTAAAAACTAATTGGGAGTTTTCAAAAAGTTAACTGTAGTAACTTTAATGATTCTTTTTAGTTTGTATTTATTGCTAATTCTGGTGCTTATTCAACTTGAAATATTATTTTCTCAGGTACATCACCCTGATATGAAAGCCTATTTCAGTGGATATGACGGATCAAAATACATTATGCAGCCATGGTTGAAAAAAATCTATCCTCATGACTGAAGTACTTAAGTGTTTGTACATGTAATGTACATGCAGACAACATATTTCTTTTTTAAACTTGAGCAAATAGACACCAGGATAAAAGTCATGTATATTTTTTCCTATGATGAAATAAAACATTGCTAAGTATGTTTTAAGTTGAAACATATATTTCATTAGAAGAGAACACAGTGCCTGTTCAGTTTACCACGACACGGGACAAAGCTTGATTTCCTTCCAGATTTGGGAGGAAAGGTTTAAATATAGCCCAGTTTCAGCTAGGCGTACCCAGGGCTTTGCACATCAATTATCTTGCCCTTTTACAGGGGGCAGATGAAGAAACTGAACAGTTAAGAACTGTACTTTCAGAATGAACCGTAAGCTTAAGTTTAGGCCATAGAGCTAAATAAAGGCCAAGAGGAACTGAAATACTTCTGGGGAGAGCTGTAGTAAGTAACTCCTGCAATACTTTGACTCCTTTCTTTACAAACGCATGTGTTGTGCTACTTTCAAACAATACATGCAAAGGAAGAGAGAATCTAGTTTTTTGCACCTGGACAGACCTGTTGAGAAACCTTCTACTCTGGCTTGCTACACAAACCGCATTCTTAATCTTCTCTCTCAACTGTACTTGCTGTCATAAGAATAAAGTACAAAAAAACCTCAAGAAAGCATAAAAAATTTATTTAGAAAATGTGTAGGATTTGAAAGTTTCTAGAGCAACTTGTTTCTTCTGTTTTCTTTTCCCTTTATCTCAAACACAGCAAACACCCTACAAGAAGCGTAAGCAGTAGCGTTCTGGATTCTTTCCTGCAGAGTCAGTGAATCGGGGGAGTTTGACAGATGACTGTCTATGTGGCCTCCCCATTCTTTTGTTTCTTCTTCTCTTATTAATAAAGGTTTTCCCAGTGACTGGCCAAACAGTCGACAGACTTCCTGAGCTTTCCAGCGTGTGTTTCCAACAGCAGCAACGCATACTTGACGGCTGAGAGGTAGAAAAAGCAGTACAGTAACAAGAAGGGCCAACTGATGTGCAAGTATTCCTGCCAAGCAGTTTTTTGTTTTTTTTTTTTTTTTTAAATGCCTCAGCTTTTGTAGCTGCATAGATATCGGGCACGCCACCCTCCCCCAGCTTCTGGGTGATGGTTTAGGAGTTTGAGGAGGGGAGCATGCAGAGAAAACGTCAGCATCCTCCTCATCAGCTACGATCAAGCATTTCGAACACCAGGCAGCTGGGGGGCCCAGCTGGGAGGCGTACACATACTGTGAACTAGCTAGCACCTATTTAACCTCCCTGGCCTGATTTCCATACTCCTGCCTGGTACCTTTGAGATAGATACACTCTGACGTCTCCAGAACCAGGTGAGCTTGCTTCTTGGACCAGGCATGATTTTCTTTAAAGCGGCAAAACTCAAACCAAGATTAAACTTCTCCCAGCCCTGCCCCAATGTCAGTGGGAGAAGTAGGACTTCGAACAGTTAACACCTAAAATATCAAGACCATGAGCTTCAAAGTAGCATGTTTCGATGCTCAGCAAGCACCGTACGTGGTTCTTTTCAGATCACATCAGCAGCTAAGAGTAACCCAACTTGGCAAGGGTACTTCGAATTATCAACATCTGGTAACGTCCTTGTACCTTCATGAATAAATACAAATTAAATCTACACCTGCTGATGTAACCAAAGCCAAATTCTGTTGACCTAATATTCACAGCAGATTATACTTCCAGTGGAAATCAGTGGGAAAATGTTTTTTATTACATTCTGCTTTTGCACAGCGACACTGTAGAAAGAACAAGCTGTATCTTCTAGGCTGAATGGCATTAATTTACAAGTTACATTTAAATACTGAAATCCTTGAACATAAATTTTAATAGGTGTGAAGGAAACTATTTGCTCCCATTACAAACAGTATAAATTATGTATTCATATTAACAGTTAACTGAGGCTGTAAAATGTGTGGCGTGAGAGAGAACTTACCGAAGGGTGTCTACGGCTTCTGGTGTATGGTAGAAATGAGGTGGACTGATGGTAACGGAGCTTCCTAACTTCTCAATGAGTAGATTGCAAACATTCTGCATTTTTCCAAAATCGCTGAATGTCATACAGACCTGGGAGTGAACACAGGCATCACACAATAATTTTTTTTTCATTTTTCCCCTACGATTCCACACTTGAATTTAAATCATGGGACATGGCTTAGGGGCAGACTTGGCAGTGTTAGGTTATGGTTGGACGCTATGATCTTAAAGGTCCTTTCCAACCTGAACGATTCTATGACCAGCATAAAGCCAGGTATGTACAAACTAACTAAACATACTAGTCCTGTATGTAATTCCAACATTTGTTTAGTTAGAAGACTTTTATGAAGCCCTAGAGCCTATCATTGAGTTTGCAACAGAACAAAGTTCATAAAATGGTTTAAAATTGAGGATTAGGAAATGCTCTTTTGTGAGGAAGTACGGCATTCTTGGTATGTAGACAATGTGAAGAATGACTGTGCTCTTTGGGACACATGATTAGATGCATCCTGGTTCTTCCCTTTTTATATTACTAAATGTTAATTATGCAGAAGCCCAAGCAAAATGATGTGGAAAACATTGTGCAGGAAGGACTATTACATTTTAATTCCAAACATTAGGTTCAAGAAACCTAAACTATGAGACTAAACTAAGCCTAGCCCAGTCCAGCTTGCAGTGGGTTCAAAACCCTGTCTTGGCTGAACAGTCTCACTCCAGTGCCTGCACAGAACTGGGCACTTCAGACTTGGTTTAGTAACAATTTAAACATCTGGCTGCCTTGGCTTTGGCAATAAGAAGCATTAAATACAGATGCATCAGGAATTTGAGTGTCACTGTCAGCCTTGGATCCAGAGCCCTACAGCCTTCCCTGCCAGCCCGGCGGCAATTCTCCAGGCAGGAGCCAGCCTTCTTCTGTGGCAGAGCACAGCAGTCGCCAGGAGTGAAGCAATGACACTGAACTGCTATAGCATTCATGAATCAGAAATCCTGGCTCCCAAACTCTTTATTCAGAAGAACAAAACCCTCCGCTTCCCAGCACAGTGCTCTCACCACCAAGCCAGGCTCACCTTCTCTGATAGCCCTGACTCTTTCTTTTTGCATAGTAACGCAGCTTCAACAGGAGGGGAAGAAAAAAACTGTGGTAAAGAAAATTCTGCTGCCAACCTCTGTGACGTACAGCCACCCCGGTGATCACTGCAGTCCATGCAGCAGTCTATCCCAGTGATGGCGTGCGGTACAGAAATCCAGATTTTGGCACATCAGCTGTGCTGCAGTAACTCCCCATGCGCGTACCAGAGATTTACCTTGTGGTACATGAGATAATTCGAGGAAGCTGAAACTCTCAGTGGGAGAGGAGGGGGCTACTTCATATACAGGTGGTGTGGGTTTGCGTGGCAAGGTTTTGCTATTGGGGGGGCTACAGGGGTGGCTTCTGTGAGAAGCTGCCAGAAGCTTCCCCCACGTCTGATAAAGCCAGTGCTGCTGGCTCCAAGACAGACCCACCACTGGCCAAGGCCAAGCCCATCAGCAACAGTGGTAGCGCCTCTGTGGTAACATGTTGAAGAAAGGGAAGAAAAAAAACCACCTCTGGCATGAAACGGCAGTTAAGAGAGAGGAGTGAGATGATTTGAGAGAAATGACTCTGCAGACACCAAGGTCAGTGAAGAAGGAGGGGGAGGAGGTGCTCCAGGCACCAGACCAGAATTTTCCCTTGGAGCTCATGATGAAGACCATGGTGAGGCAGGTTGTTCCCCTGCAGCCCATGGAGGTACACAGTGGAGCAGATCTCCACCTGCAGCCCATGGAAGGGACCCCATGCCAGAGCAGGTGGATGCCTGAAGGAGCCTGTGACCCCGTGGGGAACCTGCGCTGGAGCAGGTTCCTGCCAGGACCTGTGGCCCTGTGGAGAGAGGAGCCCACGCTGGAGCAGGTTTGCTGGCAGGGCTTGTGACCCCGTGGGGGACCCACACTGGAGCAGCCTGTTCCTGAAGGACTGCACCCCGTGGGAGGGACCCACGCTGGGGCAGTTGGTGAAGAGCTGCAGCCCCTGGGAAGGACTCATGTTGGAGAAGTTTGTGGAAAACTGTCTCCAGTGAGAGGGACCTCATGTTGTACCAGGGGCAGCGTGTGAGGAGTCCTCCCCTGAGGAGGAAGGAGCAGCAGAGACAGCGTATGATGAACTGACTGTAACCCCCATTCCCTGTCCCCCTGCGCTGCTCAGGGGGAAGGGAGTAGATAGAGAACCGGGAGTGAAGCTGAGCCAGGGAAGAAGGGAGGGGTGGGGGGAAGGTGGTTTAAGATCTGGATTTATTTCTCATTATCCACCTCTGATTTGATTGGTGATGAATTAAACTCCCTTTTCTCCCCAAGTTCTGTCTGTTTTGTCCATGACAGTAACTGGTGAGTGATCTCTCCCCGTCCTTGTCTGGACCCTCGAGCCTTTCATCACATTTCCTTTCCCCTGTCCAGCTGAGGAGGGAGAGTGACAGAGCGGTTTTGGTGGGCACCTGGCATTTATCCAGGCCAAACCTAAACAACGAGTAAGGTAAAAAATGAGTATTTCCAATTAGCACACAGTAATTAATGCACATGCCTTGTTACCCTTGGTAGCCTCCCCGTGCAGTACCTGTTCCTCACCCTGGCTTGAATCTTTGCACTGGCTCAGCAGCTCTTCACACAGCTGAGCCTAAGCTGGGCTTAGGGCCTTAAAAACTGACCACGATGGAGTGGCAGGGCAATTCCATCTCTTGCGAGGACAAAGGGTCACACCTATTGTGCAAAACTACACCCACTCTGCATCTTCACCTCAGCTGCGCACCCTTTATCTGTAACTTGGGGGTTGGGCCACTTTCTGGAAGGTGCAGTATCAACTTGAACAAAGACTGAAGATCTTTGCTGGGAGACCTTATAGCAGCCTTTCAGTACCTGAAGGGGGCCTGTAGGAAATACGGGGAAAACATTTTCAGCAGGGCTTGTTGCGATAGGACAAGGAGCAATGGCTTTAAACTAAGAGAGGGCAGATTTAGACCAGATATAAGGAAGAAATTTTCTACCACGAGGGTGGTGAAACACTGGCACAGATTGCCCAGAGAGGCAGTGAGGCCCCATCCCTGGAAACATTCCAGGCCAGGTTGGACGGGGCTCTGAGCAACCTGGTCTAGTTGAAGATGTCCCTGCTCACTGCATGGGGGTTGGGCAAGATGACCTCTAAAGGTCCCCTCCAACCCAAAGCATTCTATGATTCTATAAGAATAAATCTAGATTTTTTTCTTCAGTGTGAGTTTTTGCCAGATATAAAAAGCATACATCCTGTTGTGCTGTTTTGCCAGAAAACTGTCATAGTTGTATTTTGTGGAAAGTTGAAAGTCTCACCATGAAGACTGTCATAGCATTTTCCAGATTGCTATCAGTGTTTACAAGATTGGTTCCCTCAAGGGGATGAAACAAAAGAATGATCACACAAAAGAACTGTGGGTCTTCAGCAAGAGATAAGCTGCTCAGGCTGGGGCAATTCTGGGCACTCAGGAACCATATTGTTAAAAAAGCAGCATGTGATCAGGTACCCTCGGCAGAAAACAACTGAGCAATAACTGTTTCCCCCCCTAAAAATCACAGTTTTAATTTAGAGCTAGATGCAAAAAATTCCACTTACATTTACAGAGGATACCTGAGCATTAAAATGCAAAGCAGTGTTTCAATTTTTTCAATTATGATTAAGGTTAAAAAGTGTGAAAAAGTAATATGTGGGTATGCAAAACCATTATGGACAACATGAGGGTTGGATAAGGCTGTAAAGGACAAGAAGTTACAGTTTATAAGGAGTCAAGTATATTAAGGAATGCACAAAACCAACATAATCTTCATCCCATGAGATCATAATGCAATAAATGAACTATTATGATTAAGATATTATAGAGCTTTGTGATCTCATACACAACTTCGTTCTTCTGCATATTTTCCTTTGTTATAGCGTGAATTAAAATTTATTTCCTTACAGTTGAAAGCGTGTCTTGAACTCTTAATTACATCTTAAAATAGCTATTTGTCTGGGAATTTCTTTAGTCTTCTGAAAACTCGTACAGCAGACAAAAGGTGAGAAGAGTTTATAGAGTGAGACAGTGCATGATTTCCAAGATTTTATGTATAACACAAATCTAACGGCAAACTCTTCAGCAAAGAAGCGAGTGGAAGTTAATTTTAAATTCATTTATATTGCTAAAGTACGCAAACACGCTGGTCAATGGGACTTCATTGGTTTATGAAGCTGCACTAATGAAACAAGTACATACATAAAGGGCGAAGCAAGGAGAAACTAATGTCTGCATAAAGAGTGACCATGCTGCTACTTCTGTGTACAGGGCAGCCAAAACTGCAGCGCTATGGCTGGATTTTTCAAGTTCTGACACCCAGGCCCTAGGCAACGACACAACTTTTGAACAGCAATTACAGCTGGTCCAAGCTGCCTACAAATGAACACTAAATCCATGTGATTTGCTTTCCACGTACAATCTTTGCTGTGTAAAAATTAATAGCAAAAGGGAGATGATTGGTTAAGTTGCCACTTAAGACTGAAGTTGTAATCCTAAACTTGTCTGTAGCCTAAATAATAGTCCAATATAGTTTTATAATTTTTAAGTATAGCTTATCTAAAAAACATGGTGATTTAAGGTCTCATGATAGTAGGTGTCAGTATACTAAGTTAAAGTCGTTCAGAACACACACTGATGCACACTATTTAAGTATCTGAAGACTCATTTTAAAATCCAAATTTTGTTCTCCAAATTCTCGGTTATTTCTGTCTTTATTGTGTTACTTACATGAGAATATGCCTTAAAGCAAGCAAACTAAAGAGGCTGAACCCTGTTTTAGGGGACTGTAAATAACAGCTCTATAAAACAGCTATCATTTTCTTGCAGACTTCCAGGTTTACTTCATAAGAATCTGTAAATTTGCTGGGTAGTGATTAAAGTTTGACGCTCTGAAAAGATTCACTGACTGAAAACATATCATTTCACTCAGTGAGTGTTTCCAGCACAGCATCGATTTCTTACTATAACACGAACGTGCAAAAACACACTCCCCTGAACTGTTCTTGAGGTAAATGTGATTATTCCCATAATATTTAGCTTTCACACAGGACTTTTTACCTACAGAATTCAAAGACAATTACCTAGCAAACAATTAGCTTTGCTTCACTTGCAGCAAGCTGATGGCAGAGTCGTGTAGAATAGACAGAAGTCCAGGTGCTGTTCAACTGTGGCTTAAGCAGATCTAGATTAGGGTTGCCGCACCACTGTTGCTCCCCATCCACTCCTGTCCTCTGCCTTGCATTGCCTCCAGTTCAGAGAGCTAAAATAATGGAAAAAATAAAAGCTAATCTGGAAAAAAAAAAGTTATGGACCAGAGCAGCTTTCTGAACTGACCTATCACCTGATCACCCAAGTACAACTCCTTGCAAAAAGCAGAGGGCAGGAAGGGCTAGGGGTGAAGGAGAGCATAGGTTTGCTTACACTGCCACAGAACGACAATGGCAGAGCCCCAGAATTAAATATTCGCTTCTGTTGCACTGTGTAATATTTAAAAAGCCCACATTCATCTGAGAAGAACATAATTCTATATTACAGTAGCAGAAAACAAGTTCTGCACACAGCAGAAGACTGCAGCTGAACTCTGCTTTGAACTGCAGTCCTTCAATAGTTTCTCTGGACTATGCTGCCTTTACTGGAGGGAGCATCTACCCCTCGGTATGAAGAAAGACAGTCTGCAAATACTCACTGGTCCTTGCTGCATTTCTTTTTTAATTATCATTTTTGGTTAGGTTGAATACGTACCTCTGCTTCCATTTGGTAAGTATTTTCTACTCTAGTAAAATCCTCTGTTACAGTCATATTTTCTTCCTAAAACAAAGTACAAGAATATAATCTTAAAAGACAGAAATTAAGCATCTGTTGGAAATGTATGTACATTGTGTCCTGTAAAAGTTGAACTGTTTTGGCTTATTACTTATGACTCATGACAGAAATTTGGAATTTTCCATGCAAATCTCTTCAGTTAAAAACCAGCTGGATATTAAAGACTTCTTGACATTATTTAAAGTAAATTATACAGTAGCTCTCTAATGCAATTTCACTGCTATTCACTTGAAGAGAACAATTAGGTCTTGAAAGTCACTGCTAGCTAGAAACTGCGTGTATTGGTGTGTAACTGCAAGTTCACCTGGTTCAAAAAAATAGAAGCTTCAAGTGTTTTCAGAAAGTTAATATGTGAAAAGTCCTCTTCAGGCCCCTATTTTAAGATATTTTAACAGCAGCGTCTTGTACCAAGGTGATCTGAACACTGACTGAGCACTGGTTATACTGGTAGAACGGTAACCCTCGCCAGAGGCTACGCCACCATTGACACTTTTGCATGAACAGCAGCTACGTTATTCAACAGAATGGCTGCACAGAGCACTAGCAAACCCTGTAAGACTTCTAAATAAGATACCAAACTAAGATACAGAATAACTCCAGTCACATCTCAATATCTGACCAGCTTGCTAGCGGTCCAACCATCACATTTCTTTCACCCACCTCCCTCTTTGGTAAACAGTTTGGATGAACAATTTATTGTAACGTTACTACAACACAACAAAAAGCACAGTTTACAATTTAATTGTAAATATAACTGCATTTAATACCCAGGAATTGTAGGGACGCAGATACTAAGCCTTCCAATTACTGAGAAAGTTTTACTTATTAAATTTGTTTGCATTAGGAAAACAGTATTTGCTTTCAGTGTTGACACATTTCAAGAGATGCTTTGTGTCAGAGTATTTCCTACACAGACTCAAATCTTCAGGTTTATCATGTAGCATGCATGCATAACTTTATATAAGTGACATTAATCATGAGAAGCATTTTCCTTTTAAAATGTCAGATGGAAATTAGATCCATAATTACTACTGCACAGTAGCCTACAAGAAACAAATTTTGAAATTTCAATTTTGTGATTGACTGGCAGTGCTCAAAGACAAACACAATGGTCCTATTTGTTGGAGAATCTCTTCCAGTAAGGGCAAGGACCAGGGCCAGTTAGTACTTAAAAAGAGTATTTCCCATTTTGCAGTCACAGGTTTGAGGTACTTTGGCAGCGTGGCTGGCTGTGGTTTGCTAAAAAGTGCTCAAGTCCATCTAGCACCAGCAACTCATTTAATTTACATAATGGAGCAAATCTTACTATTTATGACACAATCCAATTACAACTGACAAGAAAGATTTTTTTCTAGAGCTCTTGCTGATCTTATACAAATAACCACACACACAAGCTTTCTTCTACAATTCATAATTTACAGAAATAACTATACTGTAATAACACTTTAGAGTCAACACAGAAAAAGTGCATTTGTTTTTCCTTGTCCCAGCTCCTTAATCTTTTTTTAAACAAGTTCTCTTTCCTGCTGAATGGATTAAAGTCTTCTAATTTGGTTTTGCCCTCCTCAAGGTTGCTGTGTATTTAAGGACAGTGCCATCCTGTGGCTCCAGGCACTATTGCAAGATCAACGCAATCGGGAGTGAAAGATCATTTTGTGCCACCCATTACAAAATTTCCCTTGCAGCTAAATTTTAACCCACCAGATTCGACAGTAGCCATATGTGTTATTGAAGATAAATGGACGAAATAACTGCTGAAGTCATAACAAGGTGGCCTCCTGTGATACATCTTCTGTTAGATACTTTGCTCCTGGTCAGGAGTCTGTCCGGACACAGATACGGAAAAGACAGGTAGGTGACGACAGAATTTTAAATTGGAATCAGGACTTGGGCTACATCAAAAGCAGAAGGCGGTTTTTTTTTTTTTCCTACTGCTTATGTCTGCTGTTCATATTTTGGCTGAGGACCTATCCATTTGATTGCAACAGTGTTCACTGTGACTCAGGGAAAGCTACACTTCTGAGGTGTTGGGTATTCTGGACTTCTGGACGAACTTTCTCCATTTGCTAAATCTGTGGGCCAAGAATCACAGTAGAAAAATTAAATGAATAGAACACTACTGTTATGTGATAACTCCATTACCCCAGAAGCCATTGAACAATTCTGAACAGAATCGCACGTGCATTCTGCTTATACGGCCTGGTTTTTGAGCCAGAAGTGACATAAATCACCACTGTTGCAGGTGCTGTAAACACAAAAATGAAAAAGACGGTCAATATCCCATTGAGCTTCTCGAGCATAGAACTGTGCTTTGCCTTATATTTTCCCTCTTTTCAACAAGAAAAAAAACACCAAATTACATAGCCCTTCCTCCTACCTATCTGCTACTTCTGAACAGTTCTTTCTTCACAGGACCATTGCGTCCACCCTCACAACACTGTCGCTGTTTACAGGAATGACTGTTCCTCTCCCCAAAAGAGAATAGGGAAAAAACTAAACAATAAGTGAAGGCACGCTGCAAGGAGACAGCTATGTAACAATACAGTAGGAGAAAAGCCTACCTGCAGACACAAGTTACGTGTTCTGCTCCTGGTTACTAAGTTAACAACACTGTGAGAACGTTTTATGAAACACACCACCAGTCTCGGTATGGGAAAATGTTTATAGTTTGGAAATGTATGCTAACACCGTTGTGGTAAGCTACACTGATACGTGCAGTTACAAATAAAAAAATCTGGAGACACCTGGAAACGTCTCTTAAAATTTCCTCGTACATTTGCACCGACACATCCTATATAACTTTACATTATGAAAAATGAAGATACTTAGACAATCAAAAGAATTAGCTTCTTCCACCTGAACACAGCATTTTTGTGCTTAGTACTGAAGAAAAGCTTAATGAGAGTCTTGATGCATGCTCGTATCTCCTAACGGTCCATCCATCAGAGTGTCCCCGGACAGCAAGGGATGACGAGCATCTACGGTCAGCGCGTACCCAGCTACGCATCTGGTGCCCGTGTGCCAGCCTCTTGTCCCCTCACGCTCTCTGTTCTGTTTAGCATCAGACGGACAGAACGACAAAACTAAACGGTGAAGAAGTTTCTGCTGCTTAACGTCCATTCAAGAAACTTCAGAAGTATATGTAAGAGTTATTTTAAGAAAGGTAAGAATCAGATTCGTACTCAGCAAATGTAAGGACACTTTGGAGATATTTCTTAAAATATGCAGTAGTCTAAAAAAGGTGATGCTTTATGCAGGGTTCTACGTTTCTTATTCAAGAATTTCTTGAAATCAGAAGATTTGGTAACTGAGTGAGCAAAACTTCAAAATCTTTTTTTTCTACTGACTATATGGATGTGCATCCATAACTGTGACTCCTAAATAACAGGTTCAAAATATGAAGAATATTGCACATATAACCAAGGATATATCCCAGCACAGACAAACTCTAAGCCAGAGCCCACTGATTATATAGTTCATGAGCTGGTTGGTTTGTTTCGTTAAATAACACTCTGACCAGCACAGCAAATATTACCCCTGTTATTTTTAAACAAGATGGCCAATGTCAGTTGTTAGATACAGTGATTAAAGAAGTGTGCTCCCCAAGCACATCATAGATGGTAAATACAAAATCAGTTTGCTTCTAGAGAAAGAAAAAAAACCATTACTTTTGAGCAGCTGGGTTGAGTAAGAGAGATTGGTTTCCCCACTGATTTTACTTTCCCTGCAGCCTTCAAAGCAGATTCTGTGCCCTGAAGTGCTGCATATACTTACGGCACTCTATAAATAAATGCTGCTCTGTGCCTCTATTTCTGATTAAAATCCTGTGTAAATATATATGGAAATTAGGTGCTGCCCCCAGGCATCCTGACAAGCTGCTAATGTAAGCTCCTGATGCCGCAAAGGTTACGCACCTCTGATCTCACAGACTTCCTATGATAGCAATAACAACAGTTAAGGAAATTGTTCTATGGATTAATTAAAAATAAATACATAGAATAGCCAGCTGATTTCTAAAGAGGCCTTAGATAAGCTTGCAACAACTACAACCGTATGGAAACTGCGAAGAGACATTAATTTTACAATGGTCTAGAATGGTATTAGCTACAAGTGATGTAAGCAAATGCAGTTAAGAACAAATTGCCAGCAGTGAGAGTTGTTAGCAGAAAAGCTACAAGGCAAATAAAAGCTCCAGCAGTGGAGCGATTTAAAATTGTATGGAACAAAGCACTAAAAATTATACCGCAGGGAACTGCTCTGCAAAAAAAATAACTTCATGTTGTTTTTCTCAGAGTTCCCTAGAGCTAACACTTTGCCAGCACCGAGAAACCCACAACCTAAGCAGCGTTTCACAGTCCCTCAAGTAAGTACAAAAAAACTAACATCACCATTCTCCAACGTGTGGTATCTCCGAAACAGCAGAAGATTACTGTGGAATTATTATAACTATAATAAGACACTGAATGCTCAGCTCTCACGGTGTAAAAACGGTCCACTCTCCACCTAGGTTACACCCCCGCTGCTTACCTGGTCCCATGACATCTCTGAATCCAACTGCGTACGCCCAAACATAACCATTTGTTTGTCCAGGTCACACTTCTTTTTGCAGTTATTTTTTCTAGCCTGCAGTAGTGCGTGCAACCCCTCTCCAGCACACTGACTCATTTAACATCCTGCCTACTCCTTTCAAGCACCGTCCGCCACGCGTGGAATGCTCCACGCTATCCTAATTCAGTCAGGCTTGTGTCAAAACCGGCTGTCAGTCATTCAGATTCACTGTAGGGTAAATGCCTGCAACTACCTTTTCTAACCTATCCACTTTTTGAAAAGCTATTTAATTGCAGCCAGGATGGAAATACCTCATGATCTGACAGGTTGCCACTGTGGTGGGTACACCCCATATGATTTTCTCTACTAATAAAAAGGAATGCATCATGAATTACCTTGTCTTCTCCTGTTCCTCTTAAAATCCACCAGATTTTAAACTACTCTTAACTCACTAAATAGAAACTGAAGGCATTCAGCCTGGAACCCCATACAAAACTGCATCATTTCTGACTGACCAAGTCATTCTGATGGCAATGGAATCACGCTCCTCGTGACAGACGTGCACCCAGCCGTGTGTTCGGGAAAAACGTGGGGAGCGGGGTGATGTATCTGGCCCACAGCAGCCTGCACGCCTCCTTGCCATCTAGTCCCACGGCTGCAGTATGACCTTCTCCTAAAGCAAGGGTTAAGGGGCCTTTTTTACGGCCTTCTTTATCCCTGGACAAATGCTTTATTTAGCTACGACAGAAACAAAGACAGCATCGCTATCAGTTTTAAAACAAAACAGTAAATCCTATTTTTTTGAGGAAAAAAAAGAGTTGGGAGCCAGCACTTCAAACGCGTGCAGCATCTGAGAGGCGGGCATGCCATTTCACTGTAAGTACGTCACCGTTTCGGCCAAGTAACTTACTCTGCGTTTACTAACACTGAATTCCACTGTAACATCAGGCAGTATCACAAAACTCTTCTGCAATTCTTTCTTTTTTTGCCGCATCGAATAATTTGGTGTTGATAGCAAACTCTGCCATCTCCCTTTTCCCCAGCTTATTTGTGAATACACTAAAAAGGCACAAACTTCAATAGCACGCAACTTGCAAAAGCAACCACTTACTCCACCAAAGATCAGCTTTGCTCTGCAGAGTCCCAGGTGTGGACACTGTCCAAAACCGTTAGCAGCCTTCCAGTACCTGAAGGGGCCTACAGGAAGGATGGAGAGGGACTTTTCTCAAGGGTGTGTAGTGATAGGACAAGGGGGAATGGCTTTAAGCTAAAAGAGGGCAGATTTAGGTTAGATATTAGGAAGAAATTCTTCACCATGAGGGTGGTGAGGCACTGGAACAGGTTGCCCAGAGAAGCTGTGGCTGCCCCCTCCCTGGCAGTGTTCAAGGCCAGGTTGGATGGAGC
>Ga0065711_1004415_pt1 | contig 23649 bp, 6 predicted proteins | sample Hoacrofraction12_FD_59098 | JGI IMG/M metagenome (GOLD analysis project Ga0065711, IMG submission 59098) | Hoatzin crop microbial communities from Cojedes, Venezuela - Epithelial fraction 12 v2 (version 2) | ecosystem: Host-associated > Birds > Digestive system > Esophagus > Crop | place...
ATACCTGTTTCAGCATGTATCCAGTAAATGTAAAGATCTGTTGCACTCAATGCATATTTTGTAATTAAAAATTAAATATAAGAAGTCATTTTAGTATAGGAAAGTCTTAAAACCAGTAGTGATCACACATAAATTTCACTGTCTAGGCATGACAGTGTAACTTGAAAATAAAATGTTTTTGTATTTAAGGGTAGTAAAATGTATAATCTGGATTAATTTGGAAATGGCTATAACTGCAGAAATAAATTTGTACTTAAAATAGGAGAGTTCTAATTTGGAAAAAATGGTGGCCATATTCAGTCTTTAAATCTTGCTATTATTGCACAAATGTTGCAGAACTGGTGCCAGGATTGGTAGGTTACAGACCCATTTTTATCATGGTTCTTCTGTTTTGTCCTAGAAAATACAAATAATTGTCAAATAATAGTCACTCACTTCAGAACTGCAGATTTTCCCCTATAGCTGCAAAATAAAAACCTAAGATTCTTACTCTCGTTTTTCAGAATAAGAGTTTTGCTGGTTTCCAGTAGAAGTACAGTTATGCTGCTGGAAGAGAAACAAAAGGTGCAGGCAGGTGCTACTTCTCTGAAGGAGAATAGACCCAAGCCCTCCAGTGTCAAGTAAAATCACAAAAATCAGAAGTCTCTTTTTGTTTCCCCCTTGCAGAATAGGTGGAAATACAAACCTGCAGAACAAAGGTATGCCACTCAAGTTGTTATTTTGTTACAGTGAAAACAGATGTTCGGATAACCTTAAGGAAAGATCAAACAGTCACTTAAGAATTCTTTTGTTTATGAAAGAGAACATTCAGAGAAGTTTCTGATTCTCTCCTCCTTGAGCTTCTGCTTCTGTCAATGTATTTGCCGACTTACTGTGAGATAAAACTCAGCTCTCTACCAAGTAAGAAACTTGCTAGCTCAACAGTTAGGATTTTCCCTTGTTTTTATTGAGAAGAATTTTCTTGAGCATCATCTGCTTTCTCAGATAGTCACATTACTGTGGGAAAAGACTCTACTCACTAAAGACGGTGCAAATGCCTCATCAGGACCAAGCTGAGCTGAAGATACATACAGCCTACAACAGCCAAGTTCTTTTACTTAAAAAACAACGGCCATTTGAAAGCATCTGCTTTTTGAAGACAGATGTATCTCTGGCTCAGTGTGGCTGGCAAAGAGGGTGTAAGAAAATAAGTATCAAATTACGTGCTTTTGGAGTTTCATTCAGATAGTGCTTTCATGGATGCTATAAAAATATCCTTGAGTTGTATCTGACCAAAGTTGAGATATTGTATTTCACCTACACAATTTGTCATGATCAAAATTCTGTGGAACTGCATCATTTTTTTAGGTTGCACAATTATTTTCTGTGTAAATAGTAATAAAACACTCAGGTAAATGAGTATTTTAATAGAATGTCTTTTCCTTCTCACTTTCGTATCTAGAAATGAAATAATCATGGAACACATTAATATTTTGTGTCATGGACATAGATAAAGCATAAGCTTTAGATATTTTTCAGGTTTTTATTCAAGTCACTCTGTCCAAAAATGCTACAGCTTGTAAAAGGACAGAAATAATCTTATGATCCTAAACCTTTAATACCGTATGGAGCATAACTGATATTCTCTAAAACTTCAGTTTTAGTAGTGGAAATTGCTAAGGCCAGATCTAACAGAAGATTCTAGCTGTTATTACAGATGGTATTACAGTACAGACAAGTCTGCCACTATTAGCATCGACAGAAACAATCAACAAGAGACTATTTCAAAGATGGATCAGCCTGCCATGTGGGCCTGGTGCACATTTTTAAAGCTTTGGTAGGTAAAAAAATGTATTAGTATTCTCCTGGGGCAGCAGTTATGTAAGATAACAAAAGGATATAAGGGGAAGCAAGAACTCAGACATGCGTATTTATACTCATATTTAATATGGTCTCAGAGTATATTTTACTGGAGTTGTTTCAGATTTGTCTTCTGCAATTGCCTACTCTGTCCTTCAAGGTTTGGTGTTCCCTTATCAAAAGCTTGTGTTCCTGAACCCTAGCTAGTACACAGCTAGACTTACATAGCCAAAGAAGGTGTTCATGTATTTAGGAACTGTAAATTTCATTTAAAAATCCCTGTAGATTATGGCTGAGACAATTCGTGTGTTGGTGCATCTGTTTTACCCATAACTATCTGAGAGTAGAGTAACAAATTGTAATAACAGGGTAGGTGGCACAAAAATGTCTCACATTCACCAAGTCTGTGTTCATCAAAACCATTTTTCCACTTCTTGCCTTTTTTATCTTTGGTATGTTATGTGTGAAATGCTTTGCCGTTATCTGGTATAAATCATACTTTTATTGGAATCATCATGGCTTTTAAACACTGAAGATGTGGTTCAGTTTTTGTTGTAATTACTTAATGATCAATAGTAAGTTGTATAAGAACCAGTGCATGATTGACAGTCTGGCTTAAAAACAAACCAAAGACATCCTGTACATTTGACCAAGGAATGTTTTGTCCACAGGTAGCTCTAAACTGGCTAATGTGAAATATCAAAATGAAGCCTGAAGACATTTTAAACCCCTGAGTGAGAAATAAAAATGCAGTAATATATTAAGAGCAACATTCATGGTTTGGTTTCGCCAGTGACTATTTTGTATGCCTCTGTCTCTTTTACTAAATTCTTACAAATGCATTAAAATGGGTTATGAGATTTTCCAGCTGTCTCATGAAGTCCTGTGGCGGGATGATTTCAAGTCCTAAAGTCAAGACATAGTAAAGATAAAGGCCAAGTTACTCATAAGAAGAGAGAGAGGGATAGAGGGATTTCTGCATCAGAGAATGATAAGGAACAGTGTTGATGTCTCTGCTAACTTGTGAAGGGACAACTCAGTTTATTTCTAGTGATTTGGTCATGGGGAAGTCTCTTGTCCCTACAGAAAACCTTCTCTTTGTTCTGAGTCTTGCTGGACCCAGTGAACATGAATCATACTTTTTATCTTTGTGTGTGAAAAAACCAAGTCACCGGCCCTACAACTCAGTAGAGAGACCAATCACTTAAATGGCAGACTGTTGAAAGATAGAAAAAATCATATCTGATATATACCATAAAACCACTCCTGCCCCACTGTAATGTGAAAATGGCGTACTTGATAATAGCGAACTTGAAATGTGGCCCTTCTAACAGAAGTGAAATGAATACCTCTTTTTAAGAGTTGCGAGAAATGCTAGTAGTGTGCAGATGTAATAAAAGGGAAAGACTCAGGGAGATGATCAAAAGGTCATTGTAAGTGGAAGCTGTCACCTGGCCATTATTATGTATAGTTAACACCATGTTAATCCTTTTGCAGTTTTATGAACAAAGTGTAATCCCAGTTACTAGTTGAATATGTCCTTTAAAACTCCTGGCAGGTCATTGCTCTGATGAACAAAATCACAAGTCATCGTTATTTAAGTAACCTGGTAATAATAAGAAGTTTTATTAGTATTTATCACAAATAAATATTATGTTTATCATTAGCTAACTTTAAAATCATTGCAAATCATATAGTTACCTCACAGCAACCTACTGATGTTATTACAAATCCATTTGGCTTGTAGGTCTTTCCGGTGGTTCTAAATACAGATCCGGTGTATATTTTATTAGGATATTTGGAGAAGAACTAATGAATGAGAATGAGACCTTGCTGTAACACTGTTTGCAATGGTAGGTTATGAACCTTTAAGAACAAAAAAGATGATGAAACATCTGCTGTATCCCTGAATCCAAATACTAGTTAAGTTAAAATATTGGAAGCGCTTTGAATTTTGTGGGAATAGGTGTCTTCTTTGATGGGGTTTGATTTTTACTGTTCTTAGGGGCAGATAGGAAACTTAATAAGCAATTATTAGTTACAGAAAAAATAGGCAGCTGCCTAGGGAGAGGAGAAAGAACTAGCTAGTCTTCTACTTACACAGATCTCTGCTTGCTTTGAGAAAAGCAGTCACTGTTCCCTACCTGCAAGTCCACCTCTGGTGGCAGGACTGGATTGTCCTTCCCACCAGGTCATTCAGTCCCATTTTCTAGCTAAGTTCTGCCCCTCTCCAGCTGGCAGACATGCTTGAAGCAGAAGCCTGGCAGTGGGGGAATACTGGGTGTGGAAGGGGAGGGGGCGGGAAGCTGAAGCAGTCCGGATTGGTGAGTACTGGGAGGGATTAGACTAGATAGGACAAAACAAAAGTGGGTGCTCGATGGGAGGTGTACCTCCAATACTTCCCACCCCCTCCCCAGCTCGATCACTCTTAAGCCCCATTGTGCTGAAGTCCTGTCTCCACTTCCCCAATTCCCTTTCTTCCCTTTCTACATCTCTTAACCACCTCATTTATCCCCAGGTCCTCAGCATCGCTTCTGAGGCTACTGTCAACCCAGGTTTATCAAAATCTGTATGCGTCACTCCTTTCAGCTGTCTTCCTTCCACTGCTCCTATTAGGTATCCTTGCTTATCCTAATATATTGATTTTTGACTGTGTGGGGCATGACCACAGAAATCAACTTTGAGGCATTTCTGGAGCTGGCTGTCCTCTAAGTGTAGTCTCAAAAAACCAAAAACTTCTTAGAAAAGCACAAATCTAATTTTCCAGTGTGACCTCCCAGATTCATACTTCTACGCTGTTGTTTTGTTGCTTCTCTTAAAGTGGCAGCTTTGGGTCATAGGGTTAGTTATCTGATTAGGCTGAAAATTAAGCTCAAACAGCAACAAAGAAGTTTTCTTTGACACAAACACAGGTGTGCGAGTGCCTACCCTGGGAGCAGCTAGGAATTCACAATGAAGGAAAGAAGGAAGACTGTTTTAAACTCGGAGACTATATTCATGATTTTAAGAAAGTGAATTTAATTGCGGTTTAGGCCCAACAGTTTATTTTAGCCTTGATATTACACTGTGAGAAATTATGCATAATAAAATGAAGAAACTGTAACTCCCACAGGGCTTCTAGCACAAGAATTTGGTAAATAAATTAAGTCTTCCCGTCATCTCTAGAAAAGCACACACAGGAGTATAACATTTTTAACATACAGGAGTGTAACTGTTTTTACTAAATTCTCTGTCATAGAGACAGCTTGTAAAGTGATGGTACCACTAAAAAGGCTAATTTTCTTAACTTGCCAGAGAAAATGGTACAGCTGTTGAAAGTAATCTATTTTTGCTGCCCATTAAGAAATACCACCAGATTCAGAAAAATCCGCTTTGTAGATTATCTTTAGATCTAGAGTCCAAGAGAGCACTAAAACCTATTTTACAGACATACGTTATGTGATTCCAGAATAAGTACATTTGTGTTATAGTGTAATCCATGGAGGATCAACAGAAAAGCTTGTGAGGCTAATGTGTTAATGTCGTATCTTGAGAAATAAAACTACATGTCAACATGAAAGATTATTCTGAAAATAATGATCGAAGTCACACATAATTTGTGTGATAGTGCTATTGGCAATTGAAAATGATGCAGGAAAACAGGTTTCTGACAAACTTGGCTACATTTTTGCATAGAATATGGCGTTTCTTCCATATTTAGCAAAAATAATAATACTATATAGCTAAATGTGATTACAGAACTCAAATTAGTCTAAGCAATTATATTGTCCATGTAATTACATTGTTTATACAGGTGATGAGAGCTAAGCTGAAAACTAAGGCAGGAAACAAATGTACATGTTTTGCTGAAGAAACACATCTTGTGTTGCTGAAATTCATGTTAAGATTCTTAATCTGCCTGTTTTTTAAAGTATTTGAAATGTCTCTATGTTACTGGAAATAAAATGATGCAATTTATAGGTTGAAAGTACATTTGAACTTCAAGTCTATCACCTGCAATGCAGATTTGAGTTGGAAAATGCTTTTTCTAGTTTGAAATTCTGCCCATAAACTCACTTTTTGCTTTTATTTCTGATCTTAACCTTTGAAGCTATACAACCCACTCCTGAAGTCTATGCTCTTATTCTCTGAATCCACAAGTTTTTCTGAAATTACGTTGAAGTCTTTGAAGAATAATGGCTTCCTCTGTTTGTGAAGAGCGCAGATTCTCCCTGTGCTTGAAATGCGTTTTCCGAAATGCATGTCAAGCTGTTTCTTCAGACCTTTCCTATGCCATCACCTTTTTGAGTTTTATACCTTCAGCTGCTGTTTGCCTTGCACACTTTGTCTTCAAATATGTTGCTGAAACAGCCACATCCAGTCTTAGTTGGAAGCTACTAACAGCAAAAAAGTACTTTTGTATATAATACAGTGGGATGTTAGTATAATTTTGTTGGAGTGGAGAAGAGACATGCAGAGACCCCTGCCATTTGCCTGAGCAGTGGAGCGAGGGGCAGAGTCCCTTCTTCGCTCAGGAACCATGGCAACTGCATTGTCCTGCCGATATTCGTACTGTAAAGGGTAACTGAAGATTTGATGAGACTGGGAAGGGGTAATGTAAAACTCAAGAGACAACAACTAAAATGTGCAAGAAAGATTTCAAATTATGACTGGAATAATGGGATACATTTCAGATCTTGAAATAATGGTTTGATACAGAAAAACATTTGAAATATGTACACATTGATAGGCTATAAGAAACTGATAATCTTTAGATGATCTGTGTCCAGAAATAGTCTGTTTGTGAGCATAATTAGAATCTGCCTTGATTATGTAGAAGCTATTTTAGGATCTCTGATAATGAAATTTCAAATACATTAAATACATGGAGATGATTCCTATCATCCTCATATCCATTCCACTCTATACAGACATTATCAGATGCTTTATCAGATCCATTAGTTTTGAACTGAAATATGAATCACCAGTTTTTATCAGTATGTCAAACTTTATTATCAAGACTGATAATTATGTCTTGCCAGTATCTGTCATGTCACCTATTAATACTTGGATGAAGTCATCTCTGATTCCTAGATTTCTCTCTTGAATGTTTTTTTTCCCCGTGTGAGTAGTTCAGTAAATTATCTCACAGTCTCGTGTGAAAAAGTACAGTTCATATTTTTTGTCTTTGCCTACAAAATTGTTTCTGTACAGTAGCAATGTACTAAATATCCGCATGGTTCTTCTGTGACACTATGCACACTGTAAAACTAGATGCAAATGCTACAGAGCTTGTTCTCAGAAGCACCTGAATATTTCAAGTTTATATAACATTTATTTCTTGGCTGAGGATGTATGGAGATATAGGTACTTTCATTTAATAGAATTTTAGATGACTGATGTGCAGTGAGGGCTTTGTTTTTGTGGCTTGTATTTTCGTAAACATGCTCCTTTCTTTCCTCGTTTTTCATCCCCTGCTATCTGGTAGATATTTAGTAAAGTATCAAATTAACGTTACAGGTTGTGAGGACAACAAAATTGGATCGTGTCCAACTCATGTGTTTAACATGCTGTTCAATTCTAAATTCAACCTTTTATGCAAGTGCTTGCTGAGCAGCATAATTATGTATCATTTCTGGACCATTGACTCAAGATACAGTTGACAATTGTCAAGACGAAAAAAATCTACTTTGATTTTCAATAATGGTCTTACATTCAGTAAGGGTATATGCTCTGACAACGACGGTACAGGAGAGCAGATGTTCTCATAGAGTTTGACACCTTCTGTTAGCTAGGTCTATGGATTCTGCTTTTCTGAATGCTGTGTACAAACCAATATCAGAGTAAACACGTTTGTTGGAAATATCCAGCGGCTGCTGATTTTTCTCCACAGTCAATTCAGACATAGTAGTAAGTCACAGAAGTACAAAGTCAAAATGCGAAACATTACCTCATTAGCTTTGGGCAAATATTTCTCAGTGAATAGTATTTTGTTTGTTTTCACAAATGCTCTCAATGAGTTTGTTTTTACAAATACATATTTGTAAAATCATTTGTCCCTTTTTATTGGAAAATTGATTTACTCATATTTTCTTATTTGAAATGTCTCATATGTTGATAATAGACATTTTTAGGTTTGGGGCTTGTCAAGGGGAGTTTTAGATGAAGGAGAAATTAGTTATCTGTTGCTTAAATATAATAGTTCTCACCAGATTTTTTTTAATGATGCTGTAAACACTGAATGTTAGTGCAAGTACACCGCAAAAATGGACAAGAATGCACATGAACATGTGACATGCACTTTTAGAAGAAATATCTTCTGTTTTTAAATCATCATTTTGCCAGCATGACAATGAGATCTGCAACTCCTTAGCAAGTTAGAGGGCAGGCATAGTTTTTCAGGGAAAAGGAAGTTATTTTTATGATCTTCACTTATACTTTTAGAGAAGAACTACTGTGAACTTTCTGGCAGTAATACATAAAGCTAAACTTTTTAAAAGAAATTTGTGATTCAGATAATCTTTTTACAGGGCCATCTCCACCCATCCGTCCACCCGTGGTTTATCACTTTTTATCCCTTCATTCTGTATCTCACGAGCAGAACTACAGATCTTCCTGCAAGTTTCCTTTTCACCGACTAGAATGTTGCTTTTTTTTCACGGAGTTCATAATACTGCTGCTGGAAGCAGGAGGCTTCTTGCTACTATAAACTCATTGTGTTTACACTGCTGCGTAAAATTCGAGAGCTCTACTCTCTCCTAACAATGTGTAGGCAATTCTTCTTTATTTTAATTGTTTCATGGATATTGCGTTCTTAAAAAATACAGCTCTTCTGAAGCTTACCTACCGCATTTTAGTTAATCAGGTTTTTTTATTCTGCACTGCACAAAACATTTTATCAAGAGAATTGTGGGGCACAAATTACAAGAGAATGCTGAATTCCTGATTCAGCAATAGTTGTACCCAAGAGTCTTTTTGTGGATCTGGTCTCACTTGTGCTAAGAAATGTCACAATAATTCCTGCAGTTAAGACCTTTGCGTTTCAAAGCCTTACTGAAATCTTTTTTGCTTTATTTCTTTGATTGACACTTGTAGTTTTCTACTCTTTAACACCAACATTGTCCTGGTAGGTCTGTATATATTCACACAGTAAACAAATAAAATTAGTTTCCTTATGTGAAATTTCACTAGAGCAATGGTTGTTGCCCTGTCAAAACCCCATGTTTAGCTATGAATTTCCCGAACTTCAATAACATGAATAACTTGATGATAGTATTTTGTATTTGTTATGAGTTCTAAAGATTGAGTGAGAGAAATCAATTTAGCAAGACGTTTCAAATGCTTAATCTATATTTATTCTTCCTGAACACTCTTTCTAGAGGTTTTCTTTAAACCTGGTTCTGAGTTTTTTGTGAAGAATCAAAGTACATATGCAGGAAGATGTTGAGTATCTGATGTTTTCTTAATGACTGTTTAGAGATGCAAATAGTTAGATTTCAATTTGCACTCAGTTTTGTGGCTACAGACAAGGGAAGCTATCTTTTGTACATTTATCCGTCACGACCATCAAACCCAAACTTTAGTCTGGAATAATTTCCACAGAACAACTTTTACTTGATAAATAGCTAAGAATCAGTGTACGTCAGCAGGGGAGCGGTGACAGAAGTCTCATCTGCAGCAAGGGTAGGCTAAACTTGGCAGCATGCTGAAAAGAGGTGAAGGGAGTTGCTTCTTCATCTTCATAAATGGCTGTCTATTCCATTAAAATGACCAAAACCAATCACAAATTAATACAGGCATGTGTGAATGGCCAAAGAGTTTGATTAAACTGGGAGATAGATCTATTATTGCTCAAAATAGCTTCCTCCTAATTTATTTAAAAATGGGATTAATAGACACAGAAAGCATTTTAAAATTGCATTAGAGACTGACACTGTATGCAAATATGTTAGTTGTTACTCAGACCACCTTGCTTAATGGCAATTAATATTTTTCTGCTTATGTATCTGATACCTGAATGTTTTATGACATATGAATTTCTATATTAGCAAAATAGACATATAGAAATTGCAGGTATCTACAATGGTTTTGCTCAAAGAAGGAACCACATAATGGGAAATAGGTTGGATTCTCTTTTTTCACTACTAGCCTGCAAGGCAGCTACCGTGCTACGAAGCTCAGAGGGAACAGCAGAACTGTCACTTGGAAGGGAAACCTTTTTTGAACGTGAAAGTGCTTCTGGGAATGATAATCGCAATTCTGGCCTTAAATCTGTAAAGCACTTTGTGTAACTGCGTTCAAAACTTGTTTACAGTGGAGTGTGTGTCGAGTTGGAGCTTCAGCAGGTGGCACTATTCATTCAGGGCCGTTTAGCAGGAAATGGCACAGTTTTGAACCTTGTTTTCAGTCAGAGGAAACGCATATTGAAGTTCAATGCATGTTCTCAGCTGGTGAAGCTGGCAGAGCACCACGGAGTAGGGCTGTGACACAAGGCAGACTGGCTGGGAGTCTGCTTGGTATTTAAGTTTGGAAACTGGATGAATTCCATACTAAAAAAAGTGCTGAATCCTGTACTCCTCTCATGGGAACAGCCTTCTCTGTTAGTCGTATGGAAAATAAAGCATTTTAAAAAGAGAGAGAATTTTTTTTAATAATGTACAGAATATTTAAGTGTGTGTCAATAGAAGAATTTTTTTAGTCATCATGATATTTCCATTCAAAATACCATTAACACCAAATAGTTTTTTTCTCCTGGAATTACTGTTATAGCTACTACATTTCTTTTCAAAGCATATGTGTTAGTAATAGTTACATATTTTTGTATGTGTACATACTATTTGCGTGTCTATATATATCCTTTTATATACATAATATGTATACTTGAAGAGTCTGTGTATATATACAACCTGCCCTCAGTAGTAAAAAATGGATGAAATTCGCATAGACTTACCAAAGAAGTCTGAAAATATAATTTAAAACATAGCATTTGCTTCATTGAAAAGGTTTTGGTTTTTTTTAAATTTGTTTAAATGTAGAAGACTGGTTTTGGTGTGCACTGTTGGGCTTCCTGCGCTTGTGCGTCTTTTTATTATAATAATCTCTGCATATAATTAGTAATGTGTCTGAAGAAGAAGCTTCAAATATATTTCTTCATTTGAGCTAACACAGCATGGATCAAAATAGAGGCATTTAGTATATTGACCTAATATTGAAATTTTGTGAGAGTGCTTTCCAAGTCAGTAATTGCAATGTCTTTGTAAAGTATATGGCACTGTATCGATTTGGGACCCATCACTTGCATTTAGTCAGGCATCTGAGCCTGCTGATGATAACATTGACATCTGCAGCAGGTAAAAAGTATTAGAGGATGTGTCGTTTCCTTCTGGCTTCTCACTTCTTGGTCACTAGTTTAGTTATGTGCATTTCTGTGCCGTCTTGGAACACCAAGCAATGTTTCACTTGCAAAGCAGTTTGGGGAAACATACTTATTTATTCAGTCTATTCAACTGAAATGATACTGAATACAAAAGTTATGTTGTTTAATATACACTATGGAGAATGACTCTCTAATTGTATTTAATGCTTGAAATGCAGTAATATAGAATAAGAAGTAAAATAGCCAAATCATACTCTGAGGATTTTGTGCATATACAGCTTAGCTTTTCAATTAATTATATGAGGTGAAATATGCACATTTATTAGTGTCTAGAAAAGCTTTAAATCATTTTTATTACTTCCTTAGCACAATTAGATTAATGTTATCATTCTCACTTGTATTTGTATTTTAATTATGTACAGTATGTAGTATTATGATAGGGTGTTCAACGCCTCTTTGGCAACAGATTCTGCCTACTTATAGACAGGTAACATCTTTCTATGTATACCATATTTTGTATAGCAACAATGAAATAATTTTAAAGAAATTATCTTTCTGGATTTGTGCCAGTGAATACTAAAGAAAAGATGTTTATGAGTCTAGAATCTAGAACGTTCTGATAGAGGATCTTATAGAAGTTGAAGCAAAAAAATTACAAATCTAAGAATTATTACAGAAACTTTAAGAAGCATGCGCTAGCCGTCTTGCTTTCAGTTGCTTATCAGCTATCTTATGGTCAGGTTTCAGTTCACTAGATTTCTGTGGTACTTGATAAGAAGCCTTTCAATGTGCTTGAAAAAGTTCTCAGAACAGTTTGTGATGTAATCTGACCTGTATTGATCTGTGCAAATCCTACTGTGTTGCTCTTTTCTTTTTCCTGAATTTCACTTACTATAGTCAAATCAATAGTGAAATAAATTAATAATTTAGAATATATTTTAGATAATAGGATGGTGCTATATCTGAAATTAAAAATATGGGCAAAATTCTGCCCCTAATATTAAAATCTACCCAAATGACAGAAGCTTCTAAAAAGATCTGTGCATTCACAGTGTCTATTGAAGTATGTCTTAAAAGTAAGTTTGGGATATTTTTCAGCACAATTGGATTTTCAGTCTAAAGTTTTCTTGTCATAAGTCAGTAACAGGCTTCATTCATAAAATTCATTCCATTTATATTTATATATTTATATTCAGTATTTTGTACAAACTTATTTTACAAGCTTGTGTGGATTATGGCTCAGTGAACAGAGATACTTCAAACCAAAATGTATACAGAAGGAAATTTTGCTGTTCCCAAGTCAAGGAGTTATTAATAGCCAAGTATGGTAAGTGGCACCTAGTCATCCACACTTACGCCTCCAGAGAGAAGATGATTATCCACAGTTAGGTGCAGAGAGTGCCAGAACTACCTCTAGATGACTAAGGAAGGAATAAAGTTTGAGAAGACTACGTGAATCTATCTGCCTCAGGTTGGAACGAACCAAAAAGGAGTCTATGAAAGAGTTGGCTACTTTAACTAACCACTTCCAAGAAATGTAACCAGAAATGGGAACCATAGGTGAAAACAGTCTTCGAGAGTGAGTCAGGAATTCAGCAGGTTGGCCAAATACTGGAGCAAGAGATACCTGATGCTAAAATAACTGTTGTAAAGTGTGATCTTCTTTCATCACTGTATGTAAACATTTTCTGTTACCCATTTTGCATCTTGTAAACAAACACCTGAATTTGCATTTTGCTTTCTTTGGCTTGTGTTAAAATCAGTGTCAAGATAAATGGGCCTTCATTTGCCAAAGCTCAGAGACTAGAAGCAAAACTTTTTGGCAAGTGACATGGGAGCGTATCTGAAACTAATATCCTGAGGGAATACTTACACTTCATGAAATACTGGAACTTCCCTTAATACATGGGGAATTTCTGCATCTTACTGCCATTCTTTCTTTTCATGGTAGCATGGCTGTCCTGGGAGCTATGATCACCCTGGACTTTCTGCTGACAGATTGTCCTGAAAATCTCCATGACAGCAGTGTTCCTCCATGCTAGGGAAAGGGATTGCAGGAAGATTCCCCCTAGTCTGAAATAGAAAGTGCCCTTTTGCTGGACTGCAAGTCTCTTCTTCCCAAGCCCAGTTTCTTAAAAATGATGCAGATTTTGTCTCATTAAGTGTGCTTTTTTAGTTAAAAGCACTGGTATTTCCTGCTACTGTTACTGCATGTATCAGTCATACATTTTGCTATATCTAATCAGAGATACTATCGTAGATCTTACAGTTGTCTCTGGTTAGCCATGATGCCACTGAAAGCTGCTGTTGTATTACAGTTCTAATTGCCCTCAGAATATAAAATGTAAGTCTTGAATATCTGTTTGGTCTACAAATAGGGTCATAAAAGTGAGAAGAAATATGAAATAGTTAAAATAACCTCTGTAGTCTTGTTTAGCTGTCTTTCTTTCCTTCTCTTGTTCTTTTTCTCTTGCTTTCATACCAGTTCTAAGAGACAGGTAAACATCAGGTTTATGTGTTGGGATAAAAGAAGAAGAATCAGATTGCAGGTTAATATTGGAAGATAAGAAATTTGAAGCTTTGAATCTTTTCCTGGCTTTTCCTTGGTCAACAGCATGCCAAGAACAAGTCATAGTTTCCTTGTGTCACAATTTACTGCAGACTAACATTGTAGCTAGAATGTCTGCCTACCTCTGAGAAGTGCCGTGAAGCCAAATAGGACACTTATAAAATACTTCGAGATACGAAGATAAAATGTATTGAAGTATCTTTTCATTTGCATTTTTTGTTGAGAAATGATAAATGAAATTGCCTTGATATGAAATACATTTTAAGTAAGACTAAATAATTAGTTTTGGCTGAAGAAGAACATAATAGTGTACATGTNCAATGTTTAGGTATACATTTAGTGCAGCAAGAATTTCTATTATCCTGTCACTCACAGAACAGAAATCAGGATCTAGACCTTAGAACTCATTAACTGCTGTAAATAAATGTGTTATCACCACATACTTTTCTTTTGAGGATGCAGCTACTTTTACCTGCTTAAGGACAGAAACCTAAGGTCAGAAACCACATTCCTTTCCTCCTAATATAACTTGCTTACAATCCTCTACTATACAATCTCAATGATAGTTTCTTGAAATTATAATAGCATTGAAACTTTTGTTAAAATGAACATCTTATCTCCCCTCCAAAAACATTTGCTTTTTTTCAGATTTTTACTGTTATAATTTCTCCCCATATTTTGTGAAGCTAGACACACTATCTAGAAAACCCTGCTACCTCAGTTAACTTTAGATAACATGAATCACAACACTGTAGTGACTTCTATTTAATAGGTCAGTGCATTTAAAATAGCCTTCACTAGTTATTTCCATGCAAATAATTAAAAAAAAACTCAACAGGAAGTGTACCCAAACTTTAAGAATACAGTTCCCACTATCCCCTTTCTAAGCAGTTAGAAGCGTAATATTCCTTCAGCCATGTTAGATTTCTCCATTAGCTGCCCTCATGTTTGGTGGTGGAAAAAATCAAAATATTTTCCTCTGAGCTATCAGTGTCCTTGCCATTGTTTGATGTTCCTCTTCTAAATCATGTTCTTTGGAAGGATTTTTGGAGCAAATAGTTTTTATATCCTCTATAAGAAATTCCCTAAAATGTACTGTACTGGGAAGCTTTTATGAGATTTTTCTTGAGTCTTGATGGTTCTTCAGCTTTGAAATGTGACATATGCAATTGATTGCCTGTTCACTACCCTTGCAGCTGTATCTGGAATAGAGCTGGAGTAAGGATAATTGAGGAGTCGAAGTGGAAGCAAACTGAGAGGAAAGGTTTTTGTCCCAACCACCCTCCATAGTTTTCTTTTGCCCCTCTAACTTCCACCACACCAACCCTCTCTTCCCTCTCAGGCTTCACAAGCACCTAATTCTATGCAATTTCTTCAGTCTGCTTTTTTAGAATGTACTCTAGATATTGTAGAAATCATGGCCACTAAAAAAGCTGAAAATAAGTGTTTATAGGATTGTGCATTTTTCGTGCTGTCAAAACCAAATCTTTTATGCAGTAATTCATGTTATAGCAAAGCATTGCAGGATTACTATAATTTATAAATACATAGTATTTAAAGAAGCATCACAATTTAAACTACAGCAAGAAACTGCTTTGCTGCCAAACTTATTTCTGGGGTAAATGTATATTCTAACATATCGTTCTTTCAATACATTTTATTGCTAACTTTAAAGGCTAACATTCCCAAAAGCACAGCAATTAAATTTTATTCATGCCTGACCCACATATGGCTCACATTTAGTTTAGCTGGGACATTAAAACAACATCATAGCCCTGTATTTTACTGTTGCTGATATCTCGGTATTTACCAAGTACAAGTATAATGCTTAGGCCTTGGTAAATCAGTGCTAAATACTTGTATCAGACAACAGGTGTTTTCACAACAAGAACTAAACACAAAAGATGTAAACAGCAGTTGTGTTTACCAAATTCATAATACTTGGCTGAAAATAGTTTTATTTATTATTTTCATGTAATCAATTAATCTTACTCTAATTAATCGAAAAAAATGGGTAACATTTTTGAAAGGTGCCGTATTCCATACGTAACAGTAGTCTACTCCTTTTGAAAGTATTATGTGCTGCTTCTGTTACAGGATTTATAAAACACTTGTAAATATGTTTGCAGCACTTTACCTTGTGCCCTTCAATGTCCTTAGAGAGAAGGTTATGACATACATCACAGTGAACTAAATTAAGAGTGCATGAAACAAATACTCTTAAGGTCAGTGGTTTCATGTTCGTCCATTTAGAGTATAAAGCTGAAGCTGAAAAACAAACATGGAGTCCTGCCTTCTCCAGAAAAGCAACAGAGCTTTTCAATTGACATTACAAGATGAGTAGAAATGAATACTTTCAAGGAAGAGAAACAGCTAATGTTAATAAAAGTGACAGCAGTGAAATTGCTGAATGAAATTAAAATAAAGATGAAAAAAGTATTGCAGAAACCTAAATGACAAACATGTTTAGGTTTTTTTGCGTGATAGAAAGCCAAAAGTCTCATGGTTTGATGCAAAGGAATTCATCGATCTGTTATCACTTACCCAAGAATTTTCAAATTGCTTTGGGAATTACCTCCATCACTTCCATTGCTTGGAAATTCTCTGCAGCATTGGTAGCAGGTCTGTCCCTTTAAAGTATTGTTCCTGTGGGTAAAATACAAAAATTTTTTTTCCCCGTTTTACTGTTTCATTAAGTAGGAGAAGTGTAAAAAGAATGGAGACATGGAATTGATTTAAGAAGTCACATCTTTGGTAACGCTGGCGTACTTCCTCAAATACTTTGGAGATGATAGCAAAGTTTGTTGCAGGATTTTCACTGTATTACCAAAGCAATTCAAGAAATTGTTGCCCTGTGCTACTGCTCACATTCAGTTCACTAGTAAAGCTGCACTATTTTGAGAAGCCCCAAGTGATCTTAGCACCTCAGAAGAGTAAGTCGATTAAGTTTCTTGCTCTCCAAGTTATGAATAGAAGACCTGAGGAGAAAGTTCTTATCTGATACATAGTTTCTGATGTGTTCACTGCTAAGGATTCTTTGGCTCCAATGTGTATAGCAGAAGAGGTGTCTAAGACATCCTCTGTTATCAACAAAACTATGTATAACACCTATGTTGATTGTTAACAGAGTCTAACCTAAAACCTGTGAATGTGCTGGTGGTGAATAAAAGAAGCTTATTCGTGGTATGTTAAGGTTGGATTTTGTTTCTTGGTCCTGCCACGTATTCTTTGTGACTAAAGTAAATAATGCAACATGACATCAGCTTCTGAATTTACTTTAACCTAACCATTTGCCTTTTCTCCTTGTGTACTTATTTGTCCTGGTTTCAGCTGGGATGGATAGAGTTAAGTTTCTTCCCAGTAGCTGCTGTGTTTTGGATTTAGTATGACAACAATGTTGAAAATACACTGATATTTTTAGTTGTTGCTAAGAAATGAAGGACTTTTTCCAGTTTCCCGTGTGTGGCTGATGAGCAGGGGTGCAGGAGCTGGGAGGGAGCACAGCCAGGCAGCCAGCCCAAGCTGCCCAGTGGAAATATTCCATAACATGGACATCACGCTCAGTATATAAATGGGGTTTGGCCTGGGGCCAGGAACCCTTTTCTATGAGTTTGATCCTTTTCCGTGAGTTTGTTTTTTTCTGTGATTTTGATCTTTTCTGTGAGTTCGACCTTTTCCATGAGTTTGAACTTTTTCATGAGTTCAATGAGTTATCAGAATCCGCGAGGTCTGCAAAATCCACAGGTTCTGCGAAATCTGTGATCGCTTCTCGGGGACTGGCTGTGCAATTGGTCACTGGGTGATGAGAAAAAATGTACTGTGTATAGCTTGTTTTACATATTCTTCATTATTATTACTATTATCATTTTTTTTGTTGTGGTATTAAACTGTCTTTATCTCAACCCACAAGTTTTACTTTTTGTCCATTCCTCTCCTCATCCCACTAGGGGTAGGAAGAAAAAAGTGAGTAGCTGCGCAGGCCTGGTTACTGGCTGCCGGATTAAACCATGATATGTTTTTTGTCACATCACATCAATTTTGATTTTAAACTAAGCCTGAGATGCTGAAAATGCTAGAAGAGTGCTTGTTCCCTTTGGAGATCTAAGTTAAGTGTAGAAGTTGAGGTCTGTACAGCAAGAAAACATTTGGTCTTTTCTAAAGAAGTAGACACAAAAGTCATGAAAGTTGTGGACTTATTTTTTGTTTGCTTGCTTTTTCATGATACGGTACATCAATCTGATTAGGAGAAGACTGAATTCCTAAACCTCTGCAACCTATTATTTTTCCAGCTTTGTTAGTTTTAAACTGCCCTAACTATAGCCATACCTATATAAGAAGCTATATAGAAAGAAGCTGATGGGTTTAATTATACTAATTAATTAATTACCTGCACTAAAATATGTCTAAAAAAGTATGTGTATGAACGTTTTACGCAGAACTGTAATCCCATAAGTATATTTTTCAGCAATCTTCCTTTTTCAAGCTTCTGGTTTGCTGAGAGAAGAAACTTCTAGTAATTAATAGCTTTGGGAAAAAAATGCAATCTGCTTTCGTTTCTCACAGCCCAGGACATAAAACCGTCAAACTGGACCCTTTCTGTAAGGCTTTATGTCAAACTGATGTTGTTCTGTAGCAAGTCATTTCTTTACCATAGCATGAAAATAAAACAAAAGAGGATCATGTGGATTTAAGTATCTGGAAACTTGAATTAATTCTGGAATTGTATCGGGTCATTAAAACAGTGCAAGTCACCCATTCTTCCTCCGATCATTGAAATTTTAGGGTGAGCAACTACCTGGCCTCCCATCCTGCCCCAGCTCATTAACAGGGCTCCAGAGTCCTGCTTCTTGCTTGTGGAAGATGTATAAAACGAAAAACGGCAACAAAACTTGTAAACATTCCCCTCTCATGTAAAGCTTAAGTGGATATTAGCAAAGGGAGTCTTCTTCACTGTCAACTGGCAGAAAACCGAGAAATTATTCCCAGCTTTCTTCAGAGTCTTCCCTGGACTCCATTTGTAACTCTCGGTTATTAAGGAACCGGTTTCTGTGGGAAAAATACTAGCAATGAACACCTGCCAAAAGGACAATCCCAAATTACCTTGTTAGAGTCTAATCTCAACCTGAAATTAATTTAGTTCTTAGACACTTAATAAATCTCTCTTGCAAACCATCTGTTTGTGGCTCCCAAACAACTAGGGGTATGCCTGCAGTGCAAAACTAGAGGTCCCAAACTGTTTAACCTAGCACAGCTTTAGTGAAGAAGGGTGAGATAGAGCTATTTAGGTCTTTTCCTCAAAAAGTGGTAGAGGAATTTACTCAAAACTTTGTCTTTCTGATATCAGCCCTGAAACCAGTTGAACTTAAGGACAGAAGAGTGACTTGTGCTTTCAAATAGTTCAGATCTCAGACACATCCTGTTTTCCCTTCCTTCTCCACTGCCTCACACCACAGAGAACTCGCTCATTTTCAGATACCACCTTTACAGTTTCCGACTGCTGGGCAAACTTTCCCTTCTAATATTGGCTTAAAAAATATTGTCCTAGTTGTAATCCCCAGTGTTTTTCCAAATCTTTACCTTCACTCATTTCACACTGTGAAATGACTCATGTTGTCACCCTTAGGCCAGTATTTCAGGAATCACATGCCTTAACCTTGCCTTTGACAGGAATAATCCACTGGCTATTTCCTGTATATGTGTACTTATGTAGACATACAGAAATATTTACATATATAGGCAAATATTTGAAATATGAGTACAGGTGTAAAAATGTATGTTAAAATTGTATATGTACACTTTTTTTTACTTTTTCCCTTGTTGAGAGCTACTTTATCTAGGTGGTCTGACCTCTTTCTTTATCTCTCTTATGGAGAGCAGAAATTGCAGCCAGAAAGTACCCTGTCATAAATCTCATGTGAGTACTCAATTCTGCTCTGCAGAAGAGAGCAATACATAACTTGGAATTGAGCATCCGCAGGGATCCCTGACATTTTTCCCTGGAGCCAGATTGCTATATGACCTAGTCATGTTTGGAACACAGCCTCAGCATTCTTTTTGCAGCCAGATGTATACATTTTTAATATGAAATTTCTTTGCTATTAATATAGCATTGTTCATAGTTTCACATCCCATCTCAGATATTCTATGAGAACCATAGAAGCACATATGACTCATTAAGAATCGCTTGTGCCCTAAGTAACTGTTACACCTTGTGATCGCCATTAGTCTCCTTGCAGCTGCTGACGCTCATTTTTTTCACCTGCGGTTCAAGCTACCTGTGATTCCTTGTAACTCCAGTTTTTATTTACTTCTTCTGAGCCTAACACTTATCCATATTCTGACATATTTTTTATTATCCTAGGGTAATATACAGGTGTTAACTCAGAAACAATGCTGACACTGAGCAACGGTACCGCTGCTTATATTGGTACAAATTGACAGAAGCACATAGATTTATACCGGTTTACACAGCTGAGGTTTGGTTCTATTTTTATTGCAATTAAGTAATGGTTAGTAAGAACTTGACTAGGAAATAATTCATGAATGTCAGGTTGGGAACAAAGCTGAAATGGAAGCGGTTTCTTTCACTACTAGTTTGAATATGCCTCTGTGTACTTTTCCAATAATTTCAAAGCTTTGTTCTAATACTGTTTTTTTACAGTGGAGAAGGGTGCAAGTTATTTGTAGACAAAAGATTTACTGTTTTTATTATAACGAAGGCTGAGAAATGGAAAGCTGTTTTTAAAAGGTGTCGTTCTCCATTATAAAAGCAGTCTGTTATCTAATTAGTTTTTGAATTCTGATAAAGGGTGAGAGCACAAGTCAAAATATGTCCCCACCTTCTTGTGGCCCGGAAGTTCATTATATGTGTTTTATATGAAGGCTAGTGGTTTCAAACTAAATAATATTTTCAACACTGCCTTGTTGGAGCTCAGCTAAAGATTTAAATATTCTAACATGAATTAACTGAACATCTTAAATTTTTTTTTAGATATGTTTATAGTAAGATAAATTATTGCTTTCAGTGCTTCTTACTATGAAAATAAGCAATTTAATATTGACAGAAGGTGTATTTTAGTATCAGAAAAAATTGTTGGGAAACACTGCATAAATATATTCTTTTGCCTGCAAAGAAAAGGTTTAGTTTTAACTAAAATCATTAGTTTAAACTAGATAAACACTTTACGTTTTATCATTAGTGTGGTTTTATTGAAAGCCACTAAGTAATTTCAATTACATTGTATTTGAAATGAATGTTTTAAGAGCAAGAAGTGAGAACTACAAGCAATAAAGATATTAAATTCAACTTAAAGCAATTTCTTTTAATCTAACTTGCACTTTGGATTAGATTGGACTTTCCTGGGCTAATCTTGTATACAAAAGTTGTTTTTCCCTTTGTCAGACAGGTATTGAAGTATAGACATTAGCAATATTTGCATCCTTAGTCGGCATGTCTGTTTGATGTAGAAAATAACATACGAGGCTAAAACCCAAAAATATTTCGTGGCTGAGACATATTAGTTTTCAGCACTGTCCTTTTTGGAAAAGAGGCTCGTTTTTGCAAAGGTTGCCTAGGTGGAACTTGAATTGATTTCAAGTTGACAGTGCTCTAAGGCACTTCGTTTGATTTTGCGCTTCATCAGTTTGTGAATCCTCTGTTTAGAATACAGCAACAAATTGTGGAAGGAAATAAATGTGGAAACAGAAATTTTTGAATAGGAAGTACTCAAATTGATAGTTGCAGCGAAGAGTTTCTAAGTAGTACACAGGTGAAACGGATTTAAATTAATTGTTTGCTGAAACATTTCGAATACTGAACAGATTTGGGAATATCAAACATTTCACAGACAACTGATAAACAAAGAAACACATTCTATCAATTTGAACTGCTTCTGAGCTGGAATTTTGAGCCAAGAAAAATTTATGTTTGACACCCTTGTGGACAAAGTGTCTTTTAAATAAGAATTTCTAATATTCAGAAATATAAAAGAATATGCTTTTCTAGTATACATAACTGTTATTACCCAGGGTTTTGCCTTAAAGTAATATTTGCTAGCTTTTCTGCAGCAGTGCTTGTGTCATCATTGTGTACATTAAACACGTTTAGATTTTATTTCTGTTTTACTTGCACTTTTTGACAGCTTGGAAATTTTTACTGGTATCTGGGAGTTTCATTAGGAAACGTCTGCAGGCTACAGCCTGATAGTCATAAATAAGAGGAGCCATATCATTCTGACCTTATCAGGCTGCTGTGGACAAATTTTCTTCTACCAGCAGTACTTGATACTTTTAATCTGATGTTTTTTATATTAAAATTTAGGATATCTACTGGAAAAAGCAAAGTTGTCTTGAAATAAGAAATGTTAAACTAAATAAAAATTTCCTTGTGTTGTATAGCATGTGTTTAGGGGTTAGCAAGATAGTAATTTAGATATTCTGAGCTGCCTTACAGCTACTCTTAAACATTTTTAAATTACTGATATGCCTTTTTACTGTAGTAACCAACTATCATACCTGCAGTAGAAATGAGTCATTTTCACAGAGTTGTATGCTGATGGCTCAATAGAAGGAAATGCATAACACACAGCACATGTCCTTGAATGGAAGGAAAAGTATAAGGGAATGACTGCAAGCTGAGATGTACAGTTGCAAGAACATCTTCTCAAATTAGTGGTTTTGTTTTGCTTGAATACTTGAAATAGCCATGCAAAGTGGTTTTTTAGTTGATTTAAACATACCCCACATGTAAGACTGCTTACGCTAATTAAAAAAATTTAAAGTAATACATGAGTTTCTTTATGCTTATAATTCATAATTGTTTCCATTAAATTCACAACAATCAAAATAATTTCTAAGCTCTACTTTTCAATTGTTTTTTTTAAATTCATATTTCTTTAAACAGCAAATGCCTTGGAGGCAGCACTGATGCTAATCATTCTGGTAACAGTCTTGGTAACAGATACCTGTGTCAAGGACATAGATATTTCAGTTCTAATTGAATAAGAAACACGGATACATCTAAAACACATTATATGTGGCATTTCCTTTATGCAACACAGAATCATAGAATGATTTGGGTTGGAACAGACCTTTAAAGATAATCTGCATGCAGAACTCCTGGTGGGGCCTCACGAGAGCGGAGTAGAGGGGCAGAATCCCCTCCCTCACCTTGCTGGCCATGCTTCTTCTGAAGCAGCCCAGGATATGGTTGGGCTTCTGGGTCATGTTGAGCTTCTCATCAACCAGCACCCCCAAGTCCTTCTCCTCAGGGCTGCTCTCAATCCATTCTCCGCCCAGTCTGTATTTGTGCTTGGGATTGCCCCAACCCATCTGCAAGACTTTGCACTTGGTCTTATTGAACTTCATGGAGTTCGCACAGGCCCACCTCTCCAGCCTGTCAAGGTCCCTCTGAACGGTATCCCTTTCCTCCAGCGTGTCACAGCTTGGTGTCATCAGCAAGCTTGCTGAGGGTGCACTCAGTCCCACTGTCCAAGTTGCCGACGAAGATGTTAAACAGTGCTGGTCCCAATCCCAACCCCTGAGGAATGCCACTCGTCACTGATCTGTAGTTGGACATAGAGCTCTTGTCCGCAGTTCTTTGAGTGTGACCATCCAGCCAATTCCTTATCCACCAAGTGGTCCATCCATTGAATCCATGTCTCTCTAATTTAGACACATGGATGTTGTGCGGGACAGTGTTAAATGCTATGCTAAAGACCAGGTAGATGACATCAGTTACTGTTCCCTTATCCACCAATGCTGTAACGCTGTCATAGAAGGCCACCAAATTTGTCACAGAATCACAGAATCACAGAATAGTAGGGGTTGGAAGGGACCTCTGTGGGTCATCTAGTCCAACCCCCCTGCCGAAGCAGGGTCACCTACA
>Ga0065711_1034507_pt1 | contig 23649 bp, 9 predicted proteins | sample Hoacrofraction12_FD_59098 | JGI IMG/M metagenome (GOLD analysis project Ga0065711, IMG submission 59098) | Hoatzin crop microbial communities from Cojedes, Venezuela - Epithelial fraction 12 v2 (version 2) | ecosystem: Host-associated > Birds > Digestive system > Esophagus > Crop | place...
TAAGGACACAAGAAAAGAGTGAAGACAATATTTGTGAATGTGTGTTAAGTCAATCAAGCTTCAACCTTGTCTAATGACCTTATGCATTACAGATCATGAAATTTTTCACTTATACGTGCAGATGTGAACATTTTTTTCTAATTAAAAGCAAGAAATATAAGGCGTTTCAGGCAATTAAAAATACTATAAAATATGCAGCCATAGTACAAAAGAATGCCTATATGGAAAATATCCCACCTTCATCATTAAACAAATAGAAAATTATATAAAAGTAACTATATAATGCAAAATTACATAAACCAGCATGTCATCATTGGTATTTCACCAAACATCACTAACTGTATCTTTAATTTTAGCTTTTAATATTGTCTATGAAAAGAATATTTTGTTCTTTTTCATCCATGTGTGTTCCTCAAGATGAGAAAATCATATCAAGATCACACAGGAATGATAAGAATGGACTAATGTCAAAGGTGACCGGGGGATGGGGGAGAAGGAGAGCAGGTTGCCCGAAGGTAACCTAAGGCTAATTAGTATGGTAAAAATCACCACCCTAGGAGGAGACCTTACATGCTGATATAGAACCACCTTTCTATAGTGAACTAATCACTGATCAGAGTGATCAGGAGTACACTGGTTATGTAACTAAAAGTTGACTAATGAGCAAGTATTGTGCAACTTTTTGTTTGTTATAACATGTATAAAAGCCTACAGCCTCTCTAGAGAGGTGTGCTAGTGATTGCATATTATCACCTAGCACCCCTTTCTGTACAGACCTGCATTAAAGGTTAGAAAGTGGATCTCGGCTCTGTGTGCCTGTTGGCTCCGGTGCACCAGGCACGAACCTATTCCTGGATTAAGGGACAACACACACACAGTCACCTGCCAATACATTACAGTTCCTGAGTTATGACAAGTCATTTGTCACTCCACAGGATAAAATATTATTTGAAATAAATGACAACACTCAAAAATTTGAAAAAAATAATTTTCCCATTCTGGAAATGGAAAGCTGTTCAGTCTTGAAAAAGGTTCTTCATAATTTTCAAATACAGAACAGCAAAAAGAAAAATCTCTAAAAGCAGCCTTTCAAAACGCACACGAAGTCAGCAAATTGCTTCTTGGGAAGATACATGAGCCTAAAATACCCCAACAAGCCTTGGTCACCCTGGCCACCTAGCCTCTCTTGAACAAACACGCACATACGCATGCTGTCCATATTCAATGCCTGTGAACACAGTTTCCTACGAAAGTAGTTGTTGAAGTAAACCAAAACCAGAAGTAAAACAGCGGAGGGTGCTGCAGAGTACACCTTTCTAGTTGACACGCAGCCAGAATATATCCCATATAATGAGTAGATAGATATATTCATCAAGTAATAAGATAAAGAACCACTGCCTCTCTGTCCCTCTACTGTGAGGTCTGGGTAGATTTCATCATACACTTATTTTCATTCAAAATGGTGTTGACTGAAAGGTGTATCCATTTACAAATGAATTCCTTAAATAGGACACAGAGCCTGTAGCAAAAGTAGTGCTACGTGCAATTCCTTTAACTCTTCCCCTGATGAGCAAAGCAAAAAAAAAGTATTGCATACACCCTAAAAAACCCTGTACTTCAAATTCTGAAATATTTCAAGGCTTTGTTCAATTGTTTTTGACAATTTTAATTAATGTTTTTCTTAATCCTTCTTTAATAATGTTTTATTCTCTGTCTTTTGGTGATTCAACACCAGAAACTCACAGATGAAGTTTCCAAAAGGAAAACTCCATAAAGGACTATCGAGTTTCAAAGTGGCTGCTGCCTCACACTCTTCTCAATGTGGTTCTCACGCCTGGCAGCGTAAGATGCCTAAATGTCTCCTAGCTTTTTTTCCTCAGAGGAAACAACAAGAGGCAGAGGACTTATTGGAAGGTGTCAGTTCATTTCAGTGCCATTGAAAGCAATAAGATGCAGCAGTAATTTTGGAAGGAAACTGTTGCATGTTTCTTAGAACATAAACTTCAGGAGATTCCTCTAAAGACAGATAAATTAAGTTGCAAGTATCTAGCAGCCCAATATGACCATATAAGTAAAAATATTTATTTTCAGTAATTCTCCATTGCACCCTACTCTACTGAACACTTTTTTTTTTTCACCCAGTTAGTCTAACACTTAGAAATTCTGCCAAGTATGAATGCATATGACTGGTGCATATGACAGTGTGCATATAGAAAGAAGTAGGGTTTGGCTACTTCACTCTTACATTATATCACCTTGTCACCTGGTTCCTATAGTAGTTTGGCACCTTCAGTTCCAGAAGAATTATTTCCTTGACTCATCTCCCTCACATGTCCAGGCCAGCACTGACTCCCTCCCTGCACACCAGTGCACATCTGCAGCCATGAAGACCTGTAGTCTTTCCCATCCCTTGGCAGGTGACTTCAAAACATATTTTCTTTTTTCTTTCTCAGGACTACTGTTAGAATGTTACATAAGAACAGATGAGCTGGAGGAAAAGGACAGACATAATAACTTTTATGGTAACAATAAGAAAAAAGAATACGTAATATCTTTGTGAAGGATGATGTGGTTGTGGAAGAAAAATGAGGAACTGACAGGAAAGAGGTAGAAAGATATTGGAGAACATACTTCAGCTACTTTAGTGCTATTCTGGCAAAACAAAATAGCTGTGAAAGCAGTTTAACTCATGATTATAATCTACTCAAGCTGCACTATTTGGCATTGTAAAGCAGAACAAAATTGATGCTGGATCTGCCACAAAGTTGATACACAAGTTAATAATTTAGAATTAGGATTTACTGGATTAGGTTTCTGCTGCCTTCAAGTAAACTACACTGTAGCTCAGTAAGTCCTTGTAGTTTGAGGAGGACAAAGTCAGGAATTGCTGAACACCTGAACAAAAATTAAACTCAGGTACTTCTATTAGCAAGTCTTGTCTGTGATATCACTCACTTTTCTTTTACAGGCACCTCCATCATTACTCAGCTAGGGGGAGACTTTTTCAAAATGTAAAGTCACCTCCATAGGTATTTCTCAAGAATGTCGGAACACATTTCAGGAAAAAAATCCTATTTTGTGTCTACATATGTTAAGAGGAATATGTATTTAAGTCAGCTATGGCTTTCCTTTTATTGAGATGAAATTTTGCCAAAGACTTTTACAGAGGAATTCAAATAGAGTTTTCAGTGCTTTGTTTTTTGATTTAGATGGCAAGGATCATACTGGCAGCAGGCATGTCAGACATTTTGGAAGCTCCTATTGCAAAGTGGTTTGCCTTGAACATCAATATCTTCCAGGGGTTCATCTGCTTGAATTTATTCCTTTGATGGATGGAGATTCCCATCACATGTAATGATCCCTATGATTAGCTTCATATAGGATTTCTCTGCAGAATTACTGCGTGACCTTTATATTTAAAGTGCTGAAATACAACACAAAATGACAAAAAGGCAACTAAAATCTTCCTCTCTGACACAAAGCCAACAAAATTTCATTTACCAATGAAAGAAAAAAAAAATCAATGGAAGATCACAACTTCAAATGGAGGTGTTACACACAAATGAAACCCAAAATTGCTGTTGACGCACGGACTTCACTTGGTCTTTCTTCCTTTGGTTGGGAAAAGATCTACATCTGGTGGGGAAAGCTGGGTCACAGAACTAACTAGAAAAAGAGCTAAAAACATTAGACGACATCCATGGTGTGACTTACTAACTGCTACGGTACAGGAAGTGGTGCGATTGCTAAGACAAACAGTGCATTACTGGGAAATGCAGGGCTACACAAGAGATGTAAAATTCCTGCATCTGCCAAAAATTACTGCTTATTTTACTGTTATAACAGCTGTAAGTCCTGTTCATGGAAAATAGTCCATTTAAGCACTTTCCAGACTGGCAATGGAGAAACGATATTCTTTAGGACAGCTTGTCCATTTTGATGACTTCTAAAAATCTTACATTTCTTCACAATAGATGTTTCTCAGACTCTGGATTACTGTCAGGTTATTATTCTGTTTGCCAGAATTTGAAAACTGCTTTGCTTATGTTCTATCTTCTCACTCTTCTATTAAATCAGTGTATTAATCCCATCAGTTTCAGCTGCTTAATGCTTCTTAAACATGGGATTTTCTGATCACCCCTGCTACTAAGAACTTTATTCACCTGACGACAAATTCTCCTTCGCATAATCATTGCACATTTCTTGCCATTTTAGAGCAAGATAGACCTATTTTACAAAGCTGGTTGTGTCTGGATGCAAATTTATTGTCTGGAGGATGAGAAAAGAGGGCCTACAGTACTTAAGACAATGCATTGTTTTACTCGCGTAGAAAAATGGTGTATGAGATGCTAGATCTTGTCTTATGAATGTTTTGGTTTGGCCTGGATAAATGTCAGGTGCCCACCAAAACCGCTCCATCACTCCCCCTACCCAACGGGACAGGGGAGAGGAAATATGATGAAAGGCTTGAGAGTTGAGACAAGGACAGGGAGAGATCACTCACCAGTTACTGTCATGGACAAAACAGACTGAGCTTGGGGAGAAAAGGGATTTTAATTCATCACCAATCAAATCACAGTAGGACAGTGACAAATAAAACCTGATCTTTAAACACCTTCCTCCCACCCCTCCCTTCTTCCCAGGCTCAACTTCAATCCCATTTCTCTCCCTTCTCTCCCCGAGCAGCCCAGGGGGATGGGGAATGGGGGTTATGGTCAGTTTATCACACGTTGTCTCTGCTGCTCCTTCCTCCTCAGGGGGAGGATTCCTCACACTCTGTCCTGGCTCCAGCGTGAGGTCCCTCTCACAGGAGACAGCTCTCCACAAACTTCTCCAACACAAGTCCTTCTCACAGGCTGCAGCTCTTCACAAACTGCCCCAGCGTGGGTCCTTCCATGGGGTGCAGTCCTTCAGGAATAGGCTGCCCCAGTGTGGGTCCCCCACAGGGTCACAAGCCCTGCCAGCAAACCTACTCCGGGCGTGGGGTCCTCTCTCCACAGGTGCACAGGTCCTGCCAGGAGCCTGCTCCAGCGTGGGCTCCCCATGGAGTCACAGCCTCCTTCAGGCATCTACCTGCTCCAGCATGGGGTCCCTTCCACAGGCTGCAGGTGGATATCTGCTCCACTGTGGACCTCCACGGACTGCAGGGGAACAACCTGCCTCACCACAGTCTCCATCATGGACTGCAAGGAAAGGCTCTCTGATCCAGCATCTTGAGCACCTCCTCCCCGCTCCTTCTTCACTGACCTTGGTGTCTGCAGAGTTGTTTCTCTCACCTTGTCTCACTCCTCTCTCCAACTGCCATTTCACCACAGTTTTTTTCCCTTCTTAAATATGTTATCCCAGAGGCGCTACCACCCTCGCTGATTGGCTTGACCTTGGCCAGTGGTGGCAGCTTGACCTTAGAGCCAGCTGACACTGGGTTTATCAGACATGGGGGAAGCTTCTTGTAGCTTCTCACAGAAGCCATCGCGCTACCAAAACCTTGCCATGCAAACCCATAGCAATGAAAAAGTTATTAACTCTGCTAATGTACCATCCCAGTCACCTATTACACATGATAGAATATGTCATTCCATTTCCTTCCCAGTTTAATCACCATGGCTAATGGTGGTGGCTCCATCAGTTTCATAGCTCCTCATCTACTGCATTTTTTCCCACCTCATTATGCCCTAGGAAGTATCTGTGAGAGACAACATCTGCCAGGCATTTCAATAATTATGAGGGATTCATCTTTTCCTTCCTTTGTCACCTCTGCAGATCCCTGCTGTGGCTGTGTATTCACAGCAGCAGGATGCTATCCACTTCCTGCATCTGGATTTCATCCCACGGCTTCTTGGAGATGATGATTTGGCCATAAGACATTTTTCATTCTCCTTCACAGGTGATTCTTGGGGTAATTTAGGACTGGACACTTGAAATTGGCTGAGTATTTAATTCTCTTGCATTCTTACTTCATTGCCAAACAAATTGCTGTTATGCTATACCAGAGCTAGAAACAGGCAAACTGTAAGACACTCTCAATGATTCTTTCATATTGCAAAAAGTCAGGATCACTCAGATCCCATCACTCAGAACTTTACTTTCCCCATTATATTCTATTAGGATCTGATTAATTATTTTTCTGCATGGTCCAAGACATACGCAGTGAAAACTACTTTTCCATCTGGTTCCTAACTGTTTTCATATCAGACATCTAGGTTCAGGAGAGCATTTAAAAAACTGCTAATAAGGTCCTGCACGATTTTTCATTACAGATACCAGAGATTTTCATAGGTATCAAAACCTATTATATAGAGTCATTAATTTCCTAAATCTGGGTTTTAAATGCCAAGCTGGAGATAGAAAATTTTTGCCTTAATGATCTCATATTAACCACTCATACTAGTTTTTATATGTTCATAAATAGAACAATGAAAATCAAGGGTAATTGGAGATAAGTTAATGTACATCACATGCTACCTGAAATCTGGCTTACTGTACAAAACAGAGCCTCAACTAATGTGAAGTATTTCTACATTCTAGTAGAACCAGCAAGTTCATTCAACAGAATGAATCTACTTCTTAAATTGTAGGGTAAGAACTATTTCCTTTCACTGGATCAAGAGTGAGGACTCAGGAGATGCAGGTTCTATCTCCATTCTACTAACAGCTTGACAAGGTACCAAGAATATCCAGTTATTCTTGTCTGTACCTCAGTTTTCCATACATACAATAAAAATTCTATTGACTTCTTGGTATAACACAGTGAGGTCTCCTGGCTAAAAAGAGAACCAACAGAGTCGGGTAAAATCATGATGAGATTGTACAGTTTAAAAACTCTTTCATATTGCTGACACCACATCAGCTGACTCACCCGCAAACTTGCATATTTTCCTCAATAATTGTATTAAATGCATTTATTGTATTTCAGTCCTCACTTACTTCTGACAATGCAATGTAATATTTTATTACTTTTACTTTTCTATATCTACTCTTAATTTATAGGTTTTTGTTAGCGAATATTGTGATTCATGAAAAGCTATAAATAGCATAAATGCATAAACCAATATTTTCCATGTGTCTCAAAAAGAAAACAAAGTGTTGTAATGGAATATGATTCAGTTAACCAGAGTAATTTTTTACGTGCACTCAATCAACTATTCCTAATTTTTTTTACAGTGTCTGAAGTATCTTTAGAGATGCTGATATATCTTTCCAGCAAAATGCAATAATTTCATATGTTATTGATCACTTAGCCACAGAACCTTTAGCTAGTAAGCTTTTCACTTCCTTCTATTTGAGAAAACAGTGATCTACTCATACTGCAAATTATCAGTGAAGCTTTAGGAAGGAAACTTTCTCCTTTTCAGTGGTTGTGTTTGAGAAGAATGTAGAAGCAATTATTAAGTAGGGATGGGTAGGAGAAGATTTCTTCCTCAAAGACATACAAGGAGGAAATACCTGTGGTTACCATCTGCAAAAAAGATTATGTACTTAAGATTCTATCTGAAATAGTCTTCGAGGAAGACTGACTTCAATCTAAATAAAGTGGCTTTAAAAATGCCATAGCTCAATTACGTTAATTACTGGAGCTAGTGGCCCATAGAGTAACTCAAGAATCAAATGGATTCTATGTAATTTTTTTGCATTTTTTGAAAATTAGCAACAAATGTGTCACTGAAAACTAAAATATAGTTTTCTAAAACAGATTAGAATTAAATAAAACTCTATGATGAAAGGTCATCATTACTATTAAATTAATAGGTCAGTGGACGGAATCGTTTCGCTACTAAAGAAGGTTTTTTTCAATGTTGCTGTTGTCTTTCTTGCATCTCACTGATGGCTATTATCTATCTGTTTCTTTCCTCCTTCTTATACACATTGCGCTTGTAAGCCCAATGCTTACAAAGTTTTAACAGCTAAACATGCAGCTATTTAGAAATAAGAAGGTAAGATGATAATAATTTCTTAATATCTCCATTGCTTACCTACAGTATTCCCCTTCTATGCTAGAAGTCATTTCCTTTGAAGAAAGTAAGCGTTAGTATAAATAAAAAAAACTACCACTGCTACCTCTAAGTTTGCTTGCTGTGCGAACGAGGTACCTTCTTCTCCAAACGAAAAAATCCTGAAAATTTACAATACTTCCTCTTTTGGGGAGGATGCCTTGGGATTCATTAATCATCAGTGAGATACAGAGTATCTCTGTCAAAGCGAGAACAGAGTCGGAACATACAACAGCAACAGACTTTGTCAGAAAATTGGTCTGGTTGATACAAAAATGATGAATCACCCCTTATCGTGTATAGTCTGTGCAGAAAGACATACGATTCAAATCAGATTAGATTTCTGACCTTTATAATTACAGAGCATTTCTCACTCTGCTTTGGAAAACAGACTCAGGAAAAGTTAAATAGTGTATGTGTTCCAGATAGAATCTTTGTTTCCCAGTCTTCTCTGGGTGGGCAATTTTTGTTTGGAAAGTTAAGTTTTTAAGACAGCTTGCTAAGCGACTTACAAAAACAGAAATAATTTGCACGGAGCCTGTGCTGTTAGGCTTTTTCTACTATCAAAACATAATAGGCAAAAATCGTCACATAATTTATACTACCTGAACGGATGTTAGAGAAACCAGCAGTAATACATAAGTACAGAAGTTCTGCATTCTCTCATCAGTATAAAACTTTCCTTCTGATGTCAAGAAGGAAAACTAGGTGTAAGTACGTTTGTGTGTGAATGTACTGAAAATGAATATTTTTTTAAAACCTCAACTGCTTTTAACTAAGAAACCCAATGCAGCTTCTATATTGTTACCAGTAAGTTCTGTCTACTATGAAAATTAGAATGTCTCAGTTGTAACTCAGCTAGAAGCTTCTGAATCTCACAAGCCATGCATGATAAAAACTGACAAGCAATGAAATGTATGAATCAGGTTTTAAAAGTGGCAGTCTTCTCTGAGAAGACTTTATTCACTCACCACAGTCAAAGCGCAAAACCTCAGCTAACACAGGTATGACCAAGACTACGTAGGACTTCTAAAGACTAACTGTGCTAAATACTACAGCAGTGGCATGAAACTGATCTTTTTTTGTTAGGATGACTATCAGAGTGACTTAATACTTGATTTCAATATATTCATTTGAAAACTAAACAGCTGTTAAATTTTTGTTTCTATGAAGGCAGTATTCGAGCAGAATAAAGGTATCAAGACAGACATCTGTTTAACTGCACATATACCTATCTTGGATATTTGTTAATTTTTGTGTTTCTAAATAAATCTTGATTTAAGGATGCCAAATACCTTAAAAAATGCAAATTAGTAATAAAAAACTCTGTGAGGTATACAAGTACTACACACATTTCATAGAGAAAAACAGAGACAATAATAAATGGTTTGCCCAGGCTCAAAGAATATATTAAAGCAGAACCCAGGTGAGCAGTTTATAGTCCTGCTGCTCAAGCTGAGATGCTAGTGCCAGGGAAGTCCACACAGCTGCTTTCTGATCACATCCCTCGGGGAGGGGACTTCACACAGAACCATTTGCCCCAGTCACTAAAGAAAACACTGCCTCTATCTGCTCACTCCACCTTTGAATTCCAGAAAAAGTTACAAGACAAGTGGAGCTTTTGAGAAAAACATTTCCATCTTTCGTTTATTGAATACAAAGATTATGAAGGTAGGCACAGAAATTAAAAGAAAATATCAGTTCAAAATTGGAGTTACATAAACATGACCTAAAGAGCTGCGTAATTTCCCTTGTAACAAATATTTTAAATGTTCAAATTTAAATACAAATCTTCTAATCAAAGAACCCCCAAATAATCTCTGAATAAAAACAGTTAATTTGCTCATGACAAATTACACAGCGCAGTGAAAAAAGCCATTGATTAAATAAGCTTAACCTTTATGACTGTAATTAAAAATAGACACATTAGTATTAGGGCTTCCTGATTTTCAAATCAGATGTTTACTTTGAGAAAAAATGAATATCACATCGCACATTTAAACATTTAAATTAATGTTAGGTAGTAAAGCGATTGTTACACCGGCCTAAGTCCAGATTTTTTCATTCAGTTTAGATGCAAAGTAGTAGACTGTCCGAGTTGTTGGAATTTAACTGTTTAAGCCTGTCAACATAGAAAGGCTTATACCTCTTAAAAATAATTAGAATTTACATCAGCAATATTTTCATCACTGCTGTTGTATTACTTTGTTCTTGACAAAGATTCACGTCACAAATTACAATTCAGACCTGGTTAAAAAGAATCCTCTAAGCCTGACAAAATAAAATTGTGTTTGCCATATTTAAGGAAATTGTACCAACTTCTTTGATCTGCTGGATAAAGTCTTGGACAGGCTACCCTTAACCCAATAAAAGCTTGGTTCTCTTCCATGTATGGTACTTTGAATATAAATATACATTTATATATTTCGAAGATAAATAGTGCTGTTACATCTTAGAGTATGTAAATACTTAGTGGGAGTGCTGTACGTTTTCTGACTAGTCCCCATTTCATATCTAGTGATGTTTATTAGCATTTTTTTCTTGAGCTCCCATCAGGCAGGTGTAATTGCGATTTATGAGTTTACCATAAATATTCAGCTATGTTACTAATTCAGGATTCATTTAAGATTTTTGACAAATATGCATAAATTTATTCTGCTCCTTCCTCTGACCTAAAAGCTTTATCAGGAAGAGCAGCTAAGAAACATTCTGTGCTACAAAGATATTTTAAATCTTTTATTTAGCATGGCTAATATTACTGTTCACATCTTAGGTAGCAGTAGCAGCTGATCAAACTGAAGAAAGAAATGCTTTAGAAAGGAATGTCTAACTCTGAGGAAAATAGCCAAATTCAGACCAAAAATCCGGTTATTTCAAATATCCTCTTCTGTTATTTTCTACATCTCAGTATCAAGGGGCATTGATGCAACTGTACTTTGATCATTTGCTCTACGATCACACATCTTCCGCAGACAAGACACAGACCACAAATAGAAAATGAGAAGCATGCTGAAATACAAGCTACAGCAACACAGATACAAAACAGCCATTAGCTGCATTTTGCTGGCTGCTTTTTCACGCAAGAGAGAAAAAGAGAAAACGAGTCACATGGTTTATGAGGCAATTTCAGAAACAGAGGCATTATAAAAGCAAACAAGAAAAAATGCCTACGGCTTTTGATAAAAAAAAAAAAATCACTTAAACTGATCTGGGAGTGGAAGGAATACATTTAAAGAAATGCAGCAGATGGAGAGCAGAATAACATCTTCAGTTAATTTATTTTTGAAGCACAGAATGACTTTTAGGATATAATTGAATTAAAGAGTCAGAGAATGAAATAACCTGTTTCTTGTTCTGCATATTGTTCTCAGAAAAACAAGCATAGCAACTTGTCTGAGATTTTTAGAAAAATCAGCCTAAATATTTTTTTTTTTTTTTTTACTTAAGTGATCTAATATAAACCTGCTGGTTGATGAATGTGTCTAAGTGTCATGGTTTAACCTGGCAGCCAGCAAATAGGATCCGACAGCCACTCACTCACCCTTCCCCTGCCTCCCTTAGAGGGATAAGGAGGAGAAATGGACAAAAGGTAAAACTCATGGGTTAAGATAAAGAGAATTTAATAAGACAACAATGGAAATACTACTACCACTACTGATAATAACAATTATAATAATGAATATGCAAAACAAACTATACACAATACAGTTTTCTCACCACCCGATGACTGATTCAGTGTCAGTCCCCAAGCAGCCATGGCGGAATGCCAAACTAATGAATTTTGCAACTTTCGAAAAACACCAGAAAATAAAAAAACAAACTCCCAGAAAAATTCAAACTCCCACACAAGAGAGGATCTGAACCCACGGAAAAGAGAAGACCAGACTTCTGCCCCCTGGCCAACCCCCATTCATACACTGAGTGTGACATCTGTGGTATGGAGTATTTCCATTGGCCAGCTTGGGCTATCTGTCTGGCTGTGCTGCATCTCAGCTCCTGCACACCCGCTGGCTAGCTGAATATGAGAAACTGGAAAAAAAGTCTTTCATTTCATAGCAACTGAAAACGTCAGTCTTAACATTCTTCTCACACTAAATCCAAAACCCATCAGCTACTGGGAAGAAAATTAACTCCACCCCAGCAGAAACCAGGACAGTGTAGCAGCAAAATGGTCAGTCACCAGGTGCCTAGACTGCTTCATTATCTAGGCATCACCAGAATACAATGCTTGTCATGCAGGTGTAGCAGTTGTGTGATCCAGCAACAGTTGCAAGTGAAGTGTTCCTTCTGCTTTGTAAGATATGTGCTTTAGCAGCTTTCCTCTTCAGAACATACATTAATAAATGCCCATGCTACAGTGGCCTATAAGACCTACAGTCTTCTGTACCTAGACTGGTTTCAGCACTAATTCCATGTCCTTAAAATTAATATGAATGTGTAAAAAACCAAGACATTTTCATCTCTGGACACACTTACAAAAATCTTCTGTTTTATTAATCCAAACTTCTATTGCTTCATAGAAAATATCAACACTATTAAAGAAATCCATCCACCCTGTCAGCGGTGTTTTCTTTCACTTATCATGCAGGTAGTTGGGTTACCCAACAGATCATGGTGCATCACTGCCCCAAATCATATACAGCTAAAGAACAACTTTTAGACAATGTGTGAAAGTTAAATTACAGATTAAAAAAAAAAAAAAATTAATGCATCTCTTTCAATCGGCTTCAACTTTGTTACCTTTCATACTGATCTTTAAAGAAAAAGGATAATCTTAGTGCCTTTTTTTGATCAATATTCCTACCAATCACATTCCTATCATTCATTTGTATCCTTATTTTGAAATTTTGCAGCAATAAACAAGAGGTACTCTATGTGTAGGACAGTCTTCAGTGATCTGCTTGTGTGTCCTTAGCATTCAAGACATTATGGTCACAGAACAGTTTTCCACTATTCCTGAGCCCTGTGTAGGACAGTCTTCAGTGATCTGCTTGTGTGTCCTTAGCATTCAAGACATTATGGTCACAGAACAGTTTTCCACTATTCCTGAGCCCTTCTGTTTTATAAAGTATCTTACTTTACCTAAACAAATAACAGAAAGGAAGAAAACGGTTATGAATTCCAACATTAAATAGGGTTAATACCCAAACAATATCTAGTTCTACGGCCCTAAGCACTCTGCAAATGCTGAATCATGCTTAGCCTCCATGAAGAACAATTTACAGTTCTAAAGGTGCAGAAAAACTTATGAAAAATATTGATAATGCACAGGATACATCATTGATGTGAGAAAGAAAAGCTCCATATTAGTACTGCATTAGGTTATGACTGGGTTTGGACAGTAGTACACTAAAAAAGGAGAGAAAGAAAATATCAGGCTAGTGTGGACTGAAACTAGTATGAGAGCATCCAAGAGAAGGTTTTGCAGAATAGCATCATGCTTTTTCTCCCATTTTGTCAACTTCTGACCCAGGTGGACTATGAAAGGATGTACAGAGATGAGTGAAGAAAAGACAAAACAGACAGTCTTTAAACACCCAAAGCATACTTTGGGCAGGGCAAAGGGAGAATATCACTTCTACACACTCTGAATTATGGAAATTCTGCTAGGATGAACCACCCTGCCTCTATCAGGCAGATCTCAAAAAAGAACACAAGTTCTTCCTCATATTTGTTTTTATTCTGAATTGGAGTTTTCAAGAGTAAGACACATTCTCTAGAAAACTTGAATTAGCTTATATTCATGGTTTAGCCTCAGCCAGCAACAAAGATCCACACAGTCACTTACTCTCTCTTACCCCGTGGTGGGTTGGGGAGGAGAAGCAGAAGAAAACGGCAAAACTCATGGGTTAGGATAAATACAGTTTGACAGAACAGCAAAGGAAGACAAAAACAATATACAAAGTGAGGTACACACAGTGAAATTTTCTCACCACAAGATGCCCAGCCCTCTCCCGAGCGGCAATTCCTCTCCCCTAGCTAGCTCCCCCAGCTACAGCGAGCATGACAGCTCATGGCATCGAACACCCCTTTGGCTAGTTTGGGGCAGCTCTCCCGGCTGTGCCCCCTCCCAGCTTCCTGTGAGAGTTCACTTTATCCTGGCTGAAACTGGGACACTTCTTTAACATGCTGCTTTACTGAGGGCTAGAACAACCCAGATCCTAAGACTGATGAAGTGTTTGACAATGTTTATTACAGCGTGGTCTACAACATGAGTCTTTCAAAACACCTAAACGGCTGGCATTTGGACAGTGTGCACCTGACATTTTATACAGCATCTGTGTAACAGCTACTTCTACTCTGATGGGTAGGAGATCAGGTACACTGAGATAATGTTTTAGGTAAGACTCTGAATTATACTCAAGCTCTTCCTTTTATCTTCGATGAAAATTTGCTATGGGAAAAAATTAGAGCTGAGATCTGCAAAGCTATGTCTTAAAGGACAGTTAAGTTTTACTGAACTTAAATCAGAGCTTTTAAAATCCATTAACAGATTTTACCCTTCTCTACAGTGGGGATAAAATCAAAAATCTTTCCTAAAAGGCATTTGTAAAACTTAATACCAATACCTGTACTAGTCTCCTCCCCAGTTTTTTTCCTTGGATTTTTAATCTACTTCCACTCAGGTCTGGTTTACCTTACTAAAAGGGGGCTCTCCCCACCCCCACTCCCACTCCCACCATCCAGCTGCTACTGTATTTTTTTTCCTTCTGGTGAAGACCACTTCTGTTCCCCTGAGCTCATCTACAGTGACCTCTCTGGACCACTTCCTTCTTCTCAGTTCCATGACAGAGTACACAGTAAAGTTTACAATGCAAAGGCAGAGTCAAAGGATTTGCACAGAGAACGTGTCCTGGCAATGCTTCGCACACTTTTAGCTGCTAGTAAGCTTGAATTTCATTTTTTTTTTGAGAACAATGGGTGCAGTATAACTGTATATTCTTTTCAGTGACAAAAACAGTAATAATCTGTAAATTTATAGAACTGATAATAGTTGCCATGTTGTTCACGTGAAACTTTTTTCCTATGCAAATCATAATTTTAATCTACTTAGATGATACACAGTCCAGGTAAAATGTACTGTAGCAAGGGGATCTCGTTAAGTATTCCTCCTCAGAAAAGATAATTTTACTTCTGTCAATTCTCTAATGCATTTGCATATTCAGCTATCAATTATAATAAGTGAATTATATGCTCCAGGCCAAATCATCCAAGAGAATAAAATCTGCATACAGCATATCTACTGTCTCTGCCAGTAATTGTTTGATAACCTCTCTGAAAAGGTCTGGCTGAAGCCACTGAAGTGTTCATTGTTTTGTAAGCTGTTACAGTGCACTAAGCTATGACTTGGCATCTTCAAGGGTAGAAGGTTACTTGACCTAAGCTAGTTTGTTCACACATACCTACCTCTTTTTTTGCAAGAGATATTTTGTGATAATAGGTGTGCAGTAGAATCTATCATAACCTATTCAGCATATCTTCTGATGATAGGTAACGTTACTACATGCTTCACTTTCCTTTCCTCTTTACAGGCTGGCAGCTTCTGCACACTTCTCATTGTGCAGGTGCTTTCTTTTGGCAGACTTGTTCATATAATAGAGCAATCCAATAAAAACATCACTGGGAACACTTGACAGAACATTTGCTGCTTTAGAAACATTTGCACTCACCATATGGCAAGGGCAGCTTAGGCTATGAAACTGTGATAATTTTGGATTTTACTCAGTAAGGGCATCTGAGATTTATGATGGCCAAAATTCATTAAGTGTTGACAAAGCTATCCAAACGTTTAAAGCAATTTTGTAAGGTAGTACCAGGGCTGAGTAAAGGAGAGAGATTTGGTTTTCACTGGCATTTATACCAGGACATATCTATTTCAGGAACTATTCTCTACCTTACAACCACCAACCCATATTAAAGTGAGGCAGCAGCTTTCTATAGCAATGGAACAAAATATAACAGCTTGCAATACTAGTCATATTGTTTGCATTTTTCATTCAGCATTTTCAGTAGTGTACTTACCAGAACACGAACAAGAATGACAACATGACAGGCATGATAATCAGATAGCTTCTTTCACATTTTAAAAGTATTAGAGTTCTTTAGTGTACCACACTCTTGAATTTGCTTTAAAAAAAAGAAATGGCTAATTTGTGTTTACTGTAATTTTTAGAATCAGAATCTTTTGTGTTCCCTGACACAGAAAATATGGATAATACTTGTCTTACATCATTCAATGACATTATAAGATCTCACCATAAATAGTTGCAAAAATACACACTAGCATAAATGATCAAGAACCAATTAAAAACCCTCACAGATTCTTTACTACGAGGATGGTGAGGCACTGGGACAGGTTGCCCAGAGAGGTTGTGGCTGCCCCCTCCCTGGAAGTGTTCAAGGCCAGGGTGGATGGGGTTTTGAGCAACCTGGTCTAGTGGAAGGTGTCCCTGCCCATGGCAGGGAGGCTGGAACTAGATGATCTATAATGTCCTTTCCAACCCAAACCATTCTATAGTTCTACTATTATTGCTTTTAGTGTATCCACATACCAGATTTCATGGCAGTAGCATCTTTACATGATCATGTTTCAATAGCAACAGCAACTTTTATTGCCATTTGCTCTAAGCCAACAGAGCTTCTGAAAAAAACTTTTAGCTTTCTCCTATGGATACCAGGTTACTCACTAGCCAGGTGTTCAATATAATTTTTTTTTTTTAACTTCAGTTGAAGAGATTCCATTAGCAGAAAAAAAAAAAAGTCCCATATAATGATGAGCAACATAACATAAGGGCAAACATCCTTTATTTCCAGTTTATTGTTGGGGAAGAAAAAAAAAAGAAAAAATTAAGCATCTGTTCATGGTCATGCAAGTGGTGTAGCAGCAAATTATACACATTCCACACACAAGATAGTGTTGTGTCCCTTTCTTGCTTTTTCTCATGACAGGTAATTTTTTTTATTATAAAGCTAGTAGATTACACATTAAATATGACCTTTTAATTGTTGTGGATTAAGACATGTTATTCCATACATTGGTGTGTAAATTAAGCATTTCTTGTTGGTGACACCCTCACCTTCCTCAGCATTGGTTCTGACAATTAATTTGTTGCCAGAAGACTAATCATCATAACCAAGCAGACCAGAGCTTCTTAATTTAAAAACAATTTTGAGATCTCATTTATTTTAATAAGCGAAAGAGCAAATTCATGTTACATATGCTCATGTTTCCCCAGAGATTCAGACTAAAGGTAAAGTAGGCGAGAGACTACTCCAAATGATTATGGACTCCAGAGACTATCTCTTCTTTCTCTATTGACTTGAGTAATATTTGAATGATGCAGTTTCTACTAGCCCATCCCATAACATGAAAAGTTTATGGCATTAGAAACAAGCAGAGTGGCCGCTTCCAAAATCTTCTATAAACCTCAAGGATAAGTGGATTGAACATATGAGGTCTTGGAATACGGAGTGGGAGTAATTTCTGTGATTCTGTAATGCCCATTTTGTTTGATCTCTGAGCCAACAGCAGGGCAAATCTATCAGGATAAAAAAAAAAAATCATATGCCTGTCTTTCCTTAGCAGGCATGATGAACAGCATATCTGCAGCACTGGCATTTAAAACTTAACAATGATCTTCTCCCCATTGCCAAAGAAAAAAAAAAATTACAGCCAGCTGAAAAACATCCCTTCTACCACTTGTGCAGGGTTCTCTGTCCATAAGGATGCTTCACCATTTTACCATCCTCAAGTGTTACAGTTGTGCTAGATTATTCCAAAGTAGCATAGTGCCTAGAAACATCACTGAAAGGCGCTGGGCAATTGTATTGCAAAGAGCATGATCCTGGGGCCTGATAGTCATGAAGTGCCATGCCGCTACGTTGTTTAGTGCTAGTATTTAGATGATAAAAGTCTAAAACTAGGAATCAGGTAAGGGAAATACTATATTGATATAAATTACAGATTGTATTTTCATGAACTGCAGCACAGCTCCACAAAGCTGAGCCACAGGGTTACAACAATGTAGTAATCAAAGTAATCAGCCTAGGCCATCTAGCTTTCTGTGAACAAACTCTTAGCTCTGATGATACGTAGGATATGACAGAGAAAGGTGGGTTATTTCTATTCAAACTCACCCTTGGGACAGAATTCTTATATAGTCCTACTCCCTTCCTCGTATTAAAAAAGTCTTGTAATGGTATAGAGAATTTTACGAACTACAGAAAGCTTTTACTTGCTAGACAATTAAGTCTGGGAAAAAAACAATTTAAAAACAGACCATAACACTAAAAAAAGCCACTTTAATTATATATCTACTGAAGAACATTTCATAGATTTTTATCTGCACAAAGGATTAAAAAAACAGTACTTTCACATTCTAAAGTGTTTTAAAAAAATTCTTTCTCTAAATATGCTGCAGTACAAACAGGTCCATAAGAACTTTTCATCTTCATATAGCAAAAAATTTTACAGCAATTTATACAAGCGGAGTTTGAGGGATTAGTTTGTTGTACAAAATCATTTGCTCTTTACTTTCAAATACACATTTATTCAAATGGTTGGAGACAAAAATTTCTTAAAATATTGTGAAGTTACCTGAGCACATCTAGATACTTCAGCACTTGCAGGTCAAGTCATCTCTTCAAGATTTTAGATGTGATAGTATGAGAACGCAAAAAGTAGTTTTTAAGAAACCGAAGCACAGCTCCCAGAGTTTTAAACATGAAGAATACTATACTTCAAAAATAGGTACTTGTGAGAGAGGGGATACACTGTCTAGTCAAATAACTTTTATGCTTTCACATTTTATATACAAGTTATCTTACTTTGTATTTTAAATATTGTTATCCTAGTTTATTGCCTATTGTGAAAAAACTTTTTGTGTAAAATAAGATTTTAAAGGACTCTGGTTTTGCAAAATCAAATTTCAAAATGGAGAAAATCCCCAACACACCTATTTCCACATGAAATCTTTTTCTTATGTTAAGATAACTTTTCCAACTATTTGTTCCCATATTATTTTGCCAGAGTACCCAGACTTACAGCAGCCTTCATTTATACTTTTAATTATTGCTGTAACAATTCATCAGATCCATGCAATATTTAGACAGGTAGTGAAAATAGTAAAAATTCAAGCTATTCACTTTCTCATTACTTTTATTTCTGTCATAAGAGTATCTTAGGTGTCATGTTTTAAAAATACTTTCATGCTTGAAATACTCAGCTGACTCAGAATTCTACATTCAATCATCCTCCAATTACATTAAACAAACAAATACACTTTAAAATTCTGAAGTGACTTCTGGGTACCCATTGTACCCAATACGCTCAGTATAAGCAGGCAGGAGTGCTATAATTGAATGTGTATGTTTTCTGGATTACTCTAGCTGCAAGATGAAGTGTATGAATTAAGGACTTTGCTTATGAGGACCGTTAATTCCTTACAGTGCTTTGAATGATGTACGCTAACAGAGTGCTCTTTGAAGACAGTGCAGTCATGCATAATGCAGCAACGATTAATGTCTACAGAGAAGATGAAGGTTCTGTGTTTTCCACAGGGATCATTTCATCAGTCACAGCGCAAGTTTTGTCATCAACATACAGAACATGAGTTCAGAATTTAACATGTATTGGAAAGAAAGGATGTGTACACAGTCAGCTTTAAACACTTAAAATAAGGGAGAAAAATTTAAGCTCCTCTATAGCATTACACCGGTGTAATGTGTGAGATTCCTCCTCCAAATCATTCATCCGAGGGGCTTTTTGCTAGCTTTTTATTTTAGAAAGGGCATAGATGTCTTGCATTATGTTCCTGAAGTTAGATTGTTAAAAGTTGATGAGTGAATGCTTCCACAGTCTGACATAAAAATTAACTTTTCAGGTTTAAGGATATTAATCTTTATTAAACTTCATTCACCTGCATTAACTGCATTCAAGTGGAAGAAAGCACTCCCACGGCTTACCTCCTTTCTCCTGCATCTTCCTCTTATTAAAAAGGACATTGTTTTGTTCAGTCCTGCAATCTGCAGAACTGTATCTAAACAGATAATTCTGTACTTTAGAGGAATCCACAACAATCTCCATGACCCATTTTTACATGTAGATAATTTTACAAAGCCCCAGTCATTATGACGCTCTGGAGTCCCAGCACTGTTGAAAGTAAACAGAGGTTATGTGTTTAACTTATTTGTAATCTCCATTCCCGAGTATGTGCAAGCTAACGTTATGATGCTCTAGATTTAACCTCCGTAATGCTGTCTAAACATTAGGAAGCACTCTCTTACATAGATCAAGCCTTGTTTACGCTTCTGCTGAAGGTAATGCCTTTGCTCTGCTAACAAACACGTAAAGAAATCGAGCTGCCTAATGGCCTAACCTCTGGATCCATCTAAATCAAACTGAAGACCATCAGATCTATCTAAACACACAGGCCAGGTTTATTCTGACACATCCAAAACCTGTGGACTCAGCTGCACACAGAGGCTTCAGTAGTTATTTATAGCAGAAGCAATACTTCCACAGACTTATTGTAAAAACAAGCCTTTATCCCATTACTGAAAACAGATACCACTGCAAAATTGCAATACGCAAAGAACATAGGAAAGTCTCATTTACATCTCCTACAACCACTTTAAAAGTGCTTGTAATCAAAAGCTACAGCAATCAAAAGATACCAAAGAGCTCCACTTCAACCAAAATCACAGAGAAAGAAAAGATATGCAGATATAGTAATTGCTAATAGGAGGTAAGGGTAGTCTGAAAGGTAAACAAGTCATAACTTTCTCATAAAAGCAGTCTTTCACCTCAGCCAACAAGAAACTCAGCAGCAGCAAGGATAAGTTCCACATCTGGGCGCTTGACCGAGTTGGCCAGGGAGGTTCCCAGAGCCAGGGGAACCCAAAGAAGCACAGCAAGACCTACCAGGAGCCAGCAGCTCTTGTGAGAGAGCAGGTCTGACATGGCACGGACATGGCCAGGAGCAACCACAGGAGATTTAAACGGCCCTTAGGGAGCATCATGACCAGTTTGCACAGCAGTTCCCGCAGAAGGGCGTGCAGGGAGGGCCCTGCAACCTGCCTGTATGCCACAGCCCAGGGAGTGCTCCAGGTCTCTGTCAGAATGGCAGGCACTCGCCTCTGAGCTAAAACAAGAGTTCCTCCACTGGAAGCCCCTGTGATGTCTGATGATTCCACCCAGATGGAACTGGTAAGGAAAGAGACTTCAGCACATGCAGTAGGTTGCAGTGAGTGCCCAGACGCTTCTTTTCCTGGAGCAAAGGTAGTCCCTGCACAAGATGTACACAGGTGATGCACTTTTGTACAACCTGCTCTAGGTGAACCTTTTGAGTAAGGGCATTGGACTAGATGATCCCTAGTGGTCCCTTCCAACCCCTACCATTTTGTGATCTTTGGAGTGTATTTTATCAGGTTTGCTACATTTCACATTTTGGCATTAGACTAGAAGCTTAGGGGATTTTTGGGGGGGAACATTTTAGAAGTAATTCCTGACTGGTCACGAGCATTCTACAAAGGCAGAAACAGCTTTAAGTTGCTGGTGTGTGGGTGTGTCATCCCCCTACTCCCTCTTAAGAAACCCCCACTGATCTCTGCTCAGATCCCAGCTAAATGCTAAGTGCTATAACTACAAGAATGAAAGTATGACATTACATGCATGCTCAGCTTCACACTCAAAATGTTTGAAGAAAACATAACAGATTTCTGAAAGCAGAAAAATGGCAGGAGTAAAATCTACTTATGGCACAGAGTATGCTTTTACCGTAGTATGATATCATTATGCAATTTCTTCACATTCTCCTCCAAAAGGATTCTGAAACATTTTTAGAACTATTAACTATTCCATGTTCTTGAGACAGGAATCAACTTAATACTGACATAAAGTCTGAGCTGAATTATTAAGCTCAGTTATTAAGTCCTGGTTTCTTGAATGTGAACAGGCACATACCTGCATACCCAATTTATGTCTGCAAGGACAAAAATGTTTAATCCTAAAATTTTATGAATATGTATATACAGACTTCAAAATAGAATGGATGCTTTGTGTGTTTTTCTGTACCATAGTGATCTTTCCAGTTGTGCAAGAACTATCATCCAGAACAAAAGTGTCAAAACAAACATTTTCTTTGAGAAAGAAGTGTCTGTATTTGAGATGTAGATGATTGGGCCATGGTGTTTATTTTTAATTAGAACCCATAATTTGGCCTTCAACTGTTTACAGAGGATCTGTACACTTGAAAGACAGAGTTTATTATAGTGCCAAAGCCATGTTGTCTCAGCTGCTTTTATGTTGATTAGCTATGCTGTCATGGGATGTCAGGTGTTTCCTGAATTGTGATTGTACTTTGCATGCACTTCTCTCACCCATTAAAAGTGAATGAAAATGAAGAGATTTTGATATACTTACTCTATCAGTAAGTTTGTAGAGATGTGGATGTGGCTGACAAGGCAAAGAAAAAGTGTTCTGAAATACTGTGAAGTTCTACTCCCCTGATCACACGGATTGTGGCGTTATGTATTGTTTTAATAGCTATCATCATAACAATACAATGAATGGGAGCATTCCAAGGAAAGGCTAGAATGCAAGTCAAAGTCTGGATCTTGTTCTCAGCTCTTGGTCAGCACTCTGGATCAAGCCATCCACGTGGAAGTTACAAAATATTCCTTTCCCTTCCTACAATTGTCTATCTATTTGAATAGTAAGATACTTGTAGCAGGATATACACGTTCCTTATTTAACACCTATACAAGCCTAGGTCAATTCCTAAAACTCCCAAATAAAGACAGACTGCAGAATTTTTCAAGGAGTAGTAAGAGTTCAAGAGATGCCTGCAATCAACTTCAGCATACGTTTGTTTTTAGCTTTATTCCATATTGTAACTTTTCAGGGAAGCATCACTGAATTGTTTGCCTGAACTTTCAAATGAAGTAGGGATAAAAGTTTGGAAAATTTCACTGTCAAGAAAGTAGAGTGATCCACAAAATATTTCCATAGAGTTTGTAGCGACTTGAAGACACAGCATCTTTTTTCCTGTTAATTGTAAACAGAATTTCCAATGAACAAGCAGCTGAGTAAGGAGAACACTGAAAGATGGTTAGATTCTGCTGTCTTGAAAACCGAAAGGAATGTTTTTCTAGTCTTTCTTCACCATCCAGGAAGAAATCCCTTAGTTATGGTTTCTCTTTATATTAGCTTATTTAAAAGAAATCCTGATCCTTCTCTTAGGATTATTTTAAATGTTTTATTAATAACAATATGGTCTACAATGTAAACCCAGCATGAAGAATATTAATAGTTAGAAAGGTGAATCCATTTTCAAAGCCAAGCTTATGTGATTCGTTAACATGAGGGCATCACCATAAAGGTCTGCTAAAGTTTACATTTAAAAAGCATTTTAAAAAAGTTATCTTCGTACACATCTTAAGTTTCACTTGGTACATTGATGAGTTCATACAAATTGCCAGTGCCATAATCAATGTTTTTAGAGTTACTGTTTTCTCCCTCTTTACTCCAGCTTGATAACTTGATAGGTAGATCATCCACACACAAACTCTCAGCTTTATATCAATACTTAGTTGGGCATATAAGATGCCTTCCTTCATTGTGTTCCCCAGGCCTCATTTCCCTACCGCTCCCCCCCCCCCC
>Ga0065711_1034508_pt1 | contig 23644 bp, 10 predicted proteins | sample Hoacrofraction12_FD_59098 | JGI IMG/M metagenome (GOLD analysis project Ga0065711, IMG submission 59098) | Hoatzin crop microbial communities from Cojedes, Venezuela - Epithelial fraction 12 v2 (version 2) | ecosystem: Host-associated > Birds > Digestive system > Esophagus > Crop | place...
TAAATTTCTTTCTCAGGGGGATGCATTGCTCCTGTGCATGGAAGAAGTGTTGTTTAAAGAGCGACCAGCACTCATGGACCCCCCTGCCTTCGAGAGCCCTGGCCCACAGGATTCTTCCCAGTAGCTCCTTGAAGAGGGCAAAGTCAGGAGCACTCAAAATACATTACATTTATAAGCAGTGGGAAAAAAAATCTATTCTTGCTAGAAAGGTGTTGAACTGTAGCAGGATATGTGATAACAACAGTAAGGTTCATCTCACTTAATTGAAGACACCCCCGTTATAATCAATTGAGAGAAATAAATAACTTCAGGGCAGAATTGACTGAACTTCTTTCATCTGGGTGAGAACAATCACTTTATAGAAGAATCTATTTTTCTTTCTGTTGGCAACTTGGATGACTAAAACAGATGTAAACATGTATATTTTATCAAATGAAACCCCACTTCTGGTATCTCCAGCTGACTACTTCAAATAATGTGTAACTGAAGACGGCTACTATTGCCTAATTTTGTAATGACTTAGTAATCTCAAAGCATCGGAAAGTAAATGACATGTCTATATCATATAAAGCTCTTGCCGAATAGTTGCTGTTGGTAGGTAATCAGTACAGGCCCTGTAGTATTTCAACGAGTTTTCAGCTGGGGATTCAGATAATTAAGGCCATAGATAAACCTGCTGAAAACACAGTTTGTGAATCCCTCGCAAAGGTGTTTCAGAGTTTTAGAGAATCACTGCTGGTACAATCCATGCCGTATCTCTTTTTTTAGAAAAAAAGGAGAGTATCAGTCTCTATAATTGTAATTACAACACTAATCACCTATATTACAAAACGTGGTTGAGTGCTCATCTTTTCTCAGAATGTTTTCATTAACAATCATTTATTAGCTGCAGTTAATAAACACTGATTGAAAACAAATTACAGTCCTGGCTATGTAGTATAAATTATATTTCAACCAAACAAGCTGACTACTTCTGATTACAGACATAATAGCAAATAATGAAAGAATGGATCCTGGGTTTGGAAAAATATTTATTTTTTCTAATCAGTTGTGATGACTGTAAAATTTACTTTTTGTCTTCCATGTTCTTATTATGGATTCCACGGTAAGGCTCTATAGTTGAGGTTGAAAACTATTTATTTCTTTTTACTCCAGTAGTCGACATTTACTCTCTAAAATGAATGTCTTTTGAGAACATTTTGAATATATTACTATACTTTGGTTATACTTAAGAAATGAAGAAAAAATGTAGTGTCAAACATCACCATTTTTTCTTTGATGGATCAGCTCTCATTAAAAGACCTTGATAGATTTTTATTGGCAAATTCTTCAGAATGAAAATTAACCTTACTTAAAAAGGCAGACAAATTATCCAGCTCCACCAAAAAAATCCTATGGTTTATTAGTTCTTCTCCTTCATGTGGCAAAAAATACATATGTCTTAAATGACCCTCTGTGTATATCTTTATACTGAGGAATGGAGTGTAGCAGAGATATGCAACCCTCAGGCCATGTTTCACATTACAACATATCTGAAATAATGCAAAACCAATAATGGCCTGAAGTATAGTTGTATTTCCCTTTTGTGTCCTCCTAGTAGAATGTGGCAAGCACAATAACAAGTGATACCACAAAGGTGTAAACAATTTAAATAAACATTGTTATCCAGCTCCTTGTAAGTGAAATCAAAATCTCAAGGCAACAACGATGATGTCCCTGCTCTCATATCCTAGACTCTGTGGTGAGCTGCTACTTTGGACAGCTTTGAGACAAGATTCTTTGCACCCTGTACTGATGTAGATTCAGAGGCTTTATTCAAATGTGTACACCAGTTAATATTTAGTTCATATTTACCACGTGAGAACTAAAAGAGAGAGAAATTACAGTGCTACCCCAAAATAACCAGCACTGTAGTGATTCCAGCAATGAGGCTTTGTTTCAAGTGACTTCTTGCAATTGAAAACATTCTAGTTTCATAAAAGAATGAAATTTTCCACCAGAAGGAAAGATTTCTTAACGGAAATGTGAATATAATTGAAAAATCTTATGTCTTTTTGGAAAAAAACCCACACAAATCTCCCATTAGTCCTACCACGATGGGGTGGCATTTCTGGAAAATCTCTGATTCTGCTGAAAAATCAGTAGGTCTCTCTGTCTACTGATTCTTGTGCCAGATTAGAGAGAGAATGGCAAAAGACAAGAGTTATGAAAAATTTATCACAAATCTCCCATCTGGAGACGTGGAAACTTTCTTAGTCCTGGAAAAATTCATATCTGCAATGTTTATATCTAAAGGTTTGAAAGCACAGTTATTCTTCTGTTGCCTATTAACAAGCTGATTACCACTGAGCAGTTTTCGAAAGGGCAAGCAGCCTCTTTTGTCTCAGCAGACTGTTATGTAGATAACAAGGCTGAAGTGTTACTGATGGCAGAGCTCTGTGTAACTTTCTGCAGAGAATTAGATGTGATTATCACTGTGATTTGAGGATAGGGGTGTAGTAGTATATTTGCAGTATGACATGTTGAATTAATGGCAGTGATTGCTCTTTCAGAAATCAGTCAGGTTATCAGACTTTGCACTGTTTGTCCACGCCCAGGTGCCAGCAGCGGGGGCTGAGAGGTGGCTACTGTGAGGAGAGGAGAGGCCGGGGCTGCCCTGTCCCAGCTGACTCCAGCCGACCCCACTGCAGGGCACAGCTGAGCTCAGTGGTCAAGACGGCGGCACCTCTGGGAGAGCGTATTTGAGAAAGGGAAAAAATGGCTCCACAGTAAGTCTGCTCCCCATTTTTGTTGGTTTTAGAAGTCCTGGAAATACTTCTGTATGTTAATGTAAGCGCTGTAAAGGGTCTTCATAAAGATCTTATGGAGTGTTTGAAGAGGCTGTATGTCTTGTTCCCCTGTATGGTTTTCATGTTAAATTCTGCTCTTCTGTTGTATACCTTGGCTTACAACTTTGTTGGATAATTGGCATTGTTGCTCTGCTCTGACTGGATAGAAATAAAATATGCATATTTTTACATGAAGACGCACAAATATTTAGGTGTGCCAGGTTAACATTTTATTTGTTTTAAAATTCAGCATGGAAGTTTGAAATGAGAAATTTTACCTCTTGAATAACAGTAATCCTGAATCAAATGACTTATGGGCCAGATGTATTTACCTTAGAATTTTAGGAAATATGTGCATAAAACTTCTGGCTTGTTTACTGACCTGTAGTCCTAGTTGTGAAAGTTTTCTTGGCTTTGATTGTCTCCTAATTCTGTCAAGAAAGGAATCTTTCAACCTTTCTTCACAAAATTTACTGTTTTCTTTTAAAGTGATTTCTTCATATCTGTTCAGTTTCTGCTGACATCAAAAGGACAAGTAGAATTTTTGGTCTCCGTACAAAATTATACAAGACTGAAAGCCACAGATATCCTGCATGCATGATTCATGCAAATAACTCCTATTAAGCAGAATCTTTAACAGTGAAGTTTTCCATTTTCATTAAATGTATAAAACAGTCTAAGGAATAGTCTTGATAATTGTTGGCTTAAAAATACTTTTTTTAATATTGCAGAGTTCATGGGGTGAGCACACCCTTCTTTTCTTATAAACAGAGAAGAGTGAAAAGAATCGTGTGAACGTTATGTAGCTGAGCATAACAAAGTGTTTTTAATCTGCAATTCCCAATGTTTTCCCATTCATTCGATTTCATTCTTCTCCTATGTTTGCAACTCCTTAAATGTTTAATTGGCAGAAAATGTTTTGGATTCTTGTTGTAGAGATTGAGCAGTTCTGCTTCTGTCAAAGCCAGGGTAGTTAATTGTCCTTTTCTCCTACTCTTGCTGTCAGTAGCAGTAGTTTATCCAGATGATAGTAAGCTTAAGTCCTGGAAACATGTGTATGGGCTGTATAGGTCTACTTGGAAAAGGTGTTTAAAAGTAATTATTAGAGCATTTTGAGCAACTACACAACAACTACATATGTACATTTCATTCATTACTTACAAGGCTCATAGATTTATAGGAAGTCGTGAGCTGTGACCTTCACTCATTTCCCCCTTGTAAAAAACATCAGTATATTAATGCACAACTAAATCAAATAATTGAATTACAAATTGTGTAAGCTCTCTACTCTCTGGGTCTAATCCAAAGCTAGGACACCAATCGCATCAAGTGGCAATTCTGAGAATCATAATTTTGTTCATCATAGAGTAAATGCAAAGTGGCTCACATCTCATGAGATTTTTTGCATTATGATTCAAGTCATGATACAGTTCCACTTTTTTGTGGAACAGCTTCTCTCACCCTCTCAGATAAATGAAAACATTTACTATGTTAATTTCAAAGCAACTTAATTTGTGTTAATTTTTACATCTTCATTAAAAATAACATCTTTTTAAATAGTCCTATGGTACAAAACCAAACATGTTTTTATATCACACTTTGTCAAAGAGATAAGATGTGATGTTTCAGCATATCAAAACCAACTGAAGAATAAAAATTAAATGGAAAATTCAGAGAAATATGTCTTCCCTCACAAATGATTTGTGGTTTGACAAATTGACATTTTCAGAGGGAAAAAAAAATCTACTGAAAACTTCTTGACATTTTTGCATCCATTTTACTGTATTTATTGGTGTCTGTTTGCATAGTGTAACTATATGTCTATTCAGAAGAAGATTATTTTCTTGCTTATGATGGCACGTTAACACTAAATTGGTGTGCAGCCAATTTTTGACTTTGCCTACCTCCTCCTTGTATAGAAGCCCATAGTACTCAGAGTACTTTTATTTGTGGGTTCCAAGATGATTTTTTGGTCCCATAAAATTTTTGAGCTTTTTACACATCCTCAGGTTATTTTCATCATCATCTTTTTAAGAAATTATATTTAAATGTTTATCTCTTTGTTTGCCTCTGCTGGTATTAAGAAGGAAGGGAGAATTCATCATTCCACATCCAGGTGTCAGTCAAATACAGAAAGGCCTTGAAGTTATGTTGGCACCCTCAACTTTTCACCATTTACTCTGATTTATTTAAAATTTCAATCCTGAGTAATCAGTAAATTCACCAAAGTGGATGGATTCTTACAAAAAAAAAGTTTACTTCTTGTGATTCAGCATTTTCTAAACAAAGAAGTCCTGGTGAAACATTTCTTGTGTTATATAGCAACTAAGACCTAAATGTCTGTTATTTCTGGAGAGAGAAATGATGAATAGTCCTCAACAGTATGATAAAAGTTTCAGAAAGCTACTTAGGCAGGCAAAGAGAGTGGGTAAAGTTATTTTTACCCTTAAATAGGGTAAAAAAAGGAAAGTAAAATGTAATCCTTAACATAAGGGTAGATCAAGCAATAGCAATGCCATTTGTAATTAAACATCGAATAAATAATAAATCTGTTGAAAATAAATACAATGAATAAAATAATCCGACTGTAGTGCTATTCCTGCTCTGTGCATGCATCTGAACAATAAGAAAAATGTTCATTTGTACTTGTTTTCTGTTTTAGTAATATTTTTTAATTCCAGAGAAAGTCTGTTATTAGTGTATAGTAGTAGAGGAATATATCATTAACATTTCAAAAGTCCTGAAAACTGACACTACTATGATTTCGGAGTGATGCACTTGGGTTATACAAAACTGTTTCAGATTTAAATTATTATTGACTGAGGAAGTAATTTACATGTTTGTAGAAAAGTAAGTATCCACTTTTATTAAAAAAAAAAACCAACAAACCACCAACTTCTAAATTAGGAAATTACATATAAAACTCTTTCTTGATGCTAGATACTAAGTTTAAGATTTGTTGATGTAGGAAGTATGATTTAAATATGAAGTGTAATGTCTGTGATGTCAATGCTATTAAATATGAAATTTAAAGTTGGAGTCTAGTCTTACAAATACTTTTTAGAAAGGTCAAAATATTTTTTTTAAGAAAAATAAGACACATTGCGTTGCCCGGCATAGTGAATAAATATCTAGTCTTACTTTGGGCTAGAATACAAAGCAGCAAGTTTTATTTGATGGTCTTGTTTGATTTTCAATAAGAGAAAAAAATCCAATAAAAACTGTTAGCTGAACAGTTTTAACCATCATTCACCCTCATTCTAAGGCTATTTTTTGATGGCAATGCAAAATAAAGCTCATGAAAGAGTGAGTGCTCCTTAAGAAAATTCTAGCCAAATATTGTCCAAATTCCCCACTGTTATAAGTAATTTTGGCTGCTTGTCTGCTAAAGAGAAAGAAAACCATACAGCAGAAAGGAAATTCTTTGTAATTTGCTGTTCATATGCTAACACAATTGTACTTTTAGAATTAAAGGCTGTTTCATGTACTAACTGCATTAGTGTCAACCTTACTATGAATTTCAGGTTAAACATCCTGCTGAGAAGAAGTAGTCACAAAAAAATCACATAATCACGTTCTTTAATGTTTTCAGAAACTGCATGTGACTGCAGGGGTTTTAGCTAAAACTAACTCATGTCTGGATTAGGCAAATAGAAATGATAATCACTTTACAGCAGTGTTTCTCCTGCTACCTGTGGTTTACAGAATCTGTTAGCTTCAAATGTGACTTTTTGTAATTGCATCTCCTCCTTTTACTCTCCTTAACAAAAAAATGTTCCAAATAAGATGTCTAAATGATGTCATAACTTTCTAGTCACTTGTAGCAATCAACAACTGGCTCGGAATAAAATTAAAACAAAGCATGCTAAAGTGTGTTCTGAAAGAAAACGTTACTACTTATGTGTTCAATACACTAACAAAATAGAAGTGTATAATTACGTTACTAATAACATTGAAAATGCAGATGGCTTCTCAAATAGACAGACTGCCTCTGGCCATACCCAGCCATTCCCCTGCTCCGTAGTAGCTACACGGTAATTTGTCTGTTATTTAGCAGTAGTTACTGAAGAATGAAACTCTCCTAATATGTTTTATATAAATCATTGCTATAGTTGGCAAATGCAAAGGATGTTCTTCCCTACCTGCCAATGGCAGATAACACCCAAATGGGTGAGTCTGAACTGGGCATATACAATTACAGAAGTCATTTGTGGGTTTGAAGTGGCTTGAAATCACTTTGGTGTTCCGATTCTGTTGTTGCACAAATGTAGTTTGGACAGGCCTAAGCATCGGTTTCAGTGCCTCTGGTTTGCTGGACTGCAGAACAGCCTAAGGTAGATTTAATATATCTGCAAACAATGCTGTGCAAAGTGGCCTAAGCAATCTCTGAATGATTCAACTGGGATACCAAAGATAGCTTCCCTGTAAAGGCTGTCTGCCTGGGCCAGTCAATGCTGCTAAACATCTCACTATATGCAGCGACTTCGAAGACATGGTAGTGTGACTTAATGTTCAAGTATTCAATAATTATTTTTCTGCCATATGAAACAGATAAACTGCTACTGACATTATCGACCTGACTTTCTTAAACATTAGCTGTTAAAAAATGGTGCAGTTGTAGCCCACAGTGTCCACACTCCTCCTTGATAACAGGAGCTCACTTTTACTCACATTGGGGAAAAAGGGAAGATACTATGAAGAAAAGAGCACACATTAGCATAAATGGGAGACGGAAGGGTTTGTTTTTCATCTAAAGCATATGGTAGAGCACAGCTTGAAAACCAAGCAAGAAATTAAATCTTCTGTTGCAAGAGTTGATGCAGTCTTCATGTGACAAAGGAGGCTACAAAACCATGCAGGCTACCTCACACTGTGTGATTGGGAATACATACACCAAGTCTGGCAATATTAGTGAGGTAACTCTAGGTCCTCTAAATCCTCCTGTGAAAGTGCAGAAGCCAAACACTTCCAGAGAATGGAGGAGGTGTATTGGCCTGTTGGACAACACCACAGGGGTTTGAGTAGTCTTTCTGAGAAGGTTCATTATTGACTAGCCTTCTGTAAGACTAACTGTGTGTGAATGCTGCCATGTATTTTACTCACTGGATTACTCAACTTTGTGCATAGTTAGTGTATCAAACTTGGCTTATCTGATTTCATGAAAGTGTAGGGTTTTCTTGGAAAGCTTCAGCCTTTGAAAGATGAGTACAACTGATGTTGTGATCTTTGTGAAATGGTTAGACTGAACATTAGCAAGATTCTCTGAAAAATATGTAAATTGTATGAAAATGAAACAGGAAGTGTTAGTGGGGCGAGAGGGTCTTCACCAACAAGCTGGCCAGATTTACACGAAGAGCTTTAAATTAGATTTAACAGAGGAAGCGGATGGAGTTTTGAGCAATGAAGAGCAAGGGCTTGCTGATGTGTTAGGAACCAACAAGGAAACATCTGTCAAATGTCTGAAAGGAGTTAGGGTGTGTTCCTCTAAAAAGGTGACATGGTCAATAGCCCACCTGAAGTGCCTCTGTACTAATGCACACAGCATGGGTAACAAACAGGATGAGCTGTAAACCACTGTGTATCTAGAAAGCTATGATGTAATCACTGTCACTGAAATGTTGTGGGACAAATCACATAACTGCAGCAGTGCAATCAACCTATAAACAGTTCAGAAGGGACAGGAAAGGAAGAAGGGGTGAAAGGGTTGCCCTTTGTATAAAAAAAAAATAGATTGACTGCACAGAGCTGCGTTTGAAAACCAGCAATGAACAGGTTGAGAGCTTATAGGTAAAAATTGGAAGCAAAGTCAACAACGAAAACCTTGTGGCTGGTTTTTACTACAGGCTGCCAGATCAAGGGGAGCCTTTTGACAAAACATTCTTACTACGGCTCTGGGAGGCATCATGCTCACAGGCTCTCATCTTGCTAGGGGTCTTCAATCACCGTGACACCTGCTGGAAAAGCAGCATAGCAAACTGTAAGTGGTACAGGAGACTCTCAGAGTACATTGAGGATAAAGATAGAACCATAAAACATTTCAAGTTGGAAGAGACCCATAAGGATCATCAGGTCCAACTCCCTACTCCTTGCAGAATTACCTAAAATTAATCAAATGACTAAGAGCATCGTCCAGATGCTCCTTGAACTCTGGCAGACCTGATGCTGTGACCACAAAAGGGCAAAGAGTACCTGACTGATCTAGTGGCCTTCTATGATAGGGACTGCAGCAGTGGACAAGGGAAAAGGTATGAATGTTATCTACTTGGACTTCTTGTAACACCTTTGATATGGTCCCCCACAATATTCTTGATGTTAAATTGGAGAGATATGGGTTTTATGAATGGAGTGTTAGATGGATAAGAAATTGCCTGGATAGCCATGTCTAAAGAATTACAGTCAGCAGCTCAATATCCAAGAGGAAACCAATAACAAATGGTGTCCCTCAAGGGTCTGTACTGGGACAGGCACTGTTTAATACCTTCATCAGTGACATAGACAGTGGGATTGAGTGAACCATCGGAAAGTTTACAGATGACACCAAACTGAGTGTTGCCATTGATTTGCTTGAAGGAAGGGATGCCATCCAGAGAGACCTTGACAGACTTAAGGCATGGGCCCCTGCTAACCACACAAAGTTCAACAAGGCCAAGTGCAATGTCCTGCACCTGTGTTGGGGCAGTCCCCAGTATCAATGCAGAATTGGGGGTGAGTGGATTGAGAGCCATCCTGCGGAGAAGAACTTGGGGATACTGGTGGACAAAAAAATGGATGCGAGTTGATCACGTGCACTTGCAGCCTAGAAAGCCAGTTGTGTCCTTGGTTGCATAAAGAGAAGCATGGCCAGCAGGTAGAGGGAGGTGATTCTCCCCTCTGTTCTGCTCTCGTGAGTCCTCACCTGGAGGATTGCATCCAGTTCTGGGGTGCCCAATACAAGAAAGACACGGACCTGTTGGAGCGAGTCCAGAGGAGGGTCATGAAAATGATCAGAGAGGTGGAACACCTCCAGTGAGGAAAGGCAGACAGTTGGCGTTATTCAGCCTGGAGAAGAGAAGGCTATGGGGAGACCTTATTGCAGCCTTTCAATACTTAAAAAGGGCTTGTAAGAGAGAGAATTTTTACCAAGGCCCAAAGTGACAGGACATGAGCTAATGGTTTTAAACTGAAAGAGGATAGATTTAAATTGGATATTAGGAATAAATGACAAGCATGACAAGCATGGTGAGACACTGGAATAAGTTGTCCAGGGAAGCTGTGGATGCCCTATCACTGGCAGTGTTCAAGGTCAGGTTGGACAGGGCTTTGAGCAACCTGATCTAGTGAAAGATGTTCCTACTCATGACAGGATGGTTGGACTAGATGATATTTAGAGATCTCTTCTGAATCACAGTATTCTACCATTCTATTATTCTGTGATAAGATCAATATCCTTTTTAGAAATTTGAGGAAGCAATGGCAGAAAGTTAGAAGTTTTTAATTATTCCCTTTTCACTCCAGAAGATGCTTTAATAAGGCAGCTTTGCACACTGTTTTTTCGCATCAGAATTATCTCCGGGATGAGAAATGGCTTGATGAGTTGTCTTTAGTACCCAGGTACATTTTCAAGATCATCTACCAAATAGCACAAAAGAGGATTCACATTAATATACTGTAATATGGATGAAATCCATTCAGCATGAGTTCAAAGCCTGAGTCAGGCCTGATGTTTTAAGATTTATTTTTATTTAATTCAGTTCTAGTAACAGCTTTTTTAACTACTCTAAAAAATCTTTTTTTTCTGGTCTCCTTGTTTCCAGGGTCATGATTAGCAGATGAGGGTTTCCTTTTACTGAAATGCGTCCAGCAATTCATCTGTCCCTTCTTCCAATTCTGTACATGTCAACCTGTTTCTTATTACTCACTCTGTGTAATTACGGTCTCAAGAGGTTTGTACTGTTACTATATTGTCCATCTTCCAAAAAGTCTTTCTGCACAACTAGACGTGGTTTCTTAAATCAAGTTGCGATTGATTATGATACCTTTTGGTCTGGCTGCTGTCACAAATGAAACCAAAATTTGCTCTAAATCAGATTTACAGAGCAGTTTGTCATCTTTGGCATGAAGCAAAAGAGCAGAAAGACATTGGGTCTAATATCAACCATTGCCTTATATAATGCTGTGCATTCAGGACATATTTAGTTAAACCACAGCCCAGCTAACCTCTAATCATTCGTGCTACCATATTCTTAAACTCTTATGTCTGCATAGGCCTGTTGACTTCACTCCCTAGTCATTTTTATCCCTCAAAAGAGGTCATAGCTACATTATTTTTTCTGAATCTTTCTCTAAAATTTTGAAAAGTCAGCATAAAATGCTTCACCATTTTTTACATTACTGATTCAAGTCTGTGAGACATGAACTTACTTTCTAATCTTTAAAATTAGGACTCCAGAATTCTCATTATCTAACCTGTGAATATAAAGGTATATAAGCCTTGTTAGATGTACAAGACAAGCTTTCCTACTTATTTTTATGCACTCAGCAGTATGTGAAATATTTAAATAAATCCATCAATGATTGCTTGTTTCCTTTCTTGTTTCCTTCAAAATTCTTTGATAATCCTATTGCATGTAAAAAGAACATTCAAACAGACAATCAAAAATTTATGTCTTTTTTCAGAACGTCACAAGAGAGTTCAGTTCTCTGCCAGATCCCTGGCAAGTAACAAGGGAATTGAAAGGACAACTGCCAGTTATGTGGGAGCAGATTTATTAATAGACATAAACCAGGAATGAACCGACTCAAAGTTTTCCACTGTCGTTTGTGTCCTTGTATTAATTCCAGACACTATAGGCTGAGAAATACTTAAGATGGAGATCAATAAGGAGGAGCACCTGCAGATACAATTTCCTTGGAAGATGTTTATCTGTTGCCAAAGTGTGCTAATTATGCAATGGACAAACGTAGGACATTCTAATGGAAACTCCAATATAGATAAGGAAGTGCCAATGCCTTTGTTCTTTGAGCAAAATATTACAAGATGTCATCCGGAACATTATCTGTTTTCCTGATCATCATGATCATTCGCTCAAGTAGGCGTACATTCTTTTTAAGTGATAGTGGCAGTGAAGAGATTTTTGTGGCATAGAAGATACTGGTGTTTCCAATACGAAAAAATATGCATGTTTTCAGCACATGCCTTAAGAAGTAAGCTGAGGATTATGTTTATATCTAAATGTTAATGTTGTATTTAAAAGTAAAATAAATAAATATCAGCAAAAGAGCAGACATATATAAAATGTCAGTGCATAGATTTAATGAAGGAAGTATTTTACTTATTAAAGCAGAGAAGATCCACATCAGTGCTTCAGCAGGGAAAAAAAAAAATTTACTTTTAACATGGAGCACAATGTATTTATAAGAGAAATTATGTAATATGGTTGTAGAAGTAAGAAAAAGAAGAGAACTCAGTGATCCAGAAGGTGTTTCAATTTTACAGTCCCTGACACTAAAGACTGTTTCAGGGAGGTGTAGGCTGGTGATCTTTCCAAGCTATGATGACTTTTTCTAATACTTGTATATTTACACCTCAATGGAGCAGAGCAGATGAACTTTAAAAGGAGAGCAGAGACTGGCACAAGTGTTACAATATGAGACTTATGTACTAAAAGTGAAAGCAGGTAATACTAGAATAAAGACTATTTTAAAAAATTTCTTATTTTTTTGCATTCTATGTTGTGTATATTTCAATTCATAATTTCTCAGAATTAAAAAAAAAAAGAAAATTATTTCTAGCCTCTGTTGCCTAATTATTTATTGGTCATTGTAAGGAAATTCTTTGTCTTTATTATATTCAAGTTTTAATCCTTTAAATAACTGCATGCTTTGTTTTGATGTCTCCTTAACTACTGACCATCAGGATTATGTTTTAAAGCTTATCAGCTACAAACTCTCATGATCTGATCTGTGCTTCAGTTGTCATGACAGTGAAGTTATAAAGCTGTAATATTTCAATGTTAAATATTATATCTTGCCACTGACTATCTAGTTCCTGAAAAATGTCGACTGCATGGATCTCAGTGTTTATTATATTGTCAGTGCAAGGTCCCGGTCTTGTAGGCATAGTTAAGTGATGCCAATAATGTGAAGATAAACAGCAGTCTTGATTGAAGATTTAACCTTTAGCCCTTCCACACAGAGTACCATAAGGACTGCTCATTATGTTATTACATTTGAAATCAATTCATTTCAAGAAACATACCATATCCAAAAATAGTCTGAATGCAACTCAGAATTATTGAGCTGAGTGTTCGAGTGTGAACAGAAGACAGCAATGGCATCCAATTTATAAAACTAACATTTTATTGAAATAACGTGACACACTGAAATAAGATAACTTCTTAAATCTTAATTTCTCAGATTGTTGACGCACAAGGTCTTCCTGCTTGTAGACAAGGAAAGACAATTCTTCCCCATAGTCACTTTCCTGAAGACCAAGGTCTTTCTTCCAGCCTTGTTGTCCAGTCCAGTATGTTCAAAGATTTCCAGGGTTGACCAAATTCCTTATAGTCTACACTGGGTGTCTGTGTTACTTTGCTTTGTATTTTAAATTTTTTTTTCTACCTACTGCAAGTTTAAGATCTGTCTACTCTGTATTTCAGTACATATGTCACAATCCATATCTTTAAATATACTAATGACTACTTACGGAAAAATGAAGGGGGTCAATGCATACCATCTTTAACTTCATCTGTTGCAGCATGAAAAAGATCTTTGTGATTGATAACATGAACTTCATTCCTGTATGAAGAGAAGCAATGAAGTTGTTATGGTTATTACAACCTAATTTAGGAAGCAGTACACTTGAAATATTTTGACTTACTGAAGCTTTAATGAGATCAAAACTGACTGTATGTAGATTTTGCTTATACTCACAGCATTTTTCTTGGATATGCAGACATGCAGAAAATTCACACCAAATGTACAATGCTCAGAATGGAATAATATTATTTTCTGTGTAAGGCATTTCCTGCAAATTCATCAGTTCAGCAATTTAGCATATGTCTAACAACTATCTTCCTAGATATAGTTGAGAGGAAACTATGTCAACAGTTGTTCCAAGAAGAATTGTTTCCATTTTCTGTAGACATATGGATGTTTTTTTGCAGAAGCTGAACACTTGTAGATGTCAGAAGTAGGCTTGTCTCACCACTGTTTCAGCAAACCTTTTCAATTATTTCTCTCTTCACAGAAACAAGAACTACTGCACTTGTGTTCAAAGTGTATCTGTAAATGACAGGCTGACTTAATATCCTCCACATCAGGAAATTATGTTAACTTAGGAGGCTAGTGAGGTTAGATAGCTAATCTGAAATACAAAGTCAGATACAAATGCAAAGCCACGTTTTATACACAAACTTTTTAGAGATTGATAGTGTAGACACTGTTGTGGTAAAGAAGGTAGTCTCATGGGAGGAAGGATATATCCTGTATATTCTGATATACAAAGAACACGTCAGTGACTTGACCATTATTTTATCCATAGGGTTTCCTATTTTGTTGCTAGTTCACATTAAATATTAATAATCAGATGATTGACAAACAAATAATATGCAATATTTCTATTTACATTCTTCTTTCCCATAAAATGTTAGTGCAGAGCAATTTTCTGCTACCTTTTCCAGAGATCACATCTTTTTGTACTGTAATCAACAATTTAAGAAGCTTGTTTGCAGAAATCATCTTTACTTTTTTATCTAGGGTTTCCTAATTTTAAGTTCTCTGCACATACCACTGTGGATGACTACATAACACGGTGAGAATGGTTTTATTACAAGCTGGTGCTGAACTTAAGCAAAGGTTATGAGCTGCATGTTTATTTCCCCCAGAAAGTAGTTGACATTTGAACTGCAAAACCCAAGCCAAATAGATACTTTTTTGTCAGTTCAGTGAAAAGCATATCTAGCATCTTCTTTCTTCACAGCAAATTTTCATGAAAGGAATGTTCCACATAATGTAGCTATACAGATACAATATTTTGCAAATCGTTTTCACTAAGTTCCTTGTTCGTCTATTTACCGTCACAGTCAGAAAAAGGTACAGTTGTATCACAAAGCTATATCTAACAAAATGTTTGTTCAATGACTTTTTTTTTTTTTACTGAACATTTTTCATTACGGTGATCAAATCAATTATGTAGTGAGTTATGTTTAATGTTGGTTTTCACCCTTACTCAAGTCAGGTGAGCAGTGCTGCCCCTTAAACTGGCTACTGTGGTATGAACAAAGAATGTGTGCCAAGGTTTTACTGCAACTCTGCACACAGACTGAGCTCACCAGATACCGATACCTGGAACAAGACTGTCCTTGCAGGGTGCAGCGTGCCTCATTGGCCTTCCAAGAGAAACATCTGGCTACAGAAGGTCACCCTTGAACAAATAAGGATGTCAGGAAATGTGAATTTCACTTCTGTTTCTTGAAAAAAAACCTCAGCACTTAGGTATATTAAATAAATAGGAGAATGATTTAAATTCCTGGGGAGGGTATTTCTGTGAAATGACAAAAGATTTCAGAAAAGTAGGACAGATTTTCTAATTAGTCTGTGTCTGTGGAAAAGAGTTCAATAAACAAGCCAAAAGAAAGTCACAATGAAAGTTTAGCAAGATTTTTAAATGAATGGTTTTTAGTCATTTGCAGGGAAGAGGTCTTAAGCCCTTAAGTAAACCATTGTTAGCACCTTTCTCTGTTCAACTCAGCCTGCACTAAACAGGATTTGTCACAGTAAGGACTTCAGCCATAAAGAGATTGATTTTAAAAATGCAAGACCTAGAATGTTCTTTCTCTTTTTAGAGGGGGGGGGGGGAAATTTTGTACATTCTTTTTTAAGTTAAGACTATTTTATTCTTAGTTCTAAATTTGACCTTGAAATCTGATTCACTTACCTACCCTTCTGTACTGTGTCTGAAGTCCAGAAATGCTAACACTGTTTATCCTAGATTGTGACAAACTGCATCTCAGCGAGGTGGAAGTGATTTGAGACCAATTTTTCCCTTTAAACTTCCTCAAAATAAGAAATAATGTATTATTTAAATGTTGCTTAATAAAAAAGTCCTCTAATGGATTTTGGAGAGCATTAAAATTTTAAGCCTATTTGTAAGAAAAGCACTGAATGTGCATGGCATTATTGTGTATCATACACTTAGAGAATGAAAGAAATAAAGACAAAAAGAACTTGTTTTGAAACTCAGGGCCAGACAGTACAGTTGATTTAATGTCTACCAAAAGGCTTTTCATAGCTCCCTGGTGAGTAAAGTGTGTATCAGTTACACCAAACCATTGAAACATTAATTAATAATTGAAAAGGATGGCATTCCTTGGGTGGGAAATGTAACCACCACTTTCAACACTCTTCTGAAAGCTAAATTGCACCAAGGCCTTTAAAACACAATGGTTTTCTGCTCTCATCTTATTAAAGATCCCTTTCCCTCTGTGCATATGACTTATTGGCAATTAAATAATCCAGAAATTAAAAATAATCTCATAAATAAATCATTAAAAATTTAATGGACTACTCAGAAGCTTTTGTCAAATATACAGTCTATCATTAAATGAGTAACACAGATCTATGGAAAATTCGTTTTACCTCCATGTCCTCTGCTATTTCTTTTTTACGAGTAGAAATGATTCTTACAACAAAATCTTTTAAGGAAAATATTAAGGCAGAATACTCACAGCAAGTGTTTTTCTCACACCAAGAACCCTGCAATCTTATTATTCAAACCAGTCTGAACATATTGTTTCACTATCACATTATAAGCTCAGTGACACAGAATTTATTCCATTCCCTGCTTTTATTTCAGGTGTGCAAAGTAAGACAACAGTGGTGTTGGGCAATTGGGGTTTTTTTGTAGTAATAGAGGGGAAATTCACAGCATTTCTGAAATGCCATATCATTTGAAAAGTAAATGAATGATAAAGACAGTTCACTCTATTTAAACAGCATTAACCAATGGGTAATTACTGGAATTTAAACTGTGCTCTCTAAGTTGTCAACTGTTCCTCCTTATTAAACCAATATATCATCACAATAATCTGCAATAATGCTTTGAAGCACGTTGGTTAACATTCACTTCCGGCAGCTGAGAAATCTAATGTTGATTTCTTCTAACACACAATACGTTACCTGGGGCTTACTGGTACAAGGGGTTATGCTACAGGTACTGCTGAGCACCCTCCACTTCTTGTATGGAGCTGCACCAAATTCTTGTGATGACTTTTGGGAAAGGAGCATAGCCATAGTACACAGTTCTCTCTCTCCATACTCCTTATAACCAACCTCTAGTGCAAGGATTTCAGACTACATAAAAAATGTATTGCTTCCTACCTCTTACAAAGAAGTGCTATACACTTAAAACAGCGTATCTATGTCATATTGAGATTTCAGAAATAAGGTGAAAGAAAAAGGGGATGTGTTCAAGTAGAATAATTTAGAGAGCTTATTTTATCACCTGTGAAGGCTGTATTAGAAATATTGATTGCTTATTTTAAATAATCCTAGGTTAGAGTGGTATTTTACTTAGCCTTTTGAAAGTTTTCAGGTGTCCAAACCCATTTCTCAAAACATTATTTAATTCTATATTTACATTGAAATTCTACTACTACTGCACTAATGTGTCCCCAACTGGGAGAAAAGTAACAGGAACAGAAGAAATGCGTTCTAAAGATTCACAGCTCCACAGGCAGGTAAATTACAGTGTTATATATTCAAGTAGGACACACTATTTCTCTAAAATTTCTGCCAAGAAGAACTACCACTGATTCAGGAGAAAATAGGCCAGAGAATATTTACTTGGAAGGGTTTAAAATATCCAATACGCCTTCTGCAATGCATAGTAAAGGTAATTCAGCCATATTTTACAGATGTTTTCTTGAGTCTGCAGTGGATGTCCTCATGATATCCACTCTATAGAAACTAGTGTGATCATGGGATATCCTGTATCCATTGTCTGATCTGTTGGAGAAAAGAACCAATATTCCATGGAGGAGAGAAAATATATTGGAATACTGGTACCTGAACTTTCTACTCCCTGGGCACGTTGTTTTCGGCATCTGAGAGACTCAGACAGACATCAATTTTTCCTCCCCCTACCACTTGAGGTGTCTGTATGAGAAAAGTGTTCAGTGAGCCAAAGGAGAAGGGGAAATAGCCATGAATATGAGTTTAGTAAACTGCTGCATTTCTAGTAATGAGCTTAATAATCATTCTCCTAGGGAACTAGTTTACATCTTTCTCTATCCCAATCATATTGATTGTCTTTAGTGTAGGAAATATCTTAGATATTAAGAACGTAAGTTTTCGTCTTGCTATTCTTCTAAACTCTTTTCTTTAGTCACTCTGTGAGATGTGATGAAATATACTGGTTATACTAAACAAATTTCTCATTAATTCACTAGAGCTCACCTTCCTTCAAACTGTCTGCTGTCATTACCAATCTAATCATTCACTGCAAGGCTGTAACACAGCAGAATTTCATTGAAAGTCGAAGGGAGATGTTGAAAGGAATACCTGAGGGGACAGAAGAAAACACAGGCTTTTATCTGTTCTGGTATCAGTTTAACATGAGTAAATATTGTGGGAAACCACAATTTATACACTGCTACATGGTGTGTTCTATAAATAATCAATTAAAAATAATAAAAAACCCTTCAATCTGCAAATAAAAATTTATCCGTTTCAGATGTGCAGATTTACATCAGCCTTGCCTGGCTGACAATCAATAATCTCATAGGATACAGGTGTCATTTCACATCTGTTTCCTTTATCTAGTGTAGTTTTCATTCACTCCTTTACTTGGATTTAAATATTCAAGACTGGCCAAGTCAAGTTTTCTCTGGCTCGGTTCTGACAAACAGACAGATGTGGTGGATTACATGTAAGATTTTTGGCTTCTGGCTATGTGATAATACGACACTATCCACACAGTATCCTGATATGTGCAACAATTTTATTTTTGTTGCCACTGTCAACTTTTATCTACCTGTTTCAGTCTTCTCTTCAGAAATACCTTAAACATTATGTGAAATGAAAAAGTCATGGAATGAAATTCAGAATTTACACTCCATGAAAAATTCTTAAACTAAAATGTATTGTTTGATAAGGATGTAAAACTGATAGTCGCAAATTCCTTTGAAGCAGAAATTGAAAAGAAAGAGTTATTTAATTCGGAACGCACATACACAAAATTGGTTGTAGCGGTTCACACTAAGGTACTTCTAGCCAAGATTTCTTCCTTCAACAGTGGTCATTATTGATTGTCTAGGGAATGATAAGAACATACTTGATATTTACCACTCAGATGGTCCAAGCTTCAATTATTGTCTGCTCTGAAGATTTTCTATGTGTGACATAATGTGCTACTTAATAACTCCACAACGGGTCTCTTAGACAAATATTTTTCCAGTATTGTGTTGAACATATCTGTAGAATCTTGTAAAAATTCTGCCAACCCTGATGTCTTTGTAAGTCATTAGAAGAACAACCTTCTTTTATTTGTTTGAATCTGCCCCAAATTGTAATTTTGGTGACCTCTGTTTCTGCATCAAAACAGAGTGTTATAAGCTGATTCCTGTTCTTGATCTCCAAGCACTCATGCCCTGCCCTAAAGCTTACTGAATTTACATACTCTAGATATATTTGTTTAAATACGTAACTAGTAAAAAACTGTATGTTTTCACCAATAAACATCTGATAGAAATAAGGAAAAACAAGAAATGTTACTTCTGTTTACTAAATGAAAGGTGACATTCACAGGAATATTGCAAGATAAATATTTCATCACTTCACTCTGACTACTTACTGTAGAGTATGCCAGAGAGCAACAGGGAGGATATCTTCTTTCCCCAAAAACTCAGGTTGTGTGGTGCACAGACATAAGAGCAGCAGACCTGCAAATATGCAGAAATTATGATAAATAGATTTCTTACTTTTGTTGGTATAAAACATTGTACGAGAGCCCATGGAACCATAGGCGTTACTGCCAATTCAAACTTCAGTCATTTTAAGCAGAAGAAAACAGTAGATCCAGGTGTTACAATCACTGACTGGTTTGGCCAAAAAGGGACTAATATGACTAAAGTCATAGCTAAATTTATAACTTTCTATAGTATGATCAGGAAACTATGAGTCAGGGTCGAAGAAGACCTGTATTCTCTGGGGAGTGGATCTAGACAAAAACAGATCATGTAAAGGGACCACAGAGTTACTTACACCAATTTTAAGGGTCAGAATTTATATTACCTTAGTCTTCGGGAAAACTGAATGAAAGATCATAATTAGTGGTATTCTCTTTTAGCAGTGATTTGTAATTTTTTTTGTTATAAATTGTAGACCAATATATAATATAGCCTAGATATTTCACTGTCACTTTCAAATCATGATAACACGTGTCTCACTCTCAAAGTTTACTGGCTAAAACATAATTTGAAGTGGATAAGATCAAATATTCCATAGAAGAAAGTCACACGTCATTTCTTCTGTAAGAAATCTCCTACCAAAACGTAATTTTGCCAAAATCTGCTGCAAATGAGAGTTAAGGCTTATAATAGAAATACTTCATCAGCTCAGTATTGGTTTGTACTGTTATAGGTGTGACTATATCAGCTTATCCAGGGAGAATATTTTCAAAACAGTTTTCAATCACTAGAAAAATATGCTGGAATTATAATTGGCAGGAAAAAACAAACAAACAAAAAACCCCAAACCAAAATCATGCTTCCCATAATAACATTAACCTGGAGATAGGTTGCATTTATTTATTATTTCCTGGCTATGGGAAGGAAAAGTAAAAGTTAATATTTCATTACATTCAAATCTATGAACTTGTATTCAAACCCACACATGAGAGAAGATTCACTTTAATACAATCAGCGTATTTTGATAACATGCTAAGCCATGTGGTAAGAATTCTCCAGTGAGTGTTCCTACATCTTTTACACATGTGATCATAAAGAGTGCTGGTATTTTTGTGTACAGACCTCTCAATATGCAACAGTTTTACTAATGGTTCATATGTTATTGTAAGTTACATGAAGAAACTTGTAGTGACCTTGTTCCTCACCTTTTCATTTTTACTTCATTTAAATAATAAAGCAAAATCTTCAGGCTGAATGAGCTTCACAGTTGGAACATTTAAGGAAAAAAATCAAGTTATATTAAATAAACCTGTTGATAGAGTTGTAGAATAGCCCAGGTTGGAAGGCTACTTGAAAGATCATCTGGTTCAACGTTTTGTGGGAAAGGGTGCCTAGATGAGATTATCTAGCACCCTGTCCAGTTGCTTCTGGAAAACCTCCAGTGATGGGGACTCTACCACACCCCTGAGGAGGTTGTTCTAGTGAATTATTCCTACTGTAAAAAATGTTTTATTATGTTGACATGCAACCTTTCCCAATGCAACTTGTGCCCACTGCACTTGTCTTCTCTATGTGGCTCCTCACGAAGACAGACCCTCCTCTTTGTAGCCACCCTTTAAGTCCTGGAATGCTGTGATGACTTCCCCTCTGAATCTTCTCTTCTCTGGGAAGAAAAGACCTAATTAATTCAGTCCTTCTTCACATGGTAGGTTCTCCAGCGCTTTGGTCATCTTCTTTGACCTTTCTTTGGACCCTCTCCAGTCTGTCCGCATCTTTCTTGAACTGTAAGGGCCAGAACAAGACACAGTACTCCAGGTGCAGCCTAGCAGGTGCTGAGTAGAGTGGGAAGACCATGTCTTTATCTCCGCTAGTAACGCCTCTGTGGATGCAACACAGAATCTGATTTGTTATTCTAACCCATCCATATTATCCCCCCGAAATCCACAAAAAAACAATCAATTAGTTCTTTTCTTCTCTTTATCTAATGTTAGAAATCAGATCTAGAATTATCTATTTTAGTCCACTTACTTTTCTTACTGTCCTCACTTCTACCCCTTTCATTAGTCTGAGAAATAGAAATTTTTATAAATAAGGGTTCCGTCATTATCTTAGAAGGTCTAGGCAGCACTTCTGTATTATGATTAATCTTACAATATTAAACATGACTCGAACAGCTGTGACTAAATATAATTTCATAGAAACCAGAATGCTTCCTGAGAGGCATATTGGTTTCAATGAATTTTTCAAAGGACATTTTTCTGCAGTCCAGGGCTCTCTGGTCACCTCTAATAAGAAAGAGAGAGAAAAAGAGATGAATTAAAAACCTCAAGTATTATACTGAAAAAAAATAATTCTTGACAAAATTCCATTCTCCAAAGAACATTTGTGGCCATTCCAATGTGGAACAGAAACAAAGTTTAAGGTTTTGAAAGTCCTTTTTCTGCCAAGCTCTCTACCGCATATGATGACTTTTACTGAGAACAATCATTTCCAGAATATTATATCATGGTTCAGTGAAACCAGCCTGTTATGCTGTAGGTTGTCTTCTGACACACAGAATTATTTATATTTTGATACCTGCAACCAGGAACTAGAAAATAACAGAAAGTGAGTACAGAACATAAACTATGAATTTCATATCACAGCCTCTTAATATACTGTCTGTTAACAAGGGAAACAATATAGTAACTCTCAGTAGATCAAGGACATGAAGTACAAAAGGGATTGTACTAAACCAGTGCTCCATTCTGGGATTCACTTCCAGCTCTAATGTAAAGAAACTGGCAAAGCTTCACAGGTCGGGATTTATGTCCACTGTTACCTAGAAAAGTGATATAATGGAACACTTCTGAGAAAATATTCAGCAGGATATTTCCACTTTAATGTTGTACTAAATGTTTTTCATGGCAAAATTCACATGGACTCTTACAGGTACATGGGATTTGCTGGGCTGCATCCAAGTACACTGAAGGAATTGAAGAATGTCCTTGCAAAGCCCCCTTATAGTTTTTGAATTAGAAGGGTATGAAAGCTGTGTAGGTCTCTGCTTCTGGAGAAAGGCAAACTTTTCACCCATCTTCAAAAAAGTCAAACTGGCCAATATGGGAAACCAGAGGTGAGTCAGTTTTATTTCAGTCATCAGAAAATAATGTATTTTCCAGCATTGAACTGTACCTGATGAACCTGATTTGCTGCTATGATAAGCAGACCGGTACTGTGATTGAAGGAAAAACAGGCAATGTCATTTACTTCAACTTTAGAAGTCTTTCAGCACTGGCTATTACAATATTCTTGCAACCAAGTTAGGGATGGCCCATTCAAGGTCTAGATGGATGGACCAGGTGGATTGCACGATCCATCTGTTTGGATGATTGGACTCAGAGGGTAGGGGTTCATGAATTCTACTCTACCCAGAGACCAGAAGCAAGTGAAGCAATGCAGGGGTCTACCCTGGGGAGCAAGTTTTGTTTAACAACTTCGCAACTGATGGGGTGATGGAGTACACTCTCATCAAGTTTACCGATGACACCAAACTGGGGTAACTAGTCAATATACTAGAGGGTAGGGCAGAGGGACCTAAACAAGCTGGAATAAAGGGTTACCAGGAACCTCATGAAATACAAGGACAAATTAAAAAAGCTGCATCTGGGAAGGAAGAGCACCTTGAAATGGCACTAACAGAACTGAGGGCTGGGAAGCAGCTCTGCAGAAAAGTCCTTGAGACTCTGGTAGACAGCAAGATGAGTGTGAGTCTGCAATGCTCTACAAACCAGGAGAGCTAGCAGCCTCCTGGGCTGTATTAGCTGGGGCAGAGCGAGCACGTAGAGGGATGGCATCCGGTTTTGGTCACAGAATCACAGAATCACAGAATAGTAGGGGTTGGAAGGGACCTCTGTGGGTCATCTAGTCCAACCCCCCTGCCGAAGCAGG
>Ga0065711_1034509_pt1 | contig 23644 bp, 10 predicted proteins | sample Hoacrofraction12_FD_59098 | JGI IMG/M metagenome (GOLD analysis project Ga0065711, IMG submission 59098) | Hoatzin crop microbial communities from Cojedes, Venezuela - Epithelial fraction 12 v2 (version 2) | ecosystem: Host-associated > Birds > Digestive system > Esophagus > Crop | place...
GGGCGAGAAGAGGAAAGATGAGTGACTGAATTAAAATGCTTTGGGGGAAAGGAACCACCATTTCAACATCAATATATCACTGCAGGAATCTTTAATTTTGGAGGGTGAGTAACACTCAGCTGAAGGAGGAAAGTCAAAGCTGTGGTGAGATGAGGAGGGCAGGGCTACCTATTGCAAACACAGAGTGAACAGGGTTAGAGGGAAAAGTGATGAGTTTTGCTGGCAGCCATAGTAGCCAGGACTGCATGACTCTCCAGACTTTTTCTCTTTTTGAAATCCATCTTTTGCTTATACTTCCAGTAATTAAGGTCACCACACTAGGGCATTTACTGTTTGCCCTGATGAAAACCATTCTGAATTTGACAAATAGCATTTGTGTTTGTCTTAACTCCTCATCAAACAAGACCTAGACTTTTTACTCAGCTGCAGGAACAATTTTTCTTGGCTCTCTGAAAACTCAGCAGAGCAGATATTCTCACAAGGTTTCCAACATTTATGTGCCTTCAGAAACATCAGCAGAGACTTTTTCCAGCTATTTCATTTCAGTACCATAGATTTAACTTCAGAAAGAGGAAAGTGTAAATATGAGCAAGAGGATATGATTGCAAATAGGCATACTCTTTATGGGCTTACTAATTTAAACACAGTGCCACACTACATGATTTGGAACTGGCTTGTCACTGCCCAACTTAAAATATGAATAAAGAAAACTCATATCTGTCTACAAAAAGCTTTTTAGAGGTACCTTCAGTGACATCTATATACACAATACTATTTCTAATATAACTGTCTTTCTTTTTACTATATTACTGTTCTCCTTTAGAGGAGATAGGAAAGGAATATGGCACCAGCCAACAATTAGAATTCTATTCATGAAAAGTAGCATACAACATCTTAAGTTTCTCTTAAGATAAGAGGAATCCCATTTTAGGATGGAAGACTTGAGCTCAGCAGGTGGAGCTCCTTCAACTCATTAAGGCTACAATTCCCTGATTTCTTTCAAATCCTCCATCAGCAGCAGAGCTTGTTCACAACTCAGCAGCCCCATGTAAAGCACGACTGGCTCCTCAGAAGCCCATAGGGAATAGGGGTCAGCCTGGGCACTTCAGAGAGGAATAACTTTTGAAAAGAAAATTACATCAAAAGATTTTACTGGCATGTTAAAAGCCGGTGGAACACGAATGGCTTTCAAATAAGAACAGACCCTTGCTCCAGACTACAGATTTGACTAGATCCATATTCACAGCTTCAGGTTCAGTCAGTGGTTTTGCTAAGCACGTGGAGAATCTGCAAAAGACATCTCTCAGCAGGACACAGAGGCTACATTTTTATAGTTGGTTCTACAAAGGAAAACACAGCTGCTGAGGCAGAACAGATTTTACAATCACAGAAGTACTTTCCCCTGATAAATAAGAGAAGAATGTCAGGAAGTAGCTTTACGTTAAACACAACTTTTAAAAATATTTTTTTCCCTGAGCAGTAGAAGTAATTAAGCATTACTATAGCCTCTCTTGCATTCACTGTTCATATGTCCTTCTTGTGCAATGCATTAGGAGTGTTTTTTATTCTCACTGACTGGGCGGCACATAGCCTAATGGAGTTTTAGTCCATGACCTGGGCTCTTGGGTACTAGATACTGATGACAGATATTACCAGCTAAGCTGGTATTTCTATACAGCAGAATATTTTAATAAACAAGATGTTCTGGTTTAAGAATTTTGCTAAAAAGCTGAAGCTTATAGTCTGAAACCTTTCATAAACAGGATTGTTTTGAGCATGAAGAGATGAAAATTTAGTATTAGTATTTTCTACTGAAGATGGATCTTTAGTAGATGGGTTTATTCACTGGATTTAAGTTGTGCTGTGAGGACATGACAAAGAAGAAGGGGTAAAGGGATTTTTACTACAATGCTTAGAAGCAGATGAAGGTGATGACAACTTTTAAACAGGATCGGAAGGAGCCCACAGATTCTTGGGCTGATGAGATAATGCTCTCATCTCTGCTGGCTATTTTTTGTATGCAATTTTTCCCTTTTCTAGATAAATCCATACCAGTTCCATCAGATCTGTTTTCTAACTGTAGTTTGTGGCTCTTTGCTTTGGGTAGCACTATGCTGAAGCCCTGACCCTGTCCTGCTCTGCAATGTACAGTGCTGGTTGTCATCCCATCCACTTAGCTGAAGACTTTCTGTTCTTTCCAGTTCTGCTAAGAAATGAAATGTAGAAACTTACTGCGCCCTACTTCTTATCCTATGTTTTCTATCACCTTCCTACCACCCATTCTTTCTTCCCTCTCTCCTCTCACTTTGTCATTTTCATCCGGGATTCTTTGATCACAAAGAATAGTTTGGATACACCACAAAATACTGGGGGTACTTACAGCAGCCAAAAGGTTGCAGAGTCGATAAAACAAAGTTTTGGCCAGCAACACCCATTGCTGCAATTTCGCACTACCTGCACAGACCTTAATGCCCCATTAGAGTCTGTGGGAGCTATTTGACAAGTGTGGGTGCTCAGATTCCCTCCTCTCTTTCCTGTTCCCCTGAAAGTGGCTTAAATAAATTTCTCAGCACAGTACTGGTCTCAGGCACCCACTCACCATTTATCTTCCCAAGCCATTAATCACAATCATGTGCAATTTAGAGCAGTTCCTGGTCTTTTTCCCTGAAATGAAAGAGTTGCTCTTGTCATGAATATTATTGCTCATGAATCACAGTGATTTCCAGCCATGCCATCAATTATAAACACAGCTAATTGGAGTGCCGATACGGCTGCCTCTCTGTGAAGAGAGGCTCCTGCCATGAATTTTATGGGCCATGAATCACTGTATCACCAAACAAGAGACTCCCCTTCACTCCTCTCTACTGACCTGAAGCCAAGACACCAGTATTGGCTTCCTGAAGTTAGCAGGCTATGCAATGTCATAAATCCACATCTAATCAGTTCACCAAGGAAGATATTGTCTCTTTCTGTGCCCATACTGCTTGCATGGCTCTCTCATGGCTCAGATCTTTGCATTAGACTGGCATCATCAGGGAGACTGGCAGAGAGCTTACTCTGTGGCCTTATAGGTCTTATGCCAAGTCAATATTCAACACACTTTTTCCAAGGGACAGAGATGTGGCTATCGAAAAGATGATTCTGTTTGCTCTCCTCAGACACACAAAAAGTGCTGCCTCCAAGCTGTTTGTGAGGACTTCTGGGATGTATGCTGCTGCACAAATGATAAGTAGTAGCCAAAATCTATCACTTTTGTTTCTGAGTGATAGTATTCATGGGAAATGGATCTTGTGCTGGACTGTGAGTGAGGAAGAGGGAGACTGGGAATTTGAATTATGCCTAGCAAAAGAACAAGAAAATTGATTGCCTCTGCTGCCTCTAACTTTAAGCACAAAGCAGTGTAAGAGCACAAAATTCAGTGACTCTTCTGGATGTCATGCAGTAGAATACCCCAGAAAAATGAAGACTGAATCTATTTCCTCCATAGATGGCAAAGCTTTAATCTACAAGACACAGAGGAAATGTACAGTAATGTGAATGAATTCATCAACTCTTACAACACCCACTTCTTGGTCACGAAAGCACATTGCTTGCAACACAACAAATTCTACTTTCACAAATTGCATTGACACACAATCAGCCTGTTACTGTCACAACCAAGACTACCAGCTGACGCCACTTCTCATCCAGTTCAGCACCTCTGGCAGATCTAGTCACTTCCATCACTTTCAGCTGTGACCTTTAGCCAGATTTGAACTATCCCTCCACCTATTTCAGCTGCCTTTGATTGTTCCAGCCACAAGAACTAGCTATTGTCAGCTCTGTTAGCCACCAAGCCACAACCTTCACTCATCAGCTCTGGTTTTCACTGACCAAGAACTTTTCCTCGTGGCTTCCTGATGTTAACATTGATTCCTTCAACTGCTCCCAGTATCTTAATCATTCCTTCAACAACCTGGAGATCTGTACTTGGGCCTCAGACATGGAGAGTATCTAGTCCTCACAAGTATCAACAGAACTGCAAGACACCCATGCTGCATCTTTAGTGCTAGTGCCTGGGTGGTTCCCATGGTCTGCACTGCAGGACACAGCATCAGCCAAGGTCTGGCAAGGCCAGGCACTATCATGGCTGAGGTTGCTTTGAGATCCACCTGCCCTAGGGCCATCCCAACAGGGACATGGTCTCCCACTGAGGCAGACAACAGTAATTACAGACTTCCTCAATGAAGCTGGACTAGCTGGTACGTACAGGCAGCTGCAGGGCTGCCTGCTGCCTGCTCTTTGTCCTGGCTTTAGAGGTGCCCCTGCACATCCCTCCCTCCTCTCCAAACCTCATCCAAAGACAGCTTATCTCTGGTCCTTAGTTTTCTGCTGCCTCAACTTGGACTTGTGTGGTCCCTAGTCTCCATACTAACCCAATCACTAATTAAGTAACTATATCCTAACTGCTAATGCTACAAAGTAACTGAGCAAGTAGTCTGAGTTAACAACAACAATTAGCAACTTATAAATATCTAACTTCCTCTACTACAGTAGACCCTCCAGACCGCTGTGAGAGAGCACCGCACTCTATACTATCAGTACCTCACTCTTTTTAGTTGGCATTAGTATGGGAAAGAGATTGAGAAGAAGATTTGACAGAAAAATTTTTGGAGCCATTTGTTTGGGTGAATGCTAGTAACTAGTTTATGTAAACTCAACGGACAGTTAGCCAAGAACTGCAAGTCAGCTGCATGTGCATATGAGAAGCACTGTGTTCAAATAGGAGTAAAAATGCCCATATTTCCAGTAAGCCAAATGTTAGTAAGCTTAGCAGAGTGAAGACTGACCATTTGGAACAAAACTACTCTCTGATCAGCTAAGACCTTTTCAAATACCTAATTTAGCCACTCTGTATACCTTCCAAAATGCGTGTGATAGCAAGTTGTTCCCTTTCCCCAGAGAAGATCATGTGAGGTACTGCAACTAAATCAGAATATAGATTCAGAAAAGACAAGTTGACACTGATACTTCATATGACCTTTTCCTCCATTTGCCTCATGAATAATTAACCATCGGTTTAACAATAACACAGATGATCACAGGCTGTTGTCTATTTTCAATTCCCCTTAAGCAATAAGCTTACTGGAAGAAAAAATAATCTGAACATTTTAATATAAGAGATATGAAAAAGAGATCATTGTTAGTCTAGGGATAACCTAAGTCCCATGCCTGAAATATTTTGCATTTTGCAAGAGAAAGAATGCTTGACTCAATTTCAACAAAGGGTGAATGACCTTATACTTAATTTCAGATGGATAAGGTCTGTCAAGATTAGAATAAAATTACTGAATGCCTCCTTTCTTTTTCCTTGAATTGATATGGTACATCCTGTGACATGAAATCAATGATGTCTAAAAAAGAACGAATGAAGAGTCTAAAAAAATAATAGCAGGAGGAATTATGAATGTATCACACAAAATGCTCTGTACATGCAACTGAGCTGTAAAAGACAATGTGCTTTGGTGCGGAGGCCACCACCAGGTAGAACCCAGTGGATTACACTACTCTGGTGGGGAAAGCTCCAAAATATCGGACTGTGACAAATTAATTGGGAGCCTGGGAAGGAGAAGCATGATCAGCTCTCCTCCCACTGATACTGTTGTTGTTATCACATATAGTGCCTGTCCCCTTAAGTCTCATATGCAACAATCCCAAAAACTAACATAGTCTGTCTCCCCACTATCCACCTTCTGGAAGGGTTTTACAAATGAAAACTAATTATAAATGAGAGACAATGTCCAGTCTTATCATTCAGGGGTAAAGAACACCTTGTCCAATCTGCTGGAGTCTACACAGGTCGTTATTAATGACTACTTATTTATAATATATACATAATAATTACAGACCATTATATAACCATTATATATTTTATATTATAACCATTCCCAGATAATCTCCTCTGTAGCAAGTGTAATGGACGGGTATGCAGCTTTGAACATGACTTGCTAAAATCTAGTCTTGCACATATTTATGGTAGTACCAAGCTAAAGTTCACCCACCTATTTGTTCAGCAGATGTGTATGTCTCTTTCTAATGGATGCAGAAAACTGCCTTTGCTATGTTTGGGAATTACAGATTGAAACTGCTCCTCTGTTACTTTTCTTCTCTGTACACTTGTGTATTTTATTTACTTTGTTCACCAAATGATTTTAGAAGAAAGCTTATGCAGCAAGATGAATGGTGGTTTTAAATATTTTTTTTTTTAAAAAGCCTCTATAAAATTCAGTCTGATCACTTCTCAGTAGGTGTGCCATAATAAAAAATCTACTCTCATAAAGAAATCCTGTGTCTCCAGCTGGGCCCTGGGACCTTTTGGGTTTCTGATGGTGTCTGAGCATGATTAAGTCTTGTTAGTATTTATTTTTCACTTGTTATTACTTTCTCCTATTCCCTTTGGCTTAATTCATCTACCCAGCAAAACCTGAACCATCAAAGATGTTTACCTACCTCACATTAACCAGGGTGGTCTCATTACACAGCTTTAAGCTTTTCCAGGATCAGAGTCTTTGACTGCACATTTGAATCAGAAGTCCTTTTGTAGGTAAGGTAGCCAGCACAACGTGGCTATGATCCTAGCTACCACTCCTTGGTAACACTAGAAGGTAAATAAATAACAGTTGTGTGACTCACAGTAGAAGAGATAATTTCTAACTGAAAAAAGAAACCTACAGAAAAAATGCACAGAGGACTGCATTTTGTTGCTGATGTTTCAAATGAATTAGCAGCTTGCTTCCCCTTACAGCGAGAAATGGCATATAACAGATAAGCAGCTGTACAAAAATTAGAAAATTCACTTACTATATGCACCACTGGAGCTTGGTGCAGATGTGCATTTTTAGAAAATTATGTCCTAAGCTCTCCTATTTTTGCCAGTGTTTGTATAATGAGTATTGTGTTCTAATTTATTTTTAATGTGCAACTTACCCCTTACTGCCAGCCATTCTTTCAATGAAATGTTGCTTCTCCATGAGTATTTCTGCATAAATATTTTATAACTGAACTAAATAAAAAATCACCTTACAACTACTTGAGATGAAACTGCTGAAAAAGTGCAAGCAATTCCATTTTGCTTTCACATTTATTCCAGGTATTTTGTAAGGAAATCTCATTGAGGCAAACTCTCAATTTTACTCCACTTCATACTAAATGACAAGACAGTAAGTTCATTTTCAACATGAATAGGAATGAAACAGAAGTGTGTTACTGATACAGGGCACCTTTGCCATAATTGAAATTATAGAGTAATGGCTGCAGACCTATTTAAACCTGGTATAAAAACACAGAGCTTTCTACACCATACAGACCCTGCAGTTCCCAAGTCCCTTTGAAATTAGGATACACTATGACAACAAATATAGAATGTTTTCATTTACAATTTGAGAGAAATTAACAGCATAGAAAAATTACAAAGAATCTGTGTTAGCTAATTACCTTTTTCTGAACAGTGTTAGAAATGACCTGAGCGAAATGAAGTCAACTCTTGTGATCAAACTGGGTGCTGCATCAACACACTGAAAAAGTCAGCTTTGTGTCAATAGTGTGTATCTATAATTGGTTTAAAATAGATTTTTGAAATGTGGGTCACTTACCACCTGCGATCTTGTTATATCAACATAGAAGAAGAAAAAGAGAAAGTGATGAACTGCAATGATAGATGCACAGGTGTTCAGGGAATACACCTATGAGGACTGTACTCCTCATTTATTTATCTTTATAATTGAGAAAGTCTAAATAAAATTATTTCCAGAAAATGAATACGAGAATAGGGATTCATTAAAAAGTTTCATTACAAGGTGTAAACAAACCCTGGAAGCACCAGCATGCAAACTGTAATCAGTATAAAAGCACAAAAGAAAAAAGACAATTGCTTCAAATCACAATTAACCCCAGTCCGGACAGTTAATTGCCACTGCTGAATGTGATCCTTTTTCTCCATTTGTCATCAGAATCAAAATCCCATCACTAATGTGTTTAATCAATTTTGCCACAATGAGTAACTAAATGCCTCAAGGGTCTACGTAGCAATCCTTCACATAGGAAAGATTTACCACAAGTTTGATTAAATGGAACTGAAATATATTTGGTTTTCTGTAAACTGTGTGGGATGAGAGCACCATCCTCTTCAGAAGCCGGGACTGGAATTAGGCTGGGCCTCAGCCACCATAGGCAAGGTCAACTGCATTTCATGATAAAGAGCTATAACAAACTGAAGGTACTTTGGCAAATTTGCAAAAACAAAGATCTGTCTAAAGTAAGAAATCCACTTATGAAGAAAAGTCAGTACAGATCATCATGAGTTCACTGTCCTGAAGAATGCAAATATCTCTAATCAGACTAGAAAGCCTAACTGGCGTGTTGAAGGCTTATAGTGTGGTTTGGAGTGCTACTTCAGATTATGCAGACACACAAACACTGAAATGGAACAGCTTTGTTTCACTGTCTGCCTCATTAATGAGCACGTCGCTCCATCTTAAATAATAACTGCAGCCTCTGCCAGGTCTTGGCTGATTCAGGTCCAGCTTCACTGTGTCTTCCCTGAAATGCTAAAGCATCTGTCCAGGAAAATGGAAAATAATATCCTGTCTTTAGAAAATGCGTGACTGTGTAGGTGGGCAGCAATTTATATTGCATCCCTTCCAGCTAATGAGTAACATAGGCTTAACCAGGCAGAAGAGGAGTTTTGCTCCTTAAAGAGAGAAAAACCTCCAACAGGAAAACTAGTGTCCTCCCTCAAACTGAATAGATAAGAATTAATCTCCTTTTGTTGTTACAGAAAAGCATATTTGCTGTGCATCAGCCCAAACACGTTTCATCCTAAAGCTGTACTGCCTATCTGCTAATACCAGCTTGGGCTTCTGGGCAGGGAGTCCTCACTGGACTTAAACTGGACTTGACTGCACTTAAGCTGAAACTATCTACTTACTCTTTCTGATAGCTCCCTCACTTGCTAGCTGTCCTCATTCCAACCGCCATTGCTAGTTCCTCTTGCTAGCTCCTTTCCACGAGTTATTTCTGCTGACTGTTGCTTTTCTGTCTAATCCTGTTACCCACTAGCTGCTTTTGCCATTGTGTGATGATACCAACTTTTCAAAGCAAGTACAGCCATCTGCAGATGCCTTTGCCACGTAAACTTTCCTTCTTTGTCACCTTCACAAGAAGTTAGAACGCATTAGATAAGTATCTGCTCAGCCCAGGCCCTCCACATATAGTTGCGTTTATCTAATGCTTCGCCACAGCAAGAGTAGTTCATCCAAATTTATAACTTCTTTTTAAAGCACAATAGTCCCACATGAAATGCAAATGAAATCTCTTTAGTTTAGCCTGTATGCTAATTTTCTGCAGATCCCTTTACTCCCAACCACATATCCCTGTTATCTGGACTGGCTCTTTGCTGGACTTTTCTAGGGCTCTTTTTAAGCCTGACTTAAAAGCAAATATTGACAATTTCAACGATTAATTTTAAAATGTGGCCTTATATATAGCAGCATTAGGACAACAAAACATCGTAACCTGGGGAGCGGGAGTTGCAATGTGTGGCCACTGGTGAAAACAATGGGACCTTCATAGAACAGCTTTCCCAGAGAAAAAATTGCTTGGAAATAAACTCTTACTCCACATTCTGTACCTGTGTGTTTCAGAAATTGCCCTGGACTGGTGGCAGAATACTGCCCTAGAAAACAGCTCCCCGGTGTCAGTTTCAGGCTAGGTGTTTTCTGGCACCACATGGCAATTACAGCCATAAAAGTAGTTTCCAAACAACTTTCCAGATGGATATCAGACCCTAACATGCTTTGAATCTATCTCCAGATCGTCACACATGCTTTGGAAACATTTTGGAAAAGGGATGTGCAGCAGTGGGTCTTTTCCATGGATAATCTCCTGGACTTTGTGGATATCCAGAACCTTAGTGCTCACTAGATTACTTCCATGTGTAGCTGCAAAGGGCTAGGGGAAGACACTAGGAGAAATACCACTGCCACAGGTGGAGTTACCTAGGCTGCAGAGTATCTCGAAACCCCAGAACCCACTTAGCAGGGTGCACGCAAATCTAGATGTCAACAGACTTGAAAGATGAGGCTCATTTACTGCCCTTGAAGGCTTCCAGGGCTGCTCCTTGGTGAGAAGGAGATTTTGAAATGAGGCTTGCACTTCTGAGGAAAAGATATCCATAGGCTCCTGCACTGAGGAAAGCAGAAATTAACACCTGTAATGCTGTTTAGAACTGGAGGTGCTGGAACAGTGTATGATACTATTGGCACTTAAAATAAATGGAAGTATTCACACTGCATAGTTTTGAAGCATCTGCCCTCTTCTGTGTGTGTGGGTTTCTGTTCTGAATTGCTCAGAGATGCGAATGACCCTCCAGTCACTGCAGAGACTTCTCTGGGTGCTGGTCTAGCTGCACTTTTATAGTGGGGAACTCTCAGCTTCAGGTCTAGGTCTTCATTCCTGATAAACCACACCACTATGTGCTCTGGCTCAATTTTGGCACGTCAGTGGGCCCTCTGAGTGATAAAACCTGAACACAGAGGAACAGGATACGGGTGTTTGAGTCCAGCTCCACTTGCAGTATGGGTGCACCTACACTATGCCAGTGTCCAGCTGGCTGGCTGCCCCAAGGTACCTGACCAGGTCACTAAGATATCCACAGCCTTCATAACTAGACTCAGAACCAAGATGTTCAGCTCTGTGCCATTCTTGCCATCCCACAACAAGAAGACATACCAGCCCTTTCATTTCATAAATTATTCACTATAATATATGTCTAGAGAAGAGTTAATGGAATATCTGTAAGAGGAACACTGCTGTGTAGCACACATATCTGTAAAATTCTGCAGACTGCTCTTTTATATGTCCAAATCCCTTCCCAGCCCCACCAGTAACACGTTGCCTCTCACCCGGGAGAGAAGACCAGGCTTTCCTCACTTTATTGAACTATCAAAAAGTTTCTTCTCTTCTCAATTAGTCAAATCTGTGAGCTGGTCACCTGGGTACATTCCAGAGCAGAGCAATTTCTGTCAGACTCCTGAACAACCAGAAATAGCTGATGTGCCATCTGTTTCCAAACAATACTTCTGGAACTCATTTTACTAAATATAGTGTCCATTCGTTAGTGGAGTAAGGGGTGAGAAATCTTTTGTCTCATGAGCTCCAAGTCTCTCTCTCTCCCCTTTCATTTACCAAACCTGATTGTGGACTCAGTTGAACTTCCTCACTGCAGCTGCCTGGGTGCCTTGGGTGAACTAAAGGTGCTTGCGGAGGCCGCAGCTGTGGCTGGCATAGCCCCGTACCCGGGGGCCCTGAACGCAGAAGCACCCGGGATGTGCCTAAGCAGGGCAGCTCAGAGGAGTCAGGCAGGGAATGGGTGGGGTGACAGGTGGTGGAGGGAAGTGATGCCACCAGAGTAGCCGCTGTACCTAGGTCTGTCCCTCTTGAAGTGCTTGCTGCCTGAATGACAAACTTCACATCCAGGTTGATGCAAAGAATGGTAGTGACTTGCCTTAAGTTCATACACGTTATCGATGCTAAAGGGAATTTTAAAGCCTATTTATATACAGAATGTTCAGTCACTGTGTACATGAAAGTTATATGGATAAAGCTATTCTGAAGTTTAATGTGAATCTCAAAATCTTTTTTCTACGTATTTTGTACTTTCTTAACCTTCAAAATTTCATCAAACTGGAAAGTATACTTAGAGTGCTGGAAATTGCCACAGAAAAGTGATACTTCTGCTTCTGAGGCAGATCTCAATGAAATACAGTGCAATTTATTTAAAGGCAAAAAAAATGAAATCCTCACCAGAGACATGCTTTTTTTAATCCTGTCTACCACTCCTCTTCAGTTGTAGTTACGTCATGGAGCAGAGCAAGAAGAACAAAAGTTACTCCACTACTAAGATCTCAAGGAGCTCCAATGCACAAGGCACAAAAACAATAATAAAAAAATCTGTTCCTTGGCATTGTCTCACTTTCTCCTCTCCAGCAAAGTGGTGCTTTTTAATCTGTGTACATTATTGAATATTTGTCCATCAGGCAACATTCTTTAAACCAGAGTTTGCTCCCAGATTTTGAAGCAGTGAAAAGTAAGGGTCACCTGTCATCCAGAAGAACCCTTCAATCCTCTCTCATTACTGTTAGCACTGCAGCCTACTCTACTGTGCAGAGATTTGCTTGGTCACAGGCTTGCCAAAGCAGTGCGAATCGTTGTTAAAAGTTGTACCTCTTAAGGTAAACAACTCTCTTAGTGCCTGGGTGGACACTGCATTTCGCGAAGGATGAAAGAGCAAACCACATCCCATCCTTACAGACCCCCTCAAGAGCATTCCCTCCTTCATTACCAGCCACTTTGCAAGGCTCCTTCAGGCAGCAGGAGCCCAGCGCTCACTGCCCGTTCCCACAGGCACAATTTTACTGGCACTGCTTGTTCATAAATTCCCCAGCTAGGGACGCATTTTCACTGGAGCAAGCAGCTTGTTCGAAAGAAGTAAGTTATTTTTCTTTTGCTAGTTAAATCTCTCCAACTGGAATTATTTCTTCTCCTTGGAACAGAATGTGATTTATGTGGCAGTGCAATTTTAGCAGTTTAGCTTCAGATTAACTCAGGAAACCTATATATGCCACTGATAATTATGCATAGTAGCTGTTGTTTACATTGGTACTAACTCTACCCAAATAACTCTTATTAAAGCTACTGCAAGAGTTTCAAAATGAGTGTTTACATCAGTTTAGTTTTTTAAGCAAGTGCAAAAATATAAAACATTTTAACTGGTAGCATTCCTGTTTACATGAAGCACTTAAAAATGTAAAGCAGATATCTGCAGTCTATCATCAACCAAAACAATTAAAATATCAAAAACATTGCTCAGTGTTTTACACAGATTCACTTTTACTCGGGATTTACCGTGCCACCAGAACATTGCTTACTGAGCAATGAGGAAGGTGATGGTTGGGAAAAAAACAACTGCAAAACAGGGTGATTCCAGCTTTCCTAGAATATGACAGCAACCATCTTTTCTCTTGTACTGGACTGAAAATTATTGTCAATACATATTACAAGGGGCATTTCACAAAATGCTGTAAAGCCTGGAAGAATCTTTAGAAAGCCAGTCTTGATTCCCTTAAGCAGTTCAAAAAGCAGATAACTTTTTTTATAGGGTACAATACATAATGATCACATTCATGATAAATTAGCCATTGAACTTTCCTTACAGAACAAAGAGAAACTACTTAATGTGGCACGAGGTTAAATTTTACCCCACACGCTGTCAAGCTTTCAAATCAGCATTTTTTCCAAAAATAGCGAAAGCGAATTGGCCCAGTTCTAATGAGGATTATTTGTGGTATGAGTCTGGTACTAATAATAAACAACTACAACTATGACAACTGCAGTTCTTTGACAGGATCTGTTCCTGACTTTTGTTGAGCCATAACTCAGCACTGTGGAGTAGAGAGCCAGCTTCATGGGACTGCAGTCTGACGCTATGACCAGATAAAAGCCAGTGCTCTGGATGCTGACGCATCATTCGAAAGAGTAATTCACAGGATAGCTTACCATCAGAGGAACACCTGGTACATGTGCCAACATTGTTATCAGGAAATCAACTTTCAGACTAAAGTTATTTTCTTTCCAACCTCAAATAAAAAGCTAAGAATTTGAGGTATGAATCTTATTTGCAGTAAAGCTGCTTTTCATTGAAGTGACAGTGCAAAAGCTTTCGAATGACTATGAATTACACTTCCTACACTTTAAAAGCTTTTTGTCATGTCAAAATGGTGTTAAGAAACTTCTGTATAAAATATGGGTCCAGTAAGGTAAGCAAGCACCCTGCCGAACTGGGTCATCTGATTTTTTCCTAATCAAGTGATAAATGAATTAGGAAGGCCTAATGGCCACTATTTTGCCTCTAAAATTAATGCTGTGAAATGTTTTCCTTTTTTTTTTGCCATCCCTCTATGTCCTGTGAGAGGGAGGAGAGGGAAGGAAAGGGCCGTGTGCTAGCGTGTTCGAGTAGTAACCCTCTGCATACAAGGCTTGTTGCTGGAGCTGCAGCAGCTGTCTTTCCTCTCTTAACAGTCAGCCTGCAAGTTTGATTCCTCTGCAGTAAACCAAATGAAACTGCTTCTACAAACATTTAGGAAGAAAATGGTTTCAGTGAAACCTTAGAGTTGTGGGGAGTGTCTCGCCTGAGAATGCCTGGCACAATAAGACAGCAAGGAGAGAGATCCTTTTAAGATCATGTCTGCAGGTTTTCTCAGGCAAGAAGCAGGAGGGGCTGTTAGGAAAGACCTGATTTCTAAGTACAGCCCAAGTGAAACTGTCAAGCTGAGCCTCCAGCTTGGCACTGCCATTTTCTAAAGCTAGAAAATTGGCATGTACATTTTGCTGGCTGATCTTTATAAAAGGGATTATTTACCTTAAAAACAACTAGAGTTTATCTCTACAAAGATCCAATCTCTGCAAATACTCCCATACATATTTAAAATTGTGTTCTGAAGTCACTTGGGCTGCTTTTATGCACACTGCTGAGTGCGTATCTAAGCATTTGCAGCATGCAAACATTTATCAGTAGAGGAAGACATACATTTGAGAACATTTCTCATGAATCATATAGACCTGCTGAAGTTATTGTTTGAGAAGTGCATTATACTGCTCATTTTGAGATACTTTTTCTCCTAATTACAGTTCCAGGCATACTGTCCTTTTTAGAATAGCAGCAAGTGGCAGCACTATCAAGACATGTCATTTTTGGAAGGTCGCTTAAGTAACAAGAAGGCGAAGCAATCCTCTGCAGTTTCAGTAACTTATTCTCTGTTGACTCTTATTGACTCTTAAGGGAAAAAAGGGCAGTTTATCCTTTCACATCCCTAAATGTGCAAGCATCATAATTCTTGTAAGGTTAAAAGACTTACTAATTGTTGGGATTTCTAGTATCCTGAAGTTTAATGGTACCAGACATGACAGTGTAGTACTTTTTCTTTTGCACTGCCTCCATTATTTTGGGCATGAGACAGGGAGGTAGCAGGGAGAGGAATATTTTTGTTCAATTTATTCATATGAGCACTACGATGTAAATTGCAAAGATTACTTCAGGCCCATTGCCTTATTACACCCTAGTCCCATCTTGTGGGACAGGTATCCCCATAGAGGAAGAGAAAGTGGGTGTTCCCTTCCTCTCTGGGTTGCCGTGAGACACCTCATCACCAGGATGACAGTCAATCCCAAGAGCGCTGCAGGGCAATCGGTCTCTATTTTGTCTGCTAATCAGACTGACTGGCACTAAAGCAATGTCCCAGCACTAGACTATTAAGATGTGTGAGACTGCAAGTGCAAAAAGATAGAGGGATAAAACACCCTGCCAGAGGCACTTAGAGTTAATGGAGAGCTACTTGATTTAGCCATGGGCCCTCTGCAACAGCGTGCTCACTCTACACTCTTCTAGGCTGAGGTCAGCATCTGCAGACATGGAGGGAGAGAGGAAGAAAAGTTGTGTGTTAATTCCATGTGTCCTTCTCCTACAGGAATGGAAGCTATTGCTTTTTTTTCTATTCCTCTTGCAGGGTTAGCTAGCTGTGTTAGTTGACCACAGGCAAAACAAAATCTTGGAAAATGTCCTAACACACCATACTTTTGCGGCCACAAAGACCAGAATGTATTGTTTTCACCATGCCTGGAAAATGTAAAGAAGGTATGAAATTATGGTACAGCTCAATATTTCTTGGAAGAGATTTGGGCAATCTGAAGTTTAGATTCCCATACACCTGCAGAAACTAAAGATCATACATACACTTTGCACTTTCGAGTAGTATTCCCCTCCTTCAGAAAGCTCACATTTTGAATGAATGACTAATAGCTATCAAAATTAAGCAGAATTTGGACCTAAATACTTGCAAATTTTGCAAAAATGATTTTATGAGTCTTAAGGTTTAACATTAAGTCTAGCATCGAAGTTTAGCATTAGATAAAGTTTAGCATTTTTGCCTAGTTTTTGACTGCAGTTGCAATCATCATATACTCTCATGACCATTTTAGTTTAAGTTAAAATGGTGACTGTGGAGCAGTATTTATTCTTTGCAGGAAGAAAATGAAGGAGTTTGAAGTATTCTGAGAAGCTCTTCACTGCTGGTGAAACCCTGCATAAGCTTACATAAAACAAAAGCAGGACTGGAAATTACAAGGTGCCTTCCAAACACAGATCACTAGCTGGCCATTACTGGTCCTCTGAGAGTGATGCATCGCTTCACTAGGACACAAATAGAAGTGAACTATATGAGTTGTACAATATGCATCTTCTGAAATAATGTAACTTCAGTGTCTGAAGTTAAATAACCTGTGTAGTTTCACACATATCCTGCATTCTTGTATCACATGACTGCTCTTGAAAAGTTAACCACTTGTTTTTACCTCAGAGTAGCATGTAACAGGTAAATTTTTAGCATGCTGAATAATCCAAATTCCCTTTAGTAAGTGTAGCAAATTTTATCTTACTGCTTGCATAACGTGTTTACTATTCAAAAATACTTTAGTATAACCTGGAAAGTAGACTTTGGCTATACTTACTTTGGCTATATTTACAAGTGGTTTTGAAGGAAATCCAAGTGTTGCAATGGCAGGATGGAAAACGGCTCCATTAGCTTACATTATTAGGAAATGCTGTAATAAAGCATAGAAAAATTACAAAAAAGCCCATGTTAATAGATGCCAATAGATGTCGAGAAATCAGCAGAAGCACTTTCTTAAGGAGAAAATGAGGATCTAGGAAGACTGAAAAAATATTTGATTCATTGAAAAGGAAGGACAGAAGGTAAGTTACAGGACAGAAATTCTCTTTAAAACAATTAAAAAACACAATTTAGTTTTCTTTACGAAAAGGGTCAGCTTTCATTAATGGGTTTTGAAAGAAGAGTTTAAACTTGCTCCTTTTGGAATCCTAATATGCCACATTGTTCCCCCAACAGGTGGAAGGAAAATGAAGCTATGTTTAAGACCTGTTAGTATCTGGAAGATTAGTAAACAAATGGCATGGAGGCAGAAGTGCTCCCACACTTAGGCTATCCACAATTTCCAAAATAATTTAAGGAAAAGTTACCATGTGAAATCAGTACAATAATCCAGAAGTTGCTATTCCATAATTTTCAAAGCTTGAAGAAAGTGAAGTGAAGGAGTGATGCAGACTTTTTTTCCAGTTTGACAAGAATTTAAGTAACTCTGAAGTTTCAGATGCTACAAAACCCAGCCTTTTTACTAAAGTCACTAGGAAGATCAGTTGCTCAAGTTTTCTGCTGAGATTTACCACTTAAGGGAAATTCATTGCTGGCCCTGCGGCTATACTAGATAGATAGCTCCTTAGTTGGAATTCATGTTGAATACCTCCATCTGAGGTCCCTACAAAAAAATGATTATATTCACTGCAAAAGGCAGCTTGCTTAATTGCAGACTAACATTTAAAACAAATTGTGAAGTTTTGACGCTAATGAATTCAGTGGAAAAGTTGTATTGATTTTAAATCAGAGCACAAATTTTGAGGAACAAGGAAACACAAGGGAGGAATTTTGTTGTTCTTAACCTATTTGTCATCTTAACTCTTAAAATCTGCATTGGTTTGATCTTGCACACAATATTTCAGAAGAAGTTAACATTCTACTATTACTGTCACAATTTTTATTACCTCACGAGTTTTTTTCCTACCATTTACTTTTGAACCAGTGAGCATAAAATATCTTTCCTCTGTTGTGTATACCTAGAGAAAGTATAATAGGGGAATGATTAAGGCTATTTTTGTAAAGCTTAACTTCTTTTCTAAGAACACAGTACGTAATTTAGAAAATCTTGCATAAGCCCTGTATTGCTAACTTCTGCAAAATAGTTTTTTTTTATCGCTTTCTGCAATCAGTGTTATTTTTCTTATTGTTTATATTATTTTAATGCATGACATGAAAGTGACAGAAAAACTCATAAGCTACCCTAGAGTTATTTAGCCTTAAACAATGGGAAGAAAGAGAGCAGAGAGGTGTAAAACTATGACATACTGTTTTACACCTGGACAGTGTTTTTCTGGATTCATGCTTCTCTTGTGGTTTGCCTGTGCTAAGAATAAAGCCTGTTGCAGTTCTGTTAGTTTAATGTGAAAAGCCCTTTCTGGTAAAATTTGTATAATTTTCCAAATAAATGCACAATTTTAGCTTTTTTATTTTTTCTTAGCAAATGTCAGGACCTTATATTGAGCTTTCTTAAGGTTTTTAATGGAAAACTCTGTCTGCATGACATGGAATACAACATTATGTTTCCGCTCATTCATTCTTGAAACGCCTATTACAAAAATTATAATAATTCTTAAAAGTCTACATATTAAACAATAAATGATGAATGTGACCAATAAGTGAAGGTACTGTGAAACTTATCCATGTAAATGTTTATATGTATTGATTTCTTACTCTTACTAGGAAAATGGAGGAAGTCTTACAGAGTGTGTGGCACTTCAAAGCTGACTGATATTTTCCAGTCATTGCTGAGTATCTGTCAGGAGACAGAAAAAGGAGAGAGAGGAAAGTCCTAGTAGAAAGGTGGAAAGGAGAATGAGGAATTATAACAAGAAACCTTTTTTTTCCTTTTCTGCAGATAAGGTTCCGTAGAAGTGAATATGGCTTTTTTTGCTGGGTATTAATAACAGTGATAGAGCAGTAAGAAAAAGCACAGGTCACATAATTTCAATCTCAATGCAGTGGCTTTTGCTGTGAAAGCATTTGATGTTGCTTTCTTAACGTGAGTATTTAAATGTAAGGACTGCTCAGCTGTCTTATGCCTCTTTTGTTGTCAAGGTTAGAACTGGCCGTTCTTCTTTTATCATACTAGCTATTTCTACATTAATATAATAGAACAAAAAGAGAAGTCCATGACCAGTTCTATTTTTCTCCATGCAAAACAGTACCTTGAGGATTGTGAAGGACCCAGTTGTGTTGAAGAAGGAGGAAAGGCAAGATATTTTTGTTACAAGCGAGTGTGTGGGTAGAAATTCCTGGTACTTCCTACTGTTCCTAAGAAAAAATGAGATACCAAAGGAAGATTATTTGTATGCTATAGCATGACTGATTTAAATCACGACAATGAGTTTATGCTACCTGTATTATCATATTTTTGTAAGAGTTCAAAGCTAGGAGTAAATCCTTGCATGCTCAAAAATATGAAGGGTTATGAGGACTAAAGAACCAGTACATGCCTCTCCTCTCAGCTCTGTCCTTGGATATTCTTTGAATAAGCTTTAACAAGAGCCTCAGAAGTAGATTCCTATGGCTTATTCCTTTTTGCCAGGAAAAAGTGATGGGCTTTTCACAGTGAAACCAAAGCAAATAACAGAGACTTCTCTTACATTCGTAAATGTGTTTTTGACATTTATGAGTTTTCTGAACAGAGTTGAGAGAAGCAAGGAAAAAAGCTTTGAAACTGGCCGAGGCCTGCTGCAGAGTAAGTTCAAAATAGGTAATGCTTTCCAGAAACTCTTTATAGTGAGACTATACATACTTACATATATTTTTTAAGTTTATTATTATGTAATTGTATACACTGCTGTATATTGCAATCAGACATGTATATTAATATTCCTGACTATCACAATTGGCACACTTTAATTCTGTACTATCAGTTGGTAAAAGATGTGCAGGCATCTTTAGATAGGCAAGTAGGCTCCAGGTAGGGCAGGACACCTCTTCTTTCAGCGGCAAAACTGATATGCAGACATAAGAAGAGTAATATTTCCCTTACCTCTCCATCCAGGCTGCAAAGAGAAGTCTGCTTATCCCCTGATGCTCCCAGGTGTCCTAACAGAAAAACTATTAAAACTGCTGATGACCCTGAGTTTGAAATCCAATTGCTCAAACAATATGTTAACATACAACATAAGTTTATGACACTAAAAGTAGGGGGGAGTTTCAGTTTAAGTATGCATTAACATTTTACATTTAATGCAACTGTATGTAATTAAGTGTGTATAAGCCACGCTGGTATACTAGAGGTAGATATTTTTATTAAGATCTATATAAAAGATGTTGCATCAGTTAAAATGAACCAAGATATTGTAAGTGACATTTGGAAAGTCTTTTCATATAAGAGAGAGTACTTGGGTTTGAAAAATGTCATTACAGATGGCTTTCTACAGGCAGCAGTAATTATTTGGCCCTTTTTAGGCCAAATGAAGAAGGTAACACCTTCTCAGTCAACCCATAATCCACCAGTAAGAAAGTTTCCACATAATCAGTTAGAGACACACACTAACATTGCCAAGATTTGCAAGGAGGCATATGAATAAAAAGGAAGAATAGTTACAGGCAGGTCAGAGAGACACCTGCAAAAGCCCTAAGGGAACTGGGGAGACTGAAACGGCAGAAGTCGCTTCAGAAGAGGTTGAGGAGTACCTGTGCTGATGGGGCAGGCAGGGCCACCTTGCACTGTTGGCATCCCCACAGTGGTGCAAAAACAGTGTGGAATGGACGCGTGGGCAAGAGACCGACTGGAGAAATTGCTACTGTCTGGCTCAGCCTGCAGTTAGACTGGTTTAAGCGCAAAGTGGAACTGTAATGTTATATAGCTGTCATTCCCACAAAACCTCAAACCTTCAATTGCTTGAAGTGTTAATTTTCTCAGTGCTCCCATGAGGTGGGGAGGGGTTATTTCAGTTTCATCAGAGGAGAACTGGGGCACAGAGCACTACATTTTCATAACTGTCAGCACAGCTCATAAGAGCCCAATAACATACACTGCAGGCAAGAAAGAGGTTGCTGGTAAAGCGGTATCTACAAGCACTCCTATTGCACATGCAGCTCTTACTGGCACAGGACGTAACAGCTCCCCAAAGTAAATAATACATAGCAGCTGAATTTACTTTTTTTGGCATCAGTGTGCTTAGATTAGTGTTTCTGCTGATACAAAAACAATAGTTGAAAAAATACACAAATCCTAAGCAACGTGAATATGTGGTTTCACAGTCACCTGGTGCCAGTCTAGGCTCTGCCTGTTTTATCAGTCACAATCCCACCCTTCCCCATATGCTCTGTGTACATGTTCCCATCACCTCCTTTGTGACTCATCCCAGACCTTGAGTAAACTGGCTTGTTTCATAGGTTTGGCTTAGAAGTACTCATTTTGTTTGTCCTCATGGTCAGCTTTCACCTGGACCACCTCGTGGCAGCAGGAAGGCAGCAATGGGGCTAAATGTGTAGGGACGGTGGGAGGGTAGGTTGCCTTTTTCAGAAGCAGTAGAATATTAGGTGATCTCCAGCTGTCATATAACAGCACTTCTATTTTAACAGCACGAGACGTTTGGATTAGCCAACCCTCATCCTTCTGAATATAGCAAATGACAAGTCTAATGGATATACTTTGACTTTTCCTCCAGAGAAATAAAATACCTTGCCCAAGGTCCCACAGGATGCCTGTGGAAGAGCTGCAAACAGAAGTCTTTTGCGCTTTAAAGCTTGAGACAATACTCTGCAGAAGGCTTAAACTTCTTGTGTCATATGTAAAACATTTATCACCCCCTATTTGAGTAGCTGAGGACATTTCGGTAATTTTTATTAGATTGTTCATCTGTGAACAAAGATACTTGCAATAAATAATACAGCTTGGGAATTCCAGTGGCACATCTCCAGCAGGTTGCTTGCTGAAAGCGTTCTGGTGATAACTTTTGGGTTTATTGGCCCTCCGGCCTAATTTTGATGCAGAAAAATTTTTTTTTTCTTAATTGTTAGAAAGTTGAATGGCAAACAGGAAACTCATTCAGCTACTGTGTAATGAGGGATGCATTCTTCACATGTGGTAATGACTCACTTGGGGGAAGAACAGCTGCATATGAGTCCTCTAGCATAATAAATCAAGGGTTCATCAATTCCAGGTGCAACAATTTACAGTGTTAATATATAATAGAACAGAGAGTTGATTCTGATTATCAAGGACTCTCTGAATTGCCTAGAGGAAGAATAAGTGGCAACAGAATTGAAAATTTACTTTTTAAACCAGCTGACCAAGGAAGTCCCGATCACTCTGTAAATTACATGGCTTCTCAGATAGAAAAGGAATGGTCTGTATGTAATCACCTACTTTACTAAAAATGCACCATGGCCTTTCTTTTAATCTTGTGCTCAGTGAGTATGGAGCTAAAATGTTTTCCATCTGCTCCTGTTTTCCTCAGATAACGTCACTGAAGTTTCACAGATGGAGGTGCAGACATCAAGCAAAAGTTGCTTGAGCAGAATGATAAAAGCAACCATTTACCAACAATTTCAGTGAGAAAACAATGGTAGAACAACCATGAATATTATTTTATAGCTTCTTAGTTCAGATGCGAACAGTCACTGTAAGTTATCATTTTATTTGTTTGCCATCAATACTTTTTATAGTGTTTTTTTTCTCCTTATATTTTGGTTTCCTTGAAAGTAATTTCTAATACTTATAATATATAGTAAACACACTGGGGTAGAAGGCAGTGAACTAGCTGTGAGAAAACGTACAACATCCTTATGACCATATGAACAACTTACCTTCACTATTCTGACAGTGTGAAATATCAAAGGAAGTAAACACGTAATCACTGCTTAAGAACAAATACTGTCAGCAGTAATTGCTGAAAGAACTGAAAGTCAGGCAACTGGTGTCCAAGTCTCTTGGGAGCAACTGAAACTGGATTTTAAAATAAAATATCATTCAAAATATGTTGAGTGATTCATAATCAGATCATCATATGTTCACCTCCAGATGTGCTAGAAAGATAGCAATAGTTTTGGATTCTCAGGTAATTCCACTAACCACACACAGACGTTCTCTCCTACTACGGCTTGACATCTGGAAGAAGACATGGCTGTGCAGGCAGAAACCAGCACGTTTAGCTGATATGGGGCAAATGTGGGTTCAGATATCCTCAGAAACTATTCCTGCCAAGTGCATACCCCAGTGCCAGGGTTTGGGGCAAGGGGAGGACACTGGCAAGTCTTCCTTTTCTGGTGTATGCTGTAAAAGTAGAAACATTTTTAAAACTTTAAGAGTTCAATAGAACAGGAAGCTTTTCTTCTTGTTGTTACTGCTATTCTTGGCTCCTAAGGATACAGAAAAGGGCTTTGGATATCTTTCAGATCAAGACTTAAGTCTTCAGTATCTGGGACAAAAATAGATAAGGTATTTTAATACTCCACAGTGTAATTCCATGTCACAAATGCTCCTGCTGGAAGCTTATCGCACTGGAAAAAGTGAAAAACAATCTACTCCATATGAGGCGGTCACAACTTTATGACTTCCAAATGATAACGCCACCTGCTAATTTGAATAGATGGCTGTGAACCTGGTGGATCATATGCAGCACCAGATGGCACCTGGTGCCAGACGGCACCTAGATCATGCAGAAGGCAGCAGTAGCAGCTTGGCACGCCGGCAGCCGTGGATGAGAGGGAGCAGTGCCTGTGGCGAAGCTGCAGGTTGCCATCCTCGCCAGAGCACCCTGTGAAGCTGGAAATGGCGGGCTGCTCCTCTGGAATAGCAAGCACCATTTGTCCGTAAGGAGCTTCTCCCTCAAAAAGTTTTTTTTATTCTTTTTTTTTTTTTTTTTTCCCTGGCAGGTATTAGG
>Ga0065711_1034510_pt1 | contig 23642 bp, 13 predicted proteins | sample Hoacrofraction12_FD_59098 | JGI IMG/M metagenome (GOLD analysis project Ga0065711, IMG submission 59098) | Hoatzin crop microbial communities from Cojedes, Venezuela - Epithelial fraction 12 v2 (version 2) | ecosystem: Host-associated > Birds > Digestive system > Esophagus > Crop | place...
ATCCTGACCCAGATTCCGATCCGTGCATCCCTGAGTCCAGTTCCTGCCTGCTGCCGAGGCCAGTCCGGGACTGCCTGGTGCTGCCTGGCAGCTGCTGGTGGGACGCCAGCGCCCGGCACCCAACTCCAGGAAACTCAGTGTCGGTTTTGTACATTTTACTGTATTTCTCTTGTTATTAGTAAAGCTGTTTTAATATTAATTTTGTAAGTCTCTCTTCCTTCTCCTTCTTTTCCCTTCCTCTGGTGGAAGGGTGGGGGTTAATAGAGAGTGTCTGTCACTCAGTTTATTGACGCCCTGCTTTAAACTTTGACACACCTCTGTGTACAACAGTGCTGACCAGAGCTCAAGGCAGTAAGCATTGTTCTGAAATTTATTAAAGAGCGTTCATGGCTTCACAAATCCTCAAAATACAAGTCAAGTACTATCCCACTTCTGAAGGGTTCTATAAATTTTTAACTTGCTAATAAATAGCCATCATGTACCCAACTTTTGCCTGGAATGACTATGCTAAAGCTGATGATAAATAATACCTGACTGATTGCTTAGAAAGGCTGGCTCTGTGGTTTGTGTGGCTCCCAGCAACATCCCACCTTAGCACCTGCATCTGATAAATGCGGTTGTGATAAGCTCTGCTTACTGCTATCACTTCTATAATTGACTGTTTATTCAAGAGCATTGATTATTTATTCTATTCATAACCCATTCTCCCTCTTTCATAACTGTGAGTAATTTTTTAAAAGATCCATATAAATCAATGTGATATAAATGACTTGTATTACTCTTGGTTAAGCATTCCTGATTTCAGTGAATTCATAATTAACATATCATCTGACTGAGTCACAACAGTGTGTACTGGGAATATCTGAACTGCAGATAATCAAGGGAGTAGTTGTTTGGCCAGAAAGTCTCACCTATAGGTAAATTAGATACAAGAAGATTTCATGAGATATTATAATATACCCAGGTCCTACTACTCAATATCACACAGGCCAGACAAATATTCTTCAGCCTTTAGAAGATCACATTTTCTGAATTTTTATATTTTTTAATAATACTACATGTGTAAATTTAGTATTTTATTCACTGTGAAAAGATTATAGAGAAGTCACCCAAAAATCAAGGTAGGAAATGGTTTCTCTTCACGTTTCCCTCCTTTCTTGAGTATCAGTGAATACTAAGTAAAGAGAAAGTAAGTCAAATGGAACAACAGTATATTTATGTCTCTATATAGCTATACATCTCAAAAGATTTCTGTTGAGAACGACATGAATATAGAGTGTTTTGGTACAGTAGGAAATGGTAAAACAAAAATCATATATTCTAGGATTTTAACAGAAACAGTTGTCAATATGAGTATCATGGTGAGTAAGGCTTCTATTTACAGAAGAAACATGCTCAGGTGAATGTGTAATTTCTGTGCTCTTGCTGAGATACTAGAGCACGTTTCAATTAATCAATACATGCCAGGAAATGACAACACTTTAAAAATCATTATTCAGAGGTTAGATATACAAAATGAGCTTTACAAGAAATGGTACTCATCTAATATTTTCAACCCCTCTGAAGCACTAATTCTAGAATATAGTGCTATCACTCACTTTATTACAAGTACGGGAATCAATTAATATAATGTCATCACAGCTCATCCTTCCCTTCTTCTGTTGAAATTTCAAATTATTAATTGAGTCATGTGCAGTAGATGGCACACATAATCCTCTGTAGACTGGAAGCACCATTTTCTCGAAGAGAAGCTGCACCCTAAGCTGCCTAACAGCCCTTGTCATTCTAGCAGGTAATTAAAAGGTTTCCTACTCTGGCAATTAGCCAGAAGAAAAGCAGACGGAATGCTCCACTTGTAAAATGAAGCTCATACTTTGAAGAAGGAAAGATAATATTTTGCAATTCCATAATGCCTTTTCTTCAGGGATTTTAAATAAATTAATAAGCATTAATTAATAAGACCTTGTGAATTTCCTGGGAAATACTTGTGCTACCCATTACAAAAGAGGACAAAAAGGAATTCACTGCCTCAGTCTCCACAGGATCATTCTTTTTGGATGCCTCAGCACTGGTGAATTTGGTTGGATTATTACGTTTGGGAACTGTTGAGCATTTCTGGTCCACTAAAACAAAAAGAACTTTTCACGCTCAGCATCACTGAAAGTCAGACTTTGAATGTATTTTGTGTGACAACCAGAATTCATGCACAGTACTAGCACCATTTAAAAGACAGAAACTTGAAAACTAACCAGGTGCCAGGCAAAAACTCACTGCTAATGCAGATACAGTAACATATAAAGTTTTTATACAGTAATAATGCTAAACATAATGGTAAACATATCCAGTCATTCATTTTGTGGTGCTTAAAATCATCTTTGTACTCAAAAAATTTGAAGAAAAACATATATTAATGTTTTTACTGGCCACCTGATCAAATTGTATGTTCCAGCTATTCAGATGAATTCTGTAAGAATTTTCTTTTCTGCTGTAACTATAGTATTACAGTATTCTGATAGGAATTTCTGAAATCAAGCAATGAAGATTCATGATTTCTACTCAGTAATACTTCAAACATTATAGATTGATATACATTAATGCTATTACTTACTTCTCAAACCATGAAGTCAGTTCTTTGACCAAATGAGAAAAAAAGCCAATAAAGCTGTAAAAAAAGAGAATATCAGTCATTATGCTTTCTTATGTTGTATGAAAGTACTGCTATACTACAGCATATTTCTTATGTTTTTAATCTTGTTTTCTGAAGGTATGCACTTTTCTGTGATCTTGAAATACAGATCTTCCTCTTCTTTTCTACTTCAAACTTCTGAAGCCAGCAGCTAGCTGTTAACTTTTTCTCTTTCACTGATTATTTTCATTCCATAAAGAATCTTTAGAGGATCAGAGGCCTGATTTTCATAGCAAGGTTGGCCTCCAGCTTGCAAGTCTCCTGAGTCACACTGCATTGCAAAGAAGGAGGGTTTGAAAAGGGAGAGCAAAGGTGGCTGAACAGAAGAATCACACACTTTTAAACATATAGATCTTGCCAAAATCCTGATGTGCTTCAAATGCTTATGCTTTTCAAGGATGATGTCTTGTAAATCATTCTAATTTTGCACAACAAAGTTTTTTGGTGCACAATGAATTGGAATGGAGGGGGTTTTTATTGCCTACTATTTGATAATTCATTTCATTTATATCAGAAATTAACTAATTTTAAATTTAGCACTTACATAGCAGGCCTGTACCACAGGCCAAATATTGCCGACAAATTTTGCAGTCTCTGCGGCCTCCTACCATCTTGGTATGTCTGTATATGCATTAGTGTACCAGGTTTGGCTGGGATAGAGTTAATTTTCTTCATAGCAGCTCATCTGTGGCTATGTTTTGGATCTATGACGAAAACAGTGTTGATAACACAGGGATGTTTTAGTTATTGCTGAGCAGTGCTTACACAGCATCAAGTTTTCTGTTTCTTTTCTCTTTCTGGTGCTGCCCCACCAGCAAGTAGGCTGGGGGTGCACAAGAAGCTGCGAGGGGACACAACTGAGGCAGCTGACCACGACTGACCAAAGGGATATTTTAGACCACAATGACACAATCCTCAGCAATAAAAGCTGTGGGGAAGGAGAAAGAGGAGACGTTCAGAGTTATGGCTTTTGTCTTCCCAAGTAACCATTACACGTGATGAAGCACTGCTTTACTACCAGGTTACAGGCTGCCATGCACGATCTGCTCTGCAGTAACTGCTGAGCAAGCGTCAATACATCATGATAATACCAAGCATAAGTGAGCCGCCAATCATAAAGGACCTGGGCACCAACTGCATAAATAAGTGTTTGTGCCTGGGGAGAGAGAGGGCTGGCTATCACAGGCATTTTCCCTGGCCAGGGACACTCTGTTGTCCCAAGGCAACTTCAGTGTCTGCATAAACTGAAAGCTGTTAACAATTATATAATCCCATGTGATGCCACGCTTTAGCTCCCTGTACGGCAACTTCCTAGCTCAGTCTCGAGGGTTCAGATGACCATGCATTATAGTCATGAATATGCCACTCTTGCATGCCCTGCTGATATAGAACCAGGACGACTCCAGCCCAAAAGGCTGCTTTCAGCTGATGAACTTGGGAGCCCTACTGGTGCAAGGAACAGAGATAACCCTGTGACAAGTCAGGCAGCTGTGCACACAGATACGATTTTACTTTCATGACCTTTCCTTCTTCATCCAATATATGCTATAGACCTCCCTTGGAAGGCCTCCCCTGTCCTCATTTATCATCCCTTCCTACAGGGTGAGAAAGGGAATCTCAGGGTGACAAGGAACAGGACTTGAGATCACTGGTACTTGCTTCTATTTTGTATCATCTCTGGCACTCTTACAGCTTTCTCAGAAAACGTAATTCTTTAGTATTTAAGTGTCTATTTCTGTCCTTCCTCCTGCCCTGTCACCTTTTTTCCTTCTCTCTGTGAATCAGAGCTCATTGTTTAGCTTGAACACATCACAAACAAACCAACAAAGAAGCAGAATTAATCAAACAACAAGAAAGCATTTATTCTCCGAGCTTGGGACTTCTTTACTTTTGGTGTAATACTATGGTGAGCTTGTTGCCGCCCTCTAAAATATAGCTAATGTTAAATGACTGTACAAAAAGTAGCATGGGATGAGATTGCCAAAATAAGATCAGGGATCTAGCCACAAATTTAGAGAAATTCAGCACAGAAATAGGTTCAAAAGTAAGTGGCATCACAATGGCTTCCTCTGGACCTCAGACTAAAAAGGGCAATAAACTGAGAAAGTTTGAGCTTTTTTTACAACCTAAGTTATGTAGGAGCATCTATACAGGATTTTTTCTTATTGTTCGGGAAGCTCAATGCTCCTCTGCACAGTACTGAGCTGACATGAATGAGTTTTCAGTGACCACTTCCCAAGAGTCTTAGGCACTTGTGGCATTGTTAACATTGGGGTCTGTATTATAGCAGTTCTATTGAAATCTCTGCAGAGTTTCTCTTTTAACTCAAATTTCAAGTAAATAAATTATTGCAGGGACTGCAAGTCAGTAGGAGGCAGGTCACAGAATGATGAGGAGAAGCAAAGGGGATCCAGACACTTTTTTTCCCTAGGGTCAGCAGCAGATAAGGATTCTCTGTTGCTCCTTCTCCAAACCTGCCTGTCCCTCTGTCACCATAGGCAACCCAGTGCCCCATCCCCATGGGCAGCCTGGACCCTGCCTCTCCGTGGGCATGTTCTCTGCCTATGTGCTCTCATCCCACCCTACCCCTTTGGCACATCCTGCTCCACTCAGAGTGACCACGATGGAAGTATCCTCTGCTGGAGAGAAGGGAGCACTTTTGAAGTAGCAGCCATGAGACCACTCAGTAACCTAAGTCTGGGTTTGATGCAACTTGTGCAGACATCAATGGCGTTATGCTCCAGGGGAAACATGCTTAGTGAGCCTCCAACACGGAAGGCTCCAAAGTGGATGGAAGCCACCTTTTCTGGTTGTCTTGGAGCCCTGTAAGCCAAATGCCTGCCTTATAATCAAGGTTAAGGTGTCTAGCTGTGGGACTGCTTGCCTTCTGGCACTCTGTGCAGTGTGCCTACCTTTCAATCAAAGATCAAATGACAAGGGCACCTCTGCCCAGCCTCCTCTGGCTCCTGAGCAGTGCAGATTCCAAGAACTCAAGGACTGTTAAGCATCATATAGTTGAAGAAATTGATATGAAGACCTAAGGAAAAATAGAGATGAGAAGACAGACTGGCATACGCAAGAAAAAGCTGAAGGAAAATACTGACAATGGCGATGAGTTGCAATAAAAGATGGAATGATGAATATGCAGGATATATAAAAGCAAGAACATGATTTCATCTTTATTTTCCTAATCTTCAAGTAGGGAATTTAACTGACATATAAAATGTTGAACAGACAACTGAATGTAGATAAAAAGAGAATGAGCAAGAGCCAGACTATCATATGCATATCTGCTTTGTGTGTGGGTAGACCTTTTCTGCCTTTCTGGGTAGAGCACTATACCTTCTGAAGGTACTTCTGTCCAGGGCTTAAAAGCTTTTTAAAAGTCATGCACGGGTTGGGAAGGGCTGGCCGTTTGGCTTGGTATTTAGCATACTCAGTTACTGTTCTGAAGGACTTCTGTGTCCTGTACGTTTTGCCAGAACAGTTTTGATGTTTTAGAGCCTTTTCCTTCCTATCCAAAAAATCATTTTATTAAATCACTTCCCAGGTGTGTTACTTTGCCAATTAATCCCATGCATTCCTTTATACCAGTGGCCACATTAAATGCTCATTTTTATGTCTCTCATGTTTCTGTGTATGTGCAGAGTGTTGCTGTGCTCATTCCAGAGATGAGCTATTTGGTTTGTTCTTATTTACAAATACTTTCTACATAGATTTTTAATACAGACAAATACAGACACATAAGCAAATTCTGGTCAAAATAATGAAAAAGAAATCCTCCAGGGCAGCAAAAAGAAATACTAACATAATAAAATACAGAAAGCAAAATGAGTGGAGGAGTAAAGCATAATACCTAAGGGCGGTAGCAGTCTGCTAAATCTGATTACTTAAAATGAAATAAGGGAAGTGAGAAAGCAAACCTAAAAGCACAGAGATAATGAAAGTTTGAGCTTCTCAAATAGGAACAGTGTGCATTGAGCTTTTAGAAAAAAAAATTATGTAGCCTTTTTAGTAGTGAATAAGATTCATCAATATCTTGTAATAGCCTTCATCAGAAGTGTTAGGTCAACTATAGCTTCTTTAGTGATAAACAGCAGAAAAGTTGTCTTCTAACATATCTGTAAAGAGCCAAGAATTTTATAAACAAGGTGAAAACTGATACTAAGAAATACAGCTAGATTTTTTTCTCCTAACATTTTTATGCCTAGCAATGATCCATTACATAGAAAAAAAATTAATGCTGGCATATGTGAATGGAATGGATACAATCACTGGGTCATCTTCAAGAAAGAACTTTAAAGTTAAGTTAAAAGTCTTGCTCTGCAAGCTTATACCACAAACCTACAAGCATTAACCTACATGAGTATGTATATACATATTTTTACCAAATTTCATCTATGGATTTAAAAGTATTTCTACTATTTAATACGGAAAGAACTGAAGGACTTTGTCATATGATACCAGTGCACAACACATAGGCTTGGTGACTTCCTAACACAGACCTATTCTCAGATTATTTTGACTTTCTTCATTCTGCAAAGAGAATATACCGAGTGCAAAACATGTCTCTGTCATTCTTCAAAAGGTAGTTTATATGTGGTCATTACTACTACGGCTGTGTGGTAAATTATTTTCCTGAATTCAAAATTACCCCAAACTTCATAATGATAAAACCAATGTACTACTGTGTATTCAGAATGGAGTCGTCCATTATTTTGATTAGAAATCTACCACCACAAGAACTGGCACCCTAGCTTTTGTCATAAACGCCGGTAGCAGTATGTATCAATGAAAAAACTTTCCCTCAGAAAATTATGATCACTTCTAGCTCTGACTTCGTATCTCAGAGAAGCAGTTCACTGTGGCAAGTACGCATCATCTTGAATTAAAAATCTGGTGATTCTCTTTGGCAAGTGGGAAAGCCAGTGAAAGACAATCTGCAGCTCTGCTTTGTATAAGCCTCTTACGTACTAGTGTAATGTGTAGGTAAGGTGAAAAATGGTGTTGCTTCCTGTTGTCCCTTCACCCTCTCAGCAGGGTAAGGACAGGGAGTAAAAATGGGGAAAGTTAAGGGAGATGTGGGGGGAAGGTGATTTTTAGCTTTGGTCTTTGTTTCTCATCATCAAACTCAATTTTTAATTAGTAATAATGTAACTACTTTTACCCAGGTAGACTCTGTTTTGCCCATGACAGTAACTGGTAAGTGGTTTCTCTGTCTTTTTCTCAACCCATGAGCTTTTCCGTCTTATTTTCTGCCCCATGCTGTTGAGAAGGGGGAGTGAGTGAGTGGCTTGGTGGGGATCTGGCATCTAGCCAGGGTCAACCCACCACAATTTGGTAGAACTTATGTTAGTATGAATACTGCATTAAAACATTTGCTAAATTATTTGACGGTCTTTTACTTTATACAGCATCACAGTCAGGATTTTGAAGAGGCCTCCATATATCAAGACATTTGAGACAATCTGATTACTCTGATGAGAACTGGTTGGGCAACGTTTTAATGATAAATCATAAGATTTATGTTATGATCTCACATTATGTTTTTATCATCAGATTTAGTAATACTGTTATGCAAAATTATATATTCTCTACTTTGCAGGATTCATTAATCCGTGTTTACTGAAAGTACTTTAGTTACAATTTAAATACTTTTTCCAAGACCTTTTCTCTAACCAGGGAAATCTTTGCTTCCCATATGGCTCATAGGGTTTAACCCAATTTAAAAGCTGATAGCTCCTTAATTTCCCTCAACAGGGTAAATGGAAAATATTTACGTCAGAAAAAAAAAAAAAGTGGTGATGAGAGTTTTCCTGTGCTTTTATGAGTAGATGTCCTTGCTCTTCATTTTTTCCTCAGACAAGGTAAAATACATATAAAGATCAAATGAATGAGTCATTCAGACATCACTTTTGGACTTGGCATTCAACTGTACTTTGGAACTGTCTGCTGAGCCAAAATAAGCTACCAGCTACTACAGATTAATCAGTTAGTTATGCAATATACAAGTGCTTTCACTAGGGTCTTCATGTCCTGTTAACCCCGATGCACTAAACTAATGAGAACTGCATTTATTCACATCAAGGCTATGTCAGTCTCAGTAACTAGCATGTACCAACAAGAGCAAATTTATAAAGGAAAATAGTTGAGAGGGCAGGGGCTGCATAACACTGACTGTGGCTTGTTCCCACGGCCTGAATGTCCATTAGTGGATGCAGGGTACCAGGCGTGCTCCTGAAGCATACCTATGGTTTAGCACTGTTCAAGAGAAATACAGTTCATGAACTCCAAGAACACTCAGTCTTCAAAGCAAAATAATGTAGGTGGGTGTGAATCAGGAGATTCACAGCAAAAGATGACTCCTGATCCAAACAAAAATGCTAATGCAGATGCACTCAAAGCGGAAGGAATGAAAACAGGGTACGGTGAGTAGGAGTGTGAGTTTCCCTGCATAGCTCTGCGGAGGGAAATCTCCCTCTACGGGAAGGAAGATCTTTATATGAAAACATGTGCATTCAGCTTATGACTCTCATAAAGCCAGACTCAAAGATGCCTATAGGTGAAATGTTCCATATGTCATTCCTCTCCAAAGTGGTGAGTTTTAATGAACCAAATGTAGCCGCTGTTTTTAGTGTAGGGGTGTATCTGCTTTTGACCAGAGTGTCATCTTTGGCTGCTCAAAGCATTCTTTATCCTTCTCCTGTCCTAATGCATCAAAAGATGCCACGGGTGCATTATATAACAAAGTATTCCATTATACATGATCACAATATAAATTTCACATAGTAATACATTTTTAATGTAAATATCTTCTCTATTTATCCTAGCATTGTAGATCTTTTCTTCATGTCAGTTTTGATGACACTGTATTTTATCTAACACTTCAATAAAACTTATGCCAATATATACTTTCTCTCAGCCTTATAAGCTTTGAGCCTCTTATATTCCATTAAACCTTCTACTAAATGTGACGTCTCAGCTTTATTTCTCTCCCTGCAATATCTTTAATAGCGGCATTACTTTTATTCCACTAAGGAACAAGAATTTTTATTACCTTTCAAGCAAATGGATTAAAAATATTTTTATTAGCTTCTCTAACAGCTGCATTCACCTCATTAGTATTAAAAAAGTCAGTATCATCATTTCTATAAATCTTTTTCAATTGTATAAACCTTCTTATTCAGTCCTAGGTGAAAATGTACAAAACTCTGGTTTAGAGAGCAAGTTGACTTTTTCTTCTCAAACTCTTTTTTGCATAACTTGTCTAATAGAGGGAAGGGAAGCCCAGCAGAAATGCTTACAAATATTTGATTAATGGTTCTGGTCAGCGGTTCTGGCTTTCGTGTATTGTGTCCTTGCATTTGAATGAAGTATGACATAAGGCAGAAAAGTAGCATTATGCTGTTAAATTGCTGCTTATATTCAGAGTATTTTTATACCTCTTCTCCAAGTGTAAGACATATAACCAGAAGAATGTCATAACATGCGCTGCTTCTCAAAATCTCATGCCAGAAAATTGTTGCAAAATTCTGGACGCTGGCCATATTCTTTCACGTACAAAGTCAGCCTTGAAAAAATATGTGCAGATGGATGGAAATAAGGCTGCTACAAACCCTTTGTCTATACTGCCCAGATCTTCAGTAGACACAATCTGGTTAAAGAATATTTCCTTGTATCACTGTCAATGCTGTCTATGCTACCCATTAATTTGACAAAATCTCATTAGAAATTGTGCAGTGATAGTAACAAAAGAAGAAAAGTAATACAAAGACTCTGGACAGTTTTTCTCCATGCAGCTGAAGTGAATGAAGAAGAATTTCCTATGTTGGCTTCACAGCAGCTACCTGATTGCTAATTAAGACAAAACAGTTTGGAGGAAAGATCCAATATTGCTCAATGCAATCGTAAAAATTCCTTTCCAAAACCCAAATTTTGCTCTTCAAAAAAAAAAAAAAAAAAATCATATTTCAGAACAGTTTGATGATTAACAAAACAGAACTTCATATTTTTATTGCCTATTAAAGAAAGCTTTTCTCTTCACTTTCCAGTGGTCATTACTGAAGAAAAATACGCAAGAAAGCTCAATTTTTAAAAATAAAGCTAGATGCCACTAAATATTGCTTTTTGCCATATATACCCTTGAATTGTTATCAAATACAAAGTTCAAGCTTGGAAGATGATTCATAAGCAAAGTTGTATCTAAAGAAATAATTACATTAACATAAAATCTCTTTCCTCTAAATAATTACATCCTACACATACAACAAACCACTAAACAACAAAAACCTCTTGCTTTCTAGCCTTACAGTTAAGACATCTCACCTAGTTGCTATCAGAGTTTATCAGAGTTATCAGCTTAATTGCAGTTTTCTAACTGAGGAAGTCTCCCTGACAGCGTATGACACAAACAGGATAAAATATCTGAGGAGTTACTGAAGTTTCAAACAAATTCAAAGTAAAGCTAAGAAGCTTGATTGAAAAAAAAAAATAAGGTAAGTGATGTAATCTTTGACTCTCTTTACCACAAGGTATTGCCAATTTTCTTATAAAAGCTCATGCAAACATCCTTGTCCCAAATAAGAGTCAGACTGTGCTCCAGTGAAAATGTTACTTCAGTGATCCAAAGAATACGGAAACAATTAGTAAATGTAGGCTGACATCACCTTATATATGCAGGGAAGTTATCAACACCATTAATTTACAATCATAAACACAGAGACATGGAGAGGGTGATTTAGGTCTCTAAGCTCAGTGAGGGTATCTGTGGAAGACACTGTTCTTGACTATGAGACTATCCTTCCTCTACCACGTTCAGCAGAAAAGCAGTGTGTTTAACTTTCCGTCTCTTGTGTAGTACTTAAATATTAGCGTAGTACTTTCTAGATTTTTTTTCAAACTTGAGATAGTATTCACATATGTGCATCTTCCTCATGATTTTCACCAAGAAGGAACAATTTAATATGATTAAATTGCAAATGCTGAAAAATACGTTATAGTTACATTCACAGAAAAGCTAATTTCACCCTATGTGAATCTCTAGTCTCTCCTCAGACTTTTTCTGCCTGTTACAATAAAAGTTACCTTTATAAAAATGTAGAAGATATTGAGGTGAATGCAAAAAAAAGATGCCATTAAAATTGTGGTTTCTTTGATACATTGTGAAATATTCCCTGATATAAAGATGGCAAATTGGTTTTGTCAATAAGAACAGTAAAGAAGCAATTGTTTTCTACAGCCATCATTTTAAATTATCATTAAGCCATATTTGCAATGTCTTATTAATAATACATAATTGTGTTTGTTAATAATTTACACAGAGACTTGACAGTTTTCCCCCAAGAAAATCAGTCATTATTGCTACCAAAACAATGTAACTCAGAACCAGTAGCACTGGACTTTTTGCCATGTTTAAGGAGAAAGGAGGCAGTGATGTTCACCACAATTATACTGACATTAGCAGAGGAAAAACAGAGGCTGCTATTCAGTATTTGTCTACATATATGAAAGAAGGAATAATGGTATTGTAAGTGAAAAGGCCAGTCTATGACCAAGAAACATTTGCTCTACTGTATTTTCATTATCTTCCTGTATTAATGTGACTATGTCACTCAAAAATCAGTTACATTTATATATTTATGTATTTTTACATTTATATTAATTTCTAATTTCTATTGCACATATTTATTTTTAAAAAGAACAAAAAACATAAAGCAGATTTTAAAGTAACTTTATAGCTTAAAGAAAAAAAATATAAAACCCAAAAAACAAAATGTAAACAAAACTATGTTCTGCAGAGAAAAGGATAGTGCAAATTTTCCAGAATGGCAACAGACTACACGCACCTCACATATGGGGCACGTACACACCAACTTCCCTCGCCTTCCCTTATCCTAGGGACAAACGAGAGCAGAGACAAAAGCCTTCTTTTTCCATTGCCTTCAAGAATTTCCCTGTTTCCTTCTGGTCTTTCCCTGTGACCAGCACCTGGCTTAACGGTCTGCAGATAATTTCAATAATAATCTTACAACATTAAAGTGATAAATAAAGATGTCAAGCTTCAGATTTTCCTTAAATAAGTAAACTTGGATAAAACAGACAGAAGCTCCTTTCTATATAAATAATTAATTAAATAAAGGAAAGATATCTGCTTGTGCTATGTATGTGGACTCCTGTAGAGACAAATATTAGTAGTAACAGATTAAGATATGCTGGCTGTTGAATTATATGATCCAATGGAAAAATAATTGTTCTGCATCTAATAAATAACTATACATAAATATATATTATAACAGCTGAAGTGCTTAATGACCAGTGACAGAAGTAGATATTGACGCAAATAACTGATATCATACTTCATCTACTTAACTTCAGACATGCTATGTATTTTTACCAAAATAGACAACATAATCCATCAGTGATGGTAGATTGGGCACTGGAGGTTCTCTTCTATTTCCATTTGTCCTCACTTCTCACTCACTGGCCCAATGCAGAAATGTAGCTCCCTGTATCAGCTTCTTTCTTAATTTCACATAATGCTCATGTCATTGAGTACCAAAATCAAAGTTTAAGCAATCTTTTCCTTAGCTAAGTCAAATACATTAAGATAAATATGTCAAAACCAAAAATATCACTGCTGTCCTTTAAGCCACCCATTATCCTTCCTTCCTTTCTGTTCCTCCTATAAAAGGTACTAGGTACTGTATCCTAAATCTTTATCTGTGTTTATTCTGGCTTTATGAGTAATGTAGGTTTTGCTCTTCTAAGTAGCTGCATAAAGACAATTCTGCACAGAAAAAATATTCCATAAAGGAAACACTTCTTTTTGATGCATAAGCAGACTCTGCTAGGTGGTCATTACAGGTCACCAACAAAATTCCCTGTCTTTGAGAACAGGTACAGCAATAACTCAAATGTAAAACTGTAATATATGAGAAAATAAGAAGCAAAAATTTTAAATATATTTCATTTAGTATGAAATCCTCAAGAGATTTATGATCCATTCTACCAAAGGAAAGGTCTGACAAATGCGCTATCAACAGGTAAAGGTAAGAAATAAATAATAGCTTCACTCATGTATACAGTTCAAATACAAGTAACAACATAAACATGTGAGCATGTAAAGCATGTAAACTCCTGAATACTCCTAAAGCCAGAAGTAATAATTAACATTAGATATCAATTTGTCCAGAAGTGTCTCTTAATTTGCTTTTTACTACTCACAACAGGGTTTTGCTAGATTTGAGGTCTGCTGGTAAGACACTCTCCTAATGGGTCCAGGTTTTGATTCTGGCAGCTGTTTTTTCCTTTGTGGCTGTGCATGCATTAAGCGATGAAGAAAGAAGTGTAAACAAAGGATATCTTACTTGCAGCTAGGTAAACAATGATCTTTTTTTTATAACCTAATTTTAACAGTCTGATCCCCATTTTGATCTGTTTCCAGAATTATTCTTGTAAAGAAAGTTTACTGACAGAAATATTGTGAAATATTTTTGCAAGACAAATTTCAAAGTGAAAACAGACATCTCTGCTAGTAAAATAATCCCTAGATTTACGTTTAGCCAGTAACATTAAAAAAACGCGTATTATGGCCAGATTTCTAATCTCTCACCCATACTTCACAATGTGATCATTAGACTTCTAAGTTTGCAAGCAATCCAAAAAACTGTAATGCAGTTTCAAATAACAGAAGTATTTATTTAGTGGTGTTTTTTTTCTGGTGTTTTTTGGTTTGTTTTTTTTTTTTTCTTTTTTCTTGCTGTATGATGTGTATTAAGTAGGGAGAAGCACAGTCTCTTTCTTGTAAAGCTCCATTTCACAATTATGCAAACTAGTCAGCTTGTAAAACATGTATTAGTGTGCTTACATAACAGATCTAACAGCTTTTCATAAATATCAATGAGCTATTTCTGTTATTTAATCTGCTTATACTTCTCCTTAAGCAACATAAACTTTTTATAAGCAAGTTAGTTTCGCCTTCTGTCATTGGCCAACAGATACCATGTAGTGATCCCATTTCCAATTGCTTACAAATTCACCTCACTTCAACATTTTTTTTTTCAGTGTAAGAGAAAGACTGGAATGCACAGCCAATGAAAATCAGCTCACAGGTCAGCAGACAAGCCTTCAAATAAAATCTGGTGGGGTAAAATCATGACCAGGAGTCGAAGGGTCTGAGCCTTTCTGGAGAAGACTAGGTACCTAGAAGCAGGCTAGACCTGGGCTTCTGAGCAGGGTCATGAGAAAAGGTGAGGGTAAGGAAAGCCAGTCAGCTCCAGAAGACTTTGTGACGAGAGAACAGGGAAAGTTGAGAATTAAGAATAACCAAGTATTCTTGACAAACACTACTTTAATGTTTCTGTGTTACTTGAAGCACTCATCCTAAAGATTAAGTTGTGACCATATAAAGAATGGACAGACCAACTTCCAAAAGTCTGAAAATAAGAAATCTTTTTACAGTACAAGAGGAGCAGAAAGTGAAGTACTCATGTCAGAACACAGGTGGCCCACGGGAAATTCTGTCTTAGATTTAAAACTTGCTGATAAAGGATATTCAATGGAAGCTAGTGAGGACTGTAATAAATCATGAGGATCAGAAGATAACCAGCAAAACTCCCAAAGCACAAAATAACTCAAATACTGATTTCATACAAAATTTCTCTCAAAACTGCCCAGTGCTATTCTACTGGAAGGCAGCTGATGGGTTGTCAATTCTTAGAAAATATTCTAGGTAGCTTTATGAGACTGCAAGCCATTAAGTGAAATGTCTGTACTAAGCACATCAATAGGAATAGTCTGGAACTATTAGAATTACTGAGATAATAATGCTTGCTGACAGTACTGAATTCAAGGTAGGAAAGATGTTACCCAAACATGGTGAATTTGCAAAGGGATCTCCTAATATTAAAAATTCTGTAATAAAATGGTAAATCATTTTAGCATAGATAGATGTCAAATGCCATACCTCCAAAATGAGAACTCTAATCTTATGTAACAGAATATTGGCTCTGAGCTGGTGAATGCCACTCAGAAAGGAAAACCTGGGCAGAAGATGAAAGAATGTTAGACATCATACAGGAAGGAATAGAGGACTGAAAAAAAAACAATGCCATACTACAGCTGTGCATCAGCTTTCACCTTGAACACCTCTTGCAGTTTTGGTGCTTCCACCTCAAAAAGAGTATGCTAAAATTGGGATGTACTCGAAGAAAGTAACAACGATGATCACAGGTATGAAATAGCTGATATCTGTGGAGTGCATCGACTGGAGTGCTGCCATTTAGAAAAACAAATGATGACTAAGGTAGGAAGAGACAGCAGTCTAGCAAAGTGTAAGAACTGCAGGTGACTTATTTTCCACCCCTAATAAAAATATCAGAGAATATCACATGAATACAAGAAGTGACATTCAAAACATCCTGAAGGATGTGATTCTTCACACAGGATCTAATTAAGCCATGTAACTCCCTACCATGAGTTATTATGAATACTGAGGAACTGCAAAAGCAGTTAGATAAATCCATATAATAATTAAAAAAATTAAAATCAAGGATTATTTACGCATGGATAGCAGCTTTAGCTCAAGAAGTTTCTAATCTGAAAATCACTGGTGGCTGGAAGAATGTAATTATATAATTTCTTTGTCCTAGTGCTCTTTCCTAGGTACCTATTTATTGTCCACTTTTGAAAATAGGATTCAGGGCTTGTTGGATATCTAGTCTAACTGATATGATTACTCCTATGTGCTTATACCCCAGTAAAGGTAGAATGTGCAACCTTGCTTTAATTCTTTTGTGCTTATTTCTTATAAAAAGTATTATGTACAATATTGCAGTCTGCAATGAATGGTATTTTTCATATTTAACCTCCATTTCATTCAGTATGCTGGATGGATGCCCTCAATTCAAGAAAAAATAGTATATGATCATGTAGTTTATCCCATAATTTGGCCTATTTCTGTACCTACCATTGATGTAGAGGGATAGCAAGTTACTAGCTTTTCAGTTATTTTGATTATTAGCAAGAATTAGCTTTTGAGTATTTAATCTAATACTTTTTTAACAATATTTTTTACGTGCAATTATAAAATACATAAATATCTCTACAAAGGAAAGAAAAAATGAAGGAAAAAGCAATAGTGAGAGGAAAGTGTTCTTCTTACTTGGTATCCTCTTCAGAACGAAACCAACTCATAGCAAAAAAAGGCCTATTATTTGGAAAGGGACTTCATCGTAGCCAGCTGCACTCTGGTAGATGTCAAAATACATTACCGTGGTGCCAAACCTGAGACCATAAACACCTCTTTTCAGATTTGCTAGTTTGCTAATTGGGCTAGATAACTATAACAAATGATGCTATGCATAGACAGTTGGTTTATAGCACAGGAGTAAGAGTAGGACTACTTGCACCCATCTGTTTAGATATCTTTGTACACTGTGCTGTGAGGTAATGTCGTGATTTAACCCCAGCCAGCAACTAAGCACCACAAGCCACTCACTCACTTCCCTGCGGTAGGATGGGGGTAAAAGTTGGAAAGCTTGTGGGTTGAGATAAAGACAGTTTAATAGGTAAAGCAAAAGCCACATGCGCAAGTAAAGCAAAATAAGGAATTAATTCACTATTTCCCATCAGCAAGCAGGTGTGTTCAGCCATCTCCAGGAAAGCAGGACTCCATCATGTAACTGTTCCTTGGGAAGACAAACACCATAACACTGAGTGTCCCTCCCTTCCTTCTTCTTCCCCCAGTTCTGTATTGCTGAGCATGACATGATACGGTATGGAATATCCCTTTGGTCAGTTGGAGTTAGCTGTCCTGGCTGTGTCCCCTCCCAGCTTCTTGTGCACCCCCAGCTTACTCACTGGTGGGGTGGTGTGAGAAGCAGAAAAGGCCTTGATGCTGTGTAAGCACTTCTCAGCAATAACAAAAATATCCCTGTATTATCAACACTGTTTTTTCAGCACAAATCCAAAACATAGACCCATACTAGTAACTATGAAGAAAAGAAACCCTATCCCAGCCAAAACCAGCACAGGTATAAACTGTTGTAGTCAGAAAATGTTCAAGGACTGCTTCACTTGAAACACTGGATTCAAGCTCTCAACTTGTTAAGTTACTGGCAAAATGCTAATGGGCTTTAATACAGCAGAAAGAGAAGAAATCACTGGATTTTCTCTGCACTGGAAAAAAAGAATAAACAATTTGTCCTGGGTTTGGCTGGAACAGGGTTAATTTTCACAAGAAGCCAGGAAGGGACACAGCCGGTGTGGCTGACCCAAACTGGCCAAACATACGGGGTATTCGATACCATGTGCTGTCATACTCTGTTCTGGCTGGGGAAGCTGGACAGGGGGAGGTTAATCGCTGCTCGGGAGCAAGCTGGGCATCAGGCGGTAAGAGAATTGCCTTGTGTATTCCCTTGCTTTGTCTGTTCTTCTTATCTGTATTATTGTTGTTACTGTTTGCTTCCTTTGCTGTTCTATTAAATTGTCTTTATTCCAACCCATGAGTTTTGCCTTTTTCTTCCCATTCTCCTCCCCACACCAACAAAGGGAGGCGAAACAGTCCGACCGCATGTTTCTTTGTTGCCAGCCAGGGCTAAACCATGACAAATCAATAAATGTTTCTAAACTAATAGAGATTACATATATCAACTTTAGCCAATTGATTTCACTGGGATACGCTGACGAAAAACCGGAGTGACATTAATGGTGAACGAGGCCTTTAATTTTTATCTCAATAGCATTACCTTAATCAGAGGTGTTTTATGCTCTAATTTCTTCCCATTACGCCTCTCAAAGATTCAGAGGGTGCGGTCCCCCAGTAGCCCATATATGACCTTGCTTTAGAGACATTATCGTCATCATCAGTCCTTCTAGCATCATTTTGTTTCATTTTAAAAGTCAAATAAATGTCAATATTTATTTGGTATCATTATGTAGTTCAGTTAGGCAGATTTATACAGGATGTGGTTTCAAAGATGCTCAAAAGCTGCTGATTTTTTTTTGAAAACTGAAAAAAAAAAGGCCCTATAAAATCTAAGAATAAAAAAGGATGTTCTGTCTATAGGCAGGTTTCTTATTACAGAGAACATCCCATGCTGGAACCCGAGATAATCAGGAAGGTAATAAAATAGCTCCACAGCAGCCAAGACTCCTTACTTCACCTACAGCATGCTGAATTTGTCTGTAACAAAAATGCTCAGTGAAATCATCTTTCTCAGAATAAATTGCTAGTAAAATATGAGTACTTTGACAGACTGGCAGAGGTAAATACATTACATTTGATTAAAAATTCTACAATGACCTATTTTTTCAATTACCTCCCTTACTTTTGAGAGATTAAAGAAGGTCTGTATCTTATTAATAGTTCTCATGCTGATCTTTTTGCAGCATTTTTAGAAGCACATTATTCTGCGTGATACTCCAAAGTGCTATCCCATTTGGAAGACGTGACATAGATGTGATGGATTCTAACACTTGTCTATCAAAACAAAAGAATTGAAGGTAAAAAGAGCATTTTTTTCCATGAAATAGTCTATCATTACTGAATGAATTTTCACACTGAAAACACGTGAGAGAAATAGGCATGAAAGCTCAGTAGAACTGGTAATTGACGTTAAGAAAAATACTTGAAGGTAAGTAAATCACAGTGATTAATCCTAACCCATATATTACGTGTTAATATAGGAGTTATGCCTATTTTAATAAACTTTGTGGAATTCTGTAGTTTTCACCGGTTAAACAAAAGAGAGGTACAATTGAAAAACCTTAATCATGTTTTGCAATTTAATTACTTCAAAGAAAAAATAATTTTGTTTTCATTTCCTCTTGTGGCAGGCGCGCCCGCCCCGACAAGGCCCAGGGCTTCCCAAGATGGCCGCCAGCGGCTCTGTCCCGCCCTGCCCTGGCAGCGGTCACGTGCACACCCCTGCTCCAGGGCCATGACCCCGCTCACGTGCTGCCCCCTCTGGCGGGAAAGAGCAAGGCGGGTCCCCGTGGTCGGCAGCAGGGTCCCAGCCTCGGCGGAGGGAAACCTCTGGACTGCTGACCAGAAGTGACCGCGGTTCTGATCCGACCAGGCTATAAAAGCGGCCCCGCCAGAGACCCTCCATGGAGCAGCAGGCCTGTGATCAGAGACTCCCCGTGGGCTGAGACGTCGCCAACAAACATATTTCTTCTGGGTATCCTTGAGTGAGCCCTTGGCCCCTTTGGGTGAGCGATCCTCTCTCCTGGGGGCCCTGGAGGAAGAGTTTTCCCCATTGTGAGCAAATGTGTTCACACCTCGGACCACCGTTCTTGCATGTTGTTGTGTGGTGACAGCATCCCGACTGGTATATCAGGCCGGTAATTTGTTGCTGGGAGTGTCATCTTGGTTATCCCTGTTGTTGTGTTAGTTTTGGTTGTTTAATTTTGGTCACACATCAAAGTTTGTGCAAGTAGATCTAGCTACACACTGTGTAGTATTGGCTCCCAGCTGGCATCTTGAACCTGTAAATAAGTTGTTTCTGTTGAAATGCTTGTAATAAAAGATCCCCGTTCAATTCAACCATTCTATTTTTGACACCATTAAAACTACTTTTTGTCAGTGCCACACTTCTGCGACACCTCTTTTATTCTGTATTTTAAGGAAGGAGTTGTATTAGTGTCGAGACAAATGGCTTAGCTTAGATGTAGAGAGCAGGTACCCTTTTAAAGACTATTCTATCAGAATTAGGCCAATATTCAGGTTTGAAAATAACTAGCATTAAATTTATAAGTCTTTTTTTTTTAAATGTAAATGAGTTTGCTCTCATTTTTATATGTGCTACAAATTGCCCTAAATCTGATTCAGCAAACTACATCCCTCCCAAATGATTGCTGCCAAACAGTAATTTTTAGCACATATCAGAAGCAGTGAAGGTACACTTGAAAAATGCATTCATTTTTTTCATCAAATAAAAGCTTTGGAAGAAAATTCTCATCAGCTTTCTGACCACCACCCTTTACAATATGTCTGAGTGAACTGTGTGGTAAATTATCAACTGCTGACTTTTGAATAGAGACTGTCTCAGGCATTATTTCATGCGCCAAGATTGCACAGGTATAGCATAAGAATTTCTGCTTTTCAAAAGTGCTGTATACATTACTGTGAAAAACAAACAGAATACAGATGATCAGCTATAACGTGAATGTGCCACAGGGTTAACCTCCTTACTAGAGTACCAAAGTAATTAATATTTTCGGAATATTAGTTTTCACAGCTGTATGTGAAACAAAGTAACAAATGGAATTCAGTTGCTTTGAAATCTCTACTGACATAATCAGATGTTCAAAATGACAGAAAGTAAAGCTTTACTTCGATCTTAATATCAGTACTTTTAGAGAGCATGGATATTACCTTCTATAAAGTTTTAACTATGATGGGCAAAGATGAATCTTCCAAATAATTGCAATTTCCTCTTGCTATTTTTATACTACATGGATTTAAACCTAAATTTTAGTTACTCATATTAACTGCCATTCTGTAACAGCGTCCTACTGACAGCTCCAATTTATTCACTTCATTTGCCTCGCAATATACTGTAACCCAGTCCCTCCTGCATTCTTTCTATAAGGAGCTATTAATTTCCCTCTCATTAAAAGTCAGTTTTAATACTTCCTTTTACATGTCACACTTTTGCTCCCACTTGTTCTCAATCCTTATTGTCAGCAACATGACCACTTTCATCTCAGTATCAATCTTAAAGGGTATTTGGTTTATAATCTAATTATTAGGTGACATTTTTTCTTGGAAGTTACAATACATGAAAGTTAATGTTTTCTTGATTTAATCCTACTCATGTTCTGTAAGTCTGAAATATCAACAAGTTAGCCATTCAAGGAAGAAAAGCTTGTATGTCTTAGCCTTTTTTCATTGATATTTCACCAAGGAATGAGATCAATCTTAATACAGTTTTGTAACACTGAATACCTATATCCATGTTCTAAGGAACCAGTAAAGATCAGAAGAAAATGCATCCCATATATAGTTTATTTTCTTCATTTGAATTATATCCGGGTCAATTTTGTCATGACATGTCTCAATGACATAGTATAGATTAAAGAATGCAAGTATAAAGAGTGGAATTTTGATGCTGTTACAGAGAAGGAGCTTTGTCTTTATTCTAGTCAAGCTACGATTTTACTTTGCAAGCTTATCAAATGACATAAACTACAGAAAATGCCAGACTTAATTTCTTCCTTCGTTGCCTCATTTTTCTTCCCTCACTAATTTTCCTATGTAACCCTCTCCTTTCAGTCCTTTATGACATTTACATTTTGATTGTCATGATTTCCATCTATACTTGTGTTTTTACTTTCTTCATTCTCCTTTGATTTACAGATATACTTTATTCTTGCATATAGATTTCTTATAAATGTAAGTGCATGTGTATAGACTAATGAGCATAAAAATTACCCATACCACTACATGTAATTATGTCACAATTACAGTAAATTGTCTAAAAGAATTAATTTATTATTTTGTTAATAGTGTTCATTCTTCTTTACTCAGTCTTTTTTTTTTTTTGGACTTTTTACTACACCTTGAATGTGCATTTGCTTAGACATAGTATATTACTATGTTAGATCGATGCTATTATTGCTTGACAGATCCCTAAATGAGCCCAAGTATTTCTCTGAAACATAGAATGATAGAATCATTAAGGTTGGAAAAGACATCTATGATTATCAAGTCCAACCATCCACCCAACACCATCACGCCTGCTAAACCATGTCCCGATGTGCCATATCTACACGTTTTCTGAACACCTCCAGGAATGGTGACTCCACCACTTCTCTGGGCAGCCTATTCCAATACCTGACCACTCTTTCAGCAATGAAATTTTTCCTAATATCCAATCTACACCTCCCCTGATGCAACTCGAGGCCATTGCCTCTAGTCCTACTGCTAGTTACTCAAGAGAAGAGACCAACACCTGCCTCACTAAGACCTCCTTTCAGGTAGCTGTAGAGAGCAATAAAGTTCCCCCTCAGCCTCCTCTTCTCCAGACTAAACAGCCCCAGCTCCCTCAGCCGCTCCTTATAAGACTTGTTCTCTAGACCCCTCACCACCTTGGTTGCTCTTCTCCGGACATGCTCCAGCAACTCAATGTCCTTCTTGTAGTGAAGGGCCCAAAATACAACACAGTATTCAAGGTGCGGCCTCACCAATGCCGAGTACAGGCGCACGATCACCTCCCTACTCCTGCTGGCCACACTATTCCTGATACAAGCCAGGATGCCGTTGGCCTTCTTGGCCACCTGGGCACACTGCTGGCTCATATTCAGCCAACCGCTGACCAGCACCCCCAGGTCCTTTTCCTCCAGACAGGTCTCCAGCCACTCCTCCCCAAGCCTGTAGCGTTGCATGGGGTTGTTGTGACCAAAGTGCAGGACCCAGCATCTGACCTTGTTGAACCTCATACAGTTGGCCTCAGCCCATCGATCCAGTCTGTCCAGATCCCTCTGCAGAGCCTTCCTGCCTTCAAGCAGATCGACACTGCCACCCAGCTTGGTGTCATCTGCAAAATTACTGAGGGAGCACTGAATCCCCTCATCCAGATCATTGATAAAGATGTTAAGCAAGACCAGCCCCAAAACTGAGCCCTGGGGGGACACCACTCGTGACCTTTGAACATTAGATTCATCTGCACTCAACTAAATAAAACTGTAGATTTGAGAAAAATAAACAGCTGTCCTGCTAGTACGATAACTTCAAAAATATTTAAGGAATCAGAGATTTAACAAGCAGGAATGTCAAACCCCATATATTATTAAAATAAAGGGCTTTTGAAGTGATGCTGTTCAAAATACTTGCTTCTCAAGGAATTGCTGGTGAAAAATATAAGTACTAACAATAACTTCTAAATGTATCAAATAGTCACTTTGTATATTTAAATTATTTTAAATTGACCCGATAAAGCAATTAATGATATTT